>Ga0137313_1000073_pt1 | contig 32533 bp, 27 predicted proteins | sample EasRivERMZT166_2_FD_102287 | JGI IMG/M metagenome (GOLD analysis project Ga0137313, IMG submission 102287) | Soil microbial communities from meander-bound floodplain in the East River, Colorado, USA - East River MetaG ERMZT166_2 | ecosystem: Environmental > Terrestrial > Soil > Floodplain ...
AGAACCTGTCGCGCTGGCGCGGCTGGTGGCGCATCGTCCGCGCGGACCAGTGGGGCGTGTTCTTCCTCGGCGGGATGCTGGGCATGGTCCTGCCGGCGCTCCTCTATGTGGCGTTCCTCCCGCCCGGGACGGAAATCCGGGGGCTGGGCATCGCCGCCGCGCTGGCGTCGAGCGTCGGCGCGCAGGCCGGTCCGACGCTGGCGGGCGCCATCGCGCTGCTCGGCGCGTGGCTGCTCTTCAAGACGCAGCTCGACAGCATGGAAGGCATGGTGCGCGCCCTGACGGACGTGCTCTGGACGGGCAGCCGCCGCCTGCGCGCGTGGCGAGGCGGCGACGTTCGCCGGGTGTACTACAGCGTGCTGGCAGCGTCGGTCGTCTGGGGCATGGTCGCGCTCGGCATGAGCCAGCCCATCGTCCTGCTGCAGGTCGGCGCCAACGTCGCGAGCGTCGCGTTCATCGTGACGTCACTGCACTTGCTCTACATCAACACGACTCTGCTGCCGCCGGCGCTGCGACCGCCGATGTGGCGCCGCGTGGTGCTCGTCGTGATGGCGGCTTTCTACTCGTATTTCTCATTCCTCTCGATCAGCAGTCTGCTGCGCTGATCACTTCTCGCTCACCGGCGTGAGCCCGAGCCGTTTGGCGTCCGCGTTGAATGCCACCAGCTCGCCCGCGAGCACTCTCGCGAGCCGGTCCGTCAGCTCCTTCAAGTCCGCCGAGAGCGACTTGAAGATCGCCGGCGCGTTGCCGATCGGCCGGCTGTCACCGGCGCTGACGATGCCGAGGAGCGACGCGAGGCGGTTGTTCACTTTAATCGGAAAGTTGAGCGGGTCCTGTCCGCTCTGATTCTTCACCTGGTAGATCTCGCCCTCGACCTCGCTCAGGCCCTTCACGAGCGCATCGGCGCGCGCCTTGAGCTGCGCGTCCTGTGATTTCGTCAGCCGATCGGCCACGTCGGCCTTGATGCGGCGGATATTGATGACCGCGTTGTTGGCCTCGCTCGTCTTGTCGCGAATCTGGACCGCCAGATCGAACTGCGCCTGGAGGTCAGCGTCGGTGACGCCGTCGAAGTTCGGGTTCCGCCGCACCCGGAACGTCTGCGTCTGTGTCTTGCCGTCGGCGGTGAGCCGCACCTGATAGGTGCCCGGCGCCGCGGCCGGACCCTGGTTCCCGCCGGCGCCCCACAGAATCATGCCGGGGAACGTCGCCGCTCCGGGGTAGCGCATGTCCCACGTGACGGTCTGCATGCCGGCGCCGGTCGAGGCCACCACGGGGCCGCCACCGCGTCCGCCACCACCGCCCGCGCCGCCACCACCGCCTCTGCCGCCGCCCGCGCCAGCGCCGCCCGCCGGTGCCTGCGGAGCGGCCGTGCCACCGGCAAACGTGCGCACCACGGCGCCGCTCTTGTCGAGCACGTCGATGGTCAGACTCTGCGGCGTGTTCCTCACGAGGTACCGGATGGCCGCGCCTCGGAACGACCGGATTGCATCCTCGGGCGCAAAGAGCACGATGTCGCCGGACATCGTCGCGGGCCCGAACTGGCGGAGCGGCCCGATGTCGTCCAAGACCCAGAACGATCGTCCCATCGTCGAGATCGCCAGGTCGGTGTCTTCGACCCACAGGTCGGACACCTGAGTGTCCGGCAGGTTCAACGACAGCGAGTGCCAGTGATCGCCGTCGTCGTACGAGTAGTAGACGCCGTGCTCGGTGCCGGCGTAGAGCATGTGCCGGCGTTTGCGGTCTTCGCGAACGGTGTGCGTGATGTCGGTGGGCTTCAGGCCGGTCGTGATCTTCGTCCAGGTCCTGCCGAAGTCGCGTGTGCGGAACAGATACGGCGCCAGGTCGCCGAGCAGCATGCGCTTGACGGCGGCGTAGGCCGTGCCCGCGTCGAACCCTGACGCGTCGATGATGCTGACGCGGCCGAACTCGGGCATGTCGGGCGGCGTGACGTTCGCCCATGTCTTGCCGCCATTGCGCGTGACGTGGATCATCCCGTCGTCCGATCCCGCCCAGATCACATTGACGTCCACTTTCGACGGCGCCAGCGCAAAGACCGTCGCGTAGACCTCGGGGCCGTTCATGTCCCCGGTGATCGGGCCGCCGGAATGGCCGAGCGTCTTCGGATCGTGGCGCGTCAGGTCGCCGCTGATCTTGGTCCAGTCGAGTCCGCCGTTCGTCGTGCGCCACACATGCTGCGTCGCCGTGAAGAGCACGTTGGGATCGACGGGCGAGAAGACGATCGGAAACGTCCACTGCACGCGCTCGGGCAGCGCGGTCGCCGGCTCCCCGGAGAACATGCGCGGGAACGGATGGACTTCCTTGCTCTGGCCGGTCCGCCGATTGACCCACGTCAGGAACGATCCGTTGTTGCCGCCTGAAAAGAACGAGTCGAGGTCCTTGGGATCCGGCGCGATGTAGGCCGGCTCCGCGCCGCCCGGGCTGTACGTCGTGGGCGCGGGCGCTCCGCCTCCGCGGCCTCCGCCGCCTCCCCGTCCTCCACCGCCGAGGCCGCCGCCCGTCTCGTTCGGCAGGCAGACCGTGCTGCCGTCCTGCTGGGCGCCGCACACGTGGTAGGGCAGGTGCTTCGTCGTGATGACGTGGTAGTACTGCGCGGTCGGGTAATCGCGCGCCGTCCAGGTCGGGTTCTGCGTCTGCGCGTTGACCGTCACCGCGCCGCCGCTGTCGCTGGCGTGCATGGCGTGCTGCGGATCGGTCGGATCGATCCACAGGTCGTGCGAGTCACCCGGCGCGTAGCCGCCGGCCATCGTCTTGCCGCCGTCGGTGGATCGGAAGGTCCCGACGTTCAGCACGTAGACGATGTCCTTGTTGGCGGGATCGGCGGTCACGTGCGTGTAGTAGAAGGCGCGCTGCCGGATGTTGCGGCCGCTGTTGACGAGCGTCCACGTCGCCCCGGCATCGTTCGAGCTGAACAGCCCGCCGTTTTCGTGCTCCACCACCGCGTAGACGCGGTTCGAGTCCGCGCCCGACACCGACACGCCGATCCTGCCGATCACTCCCGACGGCAGGCCCGGGTTCCGCGTGATCTCCGTCCAGTTCTCACCGCCGTCCGTGGACTTGAACAGGCCGCTGCCGGGGCCGCCGCTCGACATCGTGTATTCCTTGCGGAACGCTTCCCACATCGCGGCGAACACCACCGTCGGGTTGCGCCGATCGATCCACAGGTCCACGCCCGGCGTCTGGGCGTTGCGGAACAGGACGCGGCGCCAGGACCGGCCGCCGTCCGTGCTCTTGAAGATCCCGCGCTGATCGTGGGGCACGCCGTACGGGCCGAACGCCGCCACGAACACGATGTTCGGATCCGTCGGATGGATGCGGATCTTCGAGATGTTCTGGGTGTCGCGGAAGCCGACGTGCGTCCACGTCTTGCCGGCGTCGGTGGACTTGTAGACGCCGTCGCCCGTCATGATGTTGCCGCGGATGCACGACTCACCGGTGCCGATGAACACGATGTCCGGATTGCTTTCGGAGACCGCGAGCGCGCCCACCGAGGAGCTGGTGATCTGGCCGTCCGTCACCGGCGCCCACGTCTCGCCGGCGTCGAGCGTCTTCCACAACCCGCCGCCCGTCGCGCCGAAGTAGCCCTCGCGCGGACGGCCGAGGACACCGGACACGGTGAGCGATCGCCCGCCGCGGTCGGGCCCGATGCTGCGCCACTGAAGGAGCTTCATCAACGCGGGGTCAGCCGGCGTCGGCGTCTGACCCGGCGCGGCGGTGTTCTGCGCGCCGACGACAGGGCCGCGGCCCAGCACGAGCACGGCAAGGCCAACGGCTGCGGCGAGTGTGAATGACTGGAAATGGCGAGAGCGGGACATGGCTTCCTCCGGGAGGAGAAAGCTTAGCTCAACTGATCAACGGTGAACTGATCAACCGGTCAACGTGACCCGTTGACCAGTTGACCAGTTCCCCAGTTGATCAGTTCCTCTTAATCAGCTCTTCCATCAACGCCATCGCCCTCGGGTCTTTCGAGCGGCTGAGCGCGCTGACTGCTTCCTTGCGCACGACGGCGTTCGGGCTGGAGCGGGCGAGCTGCAGCAGCGCGGGGATGCTGTCGTTGACCGGCAGACGTGACAGGCCGGACACACCGCGGCGCCGGACGTTGTCGTCGGTCTCCGCCTCCACGAGCTTGGTCACTTCGCCGATCACGGCGGGGCCTCCGCGCTGGGCGAACCAGTAGATGGCTTCTGCGCGAATGCGCGCGTCCGCGTCGCGCAGGTACGGCCGCAGGGCCTCGGGCGTGCCGGTCTCGCGGGTCTGGCCGAGTGCGCCAACGAGCGTGCGGCGCATCTCGGGTTCCTTTTCGGCCGCCGCCAGCTTCTGCACGGAAGCGAAGCCGCGGGCGCCGCGGGTGCTCGCCAGGGCCTGCGCCGCCTGCTGCCGCTGGTCGCCCGTCGCGGCCATGCGGTCGAGCATCGCGTCCGCCGCCGGATCGCGGTGCAGTGAGATCGCCGTCAGCGCCGAGTTGGCCGTGTTGCGTCGCGAGGATACCGAGAACCGATCGACCCGGTCGGGACGCGTCAGGCTCTCGAGGAACCGGAGGCTCTCAGCCGGCGTGATCGCGCTCAGCCAATTCACCGTCCGGCCGCCGGCGTCGATGGGGCAGTCGTCGGCGAGCGTGCGCACGCGCTCGACGCTGCCATCGAGCGTCCGCACCAGCACGAGGAGACTCGTTCCGGCTTCGATCTGCACGGGCCCCTTGGGTGGCGTGACTTGCGGCATGCCCATCGCGACGCCGGTTCCGGGCGGCGCCCACTCCATCATGTAGCCGCGTGCGTAGACGTTGCGGTCGTCGTAGAAGCTCTGGCAGAGGTCGCGATCGCCCGCGACCATCGGCACGCGCCAGACGAGCCAGACTGGGTCGGCGCTGGCCAGCGCCTTGATCTCCTGATCGACCGACTGGCCGGTTCGTGTCTCGACGCGCCCGTTCTGGATCAGCGAGGGTGGCTGTTGCGCTTGGCTGGCGGCGGCGGACGCCGTCGCCGCCAGCAGGACGGCGGTGACCAGCCGCGTCACCTGATGATCTCCATGAGGTAGTCGGCGGCCGGCTTGGAGCCGCGCTGCGCCATGCCCGACAACCGCTCGACGATCGCGAGCTTCAGTTCGCGGTTCGTCTCCTTGCGCGCGATCGCGATCAGGCCGTCGACGTTGTTCTGGCCCGCGAAGGCCGAGATGACCGCCTTACGCGTCTCCAGGTCCTGGTCGGTGCTGTAGAGATCCGCCAGAATCTTGCCGGTCTGCTCCGGCTTCAGGTTGCCCAGCGCGCGCACCGCGCGTGCCCGGACCGTCGGTTCCTTCTCCGTCTTGACGATCTGGATGAGCTGGTCGAAGGCCTGCATCGAGCCGAAGGCGCCCACCATCTGCATCTTCAGGTCCTTGTCGGTTTCCTTGGTGTAGAGCGCCCACAGTTCCGACGGCGCGGCGACGTTCGACAGTCCGCTGATGGCCTGCGTGCGCAGCGCCGTGGGGGTGCTCGGGGTCGAGGCGATCGACACGAGCGCGCTTCGATCCCACGTCTCGGTGTAGGCCGAGATGATGGCGCGGCGCACCGTCAGGTCAGTCGTGGATTCGTAGATACTCCGCAACTCGTTCGCGGTCGTCTGCCGGTCCTTGCCCGTCGTCCGGATGTAGCGGATCGCTTCGAGCTGGAGGTCCGGGTTGCCCTGGCCCTTGGCGTAGTTCAGGATGATTTGATGCGCGCGGGGTTCGGTGCTCTGCGCAAGCACGTAGAGCGCGCGCTTCTTCACCGGCAGGGTGTTGGTCGCGTTCAGGACGCCTTCGAGCAGCGGGATCGCCTTCTCGGGTTCCTGATGCTGCATCGCCTGAATTGCCAGCAACTTGAGCTCGTCGTCGGGCAGGGTCGTCGGATCCACGCGGCGGATGTCGTTCTCGAGCACCTTCGCGTCCCTCATGTACGGGCTCTGCGCAAACTCCTTGCGAAGCTGCGCGACGGTGGCAAGCGCGTCGTCATTCTTGCGCAGCCGGTACTGGGCGTAGGCCTTCCAATAGAGCGCCGCGTCCGTGCGCGTGCCCTTCTGCTGGATTGCCTGGTCGCACCGGACGATCGCCTCGTCGTACTTCCGGGACGAGACGGCTGACAGGCAGCTGCCGTATCGGGAATCCGTCCGCGTCGTGCCGTAGACCTCCTGGTAGTGGAAGTCACGATTGAGGTCGAAGTGGAAGTCTTCCGGCCGCGTCACCGCCATGGGCGTCATGAGCCGGGCGTGGTCCAGAGCCTCGCGCGCCTGTGCCGCGGCCTCTCGTGCGGCCATGGTGGCGTCGGCGCGGCCGGCCTGCGCGGCGATCATCGCCCCTTCCACGCCGATCGGTTCGAGCATGGGCAGGGGCGCCAGTACCGGGCGCGGCGTGCGCGCGGGCGGGGGCGTCGCAGGCCGCGCCACACCAGGCGGCACGGGCGGAAGAGCCGGTACGGCCGGCGGGGGAGCCGTCTGCGCGGCAACCGCCGCGGGCAGCGCTATCAGGGCCACGAACATCACGACTCGTCTCATATGCAATCCCTCGTTGTCCTTGCGTGTCGTTATCTATCGCGCGGTTCAGGCGTGACCGCGCGGACCTTGAAAAGCAATCCTTCGTCGTCGATCCGCTCGCGCAGCGAACGAACGGTTGCTGAATTCACCTGCTCCGGGCCCCGGGCGACCTCGACCAGCACAGGCTCGAGATCCTCGAGGACGGCCGCGACCCGGCGGTTGCCCGTCGATTCAGCCGTCGCCCGGTAGAGCCGGCCCGACGCGACCAGGTCCTCCGCGGTCGTGCGGGCGAACCCGAAGTCGCTCGTGGCGCGGTCGGGTCCGTTCATCAACTCAATCAAGAGCATCTCGGTTTGCGCCAGGTGTCCGTCGAGTGCCGTGAACAGCGCGCGCTCGCGGGCCTCGAGCCTTTCGGCGTCACGCGAGGGCGTCGCCTCGGCGGTTTGCAGGGCGGGCGGCTCCGGGGCCGGCGTTCGTCCGCCCATGGCCAGCGCAATCGCGAGCGCGCCGAACGAGGTGAGCGGCACCAGTGCGCGCCACGACCAGGGCGACGTGCGCGGCGGCAGCGCCGCCGAGACCCGAGCCCACATCACGCGCTCGAAACCCGCCGGCGGCTCGGGCACATCGGCGTCGCCCGCCGCCGTCAGCGTCCGGCCGATCTCATCCCACAGCGACTGGCAGGCCGCGCAGCCGCCGAGATGGGCGTCGATACGGGTCCGCTCAGCCGGCGCGTGCTCGCCGTAGAAGTGCAGGACCAGTTCGTCGTCTGTGGGATGGGTCATAAAGTACTCAGCGCGCTTCCGCGGTCCATCAACGGCCTCAACGCGACACGCATCTTCCGCACCGCCCGAAAGATCGAATGTTTCGCCGCGTTGGTCTTGAGCTCGAGCGCACCGCAAATCTCCTCAATCGAGTACCCGTGGTAGTGGCGCATCAGAAACGCCGCGCGCTCCTGCGCGCTGAGTGTGCTGAGCGCCTGTTGCAGCCGCGCGCCCACTTCTCCCGCGAACACCAGGTCGTCCATCGTCGGCCCGTCTGCGCGAATCGGGCGACGATCCAGCTCTTCGTGCGCCTCGCCGGTCTCGCGCTTCGGCCTCGCCCGCAGGTAGTCGATCGCGCAATTGAACCCGATGCGATACAGCCACGTTGCGAAGTTCGACCGCGACTCGAACCGGGCCAGCTGCTTGTACGCCCGCACGAACGTTTCCTGGACGACGTCTTCCGCGTCTTCGGCCCGGCCGGTCATTCGATAGGCCAGCCGGTAAACGCTGCGGCTGTGACGTTCCACGAGCACCCGGAACGCGTCCTCGTCGCCGCCCGTCGCTTTCGCGACGGCGGCCGCGTCGTCCAGATGCATCTGTTCCGTTAGACGGGGTCCCCGTCCGGTGGTTAGGGGCGGCATTACGATGACCTACGTAGATCGGCGATCCCCTGTTCGCAGCGCATCCAGCGTGGCCGACACGCCCTGCTCGAGCGGCAACACCTTGAATCCCAGGTCCCGCTGCGCGTCGGCGCACGCGACGGGCCAGTCGTGGCGAAAGATCTCAACCGTTCCGGGTGTCAGTTGCGGCATCCGCCCGGTCAGACGCGCGCGCGCGAGTTCGAGCCGGCCGATCGCCGAGGCGAGCCAGTAGGGCACGCGCCGCGGCAAGCGGCAGCCCGCGAGCTCTCGCGCGATCTCGAAGGGCCGCATCTGCGGCACGTTCTCGCCACCCAGCTCGTAGGAGGCCGCGGGCGACCGATGTTCGAGCGCCGCCACGTGCGCGTCGGCTACGTCATCCACCCACGCGTACGACCACGTGCGATCCGCGCCGATGAGGCCGGGCAGCCGTCCCGCCAGATGATCGGCCAGCAGTCGGCCGAGGAGGTTGCCTTCGGTGAGCGCGCCCGGTCCGTACACGACGCCGGGGTACACGATCACCATAGGCAAACCCGCGGCCTGGCCGCGGCGCGCGACGGCCTCGCCCAGCACCTTGGTCCGCTGGTAGTCGTTGGCGGCGAGCGGTGTCGACTGGCCGGCTGGCGGCCGCGCCAGGAATGACGACGTGTAGACGAGCCGCCCGAGACCCGCGTCGCGCGCGGCGGCGATCGCGTGCTCGACGCCGCCGACGTTCACGCGGTCGAACTCGGACGCGTCCGGCCGCCAGAGCGTGACGAGCGCGGCTGTGTGACACATCGCGTCGCAGCCGCGCGCGGCCGCGATGACGGCGGCGCGATCCGCGACGTCGCCGTCGATCGCGCGTCCGGGCAGCCGCGCCGCCGTCGCGTGGCGCGCGAAGACGACGGGATCGTGGCCGCGCCGCTCCAGCGCGCGGACGATGGCGGCGCCGAGATAGCCGGTGCCGCCGGTCACGAGCACGCGCATCCGCGCGATTATGACAGCGGCTGCGTGCTATTCTGCGCCGGATGTTCGGCCGGCAAAAGACCGGATCGGTCGTGTGCGCGTCGTGCGGCTATCTCGTCGGCGTCAACGACGATCGCTGCTACCACTGCGGCCGGCGGAATCCGGGGTTGTGGGGATTCGCGCCCGCGCTGCGCCGCCTCGGCAACGATCTCGGGTTCGTGCCGTTCATGACGGGCCTCAGCGTGATCATGTTCGCGCTCTCGCTCCTGGCCTCGCGCGGCGACATCGGCATGGACGGGATCTTCAACCTGTTATCGCCGAACGGACCGGCGCTGCTGCTCCTGGGCGCGAGCGGCGGCGGTCCGATGTTCGAGCTGGGTCATTGGTGGACGCCGCTGAGCGCCAACTGGCTCCACGGCAGCCTGCTTCACATCCTGTTCAATGTGATGTGGATTCGTCAGCTCGCCCCCGCAATCGGGGAGCTGTACGGACCGGGCCGCATGGTCATCATTTACACGCTAGCGGGCGTGATCGGCTTCACCGCCAGCTCGGCTGCGTGGGCCCTCGGGATCCGGATGCCCTACCTGGGAGGTAGTCGCCTCACGGTCGGCGCCTCCGCGGCGATCTTCGGACTCCTCGGCGCGCTCGTCTACTATGGCCGGCGGTCCGGTTCGCGGCACGTCCACACGCAGGCGATGAGCTGGGTCATCATGGCCGGCTTCATCGGCTTCGTTTTTCCAGGCATCGATAACTGGGCACACGCGGGCGGGTTCGCCGGCGGGTACCTGGTGAGCCAGTGGTTGGACCCGCTGAAGCCGGAACGCATCAACCATCTCGCCGTTGCGGTCGGCTGCCTCGCCGCCTCGGTCCTGGCCATCGTGAGCTCTGTCGTGTGGTGGATGTTTTTCTTCAGTTGATCCATGTCCGCCGTGCGCAGACCCGTCGTCCTCATTACCGGCGCGTCCGGTGAAATCGGTCATGGACTGATCGAGCGGCTGTCGGCCGACGGCTCTCGCGCCATCGTCACGCTCGACATCGCGCCGCTCGAGCCGTCGCTCGGCAAGCTCGTGCATCGTGAAGTGTCGGGCTCGATCCTGGACAAGGGCGCGCTCGAGCGTATTCTCGCGGAGTTCGAGATCGACCTCGTCTTTCATCTGGCCGCGCTGCTCTCGACGCGATCCGAGTTCTCGCCGATGACCGCGCATCAGGTCAACGTCGAGGGCACGCTCAACCTGCTCGAGTTCGCCCAGCGCGAAGCCGAGTCGCACGGCCGGCCCGTCGGGTTCCTCTATCCGTCGTCGATTGCCGCCTATGGGCTGCCGACGCTCGACGCCAAACGGCAGGCCGGCCGCGTGAAGGAGCACGAGTGGGGGCAGCCGACGTCGATGTACGGCTGCAACAAGTTGTACTGCGACCAGCTCGGCGCGTACTACGCCCGGCATTACAAGCAGCTCGCGGCCGAGGTGCAGAGCGGCAAAGTGGACTTCCGGTGCGTCCGTTTTCCGGGGCTGATCTCAGCGGCGACCGTGCCGTCGGGCGGCACGTCGGACTACGCACCCGAGATGATTCACGCGGCCGCGAAAGGGGAGCCGTACGCGTGCTTCGTGCGGCCCGACACGCGCATTCCCTTCATGGCGATGCCGGACGCGGTGGAGCTGCTCCTCGCCCTGGCGGCCGCGCCGCTCACGTCGCTCACCCAGACCACGTACAACGTCGGCGCCTTCGCGCCGACGGCCGACGAGGTTCGCGGCGAAGTGTTGCGCGCGTTCCCGTCGGCCGAGGTGACGTTCCGTATCGACGCCAAACGGCAGGGCATCGTGGATTCGTGGCCGGGGGATGTCGACGACTCCGCCGCCAGACGCGATTGGGGCTTCGCGCCGAAGTACGACTTCGAGCGCGCCTTCCGCGAGTACCTGATTCCTGAGATTCGAAAGCGCTACTCGAAAACTACATGAACCGCCGGCTCTAAAGACCCGGCCTCCATCTAAGATAGTTCCATGCCTTCTCTGACTGTGGTTGACGTCGGCACGTTCGCGGTGCCGGCAGGTAAGCGCCTCGTGCTGGCTCTCGAACAGGATGCCGGCATCGATCAGTTACACGCGTGCGGCGGCAACGCCCGTTGCACGACTTGCCGTGTCGAGTTCGTGTCCGGCGAGCCGGAGCGCAGCACGAAGGCCGAGCGCGAGGTGCTGGCGCGCAAGGGCCTCACCGGCGTCCGCCTGTCGTGCCAGATTCTGTGCGACCACGACATGACCGTCCGCGCCATCAGCCGCCTCGCCGGCAGCGGCCGCCCGGACCCGGGATCGACGCCCGCGCCCGAGATCACGCCACCACCCGAGTACTGACCCGTGCCCGCAGCCTCCGGCCTGGATCCGGCGCTGCTCGTTCGCGCGTACCGCGAAGGGATCTTTCCGATGGCGGTCGAGGGCGGCGAGATCGCGTGGTTCTCGCCCGATCCGCGCGGGGTCATTCCGCTCGAGGGGTTTCATCTGCCGGCCCGGCTCGCGCGCGTCATCCGGAGCGGCCGGTTCGAGACCGCCGTCGATCGTGACTTCGAAGGCGTCATGCGCGCCTGCGCCCTCCGGCCGGGCGAGGGAACCTGGATCAGTGAAGAGATCGTCCAGTCCTATTTGACGCTGCACCGGCTCGGCATGGCCCACTCGGTCGAGGTCTGGCGGGAGAACTTGATGGCCGGCGGGCTCTACGGCGTGCACCTCGGCGGGGTGTTTTTCGGAGAGTCGATGTTTCATCGTGAGACGGACGCGTCGAAGGTCGCGCTGGCGACCCTGGTCGATCGGCTCACACGCCGCGGCTTTCAGCTGCTCGACGTCCAGTGGGTGACCCCGCATCTGGCGCAGTTCGGCGCGGTCGAGATTCCGCGCAGGCAGTATCTGGGCAAGCTCAGGAAGGCATTGGAGGTGGAGTGTGCGTTTTAGATGGTCCTTGGTCCTTGGTCCTGGGTCCTTGGTCCTCTGGTCGGCGATGGGGATGCTGGCGCATCCGGCCACGGCGGCGGCCCAGGCCGCCACGACAAATCCCATCGAGATCTACCTCGTGGGCGGCCTCAACATCGCGAAGGTGACCACGCCGATTCCCGAGGTGACGATTCCGGAGCTGTCCCTTTCGACGGGATCGCGCATCGGGTTCATTGGCGGCGTGCTCGTGGACGTGCCCTTGATGGACCGCATTGCGATTGAAACGGGCGGGCTGCTCAGCGTCAAGGGCGTCACGACCACAGCGCAAGTCTTTGACGTGCGCTCCGAGCTCGATCTCCGGATGACCTATCTCGACGTCCCGGCGCTCATTCGCGTGGGCCTCGGCCAGTCCGACGCGTTCAGCGGCTTCCTGGTCGTCGGTCCGACCCTGGGCTTTCATCTGAGCTCGAGCGCCAATGTGACCACCGCCGGCGTCGGCGTCTCGGAAGGGATCAGCGACCTCGTGAGCCCCTTCGATCTCGGCCTCACCATCGGCGGCCGGGTCCAGTACAAACGCATGATTGGGGACGTGCGGTACACGTTCGGGCTGCTCGAGGCGGGCGACGCCGACGGCGACTTCCTGAACGACACCTCTAAGCACCGCGTGCTGTCGTTCATGGGCGGTTGGAGATTCTAGGCTAGTGCACCGTGTACGGTTCGCTCAGCGTAAACGGCGCAACCTTCGCGTCGAACTGCTGCGCGTCCGCCGTCACCATCTGGTAGGTGCCCTCCATCTTGCCGAACGGGGTCCTGAGGGGGCAGCCGGAGGTGTACGTGAATGACTCGCCGGGGGAGAGGACCGGCTGTTCGCCGACGACGCCCGGGCCTTTCACCTCCTCAATATGGCCGTTTCCGTCGGTGATGACCCAGTGCCGCGAGATGAGCTGGACGGTCACCTCGCTCTTGTTCGAAATGGTGATCGTGTACAGGAAGAACCAGTGTTTCTCGTCCGGCCGGGAGCGCTCGGCCGCGTATTCTGACGATACCGAGACCTTGACGCCCCTGGTGGTCGCTTCCGACGTGAACATCGCCTCATGATGGACGATCCCGCCAAGCCGCGGCAAGGCAACAGCCGCGAGGGTCTTTGCGCGACCTGCCGGCACGCCCGGCGCGTCACCAGCGACCGCGGCAGCGTCTTCCTCCTCTGCGATCTTTCAAGAACTGATGCGCGGTTCCCGCGGTATCCGCCGCTGCCTGTGCAGCAGTGTGAAGGCTACCAACCCCTCGTTACCGATCTGTAAGTTCACTCCCAACTTTGCGCTGCCCCGGAACGCGTTGCAGCGCCCGTAGTACGCGGCACACGCGGCACGCTGCACCTTTATATGCACTCGGAATCCGCGATCGAGCTGGCGCGAATCCTGCAATAAAGAGACTGGACAACTGACGATCTGGTGATCGCTGACACATGACTGCTCCCTCGAGCTTCCCAAACGCGCCGTCGCCGACTCCCGAGACGCCACAACCTCGGGCCCGTTCGTACACGCCCGGGTTCGCCGATGAGCTCGGCGATCGCCAACTGGCGTTCGATCACGCGACCGCCACCTCTTTGGAGGTCCTTCGGTTCAAGCCGGAGTTCGGCGATTCCAAGGAATTCGAAATTGCGCTGCGGTCGCGGGTCGAGGCGTTCCGCGACTTACAGCATCCGTCGCTCTCGACCGTCCGGTCGGTGGAGCGGACGGACGGAGAGGGCCTCACCCTCGTTTCCAAGCACGTGACGGGCCGCCGGGTCTCCGAGCTGCTGGCCAAGGCGCGCGGCCCGGTGTTCGCGCTCGAGCTGATTCGGCAGGTCACGCCGGCGCTCGCGACGCTTCAGCTGGCCTCCGAAGGCGTCTCGCACGGCGCGCTCTCGGCCGAACGCATCGTCGTCACCCGGGATGGCCGGCTCGTCGTGGTCGAGCACGTGCTCGGGTCCGCGATTGAGGCGCTGAACCTGCCGCGGCAGCGGCTGATCGATCTTGGACTCGTGGTGCCGGAGGGCTCCGGGCCGATTTCGCTCGGCCCCCGGTCCGACATGATTCAGCTGGGATTCATCGCGCTGTCCCTGCTGCTCGGCCGGAAGCTCGAACCCGCGGACTACCCGGAACAGGTGCCCGCGCTGCTCGACGAGTTCACGAAGAGCTCCGGCTCCGCGATTGTCTCCGGCAAGCTGCGCGGCTGGCTCGAGCGCGCGCTGCAGATTGCCGATCGCCCGTTTACCAAGGCCCGTGACGCGCACGACGCATTCGGCGACCTGCCCGACGATGTCGATCTGCAGGCGGCCGAGTCGTCGCGCACGCTGCTGGCGTTTCCATCCGGCGAAACCGCGGGGTCCCCGCACGCGCCGGCGCCTTCAGCCAGGTCGTCCGCGCCGCAGACCTCGGAGGGCACTGCTGTGGATTACGGTCGCGGCCGTCAGAAGCTCGACACCTTCGCGCACACCCAGACCGTGAAGGCGCGGTCGTGGAGCGGCACCGCGTTCTGGGTGGCCGCCGGCCTCGCGGTCCTCGCGTCCGTCGAAGCCGCCGTCATCGTCGTGATGTACGCGCGGCCCGCGGCCGACGTCATCGAACTCAAGTCGCCGCGCGCGGAAAACACGCGCTCACTCGCCAGCTCGGCCGCGCTGCCCGCGGCCTCGGCGTCGAACCAGGCGGCGCTCGCATTGCTGGCCTCCGGCGGCGCGAGCGCCGCAACGCCTCCCGCGCCGCCGCCGGCGCCGGTGGAGCCCGCGCCGGTGACGTCCGGTCCGAAGTTCGGCGGCCTCACGGTGACAGCCGCCATCGAGCTGCAGGTCATCAAGGACGGCCGCACGATCGGCACCACGGCCGCGCCCATCGCCATCAATGAAGGATCGCAGACGATCCTGCTGGTCAACGAGACGCTCGGATTCCGGCTGTCCCAGACCGTGACGGTCAAGGGCGGCCAGATGACGTCGCTGAATATCTCGGTGCCGAACGGCCGCGTGAGCATCAACGCCGCGCCGTGGGCCGAGGTGACGATTGACGGCACGCCCGCGGGCCAGACGCCCCTCGCCAATCTGTCGCTGCCGATCGGGACGCACGAGGTGGTGTTCCGCCACCCGCAGCTCGGCGAGCGCAAGCAGACGATCACCGTGAAGGTGGACGGCCTGACGCGGGTCAGCCAGAGCTTCCAGGACTTCAGGAACTGAGGTGAGGTTGACGATGGCGACTTCGAGGACGCGGCGTTGGATGGGAGTGGCGCTGGCGGTGTGCCTGCTGGCGGCCGTGCCGGCAACGGCCGCCGCCCAGGATGCGCTCTCGCGCGCCAAGGGACTGTACGCGTCGGCGGAATACGAAGAGGCGCTGCAGCTCTTCGAGTCGCTGAGCGGCCGGACGCCCAGTACCGAAGTCTCGGCGTATCACGTGTTCTGCCTCGTCGCGCTCGGCCGCAGCACCGAAGCCCGTGCGGCGATCCAGGCGATCGTGCGACAGGATCCCCTCTTCCGTCCGTCTGAAGCGCAGGCCTCGCCGCGCGTGCGCGGGTTCTTTGAGGACGTGCGCCGGCCGCTGCTGCCGGAGGTCGTCCGGCAGCTCTACGCCACGGCCAAGGCGGCGTACGACCGCAAGGACTGGCAGCCGGCGCTTTCCGACTTCGACCGCGTCATCGCGCTGGCCGACGAGATTTCCGAAACCGAGCCCGGCCTGACCGACCTTCGGACGCTCGCGCTGGGCTTCCGCGATCTGACCAAGGCCGCGCTCACGCCGCCTCCGCCGCCGCCCGCGCCGGAGCCTGTGGCGCCGCCGCCCACGCCGGTGACCGTCAAGACGTCCGTGCCTGCCGAGAAGCAGGTCTACGGCGTGGACGACATCGACGTCAAGAGGCCGTTGGTGCTGTCGCAGCCGATGCCCGCGTGGCGTCCGGCCACGCCGACTGAAGAGAAGATGCGCTTCACCGGCGCCGTCGAGCTCCTGATCAGCGAAGAGGGCAAGGTGATGACGGTCAAGCTCATCGAGAGCGTCCATCCCCGCTTCGACGCCTCGCTGCTGGAAGTCGCCAAGAACTGGACCTTCAAGCCGGCGACCCGGGACGGCAAGCCCGTGATGTTCCGCTACGCCGTCGGCGTGACCCTGGGCAAGTAGTCCGCTCAACCCCACTCAACCAACGCGAACGAGCGGGCAAGCGGGCTCGGCGGGGACGAAGTCCGCCCGACTAAGATAGACGCATGCCGTCGCCGGGTCTGACGCCTCCCCAGCAGCTTGTTCGCGGTCGCGCCCTGATCTTCTGGGACCCGAAAGCGCCGCCGGGTACGAAGAAGCTCGACGCGATCGACACCGATCAGATCACGCCGGCTGCCGACTGCGTCTCCGAAAGCCTCGAGACCCTCGACGAGCGCTGGAAGGCGGGCTCGTTCCGCTACCTGATGCCGGACTTCCGCGCGCGCGTCCATCGCGGCGAGACGTTCGTCGTTGCCGGGGACCGGTTTGCCATCGGATCGTCACGCGAGATGAGCCCGGCCGGTCTCAAGGGCGTCGCCGAAGAAGCCGGACTCGAGCTGGTCGTCGTCTGCGGCCAGAACATGGGCGACATCTTCCGGCGCAACGCGTTCAACCTCGGCCTGCACGTGGTGCAGTGTCCGGAGGCGGTGGCCGACGCGCGCGACGGCGATGACTTCACGTTCGATCCGGTGACCCGGGCGCTCGCCAACGTCACGCAAGGCAAGGCATACGCCCCGGTCCCGCTCTCGCCCAAAGAAGACGAGATTCGCCGGAGCGGCGGCATCTTCGCGGTCGGCCGGCGCGAGCTGGCCGCGTCGCTGGCGGTCAAGCCGGTCATCGACTTCCCGGATCCACAGCTCGCCCGCGACATGTCCTCGACGGACCAGATCATCTGGGCCCATCGCGTGGACAAGGGGCTGAAGCGGGAGGACCTCCGGCCGGGCGCGACGCTGCGTGTGTACGCGGATCTGCTGCCGGCCTCCGACGGCACCGCGCCGTTTGCGATTCACACGTTCAACCAGATCACCGCCGGCCATCGAATCGCGCCGCGTCAGGCCGCGATTGCCAACGACCACTTCGTCTTTACCGGCAAGGTCGAGGACGATCGGCAGACGGCGATCGGGCGCGCGTTTGCCGCGACGCACGGCCTCGTGAAGCCGTACTACGCCACGCCCGGCGACGGCATCTTTCACTTTTACTTTCCGGAGCAGGGGCTGGTGATGCCGGGCCAGTTCGTGCCGGGCGCCGACTCGCACAGCCGCGCGTACGGCGCCTACGGCGCGGTCGGAATCGGCGTCGGATCCACGACCCTCGGCTTCGGCTGGTCCACCGGCTACATCTACTTCACGCTGGCGAAGCAGCGGCGCGTGACGTTCGCCGGCCGCCTCAACCCGTGGGTCGGCGGCAAGGACATCGTGCTCGAGCTCCTGCGGCGCTGGGGCGCCAAGCAGGCACAGGGCATGTCGGTCGAGTTCGTCGATGCGGGCCTCGCGCTGCCGATGGTGTCGCGGAACACCATCGCCAACATGATGGCGGAAGCCGAAGCGATGAACGGCATCTTCGCGCCCGACGAGACGACCGCCGCGTGGTACCGCGAGAAGGGCATGACGGACTTGCCCTATCCGCCCGTCCGGCCGGGCGCGGACACCCTGTTCGAGATCGACGAGACGTTCAATCTCGGCGACGTCACGCCGATGATTGCGAAGCCGTTCAGTCCGGGCAATGCCTTTCCGGCGGATGCCGTGGCGCGCGAGCGGATTACGTTCGATAAAGCCCTGATAGGGTCGTGCACCAATGGGAGCTATGACGACTTGCTGCAGGCCGCGCTCGTCATCCGGGGCGCGCGCGGACAGGGCGTGACGGCGGCCGTGCGTGAGTTCAAGGTGTTTCCGGGATCCGGCGGCGTCGGACGGGAAATCGAGCGGCCGGACCAGCGCCTGGGCGGCGAGTCGATCGCGGAGGTGTTTCGGTCGGCCGGCGCGGTGATTCGCCGGTCCTGGTGCGGGCCATGTTTCGGTCAGGGAGAGGACTCGCTCTCGCCGGGCCAGCGCGCGATCACGTCGTTCAATCGCAACTGGCAGAATCGCATGGGGCAGGGCGGTGAGGGCTACCTCGCCAGTCCCGCGGTCGTCGCGGCGTCGGCATTGCTGGGTTACATGGGGCCGCCGAGCGAGCTGGGCCTCGAATGGAAGCCTGAGGTGTATGGCGTCTAGTCTGCGGCTACGTGCGACAGCCGTCACAATCCTGCTCGGTGGCGCCGCGCTCGCGGCGCAGCAGCCGGCGCCGGCGCCACAGCTGCCCGGCGTGGTGCCGACGGCCGGCATGGTGATCGACAAGCCGGTGCGGTTCAAGCCGGGGACGTATCGGCTGGCCGCGCCGAAGGGCGCTCCGGCCATCACGATCCGCGCGGACGGCGTCCGGCTGGACTTTGCCGGCGTGCGGCTCGAGGGCGGCGATCCGATCGTCGATCCCGACCAGTACGCCGGAACCGGGATCCTCGTGGACGGCGCGAAGAACGTCCGCATCGAGAACCTGACCATCCGCGGCTACAAGGTCGCGATTCAGGGCCGGCGGGCGCCGGGCCTCCAGATCTCGCACAACGACCTCAGCTACAACTGGAAGCCCCGGTTGTGGAGCGGCATCGAGAAGGAGAGCCTCGCCGACTGGCTGACCTATCACAACAACGAAAAGGACGAGTGGCTGCGGTACGGCGCCGCCATCTATCTCTCCGAGTCGGACGGCGCCGAGGTCGACCACAACATCGCCGTGCAGGGCCAGAACGGGCTGCTCGTCACGCGCTCGACCGGGCTCAAGATCTGGAACAACACGTTCTCCTGGATGTCGGGCCTCGGCATCGGCCTCTATCGCACGACGGAAAGCCAGATCGTCTCGAACCGGCTGGACTGGAACGTGCGCGGCTACAGCCACGGCTTCTACAACCGCGGTCAGGATTCGGCCGCGCTGCTGATGTACGAGCAATCCAGCAAGAACCTCGTCATGGGCAACTCCGCCACGCACGGCGGCGACGGGCTGTTTCTCTGGGCCGGCCAGAGCACGCTCGATTCGGGCCAGGGCGGCGCCAACGATAACGTCTTTCAGGACAATGACTTCAGCCATGCCGTGGCGAACGGCATCGAGGCGACGTTCAGCCGCAACCGCTTCATCGCCAACCGCATCGACGATTGCTGGCACGGCGTCTGGGCGGGCTACAGCTACGACACGCAGTTCATCGCCAACGTCTTCGCCGGCAACGACGAGGCGATCGCCATCGAGCACGGTCAGAACATCGCGATCACGGGCAACCGGTTTCGCGGCGACGGCACGGCCATTCGCGTGTGGGCCAACGCGGGGCCGGATCCGGCCTGGGGGTTTGCGAAGGCGCGTGACACGCGCAGCCGCGAGTACCTCATCACGCAGAACGAGTTCATCGCGAGCAAGACGGCGATCAGCCTGACGCGCACGACCAACGTCCGCGTCGAGTCGAACACGTACGCGACCGTCGGCGTGCCGATCACGACGGGCGCCGACGCGCGCGGAGTCTCCTTCGAGCCCACCGTGCCGCGGCCCGGCCCGGTGTCGATTCCGCCGGTCCCGGCGTTTGCCGGCGCGATGGATGCCAGGCTGCCGGACAACGCGCGCCGCGGCCGCATGACGATCATCGTGGACGAGTGGGGCCCGTACGACTTCCGGTCCCCGAAGCTCTGGCCGGTCGGCAAGCCCGGGGATCGGCCGCTCGTCCTGCGCGTGATGGGCCCACCGGGCAAGTGGACGATGAAGTCCATCCGTGGCGGCACCACGTCGGTGCGTGAGGGCAGCATCCCGACGGATATTCCCGTCGCGATCACCGATAAGGGTCTGGACCTGGAGGTCCTGCTCGAGTACATCGGCGAGCAGGTCACGACACCGCGGGGCGTCGTCGTGCCGGCCGGCAAGCCCGTGCCGGTCGTGTACCGCGCATACGAGCCGCCGGTGGACTGGACGGTCAAGTACTGGGCCTTCGAGCCGCCGTCTGATCCCGTGCAGTTTCCGCAGAACTTCGCCGCGAAGCTGGCCGAGCCGCCCATCAAGACCGAAATCCTTCAGCGCCTCGACTTCCTGAGCGGCGGCGCCATCGGCCCCAATCTGCCGGCGAACCGCGTCGCGCTTCGCGCCGAGAGCATCGTCCAGCTGCCGCAAGGGCTCTACGAGCTCGCCGTCATCAGCGACGACGGCGTGCGCGTGTGGATTGACGACCGGCTCGTCATCGACCGCTGGAGTGTGCACGAATCGGAAGTCGATCGCCTGCCGCTCACGGGCGGCCGCTATCGCATGAAGGTCGAGTACTTCGAGAATTCGGGCTGGGCCGAGTTGCAGGTCAGATTCATAAAGCGCTGACGAATGTCTGGTTCATGGGTTCATAGGTTCATGGGTTCGGTCGAACCAAAGAACCCATGAACCAGAACCGATGAACCCATGAACCCATGAACCGAACATGACTGAACTAGTAATCGCGCTGGTCACCCTGACGTTCCTCGAGATTGTCCTCGGCGTGGACAACGTCATCTTCATTTCCATCCTGTCCGCCAAGCTGCGGAAGGAGGAGCAGAAGAAGGCGCGGCGTGTCGGCCTCATCGCCGCCATGCTGATGCGGCTCGCCCTGTTGTTCTCGATCACCTGGATCGCGCGGCTGACGGCGCCGTTGTTCAACGTGATGGGCCAGGACATCTCCGGACGCGATCTGATTCTCATCCTGGGCGGGCTTTTCCTGATCGCCAAGGCGACCTATGAGATTCACGACAAGCTGGAAGGGGAGGAGGGCCACGCGTCGGGCAGGGTGGCCGCGTCCTTCGCATCGGTCATCGGGCAGGTGATGCTGCTCGACATCGTCTTCTCGCTCGACTCCGTCATCACGGCCGTCGGCATGTCGAACGATCTCATCGTGATGGTCACGGCGGTCGTCGCCTCGGTGCTGGTGATGCTCGTCGCGGCGGAGCCCATCAGCGCGTTCGTCGAGAAACATCCGACGATCAAGATCCTCGCGCTCTCATTCCTGCTCCTCATCGGCCTCTCGCTCGTCGCCGACGGCTTCGGCCAGCACATTTCGAAGGGCTACATCTACTTCGCGATGGGCTTCTCGGTGTTCGTCGAGATGATCAACATCCGGGTGCGCCGGAAGTCGAAGCCGGTGCAGCTGCATCAGCCGTACAATTAGGCCCATGCTTCGTCTGGCTCTCCCCGTCGTTCTGGCCCTCGCCGCCGCGCAGGGCATGTATGTGCCGCATCGCGTCTTCGACAACGCGCGCGGCGCCTTCTCCGACTTCGAGATGATGCTGGCCGACGCCGCCCGGGCGGACGTCGTCTTCGTCGGCGAGCAGCACGACGACGTGAACACGCATCGGCTGGAGCTGGCGATTCTGGAGGGCCTGGCGCGGCGGCGCGAGCGGGTGATCGTGTCGCTCGAGATGTTCGAGCGTGACGCGCGCGAGCCGCTCGAGCACTTCCTGATGGGCCACACGCCGGAGGATGAGTTCCTGAAGGTGTCGCGCCCGTGGCCGCGCTACAAGACGGACTACAAGCCGCTCGTGGATTTCGCGATCGTGAAGCAGTGGCCGGTGGTCGCCGCCAACGTGCCGCGCCCGCTCGCGTCCGAAGTGTCAAAAGGCGGCCTGAAGGTGCTCGACGCGAAGACCGGCGAGGACCGCGCGCTGTTCGCGCGCGATCTGCAGTGCCCGACCGACGACGACTATTTCAAGCGCTTCGGCGAAGCGATGGGCGGCCACCCCGGCGATGAGACCAAGACGGTCGCCGAAAAACGCGAGACGACGGAGAAGTTCTACTTCGCGCAGTGCCTGAAGGACGAGACGATGGCAGAGTCGATCGCGGAGGCGTACACGGCTGCGGCGAAACCTGGTCCGCGGCCGGTCGTCGTGCACTTCAACGGCGCCTTCCACAGCGATTTCGCCGCCGGCACCGCGTCCCGCACGAGCCGCCGCCTTCCCGGCAGGCGCGTGATCGTCATCAGCGTGCTGCCCGTCCAGAACATCGATACGGCCGCGCCGGAGCCGACGGACCGCAAGCGCGCGGATTATCTGGTCTATACGGTTCGCGTCAAGTCGTAGAACGCCGCTTGAGCATCAGCGTCGCGACGACAGCGATCGCCATTGACACGCCATGAGCGATGGCCGTCGCACTCAGGGGACGCCAGATACTCTGCCCGAAGCCGAGCCCCAGGTCGGCCGAGATCGTCCACCAGAAGTTGATGCCGGCGTGGAACGCAATCGTCGGCCAGAGCGTGCCCCAGCGGTGGAAGAGCCAGGTGAAGAGCAGGCCGCCGGCCGCGCCGGCCAGCAGGGCAGGCACGAACCATCGCATGGTTGGCCAGAGAACGTCGAAGCGGCCGTAGTAGATCATCCTGACGATGTTGAGTTCTTCACCGTCTGGATGCGCCAGGCCGAAGAGCAGCGCGGAGACCGTCAACGCCGACAGTACATTCCACCGCCACCGTCGGAGTTGGCTGAACAGGAAGCCTGAGAACAGCACGGACTCGCCAATCGGATCGAGGACCGACACCGCAACGAGCTCGGCGATGCCCGGCCCTTGCACGCCTACGAACAGGACTGCCGCTGCCAGTGGCAGCGTCGCCAACACGCCGAAGGCGACGCCCGAGCGCAGTCCCTGTGCCAGACCAAGTTCACGCAGGACAGCTCGCGGGCTCAGCCGGTTCACCGCCATCGTGATGGCCAGGCAGGGCACCACCCACAGCGCGATTTTGAGCAAGCCTGGCGCAAGAATGCTATCGAGCGCGCGGCCGCTCTGATCGAGGAGCAACCAGAACGCCCGGACCAGCAGGTACGTAACGAGGATCGGCCAGAAGCCGATCACTTCTCGCTGCCCAGCCTCCACGGCAGGTCGGCGATGGCGTAGGCCATCACGGCGATCGCGGCCGCGTTGTCGCTCATCTGTTTCGGGGTGATGCGCGCGATGGTGTCCGCGGGCGTGTGGTGGACCAGAAAGTACTCACCCTTCACGACGTGCGCCATCGTCGGGATGCTGGCGGCGGTGGCGGACGGGCCGATATCGGCGCCGCCGCCGGAGGCCAGGATGGGATCCGCGCCGATCGACTTGAGCAGCCCGCCGATCGCGCGGACGGTCGCGCGGCCGGGCTCCGGGCCTGAATAACCGAATCCCGCCGGATCGAACACGCCGCCGTCCGACTCGAGGAGCATCACGTGGCTGGCCAGCTCGGAGACGTGCGCGTCGCGATAGCCGTTGCCGCCGCGCAGGCCGTTCTCTTCGTTGGTGAACAGGACGACGCGCACGGTCCGGCGAGGCCGCAGGTTCAGCTTCTTCATCAGCCGGACGGCTTCCCACGTCACGACACACCCGCCGCCGTCATCGCTCGCGCCGCTCCCGACGTCCCACGAGTCGAAATGACCGCCGACGAGCACGATCTCGTTCGGCAGCTCCCGGCCGCGCCACTCGCCGACGACGTTGTAGGACTGGGCGTCGGGCTCGAACCGCGCTTCCATCAGCAGTTTCACGCGGATGCGAACGCCGCGGGCCTGCAGGCGCGCGAAGCGGTCGGCGTCCTCGGTGGTGATCGCGGCCGCGGGAATCTGCGGCGTGCCGGTCTGGTAGACCGTGGCGCCGGTATGCGGCGTGCGCAGGCCGGTCGGGCCGACGGATCGCACGAGCATCGCGACCGCGCCGACAGCCGCCGCCCGCGACGGTCCGGTCGATCGATACACCACGGTCTCGCCGTAGTTCGTGAACGGCGCGTTGAAGAGCACGATCCTGCCCTTGGCGTCGGCCGCGCGCGCCTCGAGCGCCTTGAAGTCATTCACGACGAGCACGTCCGCCTCGATGCCACCCGCCGGCGTGCCGACCGAGTTGCCCAGCCCGAGCATCGGCAGCGACTGCGCGATCGGCTCGACGAGGTCCAGGCTCTCACGCCCGCGCACCCACCTGGGCACCATCACGGGTTCCTTGCGCACGTTCTCGAGGCCGTCTTTCTGCATCTCCGCGACGGCCCAGTCGATCGCCTTCTCGAGCGCCGCCGATCCCGACAGCCGGTGCCCGAAGGTGTCGGTCAGCTCCGCGAGCCGCTGCCACGCGAAGTCAGAGGACTGCGATTCCTTGATCAGCTGCTGCGAGATCGGGCGATACGGATCGAGCCAGGTCTGGGAAGAGACGGGAACCGCGACTGCACAGAGGACCGCAATGAGCGAACGACGAATCATGCGAGGAGTATAGCCAAGGACGTGAGGTTGCAATTTTTGCAATGCGCCCTCCGCAAACCGAGTAGAAACCTCGCGTAATCGTGGATCGGCTCTTGCACTGGAGGGGCGCTGATGCCCGTTCAGCGTGACCCAGGGGTGCACGTCATCCTGCGTGCAGCGATTTCGGTACATCGGGCGCTCGGACCCGGTCTCTTCGAGTCGATCTACCGCGATTGCCTGACTCAAGAACTCGAGGATGAGCGGCTGGCGATCCGCCGAGAAGTGCTTTTGCCCGTCGTCTACAAAGGGATCCGCCGCGAGCGTTGTTTTCGTCTCGACATGGTCATCGACAACCGCGTCGTGGTCGAGGTCAAGAGCGTGAGCGCTCTGCTGCCGGTCCACTCAGCGCAAATCCTCACCTATCTGAAGCTGTCAGGGATGCCTCGCGGCCTGCTCATCAACTTCAACGAGCCGCGGCTGATGGACGGTGTGAAAAGCTTCCTGAACGGCGCCCAAGAGCTTTAACCATGGAGGACATGGAGGAGCATTTCTGATCTCATGGAGGAGCCTGGCGTCGCTCGCGGGCTATGCCCGCGAGCGGCCCTCGGGCCGCTCGGGCTGGAGGTGAATCTCGCAGCCGAACAACCCGTGCCAACAGGATTGGGATGACCGATTGTTCGGGCTGCGAGATTCACCTCCAGCCCGACGACGCCAGGCAGTCTTAAGTGCTTGCCTTTCTCCATGCACTCCATGGGACCAGGATCGCCTCCATGACCTCCATGGTCTATAGCGCCACCCGGTGCCTCCCCGAGTGCAGGTAGTTCATCGTCTGTACCGCCACGAGCACGATGAAGTCGAGGCGCGTGCGGTCTTCGGGATACCGCATGCGCAGATTCAGCTCGCCCGCGCGGGCGATCATGTCCTCGATCACCATGTCGATCGTGTATTGATAGGTCCCCGTCGCCTCCGAGACGATGCGCCCGACGTCCTTGCGGATGCGCTGGATGAACCGCGAAGCCTTCGGGTTCTTCGCGTAATCCGGTGCCGCCGAGAACAGGCGCCGCAGATCGCGATCGTGGAAGTTCGGGTAGGCGAGCCCGTAGTGCTCGCGCTTCTTCGCGTAGTGCGTCCCGAGCGTGATCGGCAGCCGGTCGAGCGGCTCGACTTCGCGGCGCGTGCGGATGACCGGCTTGCGGCCCGCGATCTCGCGCATCACCGTGTCCATGTATTCGAGCTTGCGGCGGGCGGGCCAGCCCACGTAGCGCGTGCGCCAGTCGGCGTCGGGCGTGAGCCAGACGGCGAACGTCTCCGCGAAGTCCTCGTCGGGATGGCTCTGGCCGTACCAGGAATCGAGGTGCAGCACGAAGCTCTTCGAGTACGGCTTCGGCAGATAGAAATCCGGATAGCGCGTGGACGGGCGGCCGAAGAGCCGCGTGCGCTGGCGGCGCGAGCGGAGCGCGTAGGCGTTGTCGAGCGCGTGGCCCGCTTCGTGCCGCAGGATCTTCATGCACCACGGCGGGGTGCCGCCCTCGATTTCCAGCATCTGCGCCGCCTCGAGCTTCATCAGGCGCGGATGGGCCAGGTAGAACGGAATCGCGATGCCGGGCACGCCGTCCGGAGAGAACCACTCGGACGACAGCCACACGTGCGGCTGGAAGGTGATGCCGCGCAAGGCGAGCTCCTCGTAGAGCTGCGCGACGCGCGCTTCGAGCCAGCTGCCGGCGATCGTCAGGCCGAGCTCCGAGAAGCGCACGTCCAGGAGCGCTTCGTCCGATAGATCAGGCCAACCCGCGCGGACCGCAGGGCGGCGACGTCGGGAGGCCGATGCTGAGCGTTTACGGGCGGACATGACAGCCGTGTGAATCGCATATCATAGGCCGCAAAGTTGTCACACTCTCAGGAGGCTTCATGCCGTCCATTTGTCAGGAACTGACCAGCGCAATGCTCGTCGTGGCGACGGTAGTTATGGCGGATCCGGCCCAGTCGCAGGGGCAATCGCAGGGGCAGACCCAGCAGGGCCAGGCGCAGCAGGGACAGACGCAGCCCGCGCAGAAGCCGGAGGACGTGAAATACAAGGAGACCGTGGTCGTCTCGGCCTCCAAGAAGGAACAACAGCTCGTGAACGCGCCGGCGACCATGACGGTCATCGGGCCCGAGGTGCTGAACCTGGCGCCCTCGACCAACTACGGCGACCTCCTGCGGGCGGTGCCCGGCGTGAACGTCACACAGATGTCGGCGCGCGACGTCAATGTCACCAGCCGCGGCGCCACGAGCTCGCTGGCGACGTCGCAGCTCGCCGTCGTCGACGGACGCAGCATCTACCAGGACTTCTTCGGCTTCGTGATGTGGGATTTCATGCCGGCGAACGTCAATGAAATCAAGCAGATGGAAGTGATCCGCGGGCCGGCGTCGGCGGTGTGGGGCGCCAACGCCCTGAACGGCGTCATCAACGTGATCACGAAGTCGCCCCGCGAGATGCAGGGCGCGTATGCCGTCTTCGGCGTGGGCGGCTTCGGCCGCGACGTCGAGGGCGCGGCGATGGACAGCGGATCCGTGTTCTACGTGAACGGCACCTATGCGGCGGCCGCCAACGACCGCTGGGCCTACAAGATTTCCGCGGGGACGTACTTCTCGGACGCGTTCGCCCGCCCGGTCGGCGAGATCCCGAACGGCATTCCGAACGACGCGACGACGTATCCGGCCTATGCGAACACCGGCAGCTCGCAGCCGAAGTTCGACGCGCGTGTGGACTACGACAGGCCGGACAACGGCGGCAAGTTCAGCTTCTCCGGCGGCGTCGGCGGCACGGACGGCATCATGCATTCCGGCATCGGCCCGTTCGACATCAACAGCGGGACCACGATGAGCTACGGGAAGTTCGGATACACCAAGGGCGCCCGGCGCGTGCAGGTGTTCCTGAACGCCTTGAATGGCGACGCGACCAATCTGCTGACGATCGATCCGGCCGGCAATCCCATCGACTTCCGGTTCGACACCAAGACGTTCGACATGGAGTACGGCGAGACGAAGACCCTCGGGACGAAGAACGCCCTGACGTTCGGCGGCAACCTGCGCCTGAACTTCTTCGAGCTGACGATTGCGCCGGGCGAGGACTCCCGGACCGAGGGCGGCGCGTATATCCAGGACGAGATCTTCTTCAACGACACGTACCGCCTGGTCGCCGGCGCGCGCATCGACAAGTTCTCGTCGATTGACGGCGTGGCGTTCTCGCCGCGCGTCTCGTTCCTGGTGAAGCCGCACGCCGAGCATTCGTTCCGGGTGTCCTATAACCGCGCGTTCCGCTCGCCGTCGATGATCAACAACAACCTCGACGTCACGATCGCGCAGCCCGTGCCCATGAACCTGTTCAATGCGGCGTACGGGTCGCTCGTGTACCTGCTGCCGGTGAACGCCGACGGATATCCGGACCTGACGGAAACGCGGCTGGACGCGTTCGAGGTCGGCTACACGGGCACGATTCGGAATCGCGCCGTCGTCTCCGCCGCCTGGTTCTACAACATCACCAAGGACGACATCTTCTTCACGCAGGTTGCCGAGTACACGCCGGCCGACCCGCCGCCAGGATTCCCGGGGCTCGGGCCCTTCCCGGGCGCGGCCGTCTGGGCGCAGGCTTACGCGCAGGGAGCGCGGCTGCCCAAGGCGTACAGTTACCGCAACCTCGGCACCGTGGACCAGACGGGCATCGAGCTCGGGATCGACACGACGGTGTCCAAGGGCATCAGCTTCAACGTGAACTACTCCTATCAGGCCGATCCGGTGCCGGACTTCCCGGGACTCACCGAGGAGCAGGCGCTGCGCGAGATCAATCAGCCGGCGAACAACCGGTTCAATTTCGGGCTGAGCTACGCGGGCTCGCGCTTTTTCGGCAACCTGGGCATCAACTACGTCGGCGACGCGTTCTGGCAGGACGTGCTCGACGCGCGCTACAGCGGCACGACCGAGGCCTACACCGCGGTCAACCTCATGGCCGGCATCCGCTTCGCCAACAAGTACACCGCGTCGCTCAAGATCACGAACCTCACGAACGAAGAGATCCAGCAACACGTCTTCGGTGACGTCATGCGGCGCCAGATCCTCGGCGAGTTTCGAGTGGCGCTGCCGAAGTAAGCCATCGAGGTCATGGAGAGGAGCATGGAGGGCATGGAATCTGGAAGGTTGTCCAAAACCTACTCCAGGGCCTCCATCGCCCCCTCCATGGTCTCCATGGTTCTCGCGCTTTGCCTGTTCGTCATCGGGGCCGGCGCGCAAGCGCCGGCGTCACTTCAAACCGCGCTCGCCGAGCTCGACACTTCGATCGCCGCTGAGTTCGCGAAGGACGGCGTCGGCGGCATCTCCGTCGGCGTGATTTCAGGCTCCAAGCTCGTGTGGTCGAAGCACTACGGCTACGCGGAGACCGAGAAGAAGCGCGCGCCGACGAACGACACGGCCTATCGCATCGGATCGATCACGAAGCAGTTCACGGCGCTGGCGCTCCTGCAGCTCGTCGAAGACGGCAGGATGCGGCTGACCGACCCGCTCGAGAAGTACGTGCCCGAGATCAAGTCCATCAAGAACACGCCGGCCGGCACCCCGCCCATCACGCTGCTGCAGGTGGCGACCATGCACGCCGGCCTGGCGCGGGAGCCGGGTTGCGCGCAGCACTCGGACGGGCCCCTGTCGGTCTGGCAACGGAAGGTGATCGACTGCCTGCCCGGGACCACGTACGTCAACGAGCCGGGCACGACATTCCTGTACTCGAACATCGGCTATGCCTCGCTGGGCCTCGCCATCGAGCGAGCGGCGGGGAAGCCGTTCACGACGTTTGTGACCGAGCGGATCCTGAAGCCGCTCGGGATGACCCGCACAGCGTGGGAGCCCTCGTCCGACCTTCGTCGAGATCTCGCACACGGATATCAGCGGATCCGCGACGGTGGCGGCGCCGCCACCCGGGGCGCCGCGGATCGCGAGCTGGAAGGCCGCGGCTACCGCGTGCCGAACGGCGCGCTGTTCAGCACGGTCACCGACCTCACGAAGTTCGTCGCGTGGGAGCTCGGCGAAGGGCCGGCGGGGATCCTGAAGAAGGAAACGCAGGACGCCAATTACGCCCGTGTGTTTGCGTCCAGTGCGACCTTTTCGGCTGGCTATGGCGTCGGCTTCCAGGTGAACCGGCGCGGCGATCTGGTCTTCATTGGCCACGGCGGTTCCACGGCCGGCTATCACGCCGCCGCACTCGTGCATCGCCCCACCAAGCTCGGCGTCGTCGTCTTCCGCAATTGCGACTCATGCACGCCGGACGCAGGCCCTACGGCGACTCGCATCCTCCAGCGCATCGCAGGTTCGTGACGTGTGTCGATTCCGGTCAACGCGTTCGGCGGCCGGGAAACTCTGGCACCATTAGCGAGTGATCAGATTCACCTCGCTCACCCTCGCCTTCGGATTCTTGATTCCGCAAGCCGCGCCGGCTACTCCGCAGGCCGCGGTGGACGAGCTGCTCTCCGCTGACCGCGGATTCGCGACCAGGGCTGTCAGCGTCGGCGTCGTCGCCGCGCTCCTGCCCATGTTTGCCGACAACGTCGCCCTGTTCGTGCCCGGCGGTCCGCCGGTCCACGGCAAAGCCGCCGCCGAGGCCGCCCTTCGCGAAAACGCCGACAACGCGAAGTCGCGCGTGCGCTGGGCGCCGATTCGCGGCGGCGTCTCGGCGGACGCGCAGCACGGCTTCACCGTCGGCTACATGACGCTGACGACGCCGGCGGGCGAGAACCTGCCGCTGAAGTACCTGGCCTACTGGATCAAGACATCCGCGGGATGGCGCGTGGCGGTGTACCGAAGGACACGTTCGCCGCAGGGGCCGCCGTCGGTCGATCTCATGCCGGCGTCGCTGCCGTCCAGGCTGGTGCCCGTCCAGAAGGATCCGCAGGCGATGGTCACGCTGGTGGCTGACCTCAAGCAGGCGGAGCAGTCGTTCTCCGATGCCGCGCAGCAGATCGGCCTCGGCCCGGCGTTTGCCAAGTTCGGCAGCGCCGACGCGATCAACCTCGGCCGCGGGGGCACCGTCATCGTGGGCGCGGAGGCCATCGGCAAGGCCATCGGCGGCGACGCGCCGGATCCCGTCAGTCCCGTGGCCTGGTCCGCCGACCGCGCGATCGTCGCCACGAGCGGGGACCTTGGCGTCACGCTGGGCACCATCCGGTCGAAGACCGCCGGCCCGGATGGCAAACCGGCGCCGGGCGTGCCGTTCTTCACGATCTGGCGGCGCGCGGATCCGAAGGCGCCGTGGCGGTATATCGCGGAATAGGAGTAGGAGTACGGGGGTTCGACCGGGGTTCGACCGGGGTCAGACCAGTACGCAGAAACTGCAAACAGCGGCGTCGCAGGGCTTGCGGAAACTGCGTACTCCTCCTGCCGATCAGCTGAATTCAGGCGCGAATTCAGCAGCCGCTCGCGGCCTGAATTGTGAACTACCGGGCCGTGTGTCCCGCCGCCCTCGCATCCAGACGCCTGATCTCCTTCGTCACGTGATGTCTCGCGGCAACGGCCGCATGACCATCTTCCTGGACGACGCCGACTATCGCCAGTTCGTGCACCTGCTGGGTGACGTGGTGGACCAGTTTGGGATTCGATGTTGGAACTACTGCCTGATGCCCAACCACTATCACGTGACCCTGCAGCCATCGCAGGCGAATCTCTCCGAGGCAGTCCGCCGCGTGAACAGCATCTATGCCTCGTGGTGGAACAGGCGGCACGCGCGTGTGGGCCACGTCTTTCAAGGGCGGTTCAAAGATCAGATCGTCGATCGAGAAGGCTACTTACTCGCGCTCTCCCGCTATGTCGCCCTCAACCCGGTGCGGGCCAGCCTCGTGAAGCGACCTGAGGACTGGCGGTGGAGCAGCTACTCCGCCACCGCGGGGCTAGCTCCCTCGCCCGCGTTTCTCGCCGTGGACGCCACTCTGGAGCTCTTCGGTGAAGGCGAGGCCCATGTCCTGCAGGCGTGCTTCACGCGTCACGTGACGGCCCAGACCGACGACGCAGCCTGGCAGGACCGCATTCGCTCGAACGATCGGATTCTCGGTACGAGCGCTTTCAAGGAGACCGTAACCGCCGCGATCGAGGCCGCCGCGATGCTGGAGGCCGATCGCCGATAGCGGTCTGACTCTCGTCTGACCCCGGTCCGACCCTCGTCTGACCCCGGTCTGACCCCGGTCTGACCCCGATAGCGCCCCGATAGCGTCGAAGGGCTTTTGCTCAATGTGAGCAAACCGCTACTCTGATTGCCCGCAGACGCGATCGCCGATCGCGCTGGCGTCGGCCCGCCGCGGTGGCATGTCCATTGCGACTCGCGCGGGCATGGCATCAACACGAACCGTCACCCCTCACAAGACCGCCGCGCTCAACGCGGAAAACAAACCCTCCAGTCCGGTCGTCGAAGCGTTGCGGCGGCAGGTCGCCAACGCGGTCGTCCTGCAGGCGAACTACAAGCAGTACCACTGGCGCACGCACGGCCCGCATTTCCGGGACCTGCATCGCCTCTTCGACGAGTTCGCCGAAGCGGTGTCGGAGACGGTGGACGAGCTGGCCGAGCGCGTCCGCATGATCGGCCAGGATCCGCCGGCGAGCCTGAGCGAGATGCTGTCGCTCTCCACCGTCGGCTCGGCCGTTCCCGGATCGTCGGTGCGCGAGATGATCGAAGAAGCCGATCGGCACGCGCTCATCGTGATCGCGGAGTTCCGCGAAGCCGCCCGCGTGGCGGACGAGCACGACGATCCCGGCACCGTCGACGTGTGCTCGCGGTTCGTCCAAATCCACGAAAAGCAGGAGTGGTGGCTGCGGGACATGCTGCGGAATGGAGATGCTCGCTAAGCTTTCTTGATATGGGGACGCGCAGCCGCTTTGTGAGTGGCTCCAGCGGCCCTTTGCACTTTGACCGGTCCGAGTTCGGACGGCTACGATGTGGCCCTCCGCGCGGCCATGCCAGACATCGATACACGCCGGACCTCCGTGGCCAGTACTGCTTTCTCCTGGCGATGGAAATTGCCGGCGCTCTTCGCGCTGATGGCGGTGCTGACCGTCGCGGCCTTCGGCATCGTCGCGTATCGCGCGGTGCGCGCGGCGGCGATCGAGTCCGCGCAGGCGCGACTGCGCAGCGCGCTCGCGGAGATCACGACCATCCTCGAGCTCGGCGCGCTGAGTCAGCTGGACGTGCTGCGGACGAGCGCGTCCGATCCGGCGATCGTGTCCGCGTTGAAGGGGCCGCGGCGGCCGGCGTCCGCCGGGACCGTGGCGGCGCTGAAGCCGCTGCAGGGCGTCGCCGGCGAGGCGGTCGTCGAGTTGATCGGCGCCGACGGCGTGACGCGGCAGGTGCTGCCGCAGAGTGAGCCCGCCGGTCCGAATCAGACCTTTGACTTCCCGCCCGACGCGACCATCAACCCGATGCTCGAGCGCGACGGCGCGCTCTTCATGCAGTCGAGCGTGTCGGTGCGCGACCAGGGCGCCGCGGTCGGCGGGATCCGCGTGACGCGCCGTCTGGGACAGGGCACGGCCAATCGCCGGATCGCGGAGAAGCTGCTCGGCGACGATGTCGCGC
>Ga0137313_1000077_pt1 | contig 32040 bp, 29 predicted proteins | sample EasRivERMZT166_2_FD_102287 | JGI IMG/M metagenome (GOLD analysis project Ga0137313, IMG submission 102287) | Soil microbial communities from meander-bound floodplain in the East River, Colorado, USA - East River MetaG ERMZT166_2 | ecosystem: Environmental > Terrestrial > Soil > Floodplain ...
ATCCCGTCACGCCGCCAGGCGGCGTACTCGTCCGCGTGCGAGCGTGCGCGATGAACCATCTCGACCTCTGGCAGCGGCGCGGACTCGAGCGGGTGCGCATTCCGATGCCGCACATCTCTGGCGCTGATGTGTCCGGTGAAGTCGTCGAGGCCGGCAGCTCCGGCCTCGCGGCCGGCACGCGCGTGATGCTGCAGCCCGGTCTCAGTTGCGGCCGGTGCGCGCGGTGCCTCGCCGGTGAGGACAACTACTGCGCGTCCTACGACGTGCTCGGCTATCAGTCGAACGGAGGGTACGCGGAGCTCGTGGCCGTGCCCGCCGCGAACGTGATTGCCATTCCCAGTCACATTGAGTTCGCGGCCGCCGCTGCGTTTCCGCTCGTCTTCCTGACGGCGTGGCACATGCTCATGACGCGGGCGCGCCTGATCGAGTCCGATGTCGTGCTCGTGCTTGCGGCCGGCAGTGGCGTCGGACACGCGGCCGTGCAGATTGCCCGCGCCGCCCGCGCGCGGGTCATCGCGACCGCCCGCGGTCCCGCAAAGATGGAGCGCGCCCGGCAGCTGGGCGCCGACCTCGTCGTGGACGCGGATCAGGACGACGTGCTGGCGCGCGTCCGCCAGTTCACGGGCGGGCGCGGGGCCGACGTGGTGGTCGAGCACGTGGGCCAGGCCACCTGGGAGAAGAGCGTGCGCTGCCTCGCTCGTGGCGGGCGGCTCGTGACCTGCGGCGCGACGTCCGGCTTCAAGACCGACCTCGACCTGCGGCACCTCTTCGCCCGGCAGCTGACTTTTCTCGGTTCATACATGGGCGGCAAAGCCGAGTTGCTTCGTGCTGCGTATCTGTTCTTTGACGGGGCCGTGGCGCCGGTGATCGACTCGACGTTTCCCTTGTCCGAAACCGCACAGGCCCATCGGCGAATGGAATCATCCGATCGGTTTGGAAAGATCGTATTAGTCGTAAACTGAGTGGCTACAGGACTTCCATGAGTACGGCGCGTTGGAGCGTGAGCCTGATCGCCATCATCGGCGCGATGGCGGCGACCATGGCTGGTGCGACCGTCTGGCTGCTCGTGACGGACCCCGTCACCGGCGCGGATGCCGCCTCCTCCCTCCTGCAGGGCGATCCCGGCCCATTCATGCAGGCCATCGGCGCGGTCCTGTATGACGCCCTGAAGGGGCTTTTCAAGTATCTCTAGAGTTTCGTCGCCAGGAACTTCGTCAGGTGGTACCCGACGAGGAACTTGAACGGCGCCCGCCCGCTCGTGTAGTGACCGCACGGCAGGGCCCGGACGCGGGCGTTGATTTGCCGGCGCGTCACCTCCTGCAGGTATTGGCGGGTGAGATCGACCGGGAAGGTCAGGTCATACACAGCGTAGAGATTCAGCATCGGCCGATCCTTGATGCGGTCGAGGAACGGCCACGGGCTGATCGGCATCCAGCACTCGCGGAGCGTCTCGAGCGTCACGTGGCCTTCGAGCCCGGCCCGGACGTGCTGCGTCGATAGCCCACGCCAGACGACGTCGGCGAAGTACGGCGACACATGGTTGAAGGCGCCGGCGACGATGCGCGGGTCGTGAGCCATCGCCAGCGCGCCCAGACACGAGCCGAGACTCGTGCCCTGCACGCCGATTCGCTCGTAGCCCTCACGCTCCAGCCAGTCAACCGCACGACGAATGTCCAGCACCGCCTGCCGGTTGGCATGCAGCGTCCGTCCGATATTCGAGCTGACGATGTAGTCTGCGCGCTCGAGCTCGGGAGGCCGGCGGACCTCATGGTAGGGCAGCGTGATCCGCAGCGCGGTGATGCCAAACGACGCGAAGAGCTGGCAGAGCCCGACGAGCTCTTTCTCCTTGGCATTCCACTGCGGCATGACCACGACGGCACGGCGCCGCTGGCCTGGTTTGGTGCGCGCCGGAAAGAGCCGCGCCCGCACGGTGTTGTTCTCCGGATGGGGCGAGGCCAGTGCGCTGGGGAATCGAAGCAGGTCGCCTTCCAGCTCGAAGTCGCGGGTCGGCGGAGGCGAGTAGTACTGGTCCGTCGCCGCCATCACGCGGGCCGTCCAGGCCTTGATGCGGGGCACCGGATCGACCGCCGTCTGCTCGAGGTCCATCCAGTCGAGCCCCCACTCGAACGGGCGCACGACGCGGTTGGTATCGACCGACGCGAGCCGCCGCTCCCACGCGTGAAAAGTGCGTGCGATCACTGGGTGTCGGCGCGGGCGACGAGGTCGTCGTAGCTCATGCCGGGCGGACTCGTCATGTCCACCGGCAGCCCTGACTCGGCCCATCCTGGAGCGATCGTGCGTCCGCTCATCGGATCGCGGGCGCCGCCGTATCCGCCGACGACGTTGGCGACGTTGGTGAAGCCGAGCGCTTCCAGCATCTGGGCGGCCCTCGCCGATCGCCCGCCGACCTGGCAGCCAATGAGCAGCGGCGCGTCGGCGGGGAAGCTGGCCTGCATCACGCGCATGAAATCGGGATTCGGTCCCATTTGACCGGTGTCCGGGTCGGCGTCGAGCAACGGCACGTTGACCGCGCCGGCTGGGTGGCCGGCGGCATACTCGCGAGACGACCTGACGTCGACGTAGGTGTGGCCCGACACCTGGAGCGCCTGGGCCTCGGTAACCGAGACGTTCTTAACCACGACTCACGATCTTCTCACAGGCGGCCGCGATGGCGAGCAGCCGCGCCGTGCCGTCACGCCGGCCGACGAGCTGCAGGCCCACCGGCAGCCCGTCCGCGGGCACCGGGAGAGAGAGGGCCGGATGCCCGGAGAAGTTGAACGGTTGGGTGTGCTTGAGCATCGCGGCGCGCACCGGCATCGGCGCGTGTCCGTCGATGGCGAGGTCGCCCGCGCCGAGCAGCGGCGCCACAATCGGCAGGGCGGGAAGGACCAGCGCATCCACCGGCTCGAGGAGCGCGTCCACGCTGCGCCGCACGGCAACCGCCACCTCGAGCGCGGCGTGATACTGCGCCTCGGTCACATCGCGTCCGCTCGCCAGCCTCGCACCGACGACCGGTGTGTACAGCGCCTGGCGTGTCTCGAGGTAGGTCGAGTGCCAGGCATTCGCTTCTTTCAGCACGAGGTGGACGTACGCCGCGGGAATCGCGGCCGCATCGCGGATCTCCACTTGTGTGATGGCGATGCCCGCGGCGGTCAACCGATCAATCGCCGCGGCGTACGCGTCACGGACGGCGGACTCGACGGGCGCGTCGAAATAGCCGGTCAGACGTGCGAGGCGAATGCGCGCCGGGTCCATCGCGGCCAGCGGCTCCGGCGTTCGGCCGGCGAGGATCGCCCAGAGGATCGCCGCGTCGGGCACGGACGTCGTGAGCGGCCCTACGTGATCGAGGGAGGGCGCCAGCGGGATCACGCCCGCGGTAGGCACTTCGTTGTACCCCGGCTTCAACCCGACGATTCCGCACGCTGCCGCCGGGATGCGGATGGATCCGCCGGTATCGGTGCCGATCGACGCCAATCCCATCCCGCAGGCTACCGCCACCGCCGAGCCGCCGCTGGACCCGCCGGCCGATCGCGTCAGGTCCGCGGGATTGCGTACCGGGCCGAACGCCGAATCCTCACTCGTCGTCCCCAGGGCGAACTCGTGGAGATTCGTCCGGCCGATCACGATGGCGCCCGCGTGCCGCAGGCGCGCGACCACGGGCGCGTCGATCGCGGGCACACGATCGGCCAGCACCTTTGAGGCCGCCGTCGTGACACGGCCGGCCTCGTCGATCAGATCCTTGATGGAAATCGGGATGCCGTGCAGCGGGCCGCGGTCGACGCCTGCGGCCCGCTCCCGGTCGGCCGTCTTGGCGTCGAGTCGCGCTTCCTCGCCACGCACGCTGATGAACGCGTTGGTGGACGGGTTGTGCGCGCCGATGGCGCCGAGCGCGGACTCCACGAGGTCGAGGGAACGGACGGTGCCGCGGCGAAGCCGTTCGGCGGCTAGGACGATTGACACGGGGTCGTACCTCGATCTGTGGAAAACTCAAGGGGCATCGTGATGAGAAGCCCCTTGAGTTTCCCACAGATCGAGGTACGACCCCGTTGGTCCTAGCCGCCGTCATGACGGCGCCACGCGCGCCGATCGACATCCGCGAGTACCCCGAGCCGGACTTGCCGGCCGGCGGCGCGCTCCTGCGCACGGGGCTCTCCGAGGTCTGCGGCACAGACGTGCACCTCTGGCACGGCCGCCTGTCGGGGGTGCCGTACCCGATCATCCCGGGTCACGTCAGCACCGGCACGCTCGAGCGCGTGCGCGGGTCCATCGCCGACATTCGGGGCGGCGCGCTCCGAGAGGGCGACCGCGTCGCGTTTTTCGACGTCCACCGCACGTGCGGACGGTGCCTCGCCTGCACGGTGCACCGCACGCCGACGCGCTGCCCGTCGCGGCGGGTGTACGGCATCACCGACCCCGCAGCCGAAGGTCTGTTTGGGGGCTGGTCGCAGAAGATCTATCTCGAGCCCGGTGTGGCCATCGCGCGGCTCCCGGACGCGGTGTCGTTCGAGTCCTACATCGGCGGCGGCTGCGGTCTTCTCACGGCCGTGCACATCGTCGAACGGGCGCGTCACTCGCTCGGCGACACCGTCGTCGTGCAGGGCGCGGGATCGGTCGGGCTCAGCACTGCCGCGTTGATCCGGCGCGCCGGCGCCGGCCAGGTTATCGTCATCGGCGCGCCGGCCGACCGGCTCGATCTGGCCACGCGGATGGGCGCCGACGCCGTGGTCGATCTTGCCGGGACGTCGGTGGAGGAGCGGCGTGCGTTCGTGCTCGATCGCACGCGCGGTCAGGGCGCGGACGTCGTCGTCGAAGCCGCGGGATCGGCGCGCGCGTTCGAGGAAGGGCTGCATCTCGTCCGCAACGGCGGCGCGTACGTGATTGCCGGGCACTACACGAACGCGGGCGACAGCGCTATCAACGCGCACGAGCACATCAACCGGAAGCACCTCGAGATCCGCGGCTGCTGGGGCAGCGAGGTCGTGCACTTCGTCCGTGCGCTCGGCGCGCTCGAGCGCTATGCGGACGAGGTGCCCTGGCATGAAATCGGCGCGCGGACGTTCGGATTGGGTGGACTCAACGAGGCGCTCGGCGCGGCGGAAACCTTCGCCGTGCCGAAAGCGCTCGTCAATCCCTGGGCGTAACGAGCTTGGAAGGGCGGGCGTCAGACGCCCATCTTCTTCAAGGCAGCTTCGATCGCGCGGGCGAAGGCCTCAAACGGCTGCGCGCCGGAGATCGCCTGCAGGACCCGAACGTCGCCGGTCTTGGGATCGCGCACGCCGATCACAAACGACGGCGTGCCCTGGATCCCAAGTGCCTGTCCGTTCTTGACGGATCGCTTCACGGCGTCGGTGTAGCGGCCGGTCGAGACGCACTCGCGATACGCCTCCATCTTCAGGCCCGCATCGGCGGCGCGCTTTTCGAGGAGCTCCGGCGTGTGTGAGCCGGCCGGGCTGAAGAGCGTGGCGTGCAAATCCCAGAAGCGTCCCTGATCGGCCGCGCAGCGTCCCGCCTCGTGCGCCCGGATCGCGGCTGGATGCAGTGCGTCGACGGGGAAGTCATGGAAGACGTACAGCACGCGCCCCGTCTGGATGTACGTCGAGTCGAGGCGCGGCATGGTCTGCGTGAAATGCCGGATGCAGAACGGACACTCGTAGTCGGTGAACTCGACGAGCGCGATGACCGCGCGCTCCGATCCTCGCGACGGCGCCCCGGCCACGTTCACGACCGCGGCGTTCTGGTTCGTGGCCATTTCGGCCACGAGGCCGCGCTGGGCTTCGCGCAAATCCTGGATCTGGCGGCCGGTGAAGAACCAGCTCAGCGCGGCGGTGATCAACGCCGCGACCGAGAGCACCAATGGCAGGCGGGCGGTGCTCACGAGGCCGGTTGTCCCTTCCCCTTGGCCGGCGGAGTCTCGGCGTACCGCTTCAGCGCCGTCAGCGAGATCTGCCAGCCGCGCGAGACGACGGCGTAGTACCGGCGCCAGCGCTCGGACGCGTCGTAGCCGTTCTGGCAGACGTGGAGCCGGCAGCCCGCCGGGTCGTCATCGCAGGTGACTTCGAGGGCCATCGGACCGATCGGATCGCCCTCGGGCGGAATCCAATACGCATCGGCCACGAAGAAATGCACGTTCGGACGCACATCCACGACGGTACCGTGAAAGACGCCGCCGAGCGCGCCGAGGACGTCGTCCTTGTACGGGGTGGTCGCCCACTCGACCGCGTACACGCCAAGGGGCACTGGCGTCGTCACCGAGCGGGTCGCCTGCCACCACGACCGCAGCGCCTCGGGCGCGAAGAAGCAGGCGAAGACGGTCGCCGGCGACGCGCTGATCACGAGGTGCTGTTCGAAGCGGCCGGTGAGCTCCTGCGGGTCCTGGGTCACTGTTTGGCGCGCAGCGTCTGCACGTAGGCCACAATGGCCCAGACCTGTTCCTTCGTCAACTCGTCGGAAAACCTGGGCATCTTCGGCGACGTGCGGCCGTTCCAGACCTTGTAGAACACCACGCCGTCCGGGTTGCGCGCGGCGCGCGCGGCGACCGTCAGGTTCATGTCCTGCTGGTACTTCAATTCGGCGTCCTGGCCGTTGCCCTTCCCCTCGGGGCCGTGGCACCGCTGGCACTTGCTGCCGTAAAACTTCTTCCCGGCGGCGATGACCGCATCATTCACCGTGAGCGGGCTCTTTTCTTCTGCCGCCTTTGGCGGCACGTTCCAGCCGTTCCGGGCGGGGGCGGCCTTATCCCCCTGAGCGGGAGCCTGGCCGTCCTGGGCGGCCACAAATGCGACGGACATGCCGAGTCCGGCGGCGACGAACAGGAAATTACGCAGTCCACGACCCATCATCAGCCAACCTCCAAATCGCACTGGCGACCTAATACTGAAGAAACCGTGCGCGCGTTTCCAGGAAGGGCCTGAGGCGGCCGGCCCAGCCTTTCACCAGTTCTCCGGCCGACGCACCTCCGTCCAGCACCTCCCGAAGCTCAGCGGACCCGTAGAGCATGTCGATCGGCGGCTTGACGTATTCGTACTCGTACGGCGGATCTCGCCAGACGAACGCGCCGGGGTCCGCGGCCCGTGCCGCTTCGAGCACGGCGACACCCGTTTCGACCGGACGGAACGACGCGCGGTCGGTCACATGAATCTGGCAGCCGCCGCAGGGGGTCGCGGCGTGCTTGTGGAACGTGGGCTCGAACAGCGCCGGCCTGAAGTGCACGCCGGGCAGGCCCCGCCGATTGAGGCCGGCCGCAAACGGCTCCGGTTTGATCCACGGCCCGCCGATGAGCTCGAACGGCAGTCCGGTGCCGCGGCCTTCGGAGACGTTGGTGCCCTCGAACAGCACCGTTCCGGGATACACGACGCATGTCTCGAATGTCGGGATGTTCGGCGAGGGGAGCACCCACGGCAGTCCGGTCTCGTCGTGGTACTGCGCGCGCGTCCAGCCCTGCATCCAGACGACTTCGAGCTTGGCGCCAATGCCGAAGTGCTCGTTGAACATCCGCGCCAGCTCTCCAATCGTCATGCCGTGCCGCATCGGGATGGGATACATCCCGACGAACGACTCGAACCCGGCTTCGAGCATCGGGCCTTCGACGGCGAGCCCGCCGATCGGATTGGGCCGGTCGCACACCACAACGGGCATGCCGGCCTTGCGTGCGGCCTTGAGACAGCCGGCCACCGTGTAGATGTAGGTGTAAATGCGCGTGCCGACGTCCTGGAGGTCGATGACCAGCGCGTCGAGGCCGGCAAGCATCTCAGGTGTTGGCTCGCGCGTTTCGCTGTAGAGCGAATAGACCGGCACGCCCCGCCCGGCGTCGGTGCCGTGCGGCGACTCGATCATGTTCTCCTGCAGATCCGATCGGAAGCCGTGCTGCGGGCCGAACAACGCGCCGATGCGCACGCCGCCCGCCTCCGCCCGCTCCGACACGTGCCGGAACCGGCCGTCGATCGACGCCGGGTTGGACACGAGTCCGATGGTGCGCCCGCGCAGCACGGCCTTGTCGAACAGGACGTCCGAGCCCAGCAGCACGAGGTCAGCCCTGGAGGCGACGGGCAAGGTGTGCAGCGGCCATCGCGTCCGCGTAGGTGTTGCAGATGAGGTTGATGGTGTCCGGCGCGCCGAGGATCGTGATCTCCAGCGCGCGGTCGGTCCGCTCGACGCCGCCGATCCGATGCCACGGCCAGGAGCGAACGGTGTCGCCGACGTGAATCACCCGCCGGGAGGTGAGAAACAGTTTGCCGGGATGATCGGTGATCCCCACGAGGCAGGCCGGCGCGACCATATGGCAGACATCGGTGCCCACCACCCGATGCTGCGTGTGCACGACGGCGGGCGCGCCGGCGGCCAGCGCGGCCAGATGCTCCAGCCCTTCGAGCATCTCGACCTGGCGCTCCCGTTCATCCGGGGCGGTCGAGGGCGACGCCAGTGAATCGCGGAGCGACGCCAACGCGTCAACGTTCGGCGTGAGCTCGGCGGATCGCGCCGCTTCCCACCACGCCTGTGAGGGAGAAGCGGTCGCGGACTTCCGGAACACCCGCCAGATCACGGCAAGCCATGCACCGCGGCTTCGAGAATCTGATGCACGGTTTCGAGGCCGGCGACGGCCAGCGCGGTCAAGGCCAGGGCGAGGACGGCGCGGAGCGTACGGTGAGGCCGGGCGGCGGCGTCTGCCGGCGCCAGCAGCCGGCGCACGCGCCGCTCGATGTCATCGCCGCGGTAGAGCGCGCTCGCCGGCAGCTCGCCCGGTTCCGGGCGGGACACCGCGAGACGCGCGACTTTCACGAGCGCCTGCGCCAGCAGCGGACGGCCCCGCTGGCCGAGCCGGCCGGCGCAGTCGTCGGCGGCCTCTTCAGTGGCCGCGTGCCACGCGGACTGCAGCCGCCGGGAGATCGGCAGCCACGTCAACAGGTCCGGCGCGGCCATGAGCAGCGCGCGCCACAGGTTGTCACGCCGCTCGATGTGCGCCTGCTCGTGCGCGAGGATCGCCTCGAGCTCCTCCGGCGAGCAGGCGTCGAGCACCGACTGCGCGATGATCAGCTTGAGCCGCACCACGCCGATCACACCGATGATCGGGAACTCGGAAGCGACCACAAATGCGGGGACGCGCGCCGCGCCGAGTGTGATCGGGCGCGCGTCGGGCAGCCATCGCGCGATGAGGCGCCGCGTCTGCCGGGTGATGAGATACCAGCGCACCGCGAACGCCGCGGTCAAGAGCAGCGTCAGGATCGCAAGCCCCTGCAGCAGGACACCGGTGGTCTCGATCCGGCCGCGCTCCTCAAAGGTCAGGAACGACGCGCCGGCGACGGCCGCCGCGAGGAGTCCCGCGCCCGCGGGCAGCAACCGCACCGTCGTCAGCGCCGTCGCGATCGACCGCGGCCGCGCCCGCGTGATCCGGCGGGCCATCCACGGGACCAGCGCCGACGTGGCGAGACTCGCCGTCGCGAACGCCGCGAGCACGAGCACGGCGAGGCGAATCTCGAACGTCACGGCTTGTCCTTCATTTCGGCGAGGCGGGTGTTGACGAGCGCCGCCAGCTCGTCGAGCATCGCGCGGTCGCGGCTGCCGACGGCATCGACGAACGTCGAGAGGAGCGGCGCCAGCGCGGCGCCGCTGCCGTTCAGGGCGACGCGCAGCGCGGCGCCGGCCCGGGCGGATTCGAACTCAGGCCGCGTGAGGCGCGGCTGGTAATAGAACGCGCGTCCGTTCTTCATCCGGAGGAGGACGCCCTTCCGGTGCAGTCGATCGAGCGTCGTCATCAGGGTCGTGTACGCGATTTCCGTGAACTCCGGGGTCAAATCACGCACCGACGCGGGGGCCGGCCGTGCCCAGAGGGACTCGAGTACGCGCCATTCCAGGGGCCCGAGCACACCTGGAACCGCCGCCGCGCGGTCCTCGAGAGAAAGCCATCGAGACATTCGAGGAGTGTAGCGCATCGGCCCTACAATCCGTCGATGGCTGTCGTCGTGTGGCTGGTGATCGCCCTGGCGTCCGCAGTCGGCCAGACGCCCGTCCCCCAGATCGAAGCCGGCCGCCGCCTGTATGTGGCCGAGAAGTGCTCGGTCTGCCACCTGGTGGCGGGGCAGGGCAACAAGCGGTACCCGCTCGACGGCGTAGGCCGGCGGCTGACCGCGGTGGAGCTCCGCCGCTGGTTCACCCACACCGTCGAGATGGAAGATCGACTCTCGAAGCAGCCGGCCATCAGGATGTCGTCCCGCAAGTACAAGCTCAGCGACCCTGAGCTGGACGCGCTCGTCGCGTATCTGCAGTCGCTGAAGTAGCAGCTAGAACCGGAAGCCCGCCAGAATCGCGAAGGTCCGCGACTTGTACGTGGCCGCGTCAGGGTCGCTGTCGATCAGGTTCGTCAGCCCTTCCATGTAGCGGCCTTCGACGAGGAACCTGTTGACCTGGAATCCGACGGCCGCGACGAACGAGATCTCGAGGCCGGCCACTTCGTCGGAGATGTCCACCGAGTCCTGGACGTCGTCCGGAGCCGATTCACTCACTGCTTTGGCGTTGATGTTGAAGCCGAACGCCGGACCGACCAGGGCATAGACGCCGCGGTTGGGCGCCGTCTGTATCCTGAACAGCACGGGGATCTCGATGTAGTCGAACCGGTACTCGAACTCATCGGTTTCGAACTCGTAGCTCAGCCCCTTCTGGGTGTAGAGCCCCTCCACCTGCAGGCCGAAGACGTCGTCGAACGACATGGAGACGAACCCTCCGAAAAGGAACCCCATCCTCATGCCGGTCTCGGCGCCGTCATCCTCGAGCACCCGGGCAAATTCGGGAATGTCTCCAAACGTGATGCCGCCCTTGATCCCGCCCGTCAGGCCTCCCGGGACGACCTGGGCGGATGCGAGGCTTGGCGCGCTGAGGAGCAGCAACACCGCGGCGATCTGAACGAACGTTCGTTTCATAAGGCCTCCCCGGGGCCAGTGTAGCGCCGGACGTGATTTAGAGATCGATGCGATCCGCGCCCGCGTACACGTTGAAACGGCCGTCGCGCGCGAATCCGGCGAGCGTCAAATCGGCGGCGCGCGCGGCGTCGATGGCGAGCGTCGACGGGGCGCCGACCGCGACCAGCGCCGCGACGCCGGCGGCGACCGCTTTCTGAACGATCTCGTACGCGACGCGTCCGCTCACCACGAGCAGCGCGTCCGTCGCGGGCAGTCGGCCGGCGGCGAGCGCCGCTCCCGCGACCTTGTCCACAGCATTGTGACGGCCGACGTCTTCGCGGACGAGCCACGCCTGCCCGGAGAAGTCGCACAGCGCCGCGGCGTGCAGGCCACCCGTCCCCGCAAAGACCGCCTGGCCGGCGCGCAGACTCGCGGGCAGATTGTGGATGGCAGCGGCGGGGATGCGCGTGCGAGCCGCCCGGGCGCGCGTTCCGGCGTCGAGGGCGCGCAGGGCCACACGGCCGCAGAGCCCACAGGCACTTGTGGCGGAGGCCGCGCGCTCGGGCAGTCGGTCGGCGATCTCGAGTGTCCCTCGCAGTGTGGCCGTGGCCCGCGCCGGTTCGTCGCGCGCCTCCGGCTCCGGGCTGACCGCGAGGTGCTCGACGTCGCTTGCGGTCTCGATCACGCCCTCGGTCAGGAGAAACCCGAGCACGAGATCCCGGTCGTCGCCGGGCGTCCGCATCAGCAAGCCAAGCGACTTCGGCGCTGCGAGCCGCGGATGCACGAGCAGCAGCTCGAGCGGCGCCTCGATCGCGATCAGATCGGAATCCGTCCGCGAGCCGTCGGCATCGAGGCGCGTGATGGCGTCCACCCGGGCGCGTCCGGTCACGGTCGCTTGCGCTCCCGCCAGAGCCCGAACGACTCCACGATGAGCGACAAGCCGCCCCAGCCCGCCAGGACCGCGATGGGCAGCGCGATCGCTCTTGGAAAGAAGAAGGCCAGGGCCGCGATGGCCGCGACGAGCAGGCCGGCGGTGAACAGGGGCGCGACCTCCCACTGTTCCAGCTCCCGGCTGCCCATCACGGCGGCGCTCAAGCTGTGGCCCAGACCGGTGATGGCCCGCAGGGCGCGACGCGCCGACCGCCGCGCACGCTCGCGCGTGGCGCGGGGGCCAATCGATCGATGGGGGCCGCCCGCCACGATCTCGGTCGCGTAATCGAGGTCCCGCTCGTATTGCTCCTCCATGATCCGGGCGATGCCCTCGTCCTCAATCGCCGCGTCGAGCTCCCAGTTGCCCACCCAGCTGTTCAGGTTGAGGTTCGTCGATCCAATGCGTGACCATCGGCCGTCGGCGACGGCGGTCTTGGCATGCATCATCGTGCCGTTCCACTCGAAGATGCGGACGCCGGCATCGAGCAGCACGCGATAGAGGGAACGTGACAGCGGCACGGTCCAACTCACGTCGCTGCCCTGCGGCAGCAGCAAGCGGACATCCACGCCGTCCTGGGCCGCGTGTTCCAGCGCCCGGACGAAGGGGCCGTGTCCAATGAAGTACGCGTCGGCAATCCACAAGGTCCGGCGAGCCAGCGTCGTGACGAGGAGGTCGGTGCGCAACAACGCCGCACTGAACGGCTCGGTCGGGATCACGCGGAGATGCACGTCGCCGGCCGCGGGCGCCGTGTCGTGTGGAATGTCGTGTGGAATCACGGGGGCTTCGCCGCCCGCCAGTTCCCACATGCTCGCGAACGACCGCTCGAGGTACGCCACGGCCGGCCCGATCACCTCGATGCCAGTGTCACGCCACGGCTCGAGGCCTTTGTCAGGCCGGCCCACCCAGGCCTGACCCACACAGAGCCCCCCGATGTATCCCATGCGGCCGTCAACCGTGATCAGCTTGCGGTGATCGCGGCGTGTCCAGCTCAGCGCGGCGGACAGCCGCGGCGGGTTGAAGACGCGCACCTCGCCGCCCGCCCGCAGAAGCGGCGTGAACAGCCCGAAGAGTGGCCCGAGTCCGCACCCGAACCAGTCATAGATGAGGCGTACTTTGACACCCGCGCTGGCACGGTCGGCGAGCATCGCGATGAACCGGCGGCCCACGGCGTCGCGGTGGATGATGTACATCTCGACGTGAATCGTGTGCTTCGCGTCCTCGATCGCGCGGTCCCAGGCGGGATAGTTCTCGGCCGCATCGCGCAGCACGCGCAGGCGGTTGCCCCCGACGAGCGGGGCGCCGGCCGCCCGGCTGAACGCCTGATCGGCCAGGGCGCGGAGCGACGCGTAGTCGCTGCCCGCCCGGGACATCGCCGCGGTCATGGTGATAGATTGACACTAGTCATGCGCCGGTCCCGCCGGCATTTCTCGGCGCTCGTCGCGCTGGCCGCCTTCGTGGCCAGCTTCGCGCTCCCCTTTGCCGCACCACGCCACGCCTGGGTCGTCGATCCGGACGCCGGATGGGACGTCCCCGTTCTGGCAGGCACGCCGGAGTTCGCGACCCCCACTGAGGCCCGAGAGGGCGAGCACTGCGCCATCTGCCACTGGATGCGCGCGCTCGGTAATTCGCTCGTCGGCGCCACCATGCGGCGCCTGGCCGTGGCGCCGCCTCCTCGCCCGCCGGCCACCCCGGTAGCGATTCCTCCCGCGCTCTTCACGTCCGACTGTCCCGCTCGCGCTCCGCCCGTCTCGCTCGCCTGACCTGCTGTTTCCCAACGTCGTAGGGCCCTTCGGTCTGTAGAAGGGCCGTGGATGTTCTTTCAGGTGAGGAGTCGGAGATGAGAACGGGCAACGTCTCGCTGTACACGTTTCTTGCCGCCGCCGTGGTGCTGGGCGGGCCGCGAGCCGCCGCCGGGCAGGAGCGCCCGGCGCCGCCGGCCGCAGGCACGACAGATGTCCAGAAGCTCAGCGATGAGCTCGCGCGGTTGAAGCGCGAGTTCGACGCGATCCGCCGCCAGTACGACGAAAGGCTGCTCGCGTTGGAGCAGCGGCTGGCGCAGATTGGCGGCCCGGTGACCGTGGCGCCGCAAGAGCCGCCGCCCCCGCCGCCGGTGCAGGCGCCGGCCGCGCCCGCTCAGCCACAGCCGGCGCCGGGATCGTCGAAGGTCTTCAATCCCGACATCTCGGTGAACGGCAACTTCATCGCGGCCGGCGGCAGGAATGAGCTGGCGCCGTTGCCGCCGTTCCAGCTGAGCGAAGTGGAGGCGTCCTTTCAAGCCATCGTGGATCCGTACGCGAAGGCCGACTTCTTCATCGCGGCAGGCGCCGAAGGCGCGTCGGTGGAGGAGGGCTTCATCACCTTCACTGCGTTGCCCGCCAACCTGTTACTCAAGGCCGGCCGCATGCGGGCGCAGTTCGGGAAGGTGAACACGCTGCACACGCACGCGATGCCGACCGCCGACCGGCCGCTCGTGACGCAGAACCTGGTTGGCGGCGACGAGGGGTTCACCGATGAAGGGGTCTCGCTTTCACACCTCGTCAACATCCCGAATCTCTTTCTGGAGTTCACCGGCGAGGTCTATCGCGGCGCCTCGGACGTGTTCCAAAGCGACTCGCGATCGGATCTGGCGTACCTCGGCCGCGCGCGCGCGTATCGCGACATCAGCGAATCGACGAACATCGACGTCGGCACGTCATTCGCCTTCGGCCGGGCGCCCGTGCCAGGGGAGATTCCTGACGCCTTCTCGAGCCAGAACCGCCGCCTGATCGGCGTGGACGCGACATTCCGGTACCGTCCGCTGCGCCGCGCGATCTACCAGCGGCTGAATCTGCGGACGGAGCTCATCTGGAACCGGCAGGACTTGCCGGAGGATCTGATGGCCCAGTCCTTCGGCTTCTACGCGCTCGGGGAATACCAGTTCGCACGCCGCTGGTATGTCGGCGGCCGTTACGACCGATCGGGGCGCGCGCTCGACGCCGAGGCAATCGACCGGGGAAGCTCCGTGTTCCTGACCTTCTGGCCGACCGAGTTCAGCCAGGCGCGCGGCCAATACCGGTTCACGAGTTTCTCGGAGGGCGTCAAAGCCCACGAGTTCCTGTTCCAGCTGAATTTCTCGATTGGCGCGCACGGCGCGCATGTGTTCTGACGCGGGCGCGGGCGCTGACGCTGCCATTGGTTATTGGTTATTGGTTAGTGGTTATTGGTTATTGGTTATTGACTGTTTTTCCAGTTGGAGTACGGCAATGAGATTCATGTCTCGCTTCTTTCTCATCGTCACGGTCGTCCTGTTCGGTGCCGGAACCGTTCGCGGCGCCGCGGCCCCGCTGAACGTCGTCGCGACCACCGAAGACCTCGCGTCACTCGCGCGTGAAGTCGGCGGCGATCGGATCGCCGTGACCGCCCTCGCCGCCGGGTACCAGGATCCGCATCAGGTGGACGCAAAGCCGTCGTTCATCCTCGCGATCAGCCGCGCCGATCTACTGATCGCCGTCGGCCGCGATCTGGAGATCGGCTGGCTGCCCTCCCTGCTCGCGAGCAGCCGGAACGGCAAGGTCCAGGTGGGCGCGCCCGGCTACCTCGACGCGTCGAGCACCGTGAAGATCCTCGAGATCCCCACGGGCCAAATCACGCGCGCCATGGGTGACGTGCACCCGCAGGGCAACCCGCACTACTGGCTGGATCCGGCGAACGGCCGTCACATGGCCAACGCCATTCGCGCGAAGCTGGGCGAGCTGGCGCCCGCCGATCGCGCGTACTTCGACAAGCGCTACGCCGACTTCGACGCGAGGCTCGCCGCCGCCGAAGCGCGCTGGGACAAGACCATGGCGCCGTTCAAGGGGCGGAAGCTGGTGACCTATCACCGCAGCTGGCCCAACTTCATGGAGCGCTTCGGCCTCAATGTGGTCGGCTATGTCGAACCCAAGCCCGGCATCCCCGCGCCGCCCGCGCACATCCTGGGCCTCATCGAAGAAATGAAGCGCCAGGGCGTCACCGTCATCGTCGTCGAGCCCTACTGGAGCCTCAAGACGCCTCAGTCGATCGCCAGCCAGACGGGCGCGAAGGTGCTGGTGCTGGCGCCGTCAGTGGGCGGGGTGAAGAAAGCCGATCCGCCCGATTACATCGCGCTCTTCGACTACAACATCGGCCTGCTCACTGCGGCGCTCAAGGCGCCGGTTCCGTCGAGGTAGCCGCGCCCGTGGACACGATCACCATTCTGGAGTTCCTGGCCGCGCCGATCGTGGCCAGCCTCATCATTGCCGGCATTCACGCGTATCTCGGCCTGCACGTGGTCGAGCGCGGTGTGATTTTCGTGGACCTGTCGCTGGCGCAGATCGCCTCGCTCGGCGCGACGATCGCGACACTGATTCCGGCATTCGGCGGCGAGCCGCACAGCGGCGGCGTGTATTGGATGAGCCTGCTGTTCACGCTGGTTGGCGCGCTCATCTTTTCGCTCGTGAAAAGCCAGCGGGCCAAGATCCCCCAGGAAGCCATCATCGGCATCACCTACGCGGTCGCCTCGGCGGCGGTCGTCGTCGTGATGAGCAAGGCGCCGGGCGAGGCCGAACATCTCCGCGACATGCTGGTCGGCAACATCCTGTCGGTGCAGTGGGAAGAGGTGCGCCACACGGCCCTGGTGTATCTGGTGATCGCGGTGTTTCACTATCTGTGCCGGCGGCAGTTCCTGGAGATCTCGATGGATCCGGCCGGAGCGCAGGCGCGGGGCGTGCGCGTGCGGCTCTGGGACTTCCTGTTCTATGCGTCGTTCGGACTCGTGGTGACGCGGTCGGTCGCCATCGCGGGCGTCCTGCTCGTGTTCTGCTACCTCATCGTGCCGTCCGTCGGCGGCATGCTGTTCTCCTCGCGCATCGGTCCGCGGCTCGCGATCGGCTGGACGATGGGCGCCATCGTGTCGATGTTGGGGATGTACTTCTCGGTCCTCTTCGATCTGCCGACCGGCGCGACCATCGTTTGTACGTTCGGTTTGGCGCTGATCGTGATGGCATTGGCCAAAACGATACGCTTCGGACGGGCGTGACCGATCAGTTCTGTTGTTTTTTGCGATCGCGCAAATGTTGGCACGCTGCTGAATTTCCGGCATTTCTGACGAAAATGTTTGGCTGTTTTTTCTTGCGTGCCGCTGGAGTCGCTTGTCTAATTGAGTTGCTTCCCATGCATCCCGACGTTTCGTCCAGCGTGTTTTGGACTCAGCGCAGGAAAGATTCTCACGCAGGTCGCGCGCGTCGCCGGTCCGCGCGCGGAGCGGAAGTTTCGCTCCCCAGCGCCTCGCAGGGCATTGCGCCCTCCGAGGTTTTGACCGGCGCCAATTTCTCCGGTCTGTCTCTTCCCAGCGCAGACCGGGCGAAGCAGGAACTGGAGGACTGGAGAACTGAGGAGCTGAAGAGCTGCTGAATCAGAGGATGGAACTGGCGGTCTGCTCCCCAGCCGCCACTTCGCCTTTGCCGACATCGTTTGATTCAGCGGTTTGTCGTTCCTCAGGCCCAATTCCCCAGTCCCCAGTTCCGCTTCGTTAGCGAATCTGCAAGTCCTGTCTTTTCTTCTCGCCCTCGCCAATCGACACCTTGACGCCCGCTGGCACCAGCATCTCGAGAAACGCGCGGTCGTTCCACTCGCCGGGTTCGACGTCAGTCAGCGCGGCAATCAGATAGTCGCCCGGCGGCAGGCCGGCGAGTGAGAACTGCCCATCCGTTCCCGGCCGCACGGCCCGCATGCGCTTGGAGCCGGCAATCCAGAGAGATTTGTCAGCAGGGAAGGCGACGATGAAGTGCTCGGGGACTGGCTGGCCCTTGCCGTCGCGCAGCGTGCCCGCAATCTCAGACGGGCGATCGGTGTAGGTGACGACGATGTCGAGGTTTTCGCCGGGGCCGACCTGCAGCCACGCGTCCCAGGCATCGCGGCCGTTGCCGGTGGCCGACTTGAGCGTCCATCCTTCACCGCTCACGCTGCCGAGCACGGCGATTCGATAGGCCCCAGGCGTCACGTTCGAGAACGTGTACGTGCCGTCGGCAGACACCTGCCCGCCCGGAGGTCCCGCGGAAAGGCTGCCGCCGGCTCCCGGTGGAATGAGCACGACTCGAAGGGCGCCCGGATTCTTTGGAGGCGCAGTCGACCCATCGAACACCACGCGACCTTTGGCCGACATCGCCGGCTGCAGTGTCAGGGAGACGGTGACATCCGCGCCGTCCATGGTCACTTCAGTCGTGGCCCAGAGCGCCGTGGGACCCGTCGCGGTCATCGGCGTCCCGCCGCGTCCGCCGATGACTCTACCGGTGTTGACGACGACCGCGTACCGGCCGGGCGTCACGTCCGACATGAGGAACTTGCCGGTCGCGTCGGCATTCACGGTCTTGATTCGCCCTGCGGCCCGAGTGCCGAGCAGATCCCCCTGCGGCCCGCCCGGCAGGAGCGTGACGGGAAGGGGCTGCGGCAGCGGGCTGCCATCGGCGGTCCGAACCGTGCCTTCGATCCGCGCTGTTCGGTACAGGCGAACTGGCACGTCGATGCCGCCGCGTTCTTCGGCCTCTTTCAGCGTGACGGTCGTCGCTTGCGAGACATCCGGGGTGCCTGGGAAAAAGACCGGCGCAAAATTCACGCGCGGAGCAGGTGGCGCCGGCGCGGGCGCGGCCCCGGCAGCGCGCGCCTTCGCCGCGGCGATCGCGCGTGAGACGTCGTTCGTCGTCAGTTGCTGAAAGTCGGAGGATATGCCGCCGCGACCGCCACCGAGCTGTGGCGTCGCCATGACGATGTAGTTGCCCGGAGGCAGTCCCCAAGCGCGATAGACGCCGCGGTCGTCCGTGGTTGCCGTCGAAGCCACGGTTTCAGTGGAAAGCCCGAGCTCTCCCGTCAATTCCCGGTAGGTGAACCGCAGCACGCTGACCGACACCCCGGCCGCGGGCTGGCCGTTCCCGTCCAGAGCGGTCCCCGTGATCACGCCACCTTTTATTAGTCGCAAACTGAGGTTGCCGATCTGTGCGCCCTCTGCGACCGGCAACGCGGTTCCCGGGCGGCCGGCTCGCCGCGAGCCATAGCTGGCCGCGAGGTAGCCAGGCCGCGACGCCTGGAGCGTGAAGCGCCCGGCCGGCACCTCACGAAACGCAAAACGTCCCATGTCGTCCGTCGTTGTCGTCCGGCCCGGGATGCCGCGGTCGGACGTGTTGAGCGTGACGCGCGTTCGGCGTGACGGCTCCGTGCCGGTCGGGCCGACGAGGACGGTGCCGGACACCACTGCGGAACCGACCGGCTTGGCGATTTGCGCGTCGCGCACGGGCTGTTGCGATTGGCCGATCGCGATCAGGATCGTCGTTACAAACAGGAGTGTTGTTTTCATCGGAGTCGCACCGTGCGAATGTCCACCGTCCGTGATTCACCCGCCAGCAACGACACACGCGTCGCAGTAGGCGTCAGCTTGTCGAGCACCTGCGGGTCCTGCCAGAAGTCAGACGTTCCAACCGGCAGAGCCGCCACGAGGTACTCGCCGGGAGGAAGGTTCACCATCTCAAAGGAACCGGACGCGGAGGTGAATGCAGCGGCCTTGCGGCGCGCCCGAAGTCCCGCGCCGGTCCAGAACCGCCGATCGGCCGGGAAGACGACCGCCACCGCGTCACCATCCAGTGAGCCGCGCTCATCGCGGACCGTGCCGGATAGCCGCGTGGCCGGCGCGCTGCACGAGATGGTCACCTCGACGTCGTCGTCCTGAAGCACGAGCGGTTCATCGGAGACATCACGGCCATCGGAAGTGATCGCCATGCACTGGTTTCCGTTGCCTGCGTACGTCGTGATGAGGTAACGCGCGGGTACCATCGGCGCACCAGCGGTTCCTCTCTGATCCGGCACGAACATCGCGCGCCCGCCAGGTCCGACGGCCTCAACCCAGATTTCGAACATCTGCGGCTTGGCCCCGACGTCGCGTGAGTCCAACCGGACTGCGATGCGTGGCGCCCGACGCAGGGTCAACGCCAGCTCAGCGGTTCCAGCGGACCCGACCGTAATGGTCTCGCTGGCGAAGAGCAGCGGACGTTGCTCGGGACCCTCGCCGGCCGCGGCGGGCAGCCGCTTTTCCACCCACGCCACGTACGAACCTTCCGGCACTCCGAGCAGCGTGAATCGCCCAGCCGAGTCGCTCAGCGCGGTCGCGACATCGAAGCCGGTGCCGACCGACAGCAGCGCATCACCTGCTGGAATCAAACGAACGGCTGTCGGTCCTACCGGGCCTTCAGGACTCACGACGCGGCCCGAGATGCGCGCGGTTCGCACGGGACGCATCGTGATGTCCACGCCCGATCGTTCCTCGCCCGCCCGCATCGTGAACGACGTGGCGTCGGCGAGTTTCGTCGCGGCAGGGAAGAGCGTCGTGCGATAGGCGGCCACCACGTCGTCCTGCGGCGCGGGAGGAATGATGGCGGAGTTCCCGGTCATGATCACGGATTCGCCGACCTGCTGGTTTCTCGGAGATCCGATGGGGCTGAGCTCGGAGATGACCCTGAAGGCATCGCTCTGAATCTCACTCCCGGAAAGGAGGCTTGGCATGACTTCAGTGGGGAATGTGGCCAGAGTCGATGGGATTGCGACGATGTACTCGCCGGGCACCAGCCCAGCAAGCCTGTACGTCCCCCGGTCGTCTGTCATGCCGACCGTGCCCCGAAAGCTCGGCGTGTACTGGACTTCACCGAAGGTCACGAGCTTCCTAAACGCCCTCACCGAGACCCCGACGACGGGCTCACCGGCTTCGTCTGTAACCGTGCCACCGATCGCCGCATACTTCCAGATCGGGAGCGTGAGGTCGGTGACGAGATGTCCATCGGTCAGATCAAGATCTCGTCCCTCATCCATGACTGACTTCGCACCGTAGCGGCCGGGCAGGTAGCCGGTCTTCTGAGCCTGAAAGGCGTACTTACCGGCCGGCACGTTGACGAATACGAACCGCCCTTCCGCATCGGTCATCACGCGTGGACTCTCGGGCCACATCGCGCCATCGATGAGCAACCAGACGAGCGCGTCGGGCACCGCGCGTCCGGATACCGGGTCAGTCACCCGCCCGGCGATGAGTCCCGTCCCGCCAGGCGCGAGCGCGCCCGTTCGTCGCGGTTGAGGCTGCTGTGCGATTGCCGTAGTGGTGATCGCGATCGCGATTGCGCCGAGCAGGGGAGAGAGCCTCATCGGATCTGCACCGTGCGCAAGTCGATCGTGCGCGACTCACCTTGCGTGAGCGTGGTCCGAGTCGCCGATCGTGTGAGCTGGTCCAGGAACTTCGGGTCGCGCCAGAGCTCGGACCTCGCGATCGGAATTGCCGCGACGAAGTAGTCACCGGCGGGCAGGTTGGCCAGCGTGAAGGCACCATCCGTCGACGTGTACGCTTCTTTCAGCCTTCGGGGGCGAACGGTCGGCCCGCTCCAGGACGCGCGGTCGGCTGGAAACGCGACGATGGCGGCCTCCGGGTCGGCCGCGCCATCTTCTTTCCGCACCTTGCCCGAAAGCCGCGTGGCTGGTTCTCCGCAGACGACGGTGAGGTCGATATCCTCGGACTGAACAACGAGGATCTCATCAGTGATGTCGCGGCCCTGTCGCGTGACCGCCGTGCACCAGAGACCGGCGGGTGCCTGCGGCGTCAGCACATAACGCCCAGGCGCCGCGGAGGCCGCGAAGCGCAGCTCCGGGCCGAGAGGCGCGAGCAACACTGAAAACCGCCCGCTGTCCAGCGCTTCGCCGAAGACGTACAAGGAAGCGCCGCCAACGCCGCGCAGCTGGTTTTCCGGAGCCTTGCCGGCGCGCAGGTCCACGCGGCCGGTGATGCGGGGCGCCGGCCGCGCCGTCATGACGAGGTCGAGGACGTCCGTGCCGCCGACGGTCACTGATTCAGTCGCAGAGACGACGTTGTCACGCTCCCCGGTTCGCATCATCACGACGTAGTTGCCATCCGGCACACCGAGAAAAGTGAATCCGCCTGACGCGTCAGTCAGGGCCGTTGCGGTGGCGTTCTCGAGGGGCGCGCTTCCCAAGGTCAGCCGCCCCTGGCCGGTCGGGAGCATGCGGATCGGCGTGTGCGCGGCCGGTCCGTCCGGTCCGTCGAGTCTGCCCGACACCCGGACGGCGCGCGACGGCCGAAGCGCGATGTCGAGCGTTCGTTCTTCGCCAGAGCCGAGCGCAACCATCGCGGCTTCGCTGACAACCGGCGTGCCGGGCGCAAACGTCGTTCGATACACGGCCGATACGTCGCCAGACGGACTTGCAGGCGGGATCACCGTGCCGTTCCCCGTCACCAGCACGGACGCGCCGGCTTGTTGGGTCAGGGGATCACCAAGCGGAGTCGGGAGATCTCGCAACGTAAAGAACGCCTGGCTCCGCACCGGTCCGGTTTCCTGCGTGGCCTGCATGCTCTCGGCCGCGAACGTCGTGAGCGTCGTGGGAACCGCGACCGAGTATTCAGCCGGCGGGAGATTCGACAAGCGGTACATGCCGCGGTCGTCTGTCGTGGCGCTGGTGTTGAATGGATCCTGCGGCACGAGGCGCACCTCGCCCATCCAGACGGTCTTCCGGAACGCACCGACTCGCACCCCGACGACTGGTTGGCCGGCTTCATCGGTCACCGTGCCCGTGATCGCGCCCGACTTCCAGGCCGGGACAACGAGGTCTGTGAGGATTTGCCCGTCGGCGACATCCACCAAACTCGAGGTGCCATTGACCGCTCGTTCGCCGTGGTAGCCGGTGATGAATCCAAACTTCTGTGCCTGAATCCGGTACCGGCCGGCCGGTGCATTCACGAAGACAAAGCGGCCTTGCCCGTCCGCCATGATGCGCGGCCCGAACTCCATCGCGCCGTTGGGCCATAGCGTGACGAGCGCTTCCGGCACGGGCTTGTTCGTGCCGGGATCGAGAACCTGCCCAGCGATGAGCCCGGTGCCGCCGGGCGCGAGCGCGCCGGTGGGCTGCGGCGCACGCAAGTCGGGCATCTGCGCGGCGCCATCGCCACCAAGGGCCAGAAGTGACAGGACCAGAAGGGTCTTCTTCACGACCTGTTGACCAGTTGACCAGTTCATCGGTTGGTCAGTTTGACAACTTCCCCCGCTCCCCAGTTCCCCAGTTGGTGAATTCATGTGAGGATACGCCTCAGGTCCCTCATGCGTGACATCCGACTCGCGATTCGGTCCCTCGCGCGCAGTCCGCGCTTTACGCTGGCGGCGCTGCTCGCACTCAGCCTGGGTATTGGCGCGGCGACGACGATCTTCAGCGTCGCGGATGGACTGCTGTTCCGGCCGCTGCCGTACCGGGAGGCGGACCGACTCGTCGCGGTGATGGCCGCGATTCGATCCCGCGGCTTCCTGAACTGGGACGTGCCGGCCGCCGACCTCGACGCGTGGCGCGCCGCGACGCCGGCGGTGTCGGATCTCGCCGGGTATCGATCGCTGCCGCGCGTGACGCTCAAGGCGCAGGGCGATCCCGAAGAGGTTGCCGCGACGGGCGTGACGCCGAACTTCTTCCGGGTGCTGGGGGTGTCACCGGCGCGAGGACGCGAGTTCACGCCTGACGACTTCGTGCCAGGCGCGCCACCGGCACTGATCCTGACGGATGCAACGTGGCATCGCGTGTTCCAGGCCGACCCCGACGCGATTGGCCGGCCGCTCTCTGTGAACGGCTCGACCGGCTACGTCGTAGGCGTGCTGCCGCGGACCTTCACGTTTCCCGCGGGATCGGCGTCGAGAACGCCGGATGCGCTGCTGCCGTTTGCGCCGGGCTCGATCACGTCGTCGGCCGAGACGCGCTTGACGCTGATCGGGCGGCTCGCGCCAAACGCCGACATCGAGCGCGCGCGCGTGGATCTCGACGCGTTCGCGGCCCGGCACGGCGGGGAGTCGGGTCTGCGCAACAACCGAATCGACGGCGCGAACGTCGAGCCGCTCGTGAACGCGCTCGTCTCGCCGACCCGCGCGAATCTGATGCGGTTGTTGATGGGCGCGGTGGCCGCGCTCCTGCTGCTCGGCTGCGCCAACGTCGGCAACCTGCTGGTGGCGCGCGGCACCGATCGCGAGGGAGAGCTCACGCTCCGCGCGGCTCTGGGGGCATCTCGAGCATCGCTCGTGCGCCTGCAGCTCACCGAGACGGCCGTCCTCGCGGCGGCTGGTGGCGCGCTTGGCGTCGGGTTGGCGTACTGGGCCGTCGCCGTGGTGAATCCGCTGGTGCCCGACGATCTCAAAGTCCTGAAAGAGATCGTCGTGGATGGTCGGGCGCTCGCGTTTGCCGCGGGCACGTCGCTGGTCGCGCTGCTCGCCTGCGGCCTGTGGCCTGCGCTTCGTGTGTCGCGTGCCGGTATCGGCCAGACGCTCAACCAGTCCGCGTCGCGAAGCGTGTCTGGCCGGTTTCGCGCGCGCCAGCTCGTGGTCGCCTTCGAAGTCGCGTTGGCCGTAGTGTTGCTCGTCGGCGGCGCGCTGATGACCAACGCGATGATGCGCCTCGTCAGCGTGGATCACGGCTACGCCGGTGGCGACCGGGTGCTGACGATGTTCGTGCAGATGCCGCGTGAAGGCACCGCGCCGAAGCGGTCGCCCGTCTTCGTCGATCGTGTGCTCGGTGCCGTGCGCAGTGTGCCGGGTGTGCGAGTGGCTGGAGCGATGTCAGGCACGCCGCTCGCGCGAACTGTGTATGGCGGCAGCTATGTGGTCGAAGGGTTCTCGCCCGAGTTGATGCGACAGGACGCCGCCATCGGCGGCGTGTGCTGCACGCAGTCGCCTCGCGTGTCGGTGGGATATTTCGAGGCGCTCGGCGTGACCGTCACCCGCGGCCGTGTGTTGCAGGCGGGCGATGCCGGCTCGAGCAACAAGGTGGCCGTGATCAATGAGCGGCTCGCCAGGAAGTTCCCGCCCGGCGTCAATCCGGTCGGCCACTATCTGGTGCATATCGAGAACCCGGCCGATCGACGCCAGATCGTCGGCGTCGTGAAGGACATTCGCGATCTCCGGCTGGAAGATCGGCCGATGCAGGCGATCTACACGCCGCTCGAGGAGGACGGCGCGACAGGCATGACGGTCGTCCTTCGCACGGACGGCAATCCGCATGCACTCGTGCCGGCGATTCGCGCGGCCGTCCGCACCTCCGCTGGTCCGGTCATCGTCGCGAACGTGCGCACGCTCGACGAGATGCTGTTGCGCTCGGCCAGCGAGCGCCAGCTGAACGCGTGGCTCTTTGGATCGTTCGGCGTGCTCGGCCTGCTGCTGGCGGCGACCGGAATCTACGGCGTGATTTCGTACTCCGTGGCGCGGCGGACGCGCGAGATGGGCGTGCGTCTCGCGCTCGGCGCAACTCCCGCGCGCGTCCGGCGTCTGGTGATCGGGCAGACGCTCCTGCCGGTCGCGATTGGTCTCGCTGTTGGCTTTGCCGCGTCGCTGGCGCTCAGCCGCTATGTCGCGAGCCTGCTGTATGAAGTGACGGCGCGCGACACCGTGACGTATCTCATCGCGGGCGCCATTCTCCTCACGGCCGCGCTCGCGGCCGCCTACCTGCCCGCGCGCCGCGCATCGCGTGTCGATCCCATGCTGGCACTCCGGGCGGAGTAGTTCGTCCCCTCAAACGCCGAATTGCTTCAGGTGGTGGTCCAGATGCTTGGCTTGCAGTTGGCTGACGTCGCGTCCTGACATCGGTCCGAAGATCGGGTGGAGCGGCCACTGGCCGTCGATCGGGCGAGTCGTGATCTTGCCGATGAGCAGGCGGCAGCGGGCACGCTCGGCCTCGAAGTCATACTGCCGTTTCGGCACAAACGCCGGATTCGTGGGCGCGCCCTTCACCCACGGCATCCTCAGGACCATGAATTTGATGATGGACTTGGGGAGCGGGGGGCGAGCCGGGTCGACCGTGGTCTCGCCAAGCGGCACGCCCATCGCCTGATTGACGTGCCAGAGCATCTGATCGACGGACATCCGGCCCCACCTGGCCCGGGCGTCGTGCTTGAGGCTGGCCAGCCGCTGCTCGATGGATGAGCGGACCGACGGATCGTGCAGAAGTGTCACCCTGGAACCTCGCCCGCCCATGCTACACTGGCGCCGTGCGGGGTGACTCTCTCCGCGACTTCCAAGCGAAGGTGCTAGCCATCGCCGGGCTGGGTGTGCTGGCGGGTATTGGTGCGCTCGTCGACTACTGGCCGTCGGGCAGTGATGTGCCGGCGATTCAGGCCGGGTCGCTGGCGCCAGCCGTGAGGCCGGTCCCGGTCCCGACCCCGGCGTCCCTGGCCGCCGCCCGCGAGACTGGGATTGACACCGCGGTGCCGATGCCCGCCCTCGCCGTGACGCGCCGCGCGCAGCCCGTCGCGCAGCCTGCGACCCTCGAGCCTGTGGCCACGATGGCCGCGGCCGGCGCGCTGCCGATCGGCGAGCCGGTGACGCTCGGGGCGATTGAGCTTAGCTTGACGCAGGTGGTGCCGTCCGTTCCGCCGGCCCCGGCCACGGTCGCGCCCGCGGAGCCCATTGCGCTTCCCGCGCCTCCCGTGGTCGCGCCGGTCGAGAGCCGTACGGCTCACACGCCGAATTTCACCCCGATGTTCGTCGCGCCCGAGTCGGAGCCCGGCTTCGTGATGGGCACGTTGAAAAAGACCGGCGCGGGCATCGCCAGGGGCGGCGCCGTCACCGGCGCGTCCATCGTCGACGCGTTCCGCGGTGTGGCCGGCGCGTTCAAGAAAGTCTCGCCGTTCCGCGATCGCGGCTTCATCGAATCAAACTAGTTTCCGTCGTCAGCCGATAGACCTCCGAGGCCTCATGCGTCGGATCTGGTTCGTCACGCTCTGCGTTGTCCTCGTGCCCGTGGCCGCGGTGCTGGCTCAGCGGCCGGCTGAGTCGCTCCCGCAACAGACGTGGAAGCTCGGCGGCGTCGAACGCAGCGCCATCGTCGCCGGGCCGGCGTCGGCCGTGCCGGCGAAGGGCTCGCCGCTCGTCTTCGTGTTTCACGGCCACGGCGGTACTGCCGCGCACTCCGCGCGCACGTTCGCGATTCACACGCACTGGCCGGAAGCCGTCGTGATCTATGCACAGGGCCTGCCGACGCGAGGTCTGATGAGCGATCCGGAAGGCAGGCGCCCGGGCTGGCAGCATGCGCCGGGCGGCGAGAGCGATCGCGATCTGAAGTTCGTGGACACCATGCTCGATTGGGCCCGCGCGCGCTATCGCATCGATTCGGCGCGCATCTATGCGGCCGGGCATTCGAACGGCGGGACGTTCTCGTACGTGCTCTGGGCCGCCCGCGGTGACGTCTTCGCCGCGTTCGCGCCGTCGGCGTCGGTCTTTCGGAAAGAACTGATCTCGGCCGCTCGGCCGAAGCCGGCGTTGATCATCGTCGGCGAGAAGGACGAGCTGGTGCCGCCCGCCGCGCAGCGGCTCAGTCTGTCGGCGGTCCTGCGACTGAATCAGGCGCGCACGCCCGGCGAGCCGTGGTCAGCCCGCCAGACGACGCTGCACCCGTCGCGCGTGGGCGCGGACACGGTCGCGTACATCCATCCGGGTGATCACACGATGCCATCTGACGCGGGACAACTGATGGCGAAATTCTTCAAGGAGCACTGAAGCGAGGTTCCGGAGTTCCGGAGTTCCGAAGTTCCGGGGTACTGCATCAGGTTCCGAGGTTCCACGTGCCGGAACTCCGGAACTCCGGCACCTCGGAACCTCCAGCAGTACCTCGGCACCCCGGAACTCCGGCACTTCGGAACCTACGAGGCTCTGCTCAGCTGAGTGCCTGCATCACGTCCCACCGCGTGATGATGAACGTGTCCTGGCTCTTGAAGTCCCGCACGAGGAGCGCGGGGGTGTCCGGCGTGATCATCGTCGCGAGCGCGTCGATGCCGGTGGAGACGTCCACGAACGGGAAGGCGGGCTGCATGATCGTCTCGATGGGCCGGCTCTTGACGTCGGGGTCGGCCACGATGGCCGCGTAGAGCTTGGTCTCGTTCACCGCGCCGATGAAGCGGCCGCCGTCGGTGACGGGGATCTGCGAGTAGTCGTGCTCCGTCATCACCTGAATGGCGCGCGCGACCGTGTCCTGATGGTCGAGGCTCACGAGCCGCGTGCTGTCGCGTGAGGCCACCAGATCGCGCGCGGTGAGTCCGCTCTTCTCCAGGAAGCCTTTCTTGCGCATCCAGTCGTCGTTGAACATCTTGCCGAGATAGCGTGTGCCGTGGTCGTGAAAAATCACGACCACCACGTCGTCCTTCGTGAAGCGATCCCGGAGCTGCAGCAGGCCCGCCATGGCGGATCCGGCGGAGTTGCCGGCGAAGATGCCTTCTTCCCGCGGGATGCGGCGCGTCATGATCGCGGCGTCCTTGTCGGTCACCTTCTCGAAGTGGTCGATGACCGAGAAGTCCACGTTCTTCGGCAGGAAGTCTTCGCCGATGCCTTCCGTGATGTAGGGATAGATTTCGTTCTTATCCAGGACGCCCGTTTCCTTGTACTTCTTGAACACCGAGCCGTAGGTGTCGATGCCCCAGACCTTGATCCGCGGGTTCTGTTCCTTGAGATACCGGCCGGCGCCGCAGATGGTGCCGCCCGTGCCGACGCCGACCACGAGGTGTGTGACGCGGCCCTCGGTCTGCTGCCAGATCTCGGGTCCGGTCTGCTCGTAGTGCGCCCTGGAGTTGGAGAGGTTGTCGTACTGATTGGCCTTCCAGGAGTTGGGCGTTTCCTTTTCAAGCCGCGACGAGACGCTGTAGTACGACCGCGGGTCCTCGGGATCGACGTTCGTCGGGCAGACGATGACTTCGGCACCGAATGCCTTGAGCGCGTCGATCTTCTCCTTCGACTGCTTGTCGGTGGTCGTGAAGATGCAGCGATAGCCCTTGACGACGGCCGCGATCGCGAGACCCATCCCGGTATTGCCGGACGTGCCTTCCACGATCGTGCCGCCCGGCTTGAGCAGGCCCGCCCGCTCGGCGTCCTCGATCATCTTGACGGCCATGCGGTCCTTAATCGAGTTGCCGGGATTGAACGTCTCGATCTTTGCGAGCACCTCGGCCGCGATGAGGCCTTTCGTGATCCGGTTGATCCGGACGAGGGGCGTGGAGCCGATGGTGTCGAGGATGGAGCTGCAGATGCGCTTGGGCGTCACGCAGAAATTATAGGGCGCGGCCCCCTAAAAATATTCGATCAGCGGGGCACGTACAGCGAGAAGCCCCCGCCGGCCTGGAGGAGGTCGAGATTGAAGAGCTCGATGGCGAGCGAGCGCAGCTCGGCGGTCACCAGCCGTTCGTCCATCACGACGTACCCGACGTCGGCCGTTTCGAGGAAGCGCGGCGACCATTTTTTTGCCCGCGCGCGCTGGCCGTCCGAGAGCGGCGCGCCTTCGCTCAACCGCATCAGCGCGTCGAGCACGGGCTGCTTCCGCATGAAGGCCTTGTTGCGCTCGGACACCCGTGACAGGTAGCCGCCGATCAACCGCTTGCCGTGGGCGGTCTGGTAGTACTGCGCCGAGGCGTTGAAGTTGCCGAGCGAGGACAGGCCGTCGCGCACACCGAAGGGCAGGTTGAGCACGCGCACCGGACGCGGGTCGGCCGCGATAGTCCGGAAGACATACGGAATCTCGGCCGAGTACAGCGGGCGCGGAACCGGCAGGAGCTCGAAGGCCAGCGCCACGCCGACAGCGGCGAGGATGACCGGCCGGCGTCGCCGATCCCGATTCGCCAGCGCTGTAAGCGCCAGGGCGAACAGCACGGCCAGCCCCATGATCATCAGTACGCCGAAGCGGGAGGGCATCCGCGCTTCGCCAATCACCGGCACGTAGCGCAACAACGTCCACGGCGTCGGAATGTACGTGTTGATGCCCGCGACGTGCACAAAGGGGCCGAGCGCCAGCAACCCGAAGCCGATCGTGAAGGCGATCCAGAACCGCTCCAGCCTGAATCCCGCGCGACGCGCCAGCAGCACGACCACGACCGCCACCAGGCAGAGCGACGCCACCTGATCGTGGTATCCGCCGGGCTGATTCCCCAGCCAGGTCCGGAAGCTGTCCGGCGTCAGCGGGTGATTGGGATTGGGCACAACGACCGCCAGCAGATCGGAGCCTGGCGCACTGGATCGCCACGGGACCTGCGCGGTGACCAACTGGCCTTGTGTGGCGCGGACGCCAAGCGCATAAATGATGGGCGACAGCAGAACGACCGCGGCCAGCACCGCGATGCCGGATACGGTGAGGAACGATCGCGGCGCCGGCAGCGCCCGCAGACCGATCCGCAGCCGTACCGTGACCAGGATCCGTGCGAGCACGAGCACGGTCAGGAGCAGCATCGGCGTGTAGAGCGTCCGCATCGACACGGCGAGCGGACCGAGCTTGAGCGATCCACGCCCGACGAACTGGACGCCGACAATGAGACACACCAGAGCCACGATGACCGCGTCGATGAGCCGCCGTGTGAGGCGCCCTGGGGCGGCGATCGGGGCGGCGCCGGCCACAAAGATTCGGCTGCCGATGTAACACGCGCCGAGCAGGACGCAGTACACGCCGTAGTACGCGTCGCTGTAGGCGGCGCACGCCAGCGTCACGCCGAGGCCCAACGCGTCGAGCCGTCGTCGCGACTCCCACATGCGGAGCAGGAACCACATGAAGATCGGAAGCGGCGCGGCGGCGACGAGGCTGAAGTGCGCGCCGCCGCGGGTCACGAGGAACGGCGAGCACGCAAAGAGCGCGCCGGCCAGCCACGACTCGAGCGTCTGTCCCGTGATCCGTCGCGCGAGCACGTACATGCCCAGGCCCGCCAGCGCGACGTTGAAGATGTACACAAGGTTGAAGGACGCGACGATGTCGAAGAGGCCCTCCAGCGGCAGACCCACCAGATTCGCAAACGTCGTGTAGTTGTGGAGGCTGAGGTCGGCGCCCTGGCTCAGCGAGAAGATCGTCGACGTGCGAAGCGGGGATGCGCCCTCGAGCACTTCGTGCCGGAAGACCCACATGTTCCAGACGTACACACCGGTATCGCCCGTCGGAGGACCCGTGAGATGGGTCGACAGGTGCATCGGCAGCGGCCACGATTGCGCCGTCGCCAGGAGGAGATACGCGGCAAAGACGCAAGCGCCCCGCCGCCAGGATCGAAGCATTCCAGGAGCTGGCGCGGGAACTCTAGCACAGCATGGGGTCGTACCTCGGTCTGTGGAAAACTCGGGGGAGTTCGATCGAGCGATCTCCCCCGAGTTTTCCACAGACCGAGGTACGACCCCTTACTGATTCAGCGTCCGGACCGGGTCGATCCGCGCCGCGCGGCGCGCCGCGATCCACGCGGCTGACAGGGCGAGCGCCGCCACGCCGGTGAAGACGCCGGCGTACAGCCACGGCTCGGTCGGGGAGATGCCAAACGCGAAACTCTGCAGCAGGCGCGACGCGTAGCGAGCCGCGCCGAGCCCCACAGCCGCGCCGATGGCGACCGACGCCCAGGCCGCGCGCATCACGAGCGCGACCACGGACGCCGGCGTCGCACCGAGCGCCAGCCGCACGCCGATCTCGCGAGTGCGCTGCGCCACGCTCTGTGCGAGGAGGCCGAAGATGCCGACCGCGGACAGGACCAGCGCCATTGCCGTGAAGAGTGCGACCAGCGTGAGATCCAGGCGGCGTCCGGCGACTGTCGCGGTGCGCAGGTCATCCAGCGTGCGCAGGTTGGCCACCGGCTGATCGGGATCGACGCGCCGCACCGCCGCGCGCACGCCCTGGAAGAGGGACGCGGGCGGCACGGCGGTTCGCGCCAGCACGCGCGAGACATCAAACGGGACGCCTTCCACCGACACCTCGTACAAGACGGGAGCCACCCGATCGGTCAGGGACCTGTGCCGCGTGTCCGCCGCCACGCCGATGACCTCGAGAACCGCTCCTTCCTTTAATCCGACGTGAACGCGCCGGCCGATGGCGTCCCCGTTGGGCCAGGCCCTCAGCGCAAAGCTCTCGCTGACGATAGCGGCACGTTGTACGTCGTGTGGCGTGAACGTCCGGCCGCGCAGCACGCGGATCCGCAACAGCTCGAGGCAGCCAGGCGTCACGGTGCGCGGCGCCGCATGAACCGGCTGCTCCTGTCCCTCGGGCACATACGTCATCCCGCCGACGGCAGTGCCCGCGAAGGGAATTTCATTCATCGCGCAGACCCCGGTGACACCGGGCACCGCCCGCAGCTCAGTCAGGATGCCGTCGAGCACGTGCTGGCGCTTCGCGAAGGTATCGAGCCGGCCGCGCCTCAGGCTGGCGTCGAACGTCAGCACGCCC
>Ga0137313_1000081_pt1 | contig 31738 bp, 28 predicted proteins | sample EasRivERMZT166_2_FD_102287 | JGI IMG/M metagenome (GOLD analysis project Ga0137313, IMG submission 102287) | Soil microbial communities from meander-bound floodplain in the East River, Colorado, USA - East River MetaG ERMZT166_2 | ecosystem: Environmental > Terrestrial > Soil > Floodplain ...
AGCGGCGCCAGCGGGTTGCGCAGCTCATGGCCGAGCGTCGCGAGGAACTCGTCCTTGCGCTGGTCGGCGAGACGCAGGGACGCTTCGGCCCGCTCCCGTTCCGCGAGATAGCCTCGAATTTGGTACTGGCGCTCCCGCGCCCGCAGGGCTGTCCGGACGGCGCTCAACAACGTCGCGACGCGGATGGGCCGCTCGAGGAGCGTGACGTTGCCGAGCGTGCGCACGGCCTCGGCCGCATTTACCGAATCGGCGCCTGGCTGAGTAAAGAGCAGGATGGGGAGGTCCGACCACGGCGGCTGGTGAGCCAGTACTCTGGCGACCCGTTCGCGCCCGCCCTGCGGGATCGTCTCCTCCGCCAGGAGGACGGCCGCGGCGCCTTGTTCGCATGCCGCCACGAGGGCGTCGATGTTCGCGCAGGTGACGCCTGGCACGCCAGCCGAGGTCAACAGGGCCTGCGTAATCTCCGAGTCTCGCCGCGTTGGTGCGAGAACCAGCACTCGGCGGTCGACGTCGCTCGCGGTCGTCAGGAGCTCAGGCACGTTCGGCAGTCATCAGCGGCTTGGCGGGGCTTCATACACCGGAACCCCCGTCAGGATTCCGCGGAAGTCCCGCAGCGGCTCGCCGATATGGATTCCACTGGCGTTCAGCGAGAACTCGCGGATCGAGCGTTCGTGCACGCCGCCGCGCTTCTTCATGACCGAGATGGCCTGCCGCACCTCGCCTTTTGCCTCGAAGTAGCGGAGCAGGATCACGGCATCCGCCAGGTAGCTCGCGTCAACCGGCGTGTTCATCACGCTCCCGATGAGGCCCTGATGCGCGCCGATCAGGATCGTCGCGACGCCCTTCTGGCCCAGGTACATCAGCAGCTCATGCAGCTGAATGCTGAGAAAGCGCTCCTCCGGCATCGCATTGAGATAACCGTTGAGGCTGTCGATGACGACAATGGCCGCGTGGTGCTCTTCGACCTGGCTCCGGATGGCAGCGATGAATTCGCCGGGTGTGAGCTCGGCCGGATCGACTTGCCGTACGCTGATTCGCCCCTCAGCGATCGGCGACGCGATGTCGATGTTCAGCGCCGCGCAGCGGGAGAGGAGCGTGCCGGGATTCTCATCGAAGACGAACAGCGCGGCGGTCTGGCCGCGGGCGGCAGCCGCCGCGGCAAACTGAGCGGCGAGGGTCGACTTGCCGGTGCCGGCGGCGCCGACGATCAGGGTGCTCGTCCCAGCCTCGATGCCGCCGCCGAGCAACGCGTCCAGCGGGGCGATCTCGCACGCGAGCTTCGACACCGGTATGGGTTGCCGGTGCTCGGACGCGACGAGACGAGGGAACACGGCGATGCCGCCGCGTCTCACCACAAAGTCATGAAACCCGCCGCGGAACTGAGTGGCGCGGTACTTCAGGACGCGCAGCCGGCGGCGCTCGGACCCGTACTCCGGATACACCTGCTCGAGGCGCACAACGCCATGGGCAATGCTCTGGGTTTGCAGGTCGTGATCGACCGTGGTCAGGTCGTCCAGCAGCAGCGACGTACAGCCGCGCGAGTTGAAGAACTGTTTGAGCGCCAGAACTTGTCGTCGGTAGCGTAGCGCGCTGCCGGCGAGCAACCGCAACTCCGACAACGAGTCCACGACGATGCATGTCGGTTTGGACTGAGTGATGACGTCGAGGAGGTCTTTCAGCGTCGCGCCGAGCTCGACTTCCGAGGCGTGAAACATCGTGTACTGCTCGTCGGGTCCGAGCAGGTCTTCCGAGGGGATCGACTCGTGGATCCTGATGCCGTCGAGGCTCCACCCGTGTGAGACCGCTACAGCCCGGAGCTCCTCGGCCGTCTCGGACAGCGTGATGTACAGGACCGGCTCGCCGCGCCGGGCGGCTGCGATCAGGAATTGCAGCGCAAGGGTCGTCTTGCCCGAGCCCGGCACGCCTTCAATCAGGAACAGACGCCGGCGCGCAAAGCCCCCGCCGAGCACATCGTCCAGTCCAGGCACTTCCGTGGCGGCTAGACCCTGGGCGCTCCCCGCGAGAACGGACATGACCTGGGGACGCTACCGCACCCGAATTCACGTACCAATACAGTGTTTACCCGGGCGTCATCTAAGGTTTTCTAGCGGGTCTCGGTTTCGGTGTTGCGCGTTACTTCTTCACACGCGTCGCGATGCCCACCAGATCGCCCGCGTGCCCCGACAGGAAGCCGGAGATCGTGTCGCGATCTTTGAACTTGCCGGTGAACGTGAACGTGCCGCCTGGCGACTCGGCCGTGAACTTCAGCGTCTGATCCGCGAACGCGCCGGTGAGGGTGACCGTGCCCATCTGCTCGTTCGACATCGTGCCGAGCACCTTGCCCGATTCGAGCCGCAGCTCCATGGCGAGGGTCATCTTGCCGTGCGGGCTGTCGACGACAAACGACCAGCTGCCGGGAATGGCGGAGGCGTCGATCGCCGGTGCCGCCGGCTGCTGCGCCGCGATGGGCGCCGGGCGGGCGACGAACGTGAGGGCCGCGACGAGGGCGAGGCGGGTGCTGAAGGATCTGATCGAACCGGACATGGCGTGCCTCCTGTGATGAGTGAACGGGCTCATTCCTGTTTGAGGGCGTGGATGGGATCGATGGCGCTGGCGCGCCGGGCCGGCCACCAGCTGGCCAGCGCGGCGACGCCGATGAGCAGCGCCGGCACCAGCGCGAACGCCATGCTGCTGGCCGCGTCGCCGGCACCGATCTCGCGATCGATGAGGAACGCGATCACCCAGCCGCCGGCCAGCCCGACGCCGACCACCCGCAGCGTCCGCCAGACCAGTTGGGCAATCACCTGCGGTGTGCGGGCGCCGAGCGCCAGACGGATGCTGATGTCGAGCCGCCGCTGGGTCACCGTATAGCTGACGACCGCATAGATGCCGACGGCGACGAGCACGAGAATCAGCGGACCGATGACGGCGAAGAGCCGCGCCGGGATCCGCTGGAAGACCAGGTTGCGGTCGACGTGGTCGAACAGCGTGCGCACGTTGTAAAGCGGCAGTGTCGGGTCGAGGTCGCGCAGAATGCGCCGGAGCTCCGGCGCCAGGTTGGCCTCGGCGCCGGGCCGCGTGCGGAGATGCACCTCGCCGAGCGTCTGCGGGCGGTCACGGAACGACAGATAGACCACTGGCGTCGGCGGCTCGCCGTACGCGTTGTAAAGGGAATCGCGGGCGACGCCGGCAATCGTGTACGGCGCGCCGGTGATGTCGAGCCGCCGGCCGAGCACCACCGCCGACGGAAGGTAGCGCTTCACGAACGCCTGGTTGACGATGGCCGCTGGTGCCGTCGTGGTGTCGTCCATCGCCGCGAAGTCCCGGCCAAGGACGATCGGGATCTTCATCGCCTCGAAGTAGCCGGGCGTCACGGTGAGGCTCAGCGCCTGGTCGAAACCTGTGTCGGTGCGTGGGAAACCCTCGATCGTGAAGACCCGGGTTGGCAGCCCATGAATGTCGAGCGGCACCGCCGAAGCGATGGCCGCGGCTTCGACCGCGGGCAGCGCCCGGGCGCGGTCCAGGAGGCGGCGCGCGAACTCGCCTGACGACAGGCCGTCGGTCGGGCGCGACCGGCCACGCAGGTCGTAGGTCCCGAGCAGGACACCTTCGCGTGTGAAGCCAGGATCGGTCGACTGCGTGTTCTGGAACTGCTGCAGGAAGATGGCGGCGATGACGAGCACCACCAGCGCCAGACCGACCTGCACCGCCGTCAGGCCGTCGCGCAGCGCGCTCCTTCCGGGTGCCGCTGCACCCGCCCGCGCCGACCATTGCGGCGCGACGCGCGCCAGGTGCAGCGCCGGCGCGAGGCCGATCACCAGTCCGCCGCCGACGCCCAGCACTGTGGCGAACACGAGGCTGACCAGGTCGACGTCGCTGTCGAAGCGAATCTGCAGGCCCGCCGGCGTCGGCATCGGCACGGCGCGCATGATCTCGGTGCCCCAGACCGCGAACACCGATCCGACTGCCACGCCACCGATGGCCAGGAGCAGCGTCTCAGTGAGCATCAGGCTGATCACGCGTCCGCGGCCCGCGCCGAGCGCGAGCCTGACGGCGACCTCGTGCGTCCTCGTGCTCGCGCGCGCCAGCACGAGGTTGGCCATGTTGCCGCAGACGGCGAGCAGCACCAGCAGCATCACCGCCTGCAATACCGCCAGCGCGCCGATCATCGATCGCTGCGGCCCGCGTGGCGACCGCCAGAAGGGCAGGACCTCGCCTGTGAGCCGCTCGTTGGTGGCCGGGTACGTTCGCGCCAGTTCCTGCAGTGCGGCGTTGAGCTCGCTGCCGGCCTGGGCGCGCGACACGCCTGGGCGCAAGTGACCCATCGCCGCCAGGCCGCGGACGCTCCGGCTCTCCAGTTCTCGAGACCCGGGTGAGAGCATCGGGGCCATCGTTCCCGGCACCCACAGATCAAAGGTCAGCCCCATGATGGTCCCGCGGAAATCGCGGGCGGCGACGCCGATGATCGTCAGCGGCCGGTCGTTGACGCGAAGCACCGAGCCCACGGCGTCCAGGCTGCCGGCGTATCGCGTCTGCCAGAACTCGAACGAGATCACCACCACCGGCGCGTCGCCGGGGCGGGCCGCGTCGCTGTCGCCGATGACCCGGCCGGCCGCGGCCTCCACCTCGAGCGCCCGAAAGTAGTTGCCCGACACGAGCATGCCGAACGTGCGCTCGGACCAGTCGGCCGCGCCGACATTCATCGGCGCCATCCGGAACGCGAGGATCTCCTGGAACGCCGGCAGTCGCTCCTTCAGGTCCCGCAGCTCCAGCCACGACGTTCCCGGATAGGCGCCGGTCTCGGTACGGGGTTCGATCAACTGGAGGCTGCCGCCGCGCGGTACGGCCGGCAGCGGCTTCAACACCCGCGTCTGAATCCACGTGAACACCGAGGTGTTGACGCCGATGCCGACACCCAGCGACAGGATGACGACTGCGGCCACGCCGGGCATGCGGCGGATGGCGCGGGAGGCGTGGCGGATGTCGCGAGAAATCTGGCCGAGCATCAATGCCCACCGCCGACGCCGTTCGTGGAGCGGAACAGGTCCGCGGCCCAGCCGGCGAACTCGCGCAGCACGAGCGCGACGATCACGAACCCGACAAAGCCGGCCAGCGTTTTCTTGGTGGACCAGTTGCGCACGTGGACTCCAGTGACGTCGACGGTAGCGGAAGGCGTCTGAACCGGCCGTGAACGAGCCGTTCATCTCCGGTTCAGGCTCGCGTGCGCTATAAACGGTCCAGAGGGTACGTGTGCGAGTGCTGGTAGCCGAGGACGAAGCTCTGCTGGCGGGACAGATCGGCCGCGCGCTCGAGGACGCGGCCTATGTCGTCGACCAGGCGGCCGACGGCGAGCGTGCCGACTTCCTGGCCCAGACCGAACGCTATGATGCCGTCGTGCTGGACCTCGGTCTGCCGAAAGTCGACGGGTTGTCGCTGCTGCGGCGCTGGCGTGATGCCGGCCTGACCGTGCCGGTGCTTGTGCTGACCGCGCGGGCTTCGTGGCACGAGAAGGTCGCCGGCATCGACAGCGGCGCCGACGACTACGTCGCCAAGCCCTTCCGCATGGAGGAGGTGCTGGCCCGCGTCCGGGCGCTCATCCGGCGGGCCAGCGGCCAGGCCAGCGCCGAGCTGCGCTGCGGTCCGGTCGTCCTCGATACCCGCACCGCCGCCGTCACCGTCGACGGCCGCGCCGTTCGCCTCACCGCCCACGAGTTCCGCGTGCTGTCCTACCTCATGCATCACCGCGGCCGTGTCGTGTCGCAGCGCGAGCTGGTCGAGCACATCTATGCTCAGGACTTCGACCGCGAGTCGAATACCGTGGAGGTCTTCGTCGGCCGCCTCCGGCGGAAGCTGGGCGCAGACGTCATCGAGACGCTGCGGGGGCACGGTTACCGCATCCACGACGCGCAGGACGCCGTCGGGGAGGACCGCTGATGCTCTCCCTGCGCGGCCGCGTTGTCGCCGGTGCCATCCTGTGGTCGCTTGGGCTGAGCCTGGTGGGCATACTGGCGACGGGCGCGATCCTGCGTCGGAACCCCGGCCTCGCGCGTCACACGCACGTGACCGCGAGCGCCAACGCGCAGGTCGTCATCGTCGTGGCGATTGTCTGCTTGTACCTCGGCGTGCGCCAGGTGCGAAAGGGTTTTGCGCCGCTGACGACGCTGCGGACGCGGCTGGCGGACGTCACGGCGGGGCGCGAGACCCGGCTCGAAGGGCGCTACCCCACGGAAGTGCAGCCGCTCGTCGACGAACTGAACGCGTTGCTCTCCGATCGCGAACGGCGCGTCAGCCGGGCGCTGGCACGGGCCGGCGACCTCGCGCACGGCCTGAAGACGCCGCTTGCCGTTCTCGCCCAGGAGGCCGATCGGCCCGAAGCCGAGAGCGTCACGGCGATGGCCGGGCTGGTCGGACAACAGGTCGATCGCATGCAGCGCCAGATCGATCGGCACCTCGCGCACGCTCGGGCCGCGGCCTCGGGCGCGACTCCGGGGGCGCGCTGCGGGGTGCTGGCAGCAGCCGAGGGCCTGGTTCGGACGCTGCGCAGGCTTCACGCCGATCGCGGCGTGGCCCTGGACCTCGGCGTGCCGTCCGATCTCCTCGTGCGCGCACCGCGGGAGGATCTCGAGGAGATGCTCGGGAACGTCCTCGACAACGCCTGCAAGTGGGCGCGGGCGCGCGTCGAAGTGGGCGCGGCGGTCGCCGATCATCGCGTGCGGATCACGATTGACGACGACGGGGCCGGCGTCGAACCGGCGATGTGGGACGCGGTGCTGCAGCGCGGTGTGCGCGCCGACGAGGCGGCGCCCGGCACTGGTTTGGGCCTCGCGATCACGCGCGAGCTGGCAGAGGTCTACGGCGGCAACGTGACGCTGGGCCGGTCGTCGCTTGGCGGCCTGCGCGTCACGCTCGACCTGCCCGCGGCGTAAGCACGCCGTGAGAGGGACCGACGTCTATTTGAGTGCGGAGATGTAGTTCGTGACCGCCTGCAGGCAGCCCTCACTCCGGTCTGTCGGCCGCGCGCCTGGCCCAGTCGACTGGAATACGAGTACGGCAATTGCGCCGATGACGATACGGGGCCGCCGGTCCTTGGCGGGGTCGGCCATCAGGCGAGTCAGCGACGCTGCGCGTGTCAGTGCGGGGTCATTGAAGCGAACCGCGTACACCTCAATTCGCTGTTGGTCGGCTGAAAGGTAACGTGCCCGATAGGATTCCACGACATCCTCGGCCAGCCGGTCGCGCAACGCCGGCCCAAGATCCAGTCCATATGTCGGACCAGCCGAGCCATCAACGACTTGTCGAATGCTAGCTGCAACCGGGCGGTCGACTCCGATCCATGGGTTTTCGTAGAGTCCTGGGAACATCACGAAACGAGCCGTGCCCGCCCTTTGCGGGACGACGGGCTCAAGGCCACATCCTTTGGGAAGCTGTTGAGCTGGAACGGTGAGGCTCACAAGAGGCCGGGCAGATTGCGCCGACGGTCTTATCACGTTCGCTGTCACGAGACCGGCGCCGAGCAGGATGAACATCCAGCAACGGAATGCGCTCATAACTCCTCACGATGCGTGTTCGGTTGGTCGCGATCGTAGCATCGGGCGCTGTTGCCGGCAGAGCAGAGCGGGGACTGAGGAGCCCCGCGAGGGTCCGGGGACCCGCCGTCGTCCGCTTGGCGGACTATGGCGGGGCAGGCGTGACTAGGAGTCGAGCGAGCGATAGCGAGCGAGCCTCGCGACCGAGCCGCGATTTGCCGAAGCGCAGTCCAGCGAAGGCGAATCGCGCGAGAGAGCGAGTAAGGGGTCCGGGGACCCGCCGTCGTCCGCTTCGCGGACTTCGGCGGGGCAGGCGACTCGGAAAGGCGCGAGCGAGCCGGGCGAGCGAGCCTCGCGAACGGAGCGCAACTTGGCCAGCGCACTTCACAGGAGCCAAGTTGCGCGAGTGAGCGAGTAAGGGGTCCGGGGACAAAGTCCCCGGATCAATATTGGAGGCGGCGGGAGTCGAACCCGCGTCCGAAAGGCCTGTCGCCGAAGGACTCTACGTGCGTAGCCGCACTTGTTGTTTCATGCCCGTCATCAAAGCGCGGCGAAAGCGCCGGGCACTAGTCCGTGGTGTATCACCCGGCGGTATCGGACGCTCCGCCGTGCTATCCGGCTAAATGGCGTTCGTCCCCGGCCCGCCGGCTGGTCGAGGCGAACGTCGCGCGCCTAGTTAGGCCGCGAGCGCAAGCTGCGTGTTCGCAGTTACGTGGTTTTGCCCACCGGTTTAACGAGCGAGATGGACGAGCTCGGCACGCATCCCGCAGTCCCTTGCCCCCGTCGAAGCCGTTTCGCCCCCACAAGAACCCGCGGGGGATGCCCCGCGGCTGTGTCCCTCTTATAGTGCCCGAATCCAGACTGCCGACGCCAGCCCCTCTGGGGGACGAAGTCCCCCAGTCCGATAATGGATAATGGCTTTGGCATGGCGGATCCGACGAAAATCCGGGTAAAAGAGGCTGTGGACCGGTTTGTGGCGCGCGTGCGGCACAACCTCGACGTCCATCTCGAGATTCTCGTGTCGGATCTGAACCGCGCGGCTCAGGAAGACGTCGCGGCGCTCACGGAAGCCGCGGGCCGGGACGCTCAGGCGGCCATCCTGCCCGTCAGCCCAAACTCCGAGGCGCGTCTCGATTTGCTCGCCGCACTCGTGGGCGCGATGCGGCTCCTGGACGAGGCCCAGACGCTGCGCGCCATCCTCGATGCCCTCGCTCGCGGTGTGTCGGCCGAGGCCTCGCGCACGGCCGTCATGCTCGTCGACGGCAGCACGGTGCGGCGGTTCGCGGACTTCGGGTACTCGGCCGGGCCGCGGCCCGCCGACGTGCCGGTGGACAGTTTCAGCGCGCTCGCGCGCGCCGTGACCGAGAAGCAGCGGATTGCGTTGTCGGCGGCCGCCGCGTCGTTCAGCGGCGACGTGCCGGCGTTTCTGCGGCCCGCGGCCGGCCACTCCGGGCTGGTGATTCCGGTGGTCGTCGGCGGCAACGTCGTGTCGCTCGTCTACGCCGAGGGGCCGGATCGGCTGTCGTCGCCCCACGGCTCCGTCTGGATCGAGGCGATTGAATTGCTCGTTCGTCACGCCTCGTCGCGACTCGAGAACGTCACCTCGCGCCGCACCGTCGAAGTTCTGTCAAGCTAGGGCTACCCGACATGCGCACTTTGCACCGGCGCGTCGCGTCCAGGTTGGCGGCGAGCGCGCTCGCCGCGTCTCTGTTCGTGTTGTGGCCTCTCAGCGGGCAGACGCAGGGTTCGGCACAAGTCGCGCCCGACAGCGGCGCGCTGTGGTTGGCGCCGAGCGCCGCCGAATCGAAGGCGCGGGTGGAACTGGGTCGCGCGGTGTCGAATCTGGCCGCCGGCAACGCGGCCGCGGCGCTCCCGGTCTTTCGCGCCGCCGTCGCCGATCCCATCCTCGGCGGCTATGCCGCCCTGTTCGTGGCGCGTGCGCAACTGGCGCTCGATCGGCGTGCGGACGCCGTCGAAGCGGCCCGTCAGATCTCGGCCACGCAAGCCACCGGTTACCTCGCCGAAGCCGCGTTGACGCTGACCGCCGACGCTGCCGAGGACGCTGGCGATTGGCCGGGCGTGATTACGGCGATGCGCGCCGTGATCACCGCGAGGCCGAGCGCGGCGGGCTTATTGCGGCTGGCCCGCGCGGCCGAAACCGCGGGCCAGACGTCGGCCGCGATCGAGGCGTACGGCCGGATCCATTACGACTACCCGCTGTCGCTGGAGGCGGCTGATGCCGGACAGGCGCGGCTGCGCCTCGCAGGGGCGTCCGCGCAGCCGACGCGCGAGACGCTCGGCCGCGATCTCGCCCGCGCCGAGCGGCTGTACAACGGCCGGCGCTACACCGATGCCCGCAAGGCCTTCGATGCCGTGCGGACGCTGGCGGCCGGAGACGAGCGATCGCTCGTGGATCTGCGGCTGGCGCAGTGCGACTTCCACCTCAAGCGATACACCGTCGCGCGCGACGCGCTGCGGTTGTACCTCGATCGCTCTTCCGCCAGGCCGGCCGAGGCGCAGTTCTTCTATCTCAGCACGCTGCGGGAGATGGGCCGGCACGACGAGTACGTCGAGCTGGTCCGTGAGTTCGTCGCCAAGTACGCCGATCTCCCGCTGGCGGAATCCGCGCTGAACGACCTCGGAACCCACTACATCGTCGAGAACGACGACGCGAAAGCGGCGGAGGTCTTTGCCGAGCAGTACCAGAAGTATCCGGCCGGCGCCTTTGCGGATCGCGCGGCCTGGAAGGCCGGCTGGTGGGCGTACAAGAGCGGCGGGTTCGCCGAGGCCATTCGCATCTTCGAATCGGCCGCCACCACGCTTCGGCGCGCGGACTACCGGCCGGCCTGGCTGTATTGGGCGGCCCGCGCGCATCTGCAGCTCGGGCATCGTGACGTCGCGCTCGCGGGCTACCAGCGCGTGCTGGCCGATTACCGAAACTCGTACTACGGCCGCGAGGCGTCGGCCGAAGCCGAGCGCGTTCTGAGCGAGCTCCGGCCGGGCCAGACGGGTCCAGTCTCGCCCGCGCGGGTCCAGCTGCCCGCGACGATCGTCCCGGACGCGCCGCCGGCCAACGCCGTGCTCGTCAGGAATCTCCTGGCGGCCGGCATGTATGACGAAGCGATCGGCGAGTTGCGCGTCGCGCGCGAGACGCGCCCCTCGGCCCTCATCGAGGCGACGATCGCGCTGGCGCTCAACCGCAAGGGCGATCTGCGCCCGGCGATCACCACCATGCGCCGCGCCTATCCGCAGTTCATGGCGGAAGGCGGCGAGGCGTTCCCCGTCGATCTGCTCCGCGTGATCTTCCCGGTGGACTACTGGGATCTCATCCACCGGCACGCGGCCGCGCGACGGCTCGATCCGTTCCTGATGATGGCGCTGATCGCGCAGGAGTCGACCTTCCAGGCGGACGTGCGATCCGTGGCGAACGCGTACGGCCTGATGCAGGTCGTGCCCGCGACCGGCCGTCGCTACGCCCAGACGCTGGGCATCCGGCCCTTCGGCACGGCCCGACTCACCGAGCCCGAAACGAATATCCGGATCGGCATGGCGTATTTCTCCGATCTCGTGCGGCAGTTCGGCGACGTCGCCGCAGCACTGGCGGCCTACAACGCCGGCGAGCATCGGGTGGCGCGCTGGGTCGCCGAGCGTCCCGGCGCCAGCCGCGACGAGTTCATCGACGACATCCCGTTCCCCGAAACGCAGAACTACGTGAAGCGCATCCTCGGTACGGCGGAAGACTACCGCGCGCTGTACCGCGGCAAATAGGGGGTCGTACCTCGATTTGTGGAAAACTCAGGGGACTTCGAGTACCAATGTCCCCTGAGTTTCCCACAATCGAGGTACGACCCCGTATGTCCCGAACTTCCGCCAAAGCTGCCCAGTTCACTGAGTCCGTCATCCGCGAGATGACGCGGCTCGCCAACGCCCACCGCGCCGTGAACCTCTCCCAGGGATTTCCCGATTTTCCGGCGCCGGAAGCCATCAAGCAGGCCGCGTGCGAGGCGATTCTCGCGGATATCAACCAGTACGCGGTCACCTGGGGCGCCAAGCCGCTGCGCGACGCCATCGCCGCCGATGTCAACCGCCGGTACGGGCTCGCGGTGGACCCCGACGCCCACATCACGGTGTGCTGCGGATCCACCGAGGCCATGATGGCGACAATGCTCGCCATCGTCGATCCGGGCGATGAGGTGATTGTTTTCGAGCCGTTCTACGAGAACTACGGGCCTGACGCGATCCTCTCCGGCGCGACGCCGCGCTTTGTGCGGCTCCGGGAGCCGGCGGCCGGCGGCGACTGGGTCCTGGATCTCGACGAGCTGGCCGCGGCATTCTCGAATCGCACGCGCGCGATCATCATCAACACGCCGAACAACCCGACGGGGAAGGTCTTCACTCGCGAAGAGCTGACCGAGATTGCCCGGCTCTGCCAGCAGTGGGACGCGCTGGCGGTCACCGACGAGATCTACGAGCACATTCTCTATGACGGCGCCGTCCACATCCCCATGGCCTCGCTGCCGGGCATGGCCGACCGTACGGTCACGATCAACAGCGTCTCCAAGACGTTCAGCGTCACGGGCTGGCGCGTGGGCTGGACGATCGCGCCGGCCGACGTGAGCGGCGGCATCCGCAAGGTCCATGACTTCCTGACGGTCGGCGCCGCTGCGCCGCTGCAGGCGGCATCGGCCGCGGCCCTCTCGATGCCGGACACGTACTATCGCGAACTGGCCGGGACGTACCGCCTCCGCCGCGATCGGCTGATGGGCATCCTCCAGAACGCCGGGTTCGTCTGCTACGAGCCGCGCGGCGCGTACTACATCATGACGGACGTCGGCCGGTTCGGCTTCCCGGACGACGTGGCGTTCGCGCGCCATCTGGTGACGGAGATCGGCGTCGCCGCCGTGCCCGGCAGCAGCTTCTACCGCGACCCGGCCACGGGCCGCACGAAGTTGCGGTTCTGTTTCTGCAAGAAGGACGAGACGCTGGCCGCCGCGGAGACGCGCCTGGCGGCGCTGCGATCGGTCGCGCCTCAGTAGCGCACGACGAGACCGAACCAGAGCCCTTCGTACTTCATGTCGGCGGTGTCGCCCTTCACTTTCAGGAAGGTCGTCGCCTTGCGCCAGCCGAGCTGCCCCCCGAAGTTGTTCGTGAAGTTGATCGTCGCGTGAAGGTCCCAGTCGAAGTAGGTGTTGTCCGCGACCTCGAACACCTTCGGCACCTGGAAGCCGGTCCATTCGAAGTTGATGGCGAGGTCCGGCAGCACGTACACCCGCGTGTAGAAGCCGAGAGCCGGCACGACGGCGTGCGCTTCGACCGTCGCGCTGGCCACCGGCGAGGTGACCTGGGCGGTCATGTCGATGAACCGCGCCTCGCCCAGCACGCCGACGAACGCGCGCGGGTGGTAGAGGAAGTCCCATTCATAGCCGGTGCGCCACACGTGCCAGCCGAACGTGGACTCGACCGGCACGCTGACAGGAAACGTCTCGCCCTGGAACGTCACGTCGCGGTTCATGACCGCGGCCGCGCGGTACTCAATGGGCGTGTACTGGATGCGGATCCGGTGCTTCTTGCCCGGTCGGATGACGAACCGCAGATCCGTGAAGCGGGTGGACTCGAACCCGAGATCGTCGGTGAAGCTGATGCTGCTGCCGATGGCCTCGATCGCATCGCTCTGAATGACGCCGTACACCGATGGCGTCCACCACGTGGTCGCCATCTCGACGTTGTACTTCTCGCCGTACACCTGGCTCTTCTCGGCCGGGCTGTTCCGCACGGGCTGGGCCATCGCAGGCACCGCCACGAACAAGCTTGCGGCGATGCCGGCTGCCACCACGGCCCGTGAGAAACGAGCGGTCGAACGCATCAGGGTGAACTCCTCAACTCGGACGTGCCTCAAGCTTTATCGGTCTGAGGGAGTTGCCCCAACAATACGCGAACTGGCGGACTATCGGTGACTGGGAGCGGAGTTCGCCTGGTTCCAGCCGAGCCGGAGGACGGTCAGCTCCACGCGGCGCCGGCCGAACTTCAGCGCGTCGTGGCAGCTCCACATGTAGAGGTCGAGCTCCCGGCCCTGCACTTCGGGGCCCGTATCGAGCACCGTGTAGATGCCCCGATGAGGCTCCGGCACGCCGGACACCTGGACGACCGACCCGATGGGCAGCACCTTGGGGTCGGCCGCCGCGATGCCGGCCCTGACATTGACCCCAGACGCGGTCGTCAGCCCTTTGCAATAGGCGGTGGCCTGGAACGTCATCCGCGCACCGGGCTGCGGGGCGACATAGGCCGGGTTCTCACTGGCCGAGGCCGCGTTCCGGGAGTCGTGGACCGTCGCCTGATAGAGCAGGAGAAAGGCGACGGCCGAAAGGACCGTGGCCAGAAGCTTCCGCCGGATGGACCGGGAGAGCAGCAACATGGCGGCTGACCCCAGAGTATCCGCCTCGTCCGGCGAAAGAGAAGCGAATCCAGATGTGGCCGAAATTGGTCACCTTGCGTAGTGCGAGAAGCCTTCGGGCATGCGTTCCATGCGTCCACCGCACTCCAGCCTGACGCCGGCGTCCTTCGTCAGCTGGCCGATCTTCGTGCAGGCAAGCCGTCCGGCCTTCGCGATCGCCGCCAGAAACGCTCTGCGCCGTCGTGGTGGAACCGCGAACAGCAACTCGTAGTCTTCGCCGCCGGTCAGGGCCGCCAGAACGGGGTCGGCCCCGGTTCGTTGGTGCCAGGCGCGCGCGCCGAGGTCCACGGGAATGGCCGCTGCGTCGACGATGGCGCCAATGCCGCTCGCTTCGGCCAGTTGAGTCACGGCGGCGGCCAGTCCATCCGAGAGGTCGATGGCTGCCGTCGCGGCGCGATGGGCAGCCACCGTCCGCCCGATCCGCACCCTCGCGACAGGGCGTTCGTGCCGGCCCACGCATTCACGCAGCGCGTCGTCGAGTCCACTCCGGTCGAGGCCCGCGGCGAGAACCGCCAGCCCCACGGCCGCGCCGCCCACCGACCCCGTGACGTACAGCTCGTCTCCGGCCCGGCCCCCTGCGCGCGTGAGCGCTCTGCGACGTCGAACCGAGCCCATCGCCGTGACGTCGACGAAAAGCGGGCCCGGCGACCGGGAGAGGTTGCCGCCGACGAGACATGCGGATTCCGCTGCAGCCGCGGTGACCACGCCTTCGATCAGCCGATCGAAATCGTCGAGCGGCAGCGTCGGGGGGAGAGCCAGGCTCAGGAGCACGGCGCGCGGCGCGGCGCCCATCGCCGCGAGGTCGCTGAAGTTGACGGCCACGGCCTTCGCGCCGACCGCCTCCGGCGCGGTCCAGGCCCGGCGGAAGTGCACGTCCTCGATCAGGCTGTCGGTCGTGACGACCTCGAGCGCGCCTCGCTCGGGTTCGAGGACCGCGGCATCGTCGCCAATACCGATGGTGACCCAGGAGGGCGGGGAGCCGGCGTGGGCGCGGATGCGATCGATGAGCCCGCGCTCGCCGATCGCGGCCACCGTCGCGGCGTTGGTGTCAGGCAAGGTACCCCGCTTTGCCGTGTGGGGAGGTCGAATGAACCTGGTTAACCAGGTGGAGCCACTGTGTCAGCCGCGCTTCAGGCTTCCTCACCACGGAGGCATGCACACCACGCGGCATCGCGGCTCACTTTGTTGTGAAGCATCGGCTCAAAGCGACACTCCGACATCACGAACAAAGCAGGGCATCGACATCATAAGACGGAGATCGCCGAACGGCAATCGGCAATCGCCCGGGGACCGTTAACCGGCTTCCTTCAACACTTTATCGACGAGCCGTTCGATGTCCGCGGCGCGGGCGAGGAGCTTGCCTTCGGACGTGGTGGTCGTGACCGCCTGGGATCGGGCGCGGAAGAGCTCGTCGGCGACGTTCAACGCGGCGACGACGGCCACCCGGAGCGGGTCGGAGGAGGTGAGCTCGCGCGCGGCCATCCGCATCTTGTCGTCGAGATAGGCCGCGACCTCGCTGATGTACTGCGGATCCAGCTCGGTGCGCAGCGCGTAGCGCTGTCCGTGAATCTCGACGTGAATCGTCTGCATTGGCGCGGCCCGCCCGTCAGAGGTTCAGCTTGTCGATTTGCGCGATGAGCTGCGCCACCCGCGTGCGGATGAGCTCGCGCTCTTCGCGGAGGGACATCACTTCCGCGTTGGCGGTGGACGCCTCGCCGAGGCGGGCGCGCGCCGCATCCAGATCGCGCTGGAGGCGCAGGGTTTCGTCCATCGCGCGCGCGCGGTCGGCGCGGAGCGTTTCGATCACGGCCACGAGCTGCCGGACTTTCTCCTCGAGGCGATCGATTCCCTGAAGCTCGTGGGCGGTTGATGCAGTGGCCGGTCGTGCCATCGACAATTCCTCCTAACCCCCGCGAAGTCTGGCCCCGTGACGCTCTTCGAGCGCTCGCACGATTCGGCTCACGGCCTGCTGGACTTCGCTGTCGGTCAGCGTCCGCTCCGCGTCGCGGAACGTCAGGCGCAACGAGAGGCTGACCTGGCCCGCCGGCACGCCCTGGCCCCGATACCGATCGAATTCGCGGATCGATGCAAGCGTGGACGGCGCGTTGGCCGAAATCGTGCCACGAACCTCCGCTGCTGGCAAGCGCTCATCGATCACAATCGACACATCGCGGACGATCGACGGGAAGCGCGGAAGGGGTTGGATGGCGCTCGAACGGTCCCGCGCCGCGGCGGCGAGCGCTTCGAGATCGACTTCGCCGCCGAAGACCTGTTCCGCCGCCGTCAATCCGCGCGCCTGAACGAGGCCGGTCTGAATCTCGCCGACCCAGCCGACGGAGGCAGCATCTCCATCGCCGAGGACCAGCGCGGCCCCGCGTCCGCGTGCGAGCCACGGGCGTCCGTCCAGCGGACGGAGGTGCAGCGAGATCCCGAACGAGCCGCCGAGGACGGCCGCCAGCCCGCTCGCATCGAAGAAGTCGAGGGGGCTGTCACGCTCGCTCCAGTGGGCGGCGCGGGAACCGGTCAGGATCCACCCAGCGGCGGCGCGTTCTCCCGACTGGTCGAACGTCGCGCCGATCTCGAAGAGTCGAACCGTGTCGGTTTCCCGGCGCCGGCTGTGCGCCAATGAATCCAGCAGTCCCGGCAGCAGTGACGGACGGAGCACTGCGAACTTCTCGGAGAGCGGATTGGCGATCGCGAGCGGGGACCGGCCCTCCGGAACGAAGGGAGCCGCGGCATCCGCCTGGATGAACGTGAACGTCACGGCCTCCTGCAGGCCGGCGCCCACCAGAGCCTGCCGGACGCGCCGATCCCGGAGCACGCCGGGGGACGGTTGCGGGGACGCGGCGCGGACGACCGGGAACGTCGCAGGAATCCGATCGAACCCCCAGTGCCGGCCGACTTCCTCGACGAGGTCGGCTTCTCGCGTGATGTCCACCCGAAATGGCGGCACATCCACGGTCCAGCCCTCAGGTGCCGCGTTCAGCCGGAAGGCCAGCCGGGTGAGGATGCGGGTCACGTCGGCATCCGGGACCGATTGTCCCAGGAGACGCGCAATCCGGTCTCGGCGAAGTGGTACCTGCTTCGTTGCTGCCGGCCTGGGATAGATGTCTGCCACCGGACCAGACGCCTGGCCGGCCCCGCAGCTCTTGAGCAGCGCGAGCATCCGCTGAAGGGCTCTCACGGGGGCGGTGAGGTCGGCGCCCCGCTCGAACCGTGCCGAGGCTTCGGTCTTCAGCCCGAGCCGCTTGCTGGTCGATCGCACGGTCGCCGGATGAAACCACGCGCTCTCGATCGCGATGCGCGTGGTCTTGGAGGAGACTTCCGAGTCTTTCCCGCCCATGACGCCGGCGATCGCGACGGCGGCGTCGTGGTCGGCGATGACGAGCATCGTCTCGTCGAGCTGGCGGGCCTGGCCGTCGAGCGTCGTGAGCTTCTCGCCGGGCCGGGCGCGCCGGACGTGGATCTCCGGGCCCTTGAGGCAGGTGACGTCGAACGCGTGCATCGGATGGCCCATCTCGAGCATCACGTAGTTCGAGATGTCCACGACGTTGTTGATGGGCCGCACGCCGACCGCGGCCAGCCGTTCGGCGAGCCAGGGCGGGGAGTGCCCAATCTGCACGTCGGCGGTCGCCATCGCGTACCGGCCGCAGCCCGCATCGCCGATCGAGACCGGGATGGTCGACGCGCCAACGGGTGCGACCGGAGCGCCCTCGCCGGGAGCCGCTTTGAGCGGCAAGTCGAAGGCCGCCGCCGCTTCGCGCGCGAGGCCGTACACCGACAGCGCGTCGGGCCGATTGGCCCAGACGTCAACGTCCAGCACGTCGTCTTCGATGGAGGCGACGTCGAATCCACAGCCGGACAGGCGAGCCGCCACCTGCTTCGCGTTGGCCGCGATGTCGACGTAGTCCCGGAGCCAGAGCAGCGGCAGCTTCATGCCGTCACCTGGCTGAGGAACCGGATGTCGTTCTCGTAAAACATGCGGATGTCATCAACGCCGTAGAGGCGCAGCGCCAGCCGTTCGATGCCCATCCCGAAGGCGAAGCCGGTGTATTTCTCCGTGTCGTACCTCACCGCTTCGAAGACGGCGGGGTGCACCATGCCGCAGCCCAGGATTTCAATCCAGCCGGTCTGCTTGCAGAGCGGACAGCCCTTGCCGCCGCATCCCTGGCACTCGACGTCGAGCTCGGCCGAGGGCTCCGTGTAGGGGAAGAAGCTCGGGCGGAAGCGCGTGCGGACCTTGCCGTCGAAGAACCGATCGGCGAATGCCTGCAGCGTGCCCTTCAGGTCGCCGAGGCTGATGCCTTCGTCCACGACGAGTCCCTCGACCTGCGTGAACATCGGCGTGTGCGTCGCGTCGATGTTGTCGCGGCGGTACACGCGGCCCGGCGCGACGATGCGCACTGGCGGCTGATGCGACTCCATGTGGCGGATCTGCATGCCCGACGTGTGCGTGCGCAGGAGCGTGCGCGGCCGCGCGCCCGCCACCTTCACGGGCTCGGCCAGATACAGCGTGTCCTGCATGTCACGCGCCGGATGCTCCGGCGGCATGTTGAGCGCCTCGAAGTTGTGCCAGTCGTCCTCGAGCTCAGGTCCTTCGATGACCTGGTAGCCCATGCTCTGGAAGATGTCCTCGACTCGCTCGCGGACGAGCGTGAGGGGATGCCGGCGCCCGAGGCCCGGGACGCGCCCGGGCAGCGTCACGTCCACCGCCCCGGCGATCGGCGCCGTCGCCTGGAGCTCGGTCGCGCGCGACGCGAGCTGGTCTTCGACCTCCTGTTTGAGTCCGTTGGCGAGCGCGCCGAGGGTTCGGCGGTCTTCGGGCGGCGCGCTCGCAATCGACTTCACGAGCGCGGTTACGCGTCCCTGGCCGCGGCTCAGGAAGCGATCGCGGACGGCGTCGACCTCGGCGATCGTCCGCGCGCCGGCGAGCGCCGTTCGGAACTCCTCGCGAAGCTCGTCGACGATTCTCATGGGCCGGAGTGGCGGCGCCTCCGCGCCACGTCAGCGTGCGGGCTGCGCCTGTTGTGCCTGTTTGGCGAGGGACTCAAAGGCCGCCGGATGGTGCACGGCCAGATCGGCAAGGCTCTTGCGATCGAGGCCCACGCCGGCCGCTTTGAGGCCGCTGATCAACTGGCCGTAGCTCAGGCCGTGCTGCCGCGCGGCGGCGTTGATGCGCACCACCCACAGGCGGCGGAAATCGCGCTTCTTCCGGCGGCGGCCGCCGTAGGCGTAGTGCAGCGCCTTGTCGACGGCCTCCTGCGCGGCCTGGTACAGCTTGCTCTTCGTGGCGTAGTAGCCCTTGGCGCGCTTCAGCAGTCGCTTCCGCTTCGCGCGGCGATGGGGGCCTCTTTTGACGCGGGGCATGGTTCCCTCTCTAGAAAGTTCGAAGTTCGAAGTTCAAAGTTCGAACTTCTTTAGTCATACGGAAGCATCCGGCGCAGCTTGCGGACGTCGGCGGGCGACACCTCGATGGTGCCGCGCAGGTGCCGCTTCCGGCGCTTCGGCTTGCTCGTGAGAATGTGGCGCTTGAACGCTTTCGGCCGCATGAACTTGCCCGTGGCCGTCTTCTTGAAGCGCTTGGCGGCGCCGCGATGGGTCTTCAGTTTCGGCATGGTGAAATCCTGTCGTCTACTTTCTCGCGCCGGGCCGCGGCGCGAGGATCGTGTGGAGCTGGTTGCCTTCCTTCATCGGCTCGGCTTCGGGAATCGCGACGGTCTCGAGATCGCCGATCAGCCGGTCGAGAATCCGCCGGCCGATTTCGGGATGCGCGTTCTCGCGCCCGCGAAAGAAGATCGTCGCCTTCACCTTGTCTCCGTCAGCCAGGAAGCGCTCGATGTGCTTCTTCTTGAACTGATAGTCGTGCTCGTCGACCTTCGGCCTGAACTTGATTTCCTTGACCTCGATCACCTTCTGGTGCTTCTTGGCCGCCCGGGCCCGCTTCTGCTGCTCGTACTGGAACTTGCCGAAGTCCATGATCCGGCACACCGGCGGCACGGCCGTCGGCGAAATCTCCACGAGGTCCAGTCCCTTGGTCTTGGCCAGCGCCAGCGCCTGCGGCGGCGGCATGATGCCCAGCTGCTGACCGGTGTCGTCGATGACGCGAATCTCCCGGACTCTGATCCGTTCGTTGATCCTGGTGCGGTCGTCTCGTCGTGGGCCGCGATCGAAAGCGATAACTTCCTCCTGTTGTTGACCCGGGGGGCTTCGCCCCCGCGGACCCCCCTACGTTCTCACTCGCGGGGGCCCCGGGCCCCGCTCCGTTCGCGCGGCTCGCTCGCTCCCACTCGCTCGCGCTGAATCGACCCCACTCCGCGTGATCGACTCACGTCCGGGCGGCTATTTCTTCGCGGGCCGCTGCCAGGAAGGCCTCCACCGTCCGCGCACCCTGGTCCCCGCCCGCTCGCGTGCGGACGGCCACGGTCCCGTCGGCGGCCTCCCGATCCCCGATCACCAGCATGTAGGGGACCTTCTGCAGCTGCGCCTCTCGGATCTTATAACCAATCTTCTCCTGCCGCCGGTCCAGTTCCGCCCGCAGGCCGCCCGCCTCGAGGCCGGCCAGCACCTGTTCGGCATACGGCAGATGCCGGTCCGCAATCGGCAGGATGACCGCCTGGACGGGCGCCAGCCAGAGCGGGAAGGCCCCCGCGTAATGCTCGATGAGGAGCGCGATGAACCGCTCGAAGCTCCCGACAATGGCCCGGTGGATGATGATCGGGCGGTGCTCGGCGTTGTCCGCGCCGATGAACTTGAGGTCGAAGTTCTCGGGCTGCTGGTAGTCGAGCTGGATCGTCGCGCACTGCCATTTGCGGCCGATCGCGTCGGTGATGTCGAAGTCGATCTTGGGACCGTAGAACGCCCCGTCGCCTTCGTTCAGCTCGTACGGGAGCGCCGCCCGCTCGAGCGCCGCTTTGAGCTGCGCCTCGGCATGGTCCCAGGTGGCCACCTCGCCGAGGAACTCAGCCGGCCGCGTGGAGAGCTTGGCGGTGTAGGGCAGCTGGAAGTCGCCGTACACCCGCTGGACGAGCCGGATCAGGCGTTCGACTTCCTCGCCAATCTGCTCCGGCGTGACGAAACAGTGCGCGTCGTCCTGCGAGAACTGCCGGACGCGGGTGAGGCCCGACAGGACGCCGGACGCTTCGTTCCGGTGCAGCGGCGTCTGTTCGTGGAAGCGAATCGGCAGATCGCGATAGCTCCGCACTTCGGTCGCGTACAGCAGGAAGTGCCCCGGGCAGTTCATCGGTTTCATGCTCATCGTCTCGCCTTCCGATTCGATGAGGAACATGTTCGACCGGTAGTGCTTCCAGTGCCCGGACCGCTCCCAGAGCGCCTTGTTGAAAATGATGGGCGTCTTCACCTCGATGTAGCCGGCGGGAACGAGCACCTCGCGCATGTAGTCGGCGAGCAGGTTGTAGAGCCTGGCGCCCTTGCCGAGCCAGAACGCCGAACCCGGCGCCCACGGATGGAACGTGACGAGACCGAGATCCTTGCCGAGGCGCCGGTGGTCGCGCTTCTTCGCTTCCTCGATCTGATGCAGGTGCTGCTTGAGGTCGTCGTCCTTGAAGAACGCCGTGCCGTAAATCCGCTGCATCGGCTGGTTGTGGGCGTCGCCCTTCCAGTAGGCGTTCGAGACCGACAGCAGCTTGAACGCTTTCAGGCGTCCTGTGGACGGCACGTGCGGGCCGACGCAGAAATCGACGAACGTCTCGCGGTCCTTGATCGTGTAACAGGAGACGTACTGCTCACCGGCGGTCTTCTCCTCGATGAGCTGCACCTTGAGCGGCTCACCGCGCGAGGCGAAGAACGACATCGCTTCGGCGCGCGGCCACATCTGGCGCTCGTACGGCAGGTCCTGACGGGCCAGCTCCTTCATCTTCGCTTCGATGCGTTCGAGGTCCTCCGGCACGAACGGCTTGGGGACCACGAAGTCGTAGAAGAACCCTTCATCGGTGGCCGGCCCGATGCCGCACTGCGCGCCGGGGAACAGCTGGATGACGGCCGCGGCCAGCAAGTGCGCGGTGGAGTGGCGGTAGAGCGCGAGCGCTGTCGTGTCGCCGGGCAATACGAGCTTCAAGGGTGAGTCGGACTCGAGCCGGTAGGTGAGATCCACCATCCGGTCCCCGACGATGGCCGCGAGCGCGCGCTTGGTCACGCTCTGCGGCAGCGCCGACGCGGCAAACTCCTGCACCGAGGTGCCGGGGGGCACCGTGCGCTGCGAGCCGTCGGGCAATGTAATGGTGACGAGAGACATTGATATGGAAAATGGTCCGCCTACGTTCCGCGAAGGCTGGTAGGCACGGGCGGACTCGAACCGCCGACCTCCTGCATGTCAAGCAGGCGCTCTAACCAGCTGAGCTACGTGCCTCCGCGTGCGCACCGGCCGAGGTGACCGCGGCCGGCCTCACAACGAACGATCAGTATAGCCCGGGGCATCGCTTGATCCCGGGACTGCGTCCCCGGACCCCCCACTCGCTCACTCGCGAGACTCGCCTCCAGGGCTTGCCATCCGGCCGGCGCGCGCGGTAGGCTTCCCATCAGTGATTGATGGGGGATTGATGGGACTCACCAACGCCACGTCTGACCTCCTGCCGGGCACCCTCGAGCTGCTGGTGCTGAAGTCGCTCGCCGCCGGCCCGCGCCACGGCTACGCCATCGTCGAGCACCTGCGCGTGGCGTCCGGCGACCTGCTCAATGTTGGCGAGAGCGCGCTCTATCCGGCGCTCCAACGGCTGTTGCTGAACGGATGGGTCAAAGGGCAGTGGGGCCTCTCGGACAACAACCGCCGGGCCCGGTATTACACGCTGACGGCCGCCGGCCGCCGCCAGCTCGACAGCGAGCGCAAGGAATTCACCCGGATGGTCAGCATGGTCCACCGCATTCTGGAGGCCTGAGCCATGGGTCATTTCTGGAGACGGGCCACGTACTGGCTCCGCCGGCGCCGCATGCTCGATGAGCTCCAGGAAGAGATGGAGACGCATCGCGCGCTTCGCGAAGATGCGCTGTCGCGCGACGGCAACCGCGATCCCGGCGCCGCGAGCCGTCGCGCGCTGGGCAACACCAGCCTTGCGCTGGACGACGCCCGCGACGTCTGGATTTGGCCGTGGATCGACAGCGTGGTCCGCGACACCCGACACGCGCTGCGCGGCCTCCGCCGGCGTCCCGGGTTTGCGATCACGGCCGTCCTGACGATTGCGATCGGTGCCGGCGCGCTGGCGTCGGTGCTGTCGGTCGTCCACGCGGTGCTCCTGCGGCCCGCTCCGTACCCGAATGCGGCCCGCATCGTGCAGATCGAACAGGAGCTCCGCGGACGTTCCCGCGACGAAGTCTCGGCGGCCGACATCCTGGCGTTGCGCGACGGCAGTCCGTCGCTCGCGCGCGTAAGCCTCGCGTGGTTTTCGGAGGCCAGCATCGCCGGTGGCGCGCTGCCCGAGCGCGCGAAGCTCGTGTACACGGACTGGCAGGCGTTCGAGATCCTGGGCACCACGCCCCTTCTCGGTCGCCTGCCGAGCCAGGCGGACGAGGCGCCGTCGGCCACCGAACCCGTCGTGCTCATCGGCCATCGGCTCTGGACGACGATGTTCGCTTCGGACCCGGACATCGTTGGCCGCCGCGTTCGCATCAACGGACAAACGCACGCCGTCATCGGCGTCATGCCGGAGGGATTCAGGTTTCCTGCGCCGTACTGGTCGCCGGGCGATCTGTGGCTCATGCGCGGGCCCTCGCATCCCTCCTGGCCGAAGACGCGAGGTCTGACATTTCTCGCGTTCGGATTGCTCGACCAGCACGCGACGCTCGAGCGCGCGCAGCAGGAGGCGGCGGCCGTCGGCCGAGCGCTCGATACCCAGTTCCCCAATCCTGCCGGGCCTGTCGGGTTGCATCTGACTGATTGGGCCGGTGCCGTGCGTGCCGACGCGCGGCCGCGGCTGATGATGATTCTTGCCGCGGCCGGCGTCGTCTTTCTCATCGTCTGCGTGAACGTCGTCAATCTGCTGGTCAGCCGTGGTGTCGATCGCCAGCGCGAGCTGGCGGCGCGCGCGGCGCTCGGCGCGGGCCGGGCGCGGCTGGTGCGGCAGCTGCTGACGGAGACGCTGGTCGTCTTCGGAATCGGTGCGGCGGCGGGTCTGGCCCTCGCCGTCTGGGGCGCGCGGCTCATTGTCTCGATGCGGTCGTTCAGCATTCCGCGGATGGACGAAGCGTCGATTGACGCGACGGTCGCCGTGATCGTCATCGGCGTCACGCTGCTCGCAGGACTGGTGGCGGGGCTCGTGCCGGCGCTGCAAGGTGCGTCGGCAGGCCGCACGAGTCTGGCGGACGCCAGCGCCCGCGGGGCGTCGGCGAGCCGGCGATGGCGGCGCGTCCAGCGCGGGCTGGTAGCGCTCGAAGTCGCGCTCGCTCTGGTGCTGCTCTGCGGCGCGGGCGTGCTGCTCGAAGGCGCGCGCACGCTCGGACGCGTCGATCCGGGGTTCGACACCACCGGACTGCTGCACGCGCGCCTGACCCTATCGCGCGAGAAGTACGGCACGGCGGCGGCGCAGGTCGCTTTCTTCGATCGTCTGCACGCCGAGCTGCTGGCGGTCCCGGGCGTCCGCGCCGCCGGCATCGTCGACGTGCCGCCCGGCGTTGGCGGCACGTCGTCGAGGTCGGTGACCCTCGACGGCGATCCTGCGCCACAGTCGGACCGGGACTTGCGGATGGCGGACCTGCGCGTGATCCGCGCCGGCTACCTGGAATCGCTCGGCCTGGCGCCGCGATCGGGCCGGTTTTTTTCGTCGATCGACGCGCCGACCGCGGCCGTCGCCGTCGTCAACGAAGCATTCGCCAGGCAGTTCCTGGCGGGGCAGGACCCGGTCGGGCGGCAGCTTCGCGTGACTCCTCGCGGGCTAAAGCAGCTCGAGATCGGGGCCAGGACGATTGTGGGCGTGGTCCCGGACGTCAAAGAGAAGCTGATCTTCGAGCCCGCGCCGCCGACGGTCTACATCCCGCTGGGACAGGGCGATTCCACGCGCATGGCCCTGCTCGTCCGCTCCGATCGGCCGATCGGCGAGCTCACGCTGCTGGTGCGGGGCGCGATCATGCGCGCGGACGCGGAGCAGGCGGCGTTCGGTTTCATGAGCCTGGCCGAGCTCATGAACAGCGAGCTGTCGCTCAACGTCCTGACGCTGAACCTGCTCTCCCTGCTCGCGGGCGTGGCCCTCGTGCTGGCGATCGTCGGCGTGTACGGCGTGACGGCGCACGCCGTGCGGCAGCGCACGCGAGAGATTGCGATTCGGCTCGCCCTCGGGCTGACGCCGCGCGCGGTCGGACGGTTGCTTCTGGGCGAAGGCGCGGCGCTCGTGCTCGTCGGGTTGACGGTCGGTGGCGCCGCGGCGGTGTGGGGCGCCGGTGTGCTTCGAACGCTGGTCTACGGGATCGACCGCACGAGTCCGTTGACGTTCGTGGTGGCGGCGGGCGTGCTGGCCGTGGCTGTCGTCGCGGGTGGCTACCTGCCCGCGCGGCGCGCGGCTCGCGTGGATCCGTCGGCCGTGTTGCGCGCCGACTAAGACGCCTTCTTCAGTTTGTCGCGGACGCGTTCGGCAGCCTTCGCCAGCGGTTCGTCCGTGGCGGGCGGCAACTCATCGAAGCCGAGGCGCGGGATGTCGACGCCGAACGTCGGCCGCAGGCCGCGCTCATGGATCGCGGTCTTGCCGTCCACCGTGTAGTAGCGCTGGTACGTGAGCCACAGTCCGTGGTTCTCGGGCAGCTTCACGAGCTTCTGCACGGCCGCGATGCCCCCGGTCGGCTCGCCGACGAGCTCGGCGCGATCGTTGCCCACGAGCGCCGCCGCAAAAATCTCCGCCGCGTTCGCGGTGCCGTTCGAGACGAGCAGCGCGACGGGCATCGTGATCGCGCCATCGCCGGGCGCCGCCTCAATCTTGGTCCGTTCCGGTTCGCGCCCGCCGCGGACGGCGAGCACGCCGCTCTTCACGAACAGCCGCGCCGCCGCGATGCCGTCTTCCAACCGGCCGTCGGCCGTCCCGCGGAGGTCGATCACGGCGTACCCGACCTTGGCCTTGGGCAGCGCCTCGAACACCGTCTTCAGGCCGGCCACGACGGTCGGAGAGAAACTCGACACGCGCACGTGCGCGCCACCGCCCGGCAGCGGCTTCTGCGTGATCGCTTCGCCGGCCGGTGCGGTCCTGACGAGGTCGAAGTTGTGCGGATCGGCGGCGTTGCCGCGGATCACCGTGATCGAGACCTTTGAACCCGGCGCGCCGCGAAGCAGGCGATTGCCGGCCACGCTGGACAGGTCGCGCGTCGGCTTGCCGTCGATCATGCGCACGAAGTCACCGGTCTGCAGGCCGGCCTTCGCCGCGGGCGATCCATCACGGACGCCCACGACCCGCAGCCAGTACTGGCGCGTGACGATGAGGCCGACGTCGCCCGCCGGCTGCGGCGCGTTGGTCTCAATCGCCTTCACTTCGTCCGGCACCAAATACGCGCTGGACGTGTCGAGCGAATCGGCGAGGCCGCGCATCGCGCCGTCGAGGACCTTCGTCATGTCCGCCGGCTCCACGTACGCCTGCATGATGAGCGCGAGCACGTCCTCGAAGGTGTCGCGATGCGGGAAAGGCTTCTCGCCCGGCCGCTGCGCGCCGAGCAGACCGCCAACGGTGACAAACACCACGATGGGTGTGGAGATCAGAAAGACGATCCAGCGCGTGCGGGAGGACATGAACCAATTCTAACGGGGGAACTGGAGAACTGGTGAACCGGTGAACCGGGGAACTGACGACGGTGGGCTGGCGTACCCGGATCTAGTTCTTAAACAACGGCTTACCGTCGATGGTGTTCGGAACTGCCACCCCGAAGAATCTGAGGACCGTGGGGGCGATGTCGATGATGCGCGGCGCCTCGGCGCCCATCGGCTTGTTCGTGATCAGAATCCCGGCCGTCGTCAGGTAGTCGAACCCGCCGTGATCGCCGCTCCACTTCTTCATGTTGGGATAGACGATGCCGGGTGGCGCGGCGCCGAGGCACGTCTGCCAGGACACCCTGTAGCCCTCTTCGAAACCAACCTGCAGATCGGCCGACTCGCCGATGTACTCGCCCCGATAGACGTCGTCGCGCTTGTAGACGGACCGGACGATGCGTTGCTTCGTGTCCGGGTCGAGGAGATCGGCCTTGAGTTTGGCGGCGATCTCGTCGGCCAGCGCGACGTACTCGGCGCCGGGGCTGACGATGCCCTGACCCTCGCGGCCGCGCAGGTTGAAATAGATCTGGCCGAGGCCCATCGCATACGCGCGCGTGCGGCTCCAGTCCACGTTTTCGAAATACTCGCCGCCAAAGAAGAGATCGTCCAACGTCTTGTCGCGGGGTGCGGACACCTGGCCTTTGATCACCATGTACCCGTTCTGCACGAGCCACGTGTTCAGGTTCACGGACTTGCGCCACGAATGGAAGCCGTGGTCCGACACGATCATGATGGTCGTCCCGGGCTCGAGTGCCTCCATCACCGCGGCGACGAACTGATCGGCGCGCCGGTAGACGCTGCGGATGGAATCGGCGAACTTCGCCGCGAGCGCGGCGTCGTGCATCGGATGGGACTTGTCGATCAGCCGGTACATCATGTGCTGGACGCGATCCGGGGACTCGATGACGCCGATCAGCAGGTCCCAGTTGCGCTGCGAGAGACGGTCGAGGATCACCTGCGCGCGGTCGTCGAACGCGCGATAGAGGTCATCCATGAACACCGCTTCGTCGATGCGGTTCTCGTCCAGCGGCCAGGTCGCCTCGGCCCAGCCCAGCGTGCGGAATGGACCCAGCCGCTCGTAGAGGTCCGCCGCGAGACTCGCCGGCGCCGAAATCGGCACGGGAGGCGAGGCCGGATGGAAGTTGATCGGCGAGATGTACAGACGGACCTCGGAGTCGGCGGCAACGAGGTACATCTGCGCCATGCCTCGCACTTTCACGAAGACGTTGAGGCGGAAGTCCAAATCGATCCACTTGCTCCACTCGCCGGTCTTGAGTTGAGTGGTCTTGCCGGCGACCGTGATGGCCGCTGTGTGGCTGCCGGGCGTCCAGGACACGCTCATGGGCAGCGTCAGGTCCGCTTCGGCTTCGAGCTCGGCGACCGTGATCTTGTCGGCGTCGGAGAGGCGTCCGCCCTTGTTGTAAATGGCTTTGATCTTCGGACTGATGAGCGGATTTGGCGGGCCGACGAGCCGCGTATGCGCGGTGTTGCCCTGGAACGTGAGCTTCGCCACCTTGCCGCCGAACTCCGAGTTGCTCTCTTCCATGCGACTGACGTCGGTGGCGAAATAGTTGAAGGTGCCCATCGTGCCGCGAATATCCGGCAGCGGCAGGCCGGCGAGCAGCTCGCCGTTGGGTACCTCCTCGGGCGGAAAGGTGATCGGCACCGTCAGGATGCTGCTCCGCACGCCCGCCTGGCCGGCGGTGACCCAGAACGAGGTGCCGCCGCGCGTCGAGTGCACTTTGGGGCGCCGGACGGGAATCCAGTCGAACCAGAACGCCGGCGGCTCGCGCCGCACCATGCCGAGGTCCGGCACGTACGTTTGAAGATTGCGCACCAGGAAGTCGTAGATGTTGTGCTTCCCGGGATTCACGCCGGTCGCGAACGACGCCCAGGCGGTTGGGGACTCCGGCGAGACCGTCGTCTCGAGCGGAAACAAACCGCCGCCGTACATCACTCGCTTGAACGCCGGCATGTGACCGGCGTCCATGTATTCCTTCACCAGGTCGGGGTCGAGGCCGTCGAATCCGAGGATGACGAGCTTGGGCCGATTCGGCGGTTCCGGCGCGCGGCTACAGGCGCCGAGGGCGACCGCCGCCGCGACGGCAAAAACGAGAACACGCATCCCCGAGAGTGTGTCGCGGCCGTGAATTGGGCGCAAGACCGCAGGAACAGCCCCCCGGGCGGGATGGTACCCTTCTCGCATGCGGGTACTGGGCGTGGACTACGGACAGCGCCGCATCGGTCTGGCCATCTCGGACGAGACCGCGCTTCTCGCGCGGCCCTGGCAGAGTGTGCCCGCCCGTTCCACTCCGGCCGAATCCGCCGCGGCCATTGCCGAACGGGTCGCCAGCGATCCCGAAGTCGGTCCAATCGGCGCCATCGTCGTCGGCCTGCCGCGCCGGTTGAACGGAACAGACAACGATCAGACTGAACCGGCGCGCGCGTGCGCGCGGGCCCTCGGCGAGCTGACGGGTCTTCCCATCCATCTGCAGGACGAACGTCTGTCGAGCTATGAAGCCGATCAACGCCTGGCCGAGCGCGAGCGCGACTGGCGTCGCCGCAAGGCGCAGCTCGACGCAGCCGCGGCTGCGGTGATCCTGCAGGACTACCTCGACTCGCACGGGCCCCACGCCGGTCGTGCCGGGTCCGTGACCGAATGATGAAGCGCGCGATCCTCGTCCTGTTCGTTCTCGGTGTGATCGGCGCGGCCGGCGCCTGGTGGATGCGCGCCCGTGTCTACACGCCGTATCGCGCGTTTGCCGGTAACGAAGTCTTCGTCGAATTGCCGCCGGGGAGCGGCGTCTCCGGCATCGGCACCCGTCTGGCGGCGGCTGGCGTGGTGCCGGATGGACTGACGTTCCGCGTCGCCGCGCGGCTGGCCGGCGCGGATCGACGGCTCCAGGCCGGCGAGTACCGGTTTGCCGAAGCGTCGACGCCCGCCGACGTGGTGGCGCGCCTGGCGGCCGGCGATGTGTTCAAGCGCCCGGTGACATTCCGCGAAGGGTTGACCATCGTGGAGATGTCCGAGCTCTTCGAGCAGAGCGGACTGGGCACCGCGGAAGAGTTTCGGGCCGCCGCGCACGATTCCTCGCTGCGCGCCGCGGTGGCGCCGGAGTCGCGGTCGCTCGAAGGCTACCTGTTTCCCGACACGTACGCACTCGCGCGCCGGACGGGAGCGGGCGATCTGCTGCGGGCCATGGTGAGCGGATTCGATCGCGCGTTCGACGAGTCGCTTCTCGCGGAAGCGGCCAAACTGGGGATGACCGCCCACCAGGCGGTCACGCTCGCGTCGTTGATCGAGAAGGAAACCGCGAGAGCCGACGAGCGCCCGCTCGTGTCGGCCGTGTACCACAACCGGCTGAAGCAGGGGATCGCGCTGCAGTGCGATCCGACCGTGATCTACGGGCTCATGCTCGCCGGCAAGTGGAACGGCAACATCCGCAAAGTCGATCTGTCGATGAACTCGCCGTACAACACCTACCGCTTCCCCGGATTGCCGCCCGGGCCGATCGCGTCGGCCGGCAAGGCGTCACTCGAAGCCGCGGTGCGTCCGGCCGACGTGCCCTATCTGTACTTCGTCAGCAAGAACGACGGCTCGCACGTCTTCGCGACGACGCTGGCGGAGCACAACCGGAATGTGACGATCTGGCAGAAGAAGTTCTTCAAGAATAGAGCTCAGTAGCTAGTCGCCCCACTTCAACTTCTCTCGCAGCATGTCGAAGTGCGTGCGCGTCGACACGCGCACGAGCCGCAGCACGCGCGTGGCGCGGGTCACCTCGACGACGTCAGTGGGTCCGAGCGGGATGCCGTGCTGGCCATCGAACGTCAGCACGACGTCGGACTGCACGTCGAGGCGCGGCCGCAGCGTGATGACCGTGCCGGCCGGCAGCACGAGGGGCCGGTTCGTCAGCGTATGGGGCGCGATGGGCGTCAGCACCAGCGCGTCCACCGCCGGATGCAGGATCGGGCCGCCGGCTGAGAGGTTGTACGCGGTGGACCCTGTCGCCGTCGCGACGATCAACCCGTCGGCCTTCACATGAGAGACGAGCTGGCCGCCGACCGACACATCCAGCTCGATCATGCGGGAGAGCGCGCCCCGCGTGATCACGATGTCGTTGAGGGCGAGCCGTGTGGTGGTCGGCGTGCTGCCCGGGTTGTCGGGCTTCACCGATCCCGTGATCATCAGCCGCGTCTCGGTCTTGTACTCCCCGGCGCGCAACGCCTCGAGCGCCGTCGTCAGGCCGGCGCGGCTGACCTCGGTCAGAAACCCGAGCCGGCCCAGATTCACGCCGAGGATCGGCGTGTCGTCGGTCGAGTGCGCGATCGCGCTCGCCGCGTTGAGCAGCGTGCCGTCTCCGCCGAAGGCGATGACCAGATCGACGCCGTGGCCGATCGACTCGCGCGGCACGGTCGGCCACCGCGCCGCCACGCCGGCCGCCTCAGCGGACTCGCGCTCGACGACGGGTTGGCAGCCGTGACGATCGAGCCACGCGGCGGCTTCGCTCAGCGCCGCGACGGCGTCGGGCAGCGTGTGGCGGGCGATGAGACCGACGCGTTGGAGTGTCATTCCGCGGAGAGTCACTTGACTTGACGTGGTATTCGCCGCCTTTCGGCGGTTGTGGGGCAGCCTACCACGTCAAGTCAAGTGCTTTCCGGGGTTAGAACGGGTCAGCAGCAACAGGAACTCGCGATTGCCTTCCGCTCCCGTGACGGGAGAAGGCTCGACCGCGATCGGCTTCAATCCTACTCGAACGGCTTCGGCCTGAACGGCCGCGACCACGCGCTCGTGCACGGCGGGATCGCGCACGAGCCCGCCCTTGCCGACTTCCTGCCGTCCGGCCTCGAACTGCGGCTTCACCAGCGCGATGACCCGCGCACCGGCGGCGAGGAGCGGCGGCACCACCGGCAGGATGTGCGACAGCGAGATGAACGAGACGTCAATCGTGACGACATCGAACACGCGCAGGTCGGCCGGCAGCTGGCTGGCCTGCAGGTAACGCGCGTTGACGCCTTCAAGGACGACGACGC
>Ga0137313_1000086_pt1 | contig 30119 bp, 28 predicted proteins | sample EasRivERMZT166_2_FD_102287 | JGI IMG/M metagenome (GOLD analysis project Ga0137313, IMG submission 102287) | Soil microbial communities from meander-bound floodplain in the East River, Colorado, USA - East River MetaG ERMZT166_2 | ecosystem: Environmental > Terrestrial > Soil > Floodplain ...
ATGTTCAAAGCTCAAGTTCCAAGCCTGAATACCGATCGGGAGAAACACATCTGGGGAGTCACCTTGGAAGCGAAATCCTACCGGCGCCACTCCCACAACGATCTTGGATTGCCCCCGAACACTAGCAGGCGCTGGCGTGAGGCTAATAGTCGAACCAACAATGTCGGCTCGCCCGCCGAACCCGCTTATCCAAGTGTCGTAGGAGAGGACTGCAACGTCGGACGGTGTGGCACTTTCGTCCTCGGTAAACAGACGCCCCACCACCGGATTCACTCCGAGTAACGTCCAATAGTTGGCCGAGACGTACGCAGCCCCGACCCACCTCACTCCGTCTAGCTGCTGCCGGCTCCGCATCGAGACCGCTACGTCATCGAACGATGCCGACTTCCTGAGCGCGTTCCACGCTTGCCATGAAATAGGTGACCGGTCCCATCGATCGATATAAAGGGGATTTGTTCGCTCACTCAGCAACACCTCGTGAATTGCAACCAGCCGATTAGCATGGGGCCATGGATCAGGTCGCAGTAGGACCGCCTCTACAAGCGAAAACATGGCCGTGGCGGAGCCGACACCGACTGCGCTAACCGCAATCACCACGGCTACCGCAGTGCGCCGTCGCCACAACTGCCGAATTGCCATTCGCAGCATTGTGCCTAGTATAGTGCGAGGGCGACTGACGCCGCCCCCGCACTTCATTTCTACGATCCTAGGACGCTCGTTACCTCTGCGCAACACCTGCTAGGGCGCGAGCCTGCCTTTCGGTCAATGACACATGTCGAATGACGTTTCCCTGGCATCCGATCACTTGAAGAGCGGACCGACTCTCATTGAACACCACGAGTGTCGGATGATGGGCCATTAGCCTCTCTGCCACTGCCGATAACCGGTCATCGCCAGGCTCCATGTCAAGCTCGGCTAGCTCCTCTGCAGTTGGCGCTCCCTCGATTGAACATGGATAAGGTCCATGCCTAGTGTCACAAGAATACTCTCGGCAGAGTGGTTCACTGAGATGTGCGCCGCCGTTTCTGTACCACTGCTCTGGAACCCAGTTGTCGTCCCAGGCGTCGTGAAATCCCGATTCGCACCAGACTTCCGTGCATACCACGCAGGTATCACTGTTGCCGACGGACCTGGCTGCCGACGACGCAGTCACTACCGCCAAGGCTATGACGACCAATGTCATAGCCGCCAGTCTCGCACCGCGGTGTACTTTCATAGTGGCTCCCTTCATAGTTGCAATGCCCGCGGCACCACACGTTGCGCGCCCGGCCGAGGCCGTCAACGAACGCTGTCGCGGTCACCACCCGATGTGACACATGTCGGGTCACACCGAGGGCATTGTGAACCACCACTAACGGATTACCGACGCTGTATTACTTGTGTTCCAAGATGTACGGACTGCGCCTAACGTCGACTAGGTAAGGCCGCTACTGCAAGTGCCTGAACTGAGTCGGCGTCATGCCAAAGAACCTGCGAAAGTCATGGTCGAAGTTGGCTGCATCCGTGTAGCCAAGGGCGTAGGCGATCTGCCTGACCTGCTCTTGCAGATTGAGGAGTTGACTTACAGCATGCCTCATCATTACCAGGCGTTTGCATTGCTGGACTGTCACATGAATAGAGCCAGTCAGTTGAAAGGAGTCCGTCGCATCGGATACGCCATGGGGAGCGGTGCGCACTGCGGTTGTTGGCTGCAGGAAACGCTCTTTCGTTGCATCGACACTCGCGATTAGGCGCAGGAACCGATCCGGCGGTCTTCCCGATTCGTTCGCTTCACGAATCCAGAAGTTAACCTGAGCCAGCAGCGCGTCAAGCGGCAGGTCTTCTTTTGTCGAAATGAGATGCAGGGCCCGAGCAGCGACCACAAACTCCACGGGACGGAGCTCGGGCAGTACCAAGGTACGTGCAATCTGCTTCCGGACAGCCTCAGCGCTCACGCCTTCAACGGACCGGGACAACTGCAAGAGCTTGCTGAAGGCATGGGAGGGCCGGCCGCTCGGATCGGCAAACGCAGTGGACGACTGTCCAGTTCTCAACACCGACGCTCCGACCGCCTCTCGAACGGCCTTAACGAGCCTGCTCCCCGTGATGGCGCTCTTCTGCAGATAACACGCAGCGCCCAGCGTCCCCGCCGTGAACGCCGATTCGGCGTCCGGAAAGCCGGTCAGAATGATCGTGGGAGTCTCGATGCCCATGGCGCGAAGGCGCTCCAATACCTCCACGCCAGACAGCGCGGGAAGGCGCTGATCAAGAATGATCGCATCGAACGCCCGACTTCGCGCGAAGCGGATTGCAGCCTCACCGCTTTCGACGGCCTCCACGACAAGCCCGTCACGGGCAAGAAGCTGGCCATAGGACCTGAGAACCTGGGCCTCATCGTCGACCAGCAGCACGCGCAGAGCCGAGCGGCCTACATGCTTCTTGGAGTCTTCAGCCGACCGACCAGGCATCATATAGCTACCATCTCTTCCGCCGCCGCGAACGGCCTGCACCGTGCCGCGCTGCACCTTACCTCAGACCGAATGATCAGCTGCGCGCCTTGATGCGTAGCACGGCGCTGTCCGCTGGCGCGACCGCGCTGCGGCATCTATACCTAGTGCCGTTCAGTATACATCCCCTGTCGTGACTGCGTCGCGGCCTATACACCACACAACTATTGATACAGGTAAGTGTGCATTGCAGGCGCGATGCCTCTGTTGCACTATTACCGCATCGGCTCAGTTCGGGTTCAGGCTCACAGTCACCTGGAGGAATGATGGCTATCACTCGTGACATTCGTGGAATGCTTGTTACTGCATTGGTCACTGCGTTGCTGATCGGCACGACCGCCGCACGACATGCCCTGCACCGTGTCGGCGCTAGTACATGCGTCGTGTGCATAGGGGACTACCTATGCGAGGATGGCTACCACGACGCATTTGACGCCGAGAGCGATGCGTATTGGCATCGCAACGGTGGCGCACACGTTGGCGAACCGTACTGCCGGGCCGGGTCGTGTGACACTAAGCATGGACCGTTTGGCTGCGGCATTGAGGGCGGGCCAACAGAGGCCGAGCTATCAGACCTTGACGCTGACCTTAAGGGGGGCGAGGTTCGCCGAGCCGCGTCGTTGATGGTCGAATATCCGACCCACGTGGTTTTCAACAAGCCGCGCGTCGCTATTCAGCTGCTAGGCTGTGCCGGGAGCGTCGTCCGTCACCTCTCTCTCACATCGGCGCAGGGGCACAGGTTGGCCGAAATCTTGGAGCGAGAGGCGCCGCTCATGAGAGCGACGAGCCGACCGCGTTGATTCTTCTAGTCTCTGTGGAGACTATTGCTGCGGACAACTGCTGGGCCGCGGTTCCTTGAGTGTGCCTTCCCGACCCACGACGCTCCCGGTCAGGTCGTACTCTTAGACTGCCGCCAGGAAGCGGCATTCAGCGCAGTTGCGGTCCGAGCCTTAGATGCAGGCAGACTAGCCACGGGGACCCTATTGGAGTAGGACGGGGTCCGTCCGGGAGTCAGCTACCGCCCTGGCAGGGCCTGGAGCCGCGTATCGGATCAGTGCTCCACAGGACATCGCTCCGGGCAAGGGCGCGGCTCCCACGCACGCTACACTCGTAGATCACACGTTGGCCTCCTCTCAATAGGTAGGGACGACATTGAGAGGCTCGTTACTCCCAGGCGTACGGTGTGGTTGGATCTCCCTCGCGTCCTCCGCACGGGACGAGTGTACATCCAGGCTAGGTCACAGCTGGGGCGCTGCCTACAACACGCTTTAGCGGCTCTACCAACACTGTGGTCCTTATGTCCCGCGTCCGCCGTCTGACCAGCGCTACCAGCGGCCCTGTCTCTATGCGCCCTATGTCTCGCCGGCTCTTGCGTGTGGCGGCTCGGTTCGGTGACTTCTGCCGCCTAGCCATCCGCCCGTGCGTGGACACCGCGGCGGTGCGTCTGAGTACAAGAAGCCGAACAGATAGAACCACAAGTGAAGCCACAAATATTAGCTCTTGCCGCCAGCCTGGCACTGCCGGTTACTCTCATAGTGCCACCTATGCTCGGGCCACTCGCCTTCATTAGGACCGTCTGCTTGTTTGTGATGTCCAGCGTGCGCCTGCTCGCTGGCCGGCACACAGGGCATGGACTGGCCGGTGTCCCCGGGTCGTTGGTTGGATTGGTGGCCCTACTGCTGGCGACTGTTCTGCCGGTCTCGACGGAGAGGCTCCTGCCGGTGGTCGAATGCAAACCCTGCGCCATTGATGTCAGGCTAGCGGCAACGCTCAGCCATGATCGAGGCGTTGATTTCCTCTCGCATGTCTCCATTCCGCTTGTGCGGCAGGAATCTGGCCGGTACATCACGACAAATGCCGCCCGAACCAGCATCGTTGTTTTTGATCGGCTGGGGCTGCTGATGGCAGAGCTCGGCGGCTTTCAGAGTGTCACGCGCTTGTTGACGCTGCGTGAGGGCAAAGTCGGTGTCTATGACGGCCGTGCACGCATGTTGAGTGAGCTGGATCGACGAGGCCAACTGAGCCCAGGCCGCCCGTTTCCTCAGCACCCGACCGCCGAACTTCCGACCGGAATGTACCTTGGGACTACGCTGCTAGCGGATCCGAAGTCGGTAGGCCAACCATTTCATGTAATCGGTCGGGATGGCGAGCTGATTCGGTCCTTTGGAGAATCGGCAGCTCCGTTCCGTGCCGTAGACCGACCACTCGTCCAAAGACGAGTCGCAGTAACCAAGGAGGGCACAATACTCGCGGCTCCCGCTGGCCGATACGTCCTCGAGCGCTGGGATCCGGCCGCGGGTCGGAAGGTCTCGGAGACACCAATCAAGCAATCATGGTTCGTCGAAAGCAGTGCCGCATTAAATAGGGCTAGTGAAGCCCCGCCTTCAATTATTGAAGCTGTCTGGTCGGAAACAGTCGCGTGGGTTCTTGTCCGAGTCGCTGACAGGCAATCGAACAGCCCCACATATCTGCGCGACCGTCCGTTTGAAGCAGCTGAGTATGATCGAGCCTACGACTGGGTTGTCCAAGCTGTCAATCCAGGCACAGGCGAAGTACTCGCAGAGCGCTGGTTCAGCGAGGCACAATGGCCAGCTGGCCCCGAGCCATCGCTCGTCTCAGCGGCCGAGCGGGGGCGCCGCCTCGTTCGCCGTCTCTTGCTCGTCCAGAAGGTCAATTGAGAAGGAAACCGAACATGAAGATCCAATGGATCGAAAAAAGGCTCGTGCTCATTGTGACGCTCGGTCTGCTGATACTCTGGCCTGGTTCTCTCGCATCTACATTACCGAATACTCCCCAACAGAGCTGCCTTCTGTGTGAGGAGGGAGAGCCTGAATGCCCATCCGACTTCCACAAAGCGACGGCTGGCACTCCGTTTGATGCCTGGGAGCAAGGTACCCACTCCACGTGTCACCAAGGCTCGTGCGTCGAGCTCCACCCGCCCTGCGGACAACCGGATCCAATGGCTGTCATGTCGCTCGTGCAGAATGCGATAGAGCGCGGGAATCTAACGGAGCTGCGCAGCCTATTGGAGTCCGAGCCTGCCCGTGCACGCGTCAACATGGAGCGCTCGGCCATCCAGGTGGGGAACTGTCAAGGCAGGATCGTCGGCCACTACCCGATCTCCGGCGAACTTCTGACGCGCTTAATGTCGCCGCGGGCCGGATCGTAGCCCTCCCGACGCGGAAGAGCGGCGCTCGTTTTGACCGATTGATGGGACGGATTCCAAGGTGGTCGGCGAACCGGAGCACTAGCTGGCGGCAGCCGCAGCTTCGTAACCTCGCCTTCGGTTGGCCGGACGCCTAGGATCCGGAGCTTCGGCAAAGTCGCCGCGCCGCTCGGTAGCAGACTGGCGAGTGCGGTCAGACCCATTGACGGCCAGACGAGGCAACCTCCGACCCGTTCCATGTCCGCTGGCCAGTCCAGCTTCGCATGCCGTGGATTCTCCTCTACCTGCCCAGAGCACGCCACAACGTTCTTATCTCGCCGTCCCGGGACGATCTCGGGAACATCACGTTCGTTGCTGCACACTGCCTGGGGCAGCGATCGGTCCCATCAGCCGGACCTCGGTCAGACGGGCCGAGGGTCGCTAGTCAACGAAAAGCACAGCTTCACCAGGCGACGAGCGGACTCAACGGCCGGTCAGCGCGCGAGTGCAATAAGCCCTGCAGCTAGAGCAGCTACCACCACTAACGCAATGGTCCCTGAGACGACACGACGGCCCGGCCACAACCGTTGACGCCAGGCTCGAAAGGCCAAGACGAGATCCGCTAGGGTTACCAGGATCTGCTTCAGGCAGACAACCAGCTCGCGAACGAAGCGGACGGCCTCCTTGAGAAGCAGCAGGACAAGTAGAATCGCGCCTGATACCTGGAGAACGTACTGGGTGAGGGGATCGAGCTGGGAGTGATCCATGGCCGTGGTGCCTCTAGCGCCCGACGAACAGTCGGTGCGCAGCGGCTATGAGCAGGAAACGTACCGTTTTGTTGCCTGCCGCTGGGAGGAGCGCGGTCGAGCGGTAAGTGCTTGATACTAGGGCCGCTGGGTGGCGATTTGCCGGAGTGAGCACCAGCCGTGATGATTTCGCGGAACCGGGACGATCGTCAGCCTCCGCAAACTGGGCGAGCACACTTTGCCCTGTTCGCCTGAAAAAATGTAACGGTGCGAATCACCGGCTAACACGGGTGACAGCTATTAGCCCATAACGGCCGTTGGAGGTAACACGGGCGATCAGGGACTGATCCGCGTGCCCGGGGAGGATCTCCCCTTGATCTTCCGTCACGCGACACGCAGACGCGATCCTCAGTCACACAGGCCGAGGTTCAGCGTTCCGTCGGTGGATGTATCCAAGCCGACCCTCCTGGCCGTAGTGTGACGGCTGCCTCACAACACGCTCCTAAGCCCCCGCCCACTGTGATCGGCGGCGCCACGTTGCACCTAGGCAGGTTGCGCCTAAGCGTGACCTACCTTAGAGTTCTGCTGGCGTGCTTCAGGAGGCGCTAGAGACGCGCCGCTAGCTGTCAAGAGCTGTTTCCGCGGGAAGGCAGGTGCCATGATGTGGGCAACGGTTTTCTGGCTGATCTCCGTCAGCACAACCGCGATCTTGACGTTTACGCAGCTAGTCACTGCCCCGCTCGATGCGCGGCTGTGGATTGTCGGTGCGGCAGCGACGATCATGTCATTGGGCGTGCTGGTCTTTGTCCGGCGAGCGAATTGGCTGTCACGCTCTGCCCGACGCGTCATCGGGGCAGTTGCAGCGACGGTGTTGCCGGTTCTGATCGTTTGGGTATTGTCACTTACCGTTGCGTATCATTCGATTTTGGTCACACGCTCTGGCTCAGGTCAATCAGGGACAGTGATTCTCCACGCTGCCCGCTTCCCCACCGAAACGACGGTGTTTCTCGGAGTGTCCAGCCAGGAGGAACGCATCGACGAGTTCCACCCAGGGTTCAGACGGGCAGCCGGCAGTACTCCGTGGGGTGTTGAAAAGGACCGCCCGACGGCGAAGACATTGGCGCTGCACCAGTTCTCTTACCCGCAGACGTTTGGCATCGATTATCGAATGGCAATCGCCCATTCGAATCTGACGCTCGATTCAGCGATAGTACCGGCGACCATAACTCGCGTCGACTCCGACGAGTTCGACCGCATCATGTTCTGGGTCTGGTTACTTGGAGGTTTCCTATGGGTATCTGGCCTCGCCTTTTCACTGTGGCGTTTCTAGCGTGGCTGTCGGCCGCGACTCCAGAACAGGCACGTTCGCAGCTGCTTCAGCACGTCGGGACGATCGTTAACGCTGATACGAGGGCGCCGATCGAAGCCGATGCGTACGCGTATCCAAGCCGGTCTCAGCCGTTGGGAGCCCCGGATTGCCCGATCTTCGACAAGCAGCTGCACCTCCAGCGCTCGCTTCCGGCGAGTGGAACGTTCGCGTTCCTGATCGAATCGCAGATCCCAACATATGTGGCGGTCTATTGCCAGAACGGATATGCCTACAGAATCGAGGATCTGAACGAAAACAGGACTAACCGCTCGCCGGTGCAGCCCGCGCCTGTTGCCATGCTACCGTTGCGGCAAGCCGGGCTGAGAGGCGTTGATTCGAGCGTCATGCGGCGCGCGATCGATAGGCTCCTCGATCTTGCCTCCAGGGACTTGAAGTATTTCTCTGGCGCCGACAAGGATAGTTTCACGACGGCGCTAAAGGACCTGCCGACCGATGACCGAACCGTCATTGATGCGCTCCTAAAGCGAAGCGGCGTGTCTGGAGGGCGCGGTGGAGGGGTGCACTGATCGGCTCGGTCGTGTGTCGGCCCCACTCCATGTGCAATCGAGACAACGAAAGCAATGAAGGCACCACACCTGTTCATGAACTGACTCAAGGACGGGCCAACAGTGGAGCCCAGGGTGGTGAGGTGGACCGGACCTTGGACCGCTAGGCCGAGGATCGGAGGGGGTCCGTCCATCGAACGGAGATTTACCAGGCGCCGCACCGTTTCGGTGTTGGCACGACTTTCCAGCCACTCGGCCGCGACTCCGGACGCCGTCGTAGGCCGCACCGCGGCACGGGAAGAACGTTACGCCGCACGCACCCGCTCTGCAACTTCAGCGAGGCGCGCCCTATTCCTTGCTGCCGACATCGTGCCCCTCGAGAACGACAGTCACCGCTACAGGCTCGAGCGCCACGGTTGTCTCTGGTGGGGCGACGAATATGTGCGCTTCTTCAAGAAAGCGACTGAAGTACGCGGCGTGCGGATCTGTGGCGAACTCGCCTCCTGTGCGCCGTCGGTAGACGTAGCGTCTCACTTTGAACGGTGACCTCTTTGGCAACGGCTTGAACTCCTAGACCTCGCGAGGGCCTTCCTGTACCCTCATAGACTATCTCGTGCCTATCTGGTAGATAGGTAAACGCGGAGGTCGGTAAATGGCTAAGTTACGAAAGTTCACCCTGGATTTCAATGAGCGCTCGGAACGGTGGAGGTTAACTAATGACGGCACCGATCGGGTCGAGCGAACCTTTGGCAGGAAATCTCAAGCGACGGCGGGCGGAGTGCTGAAGCGGACGCTCGGCGCCGAAGGGGGATCAGTCAAGATCCAAAAAGAGAACGGCCGGTTTCAGGAGGAACGAACGTACCCTCGAAAGCGGGATCCGCGGTCGTCGAAGGGCTAGGATCGTCGGGGTCGGCCGGCGGATCGTCAAGGCGCCAGCCGATGTCCCCACCGATCGGCAGGCATCGGCTTGCGGGGCCGAGGAATCCACGACCGAGTAAATCGTAGGCTTCGTCAGGGCCCGGCGCTGCCAAGGCGATCGACCCACAGTTTTGGGTCAAGAAGCGCCCCGACAAGCCAACGTTCGTCCGACAGGCGTCGTTACCGCAGTGCAGGCCGAAGGGGTTCAAACGCCTTGGTCTGAGGCCGGAACTGGTCACTGTAGAAGGAACAAGACGCCCAGAGACCTGGAAAGGGCTATGGCGTAGCCGTTGATGGAGCCTGGCACTGCCACTAGAGCCGCCGGCCTACTCCTTGCCCTTCTGCGCTGCCAGTTCGACCTCGAGCCATTTACCATCCAGCCTGACCATCAGCTTGCCGACAATTCTCCCGTTGGCATTCGGTGTCTTCGACGCTGGCTGAAACCCAAAGTTTTCACCCGAAATCACATCAGTCCCCTGCACGACACGTATTGGGAGGCGAACTGTGTCCTTATCCTTGCCCGCTTGGCCAGATTGGGCCCAGAGACCAATGCCAACGCTCGGGCCTAGCAGCAGGCCGGCAGCGGCGGTAACTATCATTCGACGGTTCATGAGTATCCTCTCCGATCTGGTGCATCACGTCCTACAGACATATACTCGCTCACTACCATCACCTATTCCTGATGTAGCCTGTGCGGCGCCAGAGTGTAAGGTACTGGCACCATGTAGGCAAGTGGCCGAGCGGCAAGCTGTTGTCCAGATGTCTGGTCAGCGTGCGTACGCGCCTACGGGACACCGCGCAGAACACGGAGGATCTCTAGGTACCAATCTGACCCGCTGCATGACAGGCGGGCTAATGCCATGGCCGCTAGACACACCGGCTGGGCGGCGAGCCCGCGTTCAGCCCACCGGCGACCCACCTGGCGCACAGCTCGCAGCTAGCCTGTTTCATATTGTTCACAGCCTGAGGGATAAATGGCCGTTACCACAGAGGATATTAAGACTGCGTTCGGCGAGTACCTGCCATCTCTGCTTCGTGGCCTTGATGACACGAGCGATGTCCACGCGGCGATGGCAGGTTGTCTCGACGCCCTGAGACTCGGTTCTTTCTCCTGGGCTCGGTTGAACCAGTTCATGCATCGATGTTCCCAGGCTGGCATGAGCGAGGGCTGTTTTCGCTACTACTTCCTTGAGTCACCAAGCCGACACCCTTACCCCGTGGGGCGGGTCATGCCGGGGGCCGGCTATCGGCCACCACAGGGCCTGTCCGAGATCGCGACTCTAGAACAGGCTCATTGGGGCCTCCGGCGGTTCATATACGACGCCATGTTGTACTGGGGCAACTTCCGCCAAGCTTATCGGGATCTCCGCTTGCTATCGTACGAGGGCATCGTGGAGCTGTTCGCGGACAAACGCATCAACGAACATCGGATTTCGACGCGCGGCAGAGTTGTTGAACCCGCCCCAATTCCTCAGGACCATCGCTACCTAATTTCTGAAATGGCATGCAAGACCTATGAACCGACGGCGTCGGTTCGCGAAGCGAGTCACGTGCGGCTCGCGCTCGAAGCATTTCGGGCCCTCCGATCTGAGGGACCGCCTGTTAGCCCAGCCCTGCTACGAGAACGCACGAAACTTCTTGCTGAGCGCAGCAATCAGCTGCAGCTCTTCGAGCTGATGTTTGAGGACGCGCCGGCGATTCTCGATACCGAGGACGCTGTTGTTGCACTCTACTCCGGCCAGTGGGCCGCTTTCCAAGAGGCGCGAGCGAGGGCCCTACAGAACACACGCACTTACCTCTCGATCTGCAACGACCTTGACGTTTACGTCGCAACATCGATGCGCACGCGACAGGACTTTCGGGATATGGCCGCTACGTGTCAGCAGATTTTCAGTTCGCCATTACTCGCACGACACAATGTTCGGTACTTTGACCCGACACTCAGTGCGGCGGAATATCACGAGGACAAGGGCATTATCGAATGCCTGATGGTCAAGACTGCCAAAGTCGTTCTGTATTTTGCTCAACACAAGGAGAGCCTCGGGAAAGTCAGCGAATACGCGATGGGCCTCAGTTTAGGTAAACCTGTGATCATCCTGTGTCCTGACGATGGCCGCGGCCGAGAGATCTTCGCGTTCTATCGGGACAGTCATCCACTTTCTCGTTTAGTTGAGTTTCGGACGGGCATCGTTAACGGCGCAATGATCACCTATAGAGTGGACGACGTGATTGCGTTGTTGGATCGAATATTCACAAATGTGATGGAGTACGACTTGGCCCGCAAGGAAGGCACGGAGGCCTACTATCTGCTCCGCGAGCGGATCACAGGCACGACGGTCCGAGTGGTGACGGACAATAAGCTGCTGACGGAAGCGTTTTGGAATAACTGGCATGACATTTACTAGGCCTACGTCGCGTGGCTTGGCTGGTAGAGGCAGCGATGCTGATCCCCGATCATGAGACTGCCGTCGATTTCCTCAACTACGAGGCAATCGCCACAACCGTTGCCGAACTCCTCAAGAAGAACCGCCAACGCGCGCTGACGATCGGAGTTCACGGCGATTGGGGCGCCGGTAAGTCGAGCGTTCTGAAGATGGTCGAAGCCTCGATGGTCAAGGACACCAAGGTTGCGTGTCTGTGGTTCAACGGGTGGACGTTCCAGGGCTTCGATGATGCGAAGACCGTCCTCATCGAATCCATCATCACCGAACTCTCCAGAGAGCGCTCGGGCGTCGGCAAGGTGAAGAAGGTCGGCGCCAGTCTCCTCAAACGCCTCGATTGGTTGAAGATGCTTCGCCGCGGCGGCAGCCTTGCATTCACATTGGCGACCGGACTTCCGTCCCCTGACATGATCGCGTCGGCAATAGCTGGGATCGACGCCATGGCTGCTGGGGTGAAGACGATGTCGGCCGCAGACATCGAGGCAAAGCTGACCGAGGCCGCCTCATTTCTGAAGGCGGCCGAAGAGCATAGCGTTCCTGAAGAGGTGCACAAGTTCAGGGAAGAGTTTGTCGAGCTGCTCAAGGAAGCCCGGATCGAGCAGCTGGTCGTCTTGATCGACGACCTCGATCGTTGCCTGCCGGCGACCGCGATTGACACGCTCGAAGCGATACGCCTTTTCCTGTTTGTTCCGAAGACAGCGTTCGTGATCGGGGCCGACGAAGGAATGATCGAGTACGCCGTCCGTCAGCATTTCCCGAACCTGCCCCTGGTCTCCGGCCCCATTCCATACGCGCGCCACTACCTCGAGAAGCTCATCCAGGTTCCGTTTCGGATTCCGGCCCTCGGTATCCAGGAGTCACGTACCTACGTGACGCTCCTGATCGTCGAAGCCCTCGTCGGTGAGGACCACACTGGGTTCAAGACACTGCTTGGGAAGGCTCGCAAGAGTCTGAACCAGCCTTGGGTTGTCGCCGGGATAGCGGAAGCGGACGTTCGCGCGGTGGACGGCGCCAGGAAGGACGAGCTCGATTCCGCGCTCCTGCTAGCGCAACAGATCGGTCCGATTCTCGCTGAAGGCACCAAGGGAAATCCAAGGCAGATCAAGCGATTCCTCAATTCACTGTTCATTCGCGCGGCGATCGCCAAGGCGCGCGGTTTCACTGTCAACGAGGCGATTCTCGCGAAGATGATGCTCGCAGAGCGGTTCCAGCCGGACTTCTATGAGCAGATCGCGACCGCGGCAATGGTGGCACCCGACGGTCGTCCGACGGAACTTCAGGCACTTGAGGCCGCCGTCGTAAAGGGCGCGGCTACGCCAGGCGCGAAGGAGAAGCCGGCGGCATTGGACGCAGCGACGCAGAAATGGCTCGACCGCGACTGGTTACAGCGATGGCTCGCATTGAAGCCGTCTCTCGTGACGACTGATCTCCGGCCGTACGTTTTCGTGGCGCGTGACAAGCGCGTGCTCGCCTCGCCCGCGGACCCGACGGGCCTGGAAACGCTCGCCGAGATGCTCGGCGGCTCTGAAATGGCTGCGCGCACTGTGGAACAGCAGGTGAAGACTCTGGCGCCCGAAGCCGCCGCCCAGCTGTTTAGCTGGCTGCGGGAGCGCGTGGTTCGGCACGGTAGCTACGCTGCGCAGCCGCCCGGACTTGAGGGCCTGATGCTGATTGCGAAGCATCACCCGATGCACCAGTCGGAACTTCTGGGCCTTCTGGGGAGCATTCCTGCGGCTCAACTCGGGTTCTGGGTGGTTAAGGGCTGGAACGAAGTCCTTACCGATGGCGCGGCGAAGACCCAGCTTCGTGGCCTCCTCACGCAGTGGTCCACGCAGAACGAAAACACAGCACTGAAGAACGGTGCCGCTCAGGCGCTGGCGACCTCGACGAAGGGAGCCCGCTGATGGGGACGTCGGGATCGTCAGGCGGACCTGGAGGGCGGACACCACTGGTACCGTCGTGGCTGGGAAACAGCGAAGCCGGTCCACTGCCCGGCGGACCTGACGGCCCGCCGCCCGACGGAGCGCCGCCGGATGGGCAAGCCCAACCCGCGCCCGCCCCCCTCCCTCCCATTCCGGCGGCACCTCCACCTGCTCGATTTCAAAACGCGCGCCGGAACTTTTCAGCATTCGCAGGCTCAAGAGGGGGTGACCGACCCGCCCTAAGGCGGGCCGTTGGACATTACGTCCGGTCGGGCACGGGCGGGACACACAACGCGACAAGACGCATGGCCGTGTCTAGAGCGGCCGCGAGCAGCGCTCTCGGCCTGTTCCGGGGAATCCAGCGTAACGGGATCGAGACGACCCTACGTCGGCTCAATCTCCGCGATCTCGTTGGCCGGCCGCTGACCGATGTCTTTCTTGGGCTGACAGACATCATCTGTCCGGACGGCGGCTCCATTGACGAAGGCATTGCGCGTGATGCCTGGATCGAGACGGTCGCTGTGCTTGAGGAACTCGGCGTCGCTGAAGCCAACCTGACGACCGAGCAGATGCAGGAGATCTTTCTCGCGTTCGTCGCGCACACGATCGAAGCCCGCTTGTTTCAGGATATCGGTGTTAACGGCATTCAGATCGCCGCAGACCTTTCTGCGATTGAAGCCTTCGAGGCCCAGCTGCGCAGCTATGTCAGGCGCTCGGTCCGAGATTCGTTCACGAGCGACCTTGCGAACCTGCCGCAGTTCTCCGACAAGCAGATTCAGACGGTCGTAGACAAGACCTATGACGAGGCCTGGCAGATCCTTTTGACCATCGGAGAGGCGGAGCCGTGAGACGGCATAGCTTCATCGCCAGACTCGGACTTCGCGACACGGCTGTCGTTCCACTGCATATGGACGGGTCGCTGGAGACCGAGATCCGTTTCATCGCTGGCGACCGCAGACTCGATTTCGGCGTGGGCGACATGATCACGCGGCTGGCGGCTCGCGGCATCGTGCCTTCAGAGACCGCCGTAGATCTCGCGATTCTTGCCGCCTGCATTACGGCGGCCGACACAAGGATCGAACGCGCAGCCGATGCTCAAGATGGCTGGACTCGGGAGATTGATCTGCACATCCCCGTCCAGGACGCCGACGTTTGGACAGCGGTGACCCCAAGCTTGTCTCGCATTCTGAAGTTCCTGACCGGAGACCACTGGCGACTCTTCTTTCGAGCGCGCCATCGCGACCATGCGCAGCTCATTGTCCGGCCGGGAAACCTGATACAGCCAACCGTATCGAGTGTGTGCCTCTTCTCGGGAGGGCTCGATAGTTTCGTTGGTGCGATCGACCTGTTCGCAGCCGGCGAGTCGCCGCTTCTCGTCAGTCACTATTGGGAACTGAGCACCAGTTCGCAGGAGCTGTGCGCGAATCGCATCGGCTCGGTCTACGGCGCGATGCCTCCTCGGCACGTAAGAGCGCGCGTCGGCTTCGATGGCAACGACTTCAGCCACGAGATGGGGACGGAATCGACGACGCGCGGCCGCTCATTCCTGTTCTTCGCGCTCGCAGCGCTGGCAGCCAGCGGGCTCGACGGCCATCCGAGCATCTATGTTCCCGAGAACGGCCTGATCTCTCTCAATGTTCCTCTCGATCCACTCAGAGTCGGAGCGTGGAGCACGCGCACGACCCATCCCTTCTACATGGAGCGATGGCAAGACCTTCTGACTCGACTGGGCATCGCGGCCAACCTTGTTAGCCCCTATCGATTCAAGACCAAAGGCGAGATGCTGGCCGGCTGCGCCAACGAGGACCTCGTGCGGAGGTTCGCGAGCGAAACGATTTCCTGCTCATCGATTGCGAAGGCCCGGTGGAAGAGGCTCCCCCCGGGCCACTGCGGATTCTGTGTGCCGTGTCTGATTCGAAGAGCCGCCATCGCCTCGGCGTTCGGTGCAGATAGGACGAACTACACGATCAAGAATCTCCGCGCTCAGCCGCTGAACTCGAAGAGCCGTGTGGGCGAACACGTAAGATCATTCCAGATGATGGCGCGGCGGTTGCGGCGGCAGCCAAGCCTCGCCACAATGCTGGTGCACAAGTCTGGTCCCTTATCAGCGCACAGCGCCGGCGAAATCGATCAGTACGCCGATGTCTTCAGGCGCGGCATCGCCGAAGTGGAGGCGATCACGAGGCGCGTTGTCGTCGAGCCACAATGATGACTCCACCATCCGCTCAGGGCTTCGACTTTCATTGCCACGTTGACCTTTTCCCGGATCCCGCTGCGCTGATAGCAGAGTGCGACAGGGCGCGGCTCACCACGCTCGCAGTCACAACGACGCCGAGCGCCTGGAGCCAGAACCAGAAATGGACAAGTAAGAGCGGCCATGTGATTCCCGCGATTGGCCTTCATCCTGAACTGGCTGGCGAACGCCATCCTGAGATCGAGCTACTTGAACAAGTGTTGCCCCAGACGCGGTTCGTAGGGGAGATCGGGCTTGACGGCACGCCGCCGCACCTGAAGACGTGGGAGCTTCAATTGTGCGTGTTCACGCGCGCGCTCATAGCGGCAGAGCGACTCGGCGGCCGCGTCGTCAGTATTCACAGCCGGCGAGCCGGCGGCGAGGTACTGAAGACGCTCGCCGACCACACCACGCCCCTACGAGTACTGCCGATACTCCACTGGTTCGCCGGCAGCATTCGCCACGTCCACGAAGCGGCGAGCATGGGCTGCTACTTCTCGGTAAATCTGCCGATGCTGAGTTCCGAGTCCGGACTTGCTCTTGTCCGAAGTCTGCCTGCTGACAGGCTCCTCACGGAGACCGATGCACCCATAACGAGTGTCCCTGGCATGAGTCTGCACTCGCAGGTGGTTGGGGAGACGGTTCGCAGACTGGCAAAGGTCCGCGGCCTCGATTTGGACGAAACGGCACGTTTGATCGCAGCGAACGCGCAGCGCGTTTTCGCATTCGCAGGCCTAGAGTCACCAAGAGCCTAGATTGCGCTCTTGATGCTGTGAAGTGTGACGCCTCGTTGACCACTTGACCAATTCGGCCTCCATTTTCAGGACGCAGCATTGGTCGTCACATCCCGCTCTTTTCAGCTCAGCGTGGGCCCTTGGTTCTAGGAAGGCGACGGTCGGGAGTGGTCTCACGGACTTAGGAAGGGCCAGCAGCTCAGGCGGCGAAGAGAGCTCTAGACCCGCGGTCGCAGTGAAACTCATTCCCGAAAGAATGCTTCCCCCACGCCTGGCAGAAAACCACCCATGGACCTCGCCTGCTCGACAGCAGCAAAGGCCTCTGTGGCGGTCAGGTCCCCGGCTTCAACCGACTCACGAAGCAGGCCAATGCTGCCGCTCACGAGCAAGGAACCTATCTCGGCTATCAACACGCGTCTCGCGCGACGATCGTCGCAGCCCACCGACCAGCCGTTGGCGATTGCGGCGCACAAGCACTCAGTCTCACCGGGTCCGAGCCTGTGCTTCGATAGAAGTGCCAAATAGCTTGACGCCGGGATGTCGTCATCATCAGCCAAGGTGACAAGGCCACCCGATATCAACCGGTCGATATCAGAACGCTGCGGGCCAGATTCGCTTAGTACAATCGGCCCAATCCGAAATGAGCGGCGTCGCGAACGAAGGACCGTCGTGACCCTACCTCCGTTCAGAAGGTTGATCAGAGTACTTGCGTCAATGAGCGTAATCAATGAGTTGACGGGGCATTGCTAGACACAATCTCCGAAATCGACACACCCAGAATCGCAGAAGCCTTCCCGATCGAAAGCTGACCGGCGTTGATTCTTGCGATGGCCGAATCGAGGAGATGCCTCGGCAACGTGGGAATTCTAATCTTCGGACGCGGCGGGAGATCAATCGCCTCGGCCCTCTTCTCAGCGCTACCGAATCGCTCCTTAAGTTCGGCGTTCAGCGATGCCGCGCCGCCACGCGGCAACAGCTGCAGGTCCTCACAGCGCCTCGCAGCAGCTTCGAAGCTCACGCCGAATATCCTAGACAAGTAGAGCAACTCGATGTCGCCGACGCGATCTGGATGCACGGTCGATAATGATCGAATCTGCTTGAGCGCGATGCCGACACCTGATCTGGGCATCAATAGGCAAGACGCGAATGCATGGGCGAACCGCTCTTGAACAGTGCGTGACACTCGCGAGGCCAAGTCCTCTGTGGATGCATCGAGCAAGGCGAAGTCAGCTCCACGGTCTCGGTGCGCAACTAGATGACCTAGCTCATGGCCAACCGTAAATAGCATCCTCGGCGGAAACCTAGCTGACACGAAAATAAACGGCAATCCCCGAAAGTAGGCTGAAGCCCCGTCGATCTCGGACGTGTTGATAACTAAGAGGACCACGCCCAGACGCGCACCCAGTAGTTCCGGTAAGTCGAAGAACGGACCGACTTGGTTATTGTCGGCAAACATCTCGCGAAACTTCGTCGCAGCCTGCTCGGCCTCCGCGAAGTCATGCCTGGTGATATCAAATTCAGCAAGCCAAGGGGCCGGCTCACCTTGGTCGGCAAGGATGTCTGCGGAGTAAGCGATCTTGCGCGATAGCCGCATTGCCACATTGGCCGTGGTAGGTGCCGCGTTTCTAAACAAGAGGGCGGCGCCCCTCCCGGCATCAGCGGGCGGCACGAGATCATCTAGCTCCAGCCGTAGTGCGCTGGCAATCAGCCTTAATTCGCTCAGACTGGCGTCCCCTCCTTCCCTGATCGCATGAAGGCGAACCGGGGAAATGCCAGTCTTCCTGGCCAGTGACACCATGTCGGAAGAGCCGACGAGTTCGGCCAGTTTGTCCATACTCACCGCTTGATTTCGTGAATCCAGGAGACCAGATGCTGCACCTGCTCGTCCGTCATTCTCCGATGTCGCCCGATGATGTCGAACACGCGCCTGCCTGATCGATCGAACACATCACCTAGGATCTGGATCGTCTGATTCCTGGCGGTCTCGAACTGCTTTGGGGTCTCAAGAAACACAGGATCCCGGCCCACGATGTAGTTCTTCACCCGCGCGGCGAAATTTGAGTGGGTGTCGACGGAAACCTGAGAACCATCAGGGCCGACAATGATGTTTCCATCGATGCCTCCGTCATCACGACGGGTCATGCGGTATTCAGGAAAGCGCTTGAAAGCGGCCAGCGCGTCGATCTTCTCCGCAACCCTGAAACCGCCGACGACAAACTGTTTCTCTCCGGGCACGCGGCCACTGACCGCAAAAATGTAGTCGCCTTCTTCAACGTGCCGCCGAATGTGTGGAACGCAGGCGCCCAACGTGGGCGTCTTACCGAAGATCGGATCGTTCAAGACCCATCCGTGACCCGGATCTGCCCCCGCATACATCGTGTAAATGTAGCCCTTCATGATCTCCCATCCCAGAAAACGTTCTTGCCAATCGCCGCCTGCAGCATGCCGTCATAGTGCAGGCTGGTTGCGACGAACGCATCTCGCACACTGGCCTCGACCAGTGCTTCGCCGTGCAGCCGCACGGCCTCGTCGAGGACCGAAAATGCCCTTTCGGCGTGCGACTCGTCCATCGGTCCGTGAATTCGATATGTTTCAGCCTGCGAGGCTGTCATTCCGTACTTGGCCAGGTACGCTTCGTATATTCTCGGTGAGAGCTTGCAGTAGAAATGCTCGACGGCCCCGGCTCCGAGCATGTGACAGCCAGCCCCTCTAGCACTGATGTCCCGGTAGAGGGCCATTGCGGCGGCATTCCCGGGAGTAGGCCTCGCCGCGTTGATCGCCTCAAGCGTCCAGCCTGCTTCCCTCACCAGCCTCTGGATAAGTTCAAGGTGGCTTGGCCCGCTGTCATCGTGGGTGCACTCTTCGAGGTAAGTCTGGAGAAGCATTTCGAAGATTTGGGGGCTGCTGCCCTCGGCCTGCTCAAGTGCTTGGCGGCGCAAAGCCTGCCCAGCCCGCGTACGAATGCAATGCTGAACCTCGGCCCGGATTACCTGCTCGTGACTCAGGCTACCGGCAAGAACGGCCCTCCATAGGGGGTGCCGTTCAAACGGGAATTCCGCATAGGCTTCAAGAACCTGGTCCCTGGTCATCTTCGCCTTTTGTTCTAGGCATCGTAACGGGTGCTCAGTCAGGATTCAAGCAGAACGAGGCGTTCGACGTTGGTCCATGGGAGCAGTAGGACTCGGCAGGTCGTTCGCGCCGGATCCATGTTCCGGACGAGGCGTCGAACCTGTCGACAGAATCAGTAGGGCCGCTATCTCGCGCCAGAAGACGGGTGACGGCGCTCGTTTCCTCGACTCCCACTGGTAGACAACAGCCTTCCCTGCGGCGCCAATCCTCCTGGCCAGGCCCTCTTGCGTCATCGCCAGACCATGGCGCAGGCGTTTCAACTGAAGGTCGTAGTCATCGGGAACTGCAATCAGCGATGGTACCGAGATCGGCAGCCGAGTACGCCGATGGTAAGCGTCCATGAGAAACGCTCGTCCTGCTGCGCGCGTGGCACGCCGTGATGGCCGACCGTATACCGACCGTTTGCCGAATCGAACCTCCAGCCGGCCCCTTCGAGCAGCCAACTGCAGGGTGCTCTTGTGAACGCCCAGCTCGAGCGCCAATTGCGGAAGCGTGAGCAATTCCTGCTGTGCTGCTTGTTCGGCGGCGACGCGTCGCGTCCGCGCTAAGACGTCTGCGGGAACAGCCCGTCTGCCGCTATCCCACGCGCGACATGATTCGAGGGAGACGCCAACGAGTCCAGCAAGTTCTTCCTGGGAGCACCCTGCTTCTCGGCGCAGGTGACGGAAGACATTCATCGTGTCACCGATCACACGTTGCCACTGCCTAGCGCGCGGCGCAAGTCGACGCCGGTGATCCTCGGCATTCATGGCCGAGGGCCAGCTGATGGGTTTAGAACCTCATCTGACGGTATCTATCTGCAGGACCTTACCGTTCGCGAAAACAACCGCCCGCCCAGAATAGCTCCAGACCTCGACAGTCCCGGTGGACGATTCGCGCTCGAACTTTGACGAGGGCTGGCCAATTGCCATGATGACTTGCTCAGCCGTGAAACCGACGCGAGGCCGACCACGAAGAATATCGGCCTTGACGGCCAGCGGCCAAGATCTTTGCTGAAGATCTACTTGCGTCCTCGAGATCCGCAACAGATCCGAGCCCAGAACATTCGGGTTGTCTTTGATCGGGCCTTCGGTTGGAAGCCAGCCACACCGCAAGGGAGCATCAGGTGCTCCCTCCCGCCAACCGAGCTGAACCCAACCTTCCGTCCATTTCAGCAACCGTATCGTCCTTATCGGCTGCATTTCCTCCACGACCCGCGCGGTCGGACTGTCAGTAGCGCGAAGCTTCGCTGGCTCCGAGATCAGGTAGAGAATCGTTATCTCTTCCTTCAGTGGCCGGCACTCGTACACTCCCGGTGGGTCCTGTGGCACCTGACTCGGAAGGATAGAGCCGGTAGCAAAGATAAGACCGAAAACTAGCCTGATCCTCATGGTTTCGCTCCGCTCGTGAGTCGGCAGCCATGGTTCTTTTGTTGCTGATAGTCGATTGTTACTGATAGTCAATCGACACTGCAAGTCGATCGCAAGAGCCTTGGCTTTAGTGGCCAAGGAACGGGATCGGTTGCTCAGCGCTCTCGGTTCCCGAATCCGTCAATTGCGTGACGCAAAGGGCTGGACGCAGGAGACCCTTGCCGAGGCAGCCGACCTCGACCGTTCGTACGTCGCGGGTATAGAAGCTGGACTGCGGAATCCTTCAATTAGAGCGGTTGCCAAGATCGCTCGCGGGCTCCGCTGTTCCCTGTCTCAACTCCTCGAGGGCGTTTAGCAACGCCTCATAGACGTCAGAGGCATCGAGATACACCGGACCCTCGGAATCCTTGGCCGAGGATCGTCGTACCGTTGAAACCGATCGCACGTTCTGGACGATCGCGAGCGCGCCAAATTGCTGAGGAAAAACGCGAAATCAAAGACTTGCGAATTCTGGCGCGAACTTGGAAGACCGGTCACTTTTTTCGCCAGACATTCGCCCAGCGTTTTTCTGCGGATCAGAATTCGCGAATTCTCTAGGAATTGGCGCGCCCGGGAGGTCTCGAACCTCCGACCCTCGGCTTAGAAGGCCGATGCTCTATCCCCTGAGCTACGGGCGCGTGCGGTCATTGTACGCGCAGCGTCCCCGAACGGAGGTTGACGACGCGTGTCTCGCCGGCCTTGAGCGTGACGCGCGTGGCACTTCGACTGAGTGCGGCCAGGACTGCGGGATCCTGCCAGCTCGGCGACGTCTCGTCAGGAATCGTGGATACGAAATACTCACCGGGCGGAAGGTTTGCCAGGGCAAACGTGCCGGACGCCGAGACGCGGGCGTTGACCAGCCGCTGCGGCTGGCTGACCGCGCCCGCCCAATGCCGGATGTCCACGGAAAATGCGACGACGGTGGCGCGCGTGTCGATGTCGCCGCGGGCGTTGCGAACGGTACCGGTCAGTCGCGTCGGCTCGCCCCCGCATTCGATCATCAGGTCGGGGACATCTGCTTCGGCGATCGTCAGCGGCTCACCCGTGAAGTCGACGCCGGCAACCGAGACCGACGTGCACCAGGATCCCGTCGACGGATACGCCGCAATCAGATACCGGCCCGGCGCGATCTGCGTTGAAAAGCGATACTCGCGGTCGAGCCTTGGATTGACGACGCGGAACGGGCCTGGGTCGATCGCCTGTACGATGAGCTCGAAACTCTCTGGCGGGAGCACGCGATCGCCCTTCACGACAACGCGAGCCGTCAGCCTCGGCGCGATTCGCGCACGTACGACGAGGTCCGTCGTGTCGGCGCCGCCAACGGTGATCGCATCATTCGCCCAGAGCGCGGGCGGCGCTCCGGGCCTCGTACCGGTGCCGGCGATTTGCGGGGCCAGCACCCGTATCGAGTAGGCACCGGCCGGCACGCCGAGCGCCGTGAATCCTCCGTTGGCGTCCGTTTGCGCGCTCGCGGTTTCGTAGCCGAAGTCCTCGAGCGCGCCCGATGCGTCCGCGCGCACCAGGCGCACCGTGGTGCGGGCGAGCGGCCCGTCCGGTCCCATCAGACGCCCGGACACGGTCGACGCCGGGACTGGTCTGAGTTGAATGTCAACGCCGGTACGCTCCTCGCCGGCCACCACTGAAACGGCCTGAGCTTGCGATCGCGACCGCGCCGCCGGATAGAACGTCGTCTCATAGACGAGAAGCCGGCCGTCGGCCCGCGGGGCCAGCGGTATCGGAGAACGGTTGCTGGAGATGAGCGCGCTGTCGCCAACTTGAACGTTCCAGGGATCGCCGAGGGCTGTCGCCGAGACCGCGGCGCCGCCAAGGCCCACATCTGACCGCTCACGGACCGCCTCGATCGGAACCGTCGTCACGCGTGCGGCGACCATCACGATGTAGCTGCCAGGACGCAGGGTGAACAATCGGTAGGCGCCGCGGTCGTCGGTCGTCACGACTGGTCCGGATTGCGTCGGCAGCATCTCGACGGCGACGCCAACAAGCGGCTCTCCGTATTCGTCCACGACGCGCCCGCTGATTGAGGCGAACTTCCAAAGCGCAATCGACCCGTCGATGAACTGCTCATCAGCAGCCAGGTCGATGGAGAGCGGGGATGCAGACGGATGCGTCCGCCCGAAGGAGCCGCGCACGTACCCGAACTTTTCCGCGGTGAGCTGGTACCGCCCGCCCGGAACGTTGGTGAAAACAAAACTTCCCTCGGGGCTAGCCATGACGCGCGGCGCAACATCACCTGGGCCGGTGAGCGTCACCACGGCATCCGCAATCGGCCGGCCACTGACGCCATCGACGACAGTGCCGGCAATCACGCCCCGGCCCGGTGAGGGAGGCGGTGTGATCACCTGGGCGCCGGAGAGCGCCAGGACGCAGAACGCTTGAGACAAAGGACGCATGGGTCGGATACGGTCTGTTGGGGCTTGATGTTGCTATCAACCCATAGAGAACGGTTGGCGCGGATCAGGTCCCTTCGTTCGAAGTTCGAAGTTCTCAGTTCGAAGTTGCGCCGCCCAAGGGCGGCGGAAGTCTATCCCCTGAGCTACGGGCGCGTGCGGGCATTGTACGACTACCGTCGAAGTTCGAAGTTGGAAGTTCGATCAGCGGCGTCGCGCATCGAATGTTAAATGTTGTTAAATCTTTCGCGGAGACGCCTTCATGAAGGACCCACAGACCTGCCCCATCGAGCTCGAAACCGAGAAGATCGAGTTCCTGAAGGGAATCGCCGCCAAACACAGCCTGCCTGATATCGGCAAGGCCGTGCGGTGCCTCATCAACTACGCGCGCGAGAATCCCGACAAGCACGCCGACATCTTCGACGAGATCCGCTGCGTCGACTGCTGAACGCTGGCAACCTACCGCCGGCGCCGTCTCGGCCGGAAGCTCCACTTGCGGCCGGCGCCCGCGCCAGGCGCGCGCGACCCCTCTCCTCCGCCGCCGTGCGGACGAGGCGAGCCGCCGCCGGAGGGCTGCGACGGCTGGCTGTGGCGCCCGCCGGCCGCCTGTCGGTGTTTCTTCTCGTGCGAGCGCGACCGCTCCTGTGCCTTGCGGGCGCGGATCTCTGCAATTCGTTGCGCGATCGGTATTTCCAGCCGCCCGGATGGACGAGCGTTGTAATCGAAGTCCGGCACGGTCACGCGCGGCAGCGGACGGCCGACTGCACGCTCGATCGCCGCCAGCTCGTTCCGCTCTTCCGGCGCGACAAACGTGAACGCCTCGCCCGTCGCCTCCGCCCGGCCCGTGCGGCCGACGCGGTGGATGTAATCCTCGGGCACGAGCGGCACATCGAAATTGACGACGTGGCCGAGTGCGTCGACGTCGATGCCGCGCGCGGCGATGTCTGTGGCGACGAGGACCGGACACCGGCCGGCCTTGAAGGCGGCGAGGGCCTGCGTCCGCTGCCCTTGCGATCGGTTGCCGTGGATGCGATCCGCATGGATGCCGTCGCGCGTGAGCGCGTCGGCCAGCCGGTTGGCGCGATGCTTGGTGCGCGTGAAGACGAGCGCCTGTCGGATGTCGCCGCGCTTCAGCAACGTCACGAGCAGCGCCGACTTCAGCTCCTGGGACACAGGATAGACCGCTTGCGTGATGCCCACGGGCGGCAGCGACTGCCGCTCGCGATTGATCGACACGGGATTCTTGAGCATCTCCTGCGTCAGCGTCCGAATCGGCGGCGGCATCGTCGCGCTGAAAAACAGCGTCTGGCGTTTCGCCGGAACGTACCGGAGGATCTTGCGGATCTCCGGCAGGAAGCCCATGTCGAGCATGCGATCGGCTTCATCGAGCACGAGGTACTCGAGGCGATCGAGCTTGGCGTAGGGCGACCGGAGATGATCGAGCAATCGGCCCGGCGTGGCGATGATGATGTCCACGCCGCTGCGGAACGCGTGCTCCTGCGGTCCGTGGCCGACGCCGCCGAAGACGGCTGCGCCAGTGACCGGCGTGTGGACGGCAAGGTCCTGCATGTCGCCGAGGATCTGCGCGGCCAGCTCGCGCGTCGGCGCGAGCACGAGCGCGCGCGTCGTGCCGCGGGGCTTGTCGATGAGCGCGTGCAGGATGGGCAGGAGGAATGCGGCGGTCTTGCCGCTGCCGGTCTGCGCGCAGGCCAGGACGTCCTTGCCGGCAAGCGCCGGCGGAATCGCCTCCGCCTGGATCGGCGTCGGACGCACGAAGCCCATTTCTTTGATGGCGCGATGGAGGTTGGAATGGAGTGGAAGAGTACTGAAAGCCAAAACTGAGTTTCCTTCTTAGGGGGACCGTAGTCTAACGGGGCGGGCTTACGGGGCGCGCGTAGCCATTGTACATGCGAAACGCATTACTTCTTCTCCAAGGTCGCCCGCATCACCACCCACGCATTTGGATCCAGCACCACTGAGGCCGGCTCCGTCTCGCTTGGGAACGTGAACGACTGGCGCTGCTGCGTGAGTTGCATCAGGTGCGTCGTCCGCGCGACCTGCGGCACGGCTCCCGGTCCACCGCCTCGGCCAGCTGCCGCTGGAGCGGTCGTGCTGACCAGCAGTTCGATCGGCATGCGGTAGACACCCGTCGTCTGCGTCTGCTCGACCGTGACCTGGATCTGCTTGGCCGTCGCGTCGTAACTCCACGTCGCCTGCACCTGGAGCGCCCCGCCACGATTGAGCAGCTGCGTGAACAGCCAGCTCAAATCCTTTCCGTCCGTTGGGCAGCGAGTCGCCGCCGCCGCGCACGCCTCTTCGAACGCGCGGCGCAGATCGGCCGTGGTCGCGTTGCTGTCCTGGTAGCGGCGGTAATACAGGCGAATCCCCTCCCAGAACGTGTCGGTGCCGATGACGCCGCGGATGTTGTGCAGCACCTGCGCGCCGCCCTGATAGACCTGCGCGTTGTTGGCGATCACCCGGCTGATGTCCGCGAGGTTGTTGTGCACGATCGTCGAGGTCGGGTTCGCGATCGCATAGTTGATCGCCGTCGTCTTGCTCCGGCGCACGCCCTCGAGGAACGCGTCGCGGCCATCCTGGAATTCGGTGTACAGCAGCGCGAAGTAGGTCGCAAAGCCCTCGCTGAGCCAGACGTCATCCCAATCGCTTTCCGTCGCGGCGTCGCCGAACCACTGGTGCGCCATCTCGTGCGCGATGAGCTGCCGCCCGGCGCCGCCGCCCGCGCCGTAGCCATAGAAGATGCTCGACGCGAGCTCCATGCCGCCACCGACGCCGTTGGCCTGCACCTGCGCGAGCTTCTCGTACGAATACGGCCCGATGCGATCGATGAAGAACTCTAGGACCGGCTGCGTGTGGGCCCGGAATGCGTTGAGGCCGGCTTCCCGCTCCTGCGGGAATACCCACGATGACAGCGCGATCCCGCGGTACTCCCCGAAGTGATCCACCGCAAACGGCGCCACCGCGAGCGACATGAGCCACGTGCAGATCGGGACCGATTCCTTCCAGACAGTCCGGCGCAGGTTGTTCGGAAGGTCCGTCTCCTCGGTGAGCCGCCCGTTCGAGACCACCTGATAGTGACGAGGCGCCGTGATGACGTGGACAACGGGCGCCTTCATCGACGGATGGTCGATCGACGCGCGAAAGTTACGGGCTTTGTCGGGCCACGCGTTCGAAACGAAGGATCGGTCGCCGTGCCGGTTGTTCGCGACGAGAATGCCCGTCGCCGGCACGCCGCGGTAATTCACCGTGAACGACAAGCGCTCGCCCGGTTTGAACGCGCGCGGCATCGTGACGCGGACGCGGTCGTTCTCGTGCTGGAAGGTCAACGCCTGGCCGCCGGCCACGATGCCAGTGACCTTCATGCCCTTTCCGCCCTGCGGCGCCGGACCGCCGGCACGACCGCCGGATGGCTCGGCACACGGGTCCGCAAAGCCGCTCGCCAGCTTGCCGCTCCGCGGCTTCTCGCTGAACTGGCAGAGATCGAGCTCAATCGTGGTGACGCCGGCCGCGACGAACTGCACGTCGATCGTGTCGGCCACGACAAACTCGTCGCTCGCGTCCGAGAGCGTGATGTCGAACGTGTAGCCGGTGATCTTGATACCGGGCTGACGAGGGTACGTGTCAGCCGCAAGCCGCGACGTGAGGAACGCGACAACGGCCAGGACGAACAGAATTCGCGAGACAGCGCGTGCGACCGGGCTCGGCATGCGGCCCATTCTACGTCTCTCGTACGTAGCCGGCGGGCTTTAGCCCGCCGGCAGTCCGCAGGGCTGAAGCCCTGCGGCTACGTACTCCATGCGTCAGCTCTCGCGAAGCACCTTGACGATGTCGTTGCTGGCCGCGCGGCGGACCGGCAGCCAGCTGCCGACGATGCCGGTGACGACGGCGACGACGGCGGCCATCGACAGGCTGGAAACGTCGCGGTGTCCGACGCCGTAGACGAGATCGGCGAACAGCGGCGCGACGGCCATGGACAGCAGGACGCCAACGGGCACGGCCGCCATCATCACGATGCCGCTGGTCCTTGCGTGATGCCAGATAACCTGGCCCCGCGAGGCGCCGAGCGCCGTCCGAATCGCGGTGGCGCGACGGCGCTGGTGCACGACGAAGGCGATCACCAGATACAGCCCGACGGCCGAGAGCAGCCCGGCCGACATCGACAGCATTGAGACGAGTCCCGTTACGGCGACGAGCGCGCTGGTGGCGAGCTTCACGTTGTCGGCGATGAGGCGGATGTCGGCCACGGCTCTTCCCGGGCCCACCTCGTTGATCGCCGCGACGATGGATTGTTGAAGCGGCCGGGGATCGCCGGACGCGTGGACGGTGACGATGCCGGCGTTCTGGAAGAGGTTGCCGATGGGCGCGTAGATCTGCGGCCGGACGACGCGGCCAATCTCGATCGTCCGCGCGTGCCCCACGACGCCGACGATCTGCGAGTTCGGCAGCCCCCAGCCGAGCCGGAGCGTCTTGCCGATTACGCTGGCTTCGCCCGGAAACGCGGATTTCGCCAGCGTCTCGTCCACGATGATGACCGCCTGCGATTGCGCGTCCTCCTGGTCCGTAAAGTCGCGGCCCTGGACGACGGGAATATGGAGGCTGCCGAAGTACCCGGGCGTCACGGCCTGGTAGTTCGCGTAGGGCTCGAATGACGGTTCTTTCGATAGATCGGTCTCGTACCCGTCCATCATCACGGACCCGCTGAGCGGGATGTGGGTGATGACGCCAACCGCCGTGACGCCAGGCACCGCCTTGACGCGATCGCGGATGCGCTGGAAGAGCTCCGCGCGCCGGCCGTTGCCCGGATGGCGGCGGAAGTCGTACGGCACGCGGAACGTCAGCACGTTCGAATCGAAGCCGAGATCCACGCGCCCGAGCTGTGCCGCGCTCCGGATGAGCTGCACGCACCCGAACGCGAGCACGACGGTCAGCGCCACCTGCGCGCCGACAAGCGCGAGGCGCGAGACCGAGCCTTCGGCGCGTCCCCCCTGGACCGAACCGACGCGCAACGCATCCCACGATCCGCCGCGTGAGACCTTCCACACGGGCACGAGCCCGGAGAGCAGCAGCCCCGTGAACGCCAGGCCGGCGGAGTACAGCAGCAGATCCCAGCCGACGGCGATCTCGTCCCAGCGCGGCACGGTGCGAGGAATGACCTCGCGCACACCGGCGATGGCCGCCAGGGCGAAGATCGTGCCGAAGAACGCGCCCGTCGCTCCGAGCACCGCGCTCTCGGCGATGACCTCCTGCACGAGCGCGCCTCTCGACGCGCCCAGCGCCGACCGGACCGCGATGTCCCGCTCGCGGGTTCGGAGACGCGCGATCACGAGCGCAGTCGCGTTCGCGAGCGCGATGACGAGGAGGAGAACCACGGCGCCGACCGCGGCGCGGAGCGCCGGCTTGGTCGTGCGCGTCATGTCGTCGAGGACCGGCATAACGGTGTAGCGGACTCGCTCCTCGTAGAACTGCGGAAACTGCTGCTTGTTGTTCGCGGCGATCACATCGAGCTGGGCTTGCGCGGCCTCGAACGTCACACCCGGCTTGAGTCTCACGAGCGTCGGGAATTGCCAGGAGTTGCGGAAGTCGAACAGGCGCAGGGGCGTGTAGATGTCGATCGGCTGCGGCACCGCGCGGCCCGTGACGATCTTGAATCCTTCCGGCAGAACACCGACGATTTCGGTCGGGCGGCCGCTCAGTTGAACCACGCGCCCGAGGACCGACGCGTCGCCTCCGAAGTGGCGCTGCCACGCGTTGTAGTCGAGCATCGCGACCTGCGGGGGCGGCGGCGGAAGCGGGGGCGGCGGCGTGCCGGGCGGACGCGGCGGGAGCGGCGGCCCGGGCAGCGGGATATCCGATTCCTGAAACTTCCGGCCGAGCGCCGGCCGCACGCCGAGCATCGGCAGCATGCCGGTCGTGAACGACAGCGTCGAGAGCGACGTGAACTCCGGCCCGCTGCCGAGCGAGGCCTCGACCAGCCGCGTCTCGACCTCGACCGACTCGAACACCTCGGCGCGCCGCAGGTCCATCGCCTCGGCGGGCGACAGGCCCGGATGGGCGCGGAGCTGGCCGATGTCGATCCGCACGAGGCCGAGGCGCTCCGGCTCGCGGAAGTCCAGCGGCCGCAACAGCACGCGCGAGAACACGGACAACATCGCGGCGGCCGGACCGATGCCCACCGCGAGAATCAGCGAGACCGCAAGGGCGTAGCGCCACTCGTGCCGAAGCCGGCGTGCCGCCTGACGGATGCTCGTGCCGAGCCGTGTCATACGTTGCCTCCCTGTCGGCGCCGGGCCGGGGTCGCCCATCCGCTCGCGCACGGCGGCGATGGCGAACGCGACGGCCGTCACCCAGAACCAGCTGCGATTGAAGCGGCGGCGCGCGTCCACGCGATCCGCGAAGATCTCGGTCAGGTCGCCGATCACGGCGTCGCGTTCGCCCGGCGGCAGGCTGCTGCCGAGCAGACGCACCGCGGCGCGCGGCGGCGCGAGGGCGTTCACGCCTTCCCCTTGTCGAGCGCGACGCCGTCCCAGAGCCGGGTCAGCGTCCGCTGGGACTCGCGCAGCACTTTCAGGCCGGCGGCGGTCGGCGCGAAGTGACGGCGCGCGCGTCCGCCTCGCCGCGGCTCGGAATCGCCGAGCCTCGATCGGATCAAGCCCTTGGCTTCGAGCCGCTTGAGCGC
>Ga0137313_1000089_pt1 | contig 29977 bp, 23 predicted proteins | sample EasRivERMZT166_2_FD_102287 | JGI IMG/M metagenome (GOLD analysis project Ga0137313, IMG submission 102287) | Soil microbial communities from meander-bound floodplain in the East River, Colorado, USA - East River MetaG ERMZT166_2 | ecosystem: Environmental > Terrestrial > Soil > Floodplain ...
CCTCCAAAAGGCTGGGAAGGACTGCATTCTACGTCAGATCGCGCCGATTAGCCCGGCCGCTGCCCATTCTGCGCAACCGAACACCAATTCCCGGGGTGTCGAGGACCCGAGATCCGTGATGTCCGCTGGCACACAAGATGCACGTAGGACAGCGCTCCCGTGCGCGGGAGCTACGGTGCAGAGATGGATTCCGGCGGTCGTCCTCGTCCTCGCGCCCGCCTGCGCGACGACCGCGCAGCCGATCGAAACGAGCCCGCCCCCGAAGCCGAGCTACGTCCTGCCCGCTGTGGAGATCGTCGCGTTCGACGCCGCGCTGCATGCCTTCGATCGGAGGTATCTGAACGAGACCGGCGCGTTCAGCGTGACGCCGGCGACCATCCGCCGCAATCTTCGCGCGAAATGGGTGGTGGACGACGACCTGTACGAGATCAATCAGGTCGGCCATCCGTACCAGGGCAGCATGTATCACGGTTTCGCGCGGTCGGCCGGCCTCAACTACTGGGCCGCGTCGGCCTACACGTTTGCGGGAAGCCTGATGTGGGAGATCGCGGGCGAGACGAGCACGCCGTCGATCAACGATCAGATCGCGAGCGGCATCGCGGGATCATTTCTTGGCGAGGCGCTCTTCCGCACCGCCAACCTGCTCATCGACAAGGCGGACAATCGTCCGGGCTTCGGCCGGATGCTGCTCGTGCTGTTCCTCTCGCCGCCGACGGCCGCCAATCGCGCGCTGTTCGGCGACCGCTTCGATCGCGTGATGCCGACGCGCGATCCGATGTACGACGCCCGCATGCAGGCCGGCGCGAGCCGCGATGAGACGATGGTCGATCTGTCGCTCGATTACGGGCTGCCCGGCACGCCGACGTACGACTACCGGCGCCCGTTCGACAACTTCAACGTCCACGCGATGCTCTCGAGCCGCAGCGGCCTGGAGAGCTTCATGACGCGCGGGCTCCTCGCCGGGCAGGACTACGCGCGCGGCATGGCGGTTCGCGGCGTCTGGGGCCTCTACGGCAGCTACGACTATCTCTCGCCGGAGCTGTTCCGCGTCTCGACGACAGCTCTATCGGTGGGAACGACCGTGCAGTCGTGGCTGTCCGAGCACGTGGCGCTGCAGGGCGCGGCGCTCGGCGGGCTTGGATATGCGGCGGCGCAAGTGCTGCCGGATGCGCCCGCCCAGGGCGGCCGCGAGTATCACTACGGCGTCGCGCCGCAAGGGGTGCTTTCCCTGCGCCTCGTCGCCGCCGATCGGGTGTCGCTGGATCTCTCTGCGCGTGAATACTTTGTAAGCAACATCGGCGGCCTCGACGGCAACGGCCGGGACTCGATCACGCGCGCCGACGCGTCGATCGGCGTGCGGTTGTACAAGCGCAACGCCATCACGGTGCGGTATCTGGTGACGAGCCGGAACGTCAGCGGCGCCGATGACGCCGCTCCACAATCCGGAGCGGCCTACGTGCTGTCGCGATCGTCGCTTGCGCTCTTCTATACGCTGCTCGGGCCCCAGCATTTCGGGGCGGTGGATTGGCGACGGTAGGTCATCTCGCCGCGGCGGCGGCGATGATGTTGAGCCAGAACTCGCGATTGCTGACGAGATCGGACAGCTCGGTGAACATATTCGCGTTCACGGCCTTTGCGTGCGGCAGGATCTGGGCCTTGGTCTCCTCGATGTAGCGGCGGACGAAGGCCTGGTCGTGGACGAAGCCGAGCGCGGTGAGGTTGCTGATGCGGTCGGCGAGCTTGAGCACCTTGGCGTTGGCGCTGCCGTTTCGCATGACGCGTTCGAGATACGCGGCTTTTGGCTCGGGCGCGCCGTTGACCGTGCGGAGCGTCACCTCCATCACCAGGGCGTAAACGGCGGGACCGTCCGAGTCGATGTTCGCGATCTCCGCCTCGGTGACGCCGGGCAGCCCGGCCGCGTCTTCGAAAAGGTCGTGGATCACCGCCGCCTTGAGCAGGACCGGATCGACGATGCCGTAGTCGAGCAGGATGCCCATGGTGCTGATCTGGTGGCGGAACATGTTGCTGCCGCCGCGGCGCCGCACGCCGATGAGCGCCGTCGCTTTCGAGATGTAGGGCGCCAGCGTGATGCGGCTCAGCGCCTGTTCGAAACCGTCCATTGGCGCCCATCATAACTGGGGAGCTGGGGAACTGAGGAACCGGGGAAGTCGGCCAGGTACGCCGGGTACGCGGGGTACGCCAGGTACGCCGGGTTCGAGGAACGCGCTATCGCTGGTCAACTAATGGCTGGATTGACGTCGAGTCTTACAAAATGTAAGACTGACCCGTGCGGCTGGCGTCGTCCGAACATCTCGTCCTCAACATTCTGGCGGCGCGGGGCGCGTGCTACGGCCTCGAGCTGGTCCAGGCGTCGCGCGGGCGGCTGAAGCGGGGCGGCATCTACGTCACGCTCGGTCGCATGGAAGACAAAGGCCTCGTGACGTCAGCCCGTGGTGGCGAGGACGACCGCCGGCGGTACAAGCCGACCGCGCTGGGTGAGCGTGCCCTCCTCGCGGCGCGCGCGTTCGCCGGCGAGATCAGACTCGAGGCGAAGGCGTGAGGCGCGTCATGTCCTGGCTTCTTGCCGGCCTGCCGTTCGACGCGCGGTCGCGCCGGGCGATCGATGAGACGCTCCTCGATTGGGAAGGGGAGGCCACGGAGGCCAAGACCTTGGCGGAGGTCACGGGGGCGGAGTTACACGGAGTGGCGTCCATCGTGCGCGTGACGTCGCTGTCGGTCCTGCGAGAGAGCGTCGATTTCAGCTGGCTTCGCGGGTTGGGACGACGGTTCGCGGTGGCGGGCGGGGTGGTCGGTGGTGTCGCGCTGGTCCTCTCCAGTACGGTCGCCGGTGAGTTCGCGATCAGTTCATGGATGTTGTGGTTCGTGCCCACCGTTACGACGATGGCCCTCCCAGGGACGCTGCTGCTCATCATCGCCTGGCGCCCGTCTGGCCGCCGTATGCCGTCTCTCGGGGCCTCCTGGATTGCAGGCATGACGGCCGTCATAGTGATTCAACTGCTCACGGTTCTCGCAGGCGAGCTGTTCATGTTCTTGATGTACCGGGACCTTGGGATTGAACGACCGGCATCGAGACCATTCGTCTGGCTGCTGCCCCGCGTATTGCTCGCTGTGTTCCTCTTGGGTTCGATAGCCGGCTCGGCCTTGGCGCTGGCGGCAAGCCTGGCGAAGGGGTCCGGCCTCCAAAGTCGTTGGTGGCTCGTCGGAATCCCAGTGATGTTCCTGCTCCTGCCTGCGGGCGCACAGTTCGCGATCCGCTTGGCTCTTCTCTCCGCAGGGCTCTCCGAGTACCGCGCGTACACCGACCCGGCGGTAGCCTTCGGGTTCGTCGCCGCTCTGCTCGTGCTCGCCGCGAAGTTTGGATCAAGGCACAGTTCGACAGGCGAGGCGAAGGCGTGAGGCGCGTCATTTCCTGGCTTCTCGCCGGCCTCCCGTTCGACGCGCGGTCGCGCCGGGCGATCGACGAGACGCTGCTCGACTGGGAAGGGGAGGCCACGGAGGCGCAGACCCTCTCGGAGGCCACGGTGGCGGAGTTACACGGAGTGGCGTCGATCGTGCGCGTGACGTCGTTGTCGGTCCTCAGAGAGTCGATTGATTTCAGTTGGTGCAGAGGATTGGGACGCCGGTTCCGCTGGTACGCGGCAGCCACGGCAGTCGTCGGGGTGCTACTCACCGCTGCCGCTACTTCAAGCCTTGGGACCGCCGCTATTGCGCTCGGGACGTTGCTTGCCTCGGTGCTATCGCTCTGGTTTCTGCCCTCAGCGCTGCTCCTCATCATTGCCTGGCGTCCGCTGAGCAGGACCGGTCCTTCGCTCGGTGCGTCAGTTCTCACCGGCCTGATGATGTTCGCGACGGTGTGGTGGGTGCTGCCGGCTGTGAGTGACCCACTGAACGAGATGATTCAGGCGCGAATCAGAGCGCTGGCCGAAGCCGGCGATCCGGAATTCGCCGGTCCGCCGCCGCGAAACCCGGCTGAGTCACCCGGCATCGACGTGGCGGGCATCGTTTGTCTCGTCGCAGGAGCCGTGATGTTCGCCGGCGCACTCGCCAGGAAGTCAGGCCTTCACAGCCGCTGGTGGCTCGTGGGCGTACCTCTGATCCATTCGATCGCCTTCGGGATTCTGGGGTTCGCCATCGGCGTGGTGTTGATTAGGCTGAGGGCCCCGCACCTCCTTCCGCTGACGCGGGGCCTGGCGATGCTGACGATCGCCGCGGCCCTGGTCGCCGTCGCGTTCTACTGGCGCCGCGTCCCGGAACCGGACGGCGCGCGGACCTAGGACCCGGGACCAGGGACCAAGGACCCCGCAGTCTTTTCCCGGACAACCTTTCGACGCGTTCCGTCGTCATACTACGCGTCCCTACATATCGGGACGTTAACGATGTTCACGCCGGAACTGAAAAAGGGTTCGATCGGCATGCTGGTGCTGGCCCTCCTCGAGGCGCGAGCCCGGCATGGCTACGAAATCGGCAAGCTGATCGAGCTCCGGTCCGGCGGACGGCTGACCTTCGCCCTGCCGACGCTCTATCCGACGCTCCTGCGGCTCGAGAATCGCGGGCTGATCAAGGGCCGCTGGGTCGAGAAGGCGGGGGAGCGATCGCGGTGCTTCTACAAGCTCACACCTGCGGGCAAGCGCGTGCTCGCCGATCAGCGCGCGAACTGGCAGGCCTATGTGTCGGCCATCAACGACGTCCTGGGCACCGGCGATGCGTGATTGGCAGGCCTACGTCCGCTCGCACCTGCGCGTGCCCGACCTCACGCCCGAGCGCGAAGCGCGGGTCGTCCGCGAGCTGGCCTCGCAGCTCGAGGACTTCGAGCGCGAGGCGCGGGCGCGCGGGATGGACGAGACGGCCGCCGAGGCGCATGCCCAAGCACAGATCACCGATTGGGACCGATTGAGCCGCGACGTGCTGCGCGCCGACCGGCCCCACATGCAGCCGGCGGCCGAGCGGCTCGCCATTCGCATCGAATCCAGAGGAGGCTCGTTGATGTTCGCCCACCTGCTTCGTGACGGCCGCTTTGCCGTCCGGCAATTCCTCAGAAAGCCGGGCTTCACTATCATCGCCGTCCTGACGCTGGCGCTGGGGATCGGCACCACGAGCGCGATGTTCAGCGTCGTGAACGGCGTGCTGCTGAAGCCGATGCCGTACCCGGATTCCGACGCGCTGGTGCGGGTGAACGAGGTCGTGCCGCAGTACGGCGCGTTCTCGGTCGCGCCGGCCAACTTCCTCGACTGGCGGCAGCAGAGCGGCGTCTTCGAGCGGATTGCGGCCTACAGCGGGACGGGCGGCACGTTCGCCTTCACCGACGGCCCCGAGCGGATCCAGGGCACCTCGGTGTCGTGGGATCTCTTCGAGTTGCTTCGCATCGCGCCTGCCAGGGGTTCCGGCTTCACGGCCGCGCAGGATGTGCCCAACGCCAACAACGTCATCGTGCTGAGCCACGCGCTGTGGGAGCGGCGGTTCAACTCCGATCCGGCCGTCGTCGGACGGCCCGTCACCGTCAACGGCACGGCCATGACGATCGCTGGCGTCATGCCGGCCAAATTCTTCTTTCCCAATCGGACGGCGGAATTCTGGCGGCCGATTGCGCTGAACCCCGCCAATGCCACGAGAGGCGGCCATTTCCTGGGCGTCATCGCGCGGCTCAAGCCGGGTGTGGCCATCGGCTCGGCCAACGTCGAGATGAAGTCGATCGCCGAGCGGCTGGCGGCGCAGTATCCGAACAACAGCGCCGGCGAGTCGGCGGAGGTCGTCTCGATGCACGAGCAGGTGGTCGGCGCGATCCGGCCCGCGCTGCTCACGCTCTTCGCCGCCGTTGGCGTCGTCGTGCTCATCGCGTGCGCCAACGTTGCGAATCTATTGCTCGTGCGCGCCTCCGTTCGTGAGAAGGAGATCGCGGTTCGCACGGCGCTCGGCGCCGGCCGCGGCCGGCTCGCGATGCAGATGTTCGTCGAGAGCGCGATCCTCGGCGTGACCGGCGGCGCCGTCGGCCTGCTGCTCGCGTACCTCATCATCCCGACCATCCAGACGCTCGGCGCCGGCAGCGTGCCTCGCGTCGCGGATGTGGCCATCGACGTCCGCGTGCTCGCGTTCACGATGGCCGCGTCGCTGCTGACCGGACTGCTCTTCGGCCTGGCGCCCGCCTGGCAGGTATCGCGCGACCGCTCAGCCACCGTGCTGAAGGAAGGCGGCCGGTCGTCCACGACGACAGGCGGGCGGTGGGTGAGGAGCGTGCTGCTGGTGGGTGAAGTGGCGCTGTCGATCGTGCTGCTGGTCGGCGCGACGCTGCTGCTGCGCAGCTTCGCGCGCATCACGCACGTCGACCCGGGGTTCAAGCCCGAGGGCGTGCTCGCCTTCCAGATCGCGCTGCCGGCGGCCGGCTATCCCGACGAGCCGCGGCGCATCGCGTTTTTCGATACCTTTTTCGAGAAGTTTCAAGCGGCTCCGGACGTCCGCGCCGCCGGCATGGTGCAGGCGCTGCCGATGCGCGGCGGCTACGTGCTCTCGTTCGACATCTCCGGCCGGCCGAAGGCCGAACCCGGCAAGGAGCTGTCGGCGAATCATCGCGTCGTGTCGCCGGGGTACTTCCAGGCGATGGCCATTCCGCTCCGCCGGGGTCGGCTCTTTACTGATCAAGACCGCGAGAAGTCGAAGATGGTGGCCCTGGTGGACGAGGCGTTCGTGAAGCGTCACTTCCCGGAGGAGGAGCCGATCGGGCGCGGCGTCGACATCGGGAACGGCACCGACGGCTTCTACGAGATCGTCGGCGTCGTCGGCGACGTCCAGACCAGCGCGCTCGGCGAAGCGGCCGTGCCGACGATGTACGTGCCGTACAAGCAGGATGTATTCAGCCAGATGTGGGTGGTGGCGCGCGCCCGCAGCGGCGATCCGGCCGGGATGACGGGCGCCGTGCGCCAGGTCCTGCGCGAGATCGATCCGACGCTGCCGGCGTTCCAGATCACGCCACTCGCGACGGTCGTGAGCGACACGGTCGCCCAGCGGCGATTTTCGATGATGCTGCTGGCGCTCTTTGCCGGCGTGGCGCTCTTCCTGGCCGCGGTCGGGCTCTACGGAGTGGTCTCCTACGTCGTCAGCCAGCGGACCCGCGAGATCGGGTTGCGCATGGCGATGGGCGCGGGGCCGTCACAGATTGTCCGGATGGTGCTTGGCGGCGGCATGAAGCTCGCCGTCCTCGGCGTGGTCATCGGACTCGCGGGCGCTTACGCGCTCTCAAAATACGTCGAGACGCTGCTGTACGAGGTGACGCCATCGGATCCGGCGAGCTACGCCGGCACCGCGGGGATCCTGCTCGCCGTCGCCGCGCTCGCGTGCTACGTGCCGGCGCGAAGGGCGATGCGCGTGGATCCGCTCATTGCGCTACAGGCTGAGTGACGCGCGACTTCAGATAGAACACGGCGACCGACAGCAGGCCCAGCGCGAACGGGAAGCCTGCGTAATCCTTGTACATCTCGAGATCGACGAACTCGCAGACCATCCAGTACGCGTTTGCGGTAATCCAGAAGCAGATCGCGAGGTTGATCCAGAAGATGTCCTCGGCCGTGGACTTGGCCGCCAGGTACAGCGCCACGCCGATCGTGGGCGCGATCATCAGCGTGCCGAGAACCTTCCATTCGAGCATCCAGCAGGTGTCTTTCATCAGCCAGAGCAGGATGTGGATGTTGTCGAATCGCGACCCGTTTGACATCAGCGTCCCTCCATGGGGTCTTCGCGGTACACCCACGCCGGCCGTCCGGACACGAGGGTGACCTGCACGCGCGAGTAGAGGTCCGCCTGCTCGTAGCCGTCGGCCTCGACGAGCTCTGCGTCCGACAGCTCGAACACCATGCCGGTCACGCGGCTGTCGAACCGGCCGTTGAACGCGACGTTGGCGTGACGGCCGTCGCGGCTTCTCGTGAGCTCGAAGGCGGGCAACGCGTCAGGCTGGCCGGTGAGGACGCGGCCGAAGGTGTCGCGCTGGACGTCCGCCTCCTGGAGCGTGCCGTAGGAAAAGAGCAGCGGCATGCGGCGCATAATATATTCCTCTCCCATTCTTCGGAGGCCTTATGAGACGTCTGACCCTGATCGCCGTTCCAGTCATGCTTGCCGCCGCGTGCACCCAGGCGCCGCCGGCGCCGCCCCCGGCGCCGCCGCCGTCCACCGCCATCACGGCTTCGATCCGTATTCCGTACGAGGCCACCAAGGGGTTCATCCTGAAGACGGCGGAGCTGGTGCCTGAAGCGAAGTACTCGTATCAACCGACGAAGGAAGTCCGCACGGTCGCGCAGCTCCTGGGCCACATCGCCGACGCGAACCACATGTTCTGCAGCGCTGCGGACGGCACGAAGGGGCCGGAGCAGTCGGCTGAGAAGACCGCGAAGACGAAGGCCGAGATTCAGAAGGCGCTGACGGACGCGTTTGCCCACTGCGACCGCGTGTTTTCGTCGCTGAACGACACGACGGGCGCCGCCGAGGCGATCATCGCGCCGATCAACAACCTCAAGACCACCAAGCTTGGCGCGTTGAGTTTCGACGCCGCGCACAACTACGAGCACTACGGCAATCTCGTGACCTACATGCGGCTCAACAAGATCGTGCCGCCGTCGAGCGCGGGGATGTAGAAGGCGGTCAGTAGCCGGAGCCGTCGCCGCTCGTCGCAATCAGGACGCCCGCGATGACGACTCCGGCTGCGATCACGTAGGGCCACGGCGACTTCCAGAACGACTTCTTGCTCGGATTCGCCTGCCGCGCGCGCGCCGGGACCATGGCGAGCGACGGCCGAGCCAGGTCGGCCTTGACCATCGCCTCGATGCCCGCCGCCCTGGCGGAGAAGTCGAACGTCGGCTTCGCGGCGGATTCACCCGCGGCGGCCAGCCGCGCGGCGCCGAACGACAGGAAAAACAGGACAGCAAGCGCGCCGGTTACAAGACGCTTCATAGATAACTCCAGTGCCGGCCTTGGAGCCCAGGCCGGCCTACGTACGGAACTCCCCGTGGCCCCCGTTCCCTCCGTGACCTCGGCGAATTGCTCGCGTTACCTATCAGGCAATTCGCCATAGAACTTCCAGTTGACGTCCATGTCGCGCGTGAGGCGCTGCTTCGTGAGCGCGAGGCGGAGCAGCGCGATCGGCATGCCGCCCTGTCGCATGATCTCGTCGTGGAAGGCTTTGTTCGTCATCTGGCCTGAGTCCACGACTTCGCGCCGCAGGCCGCGCAGCTGCAGCCCGCCGAGGAGATACGCGGCCTGATACAGCGGTCCGTACCCGCCCTGGAAGGATCGGCGCACTTCGGCGGTGGCGTTATCGCGCTCGTGCCCGACCTTGTCCACGAGGTAGTCGATGCACTCCTGCGGCGACCACAGGCCCATGTGGAACTTGAAGGAAAAGACGATGCGGGCGGAGCGGTGCATGCGCCAGAAGAGCGCGCCGATGCGCTGTTCGGGCGTCTTGTTGAAGCCGAGGTCGTAGAGCGTCAGCTCCCAGTAGAGCGGCCAGCCTTCGCCGAAGAACGGGCCGGCGGAGACGAGGCCCGGCCGGTAGTCGTTGAAGCGCGAGCTCAGGAAGCCGACCAGGTTGTGGCCCGGAATCATCTCGTGATGCGCCGTCGCGTGCGAGAAGTTCGGGTTGTTGCCGCGCATGCTCTGCATCCGCGCCTCGAACTCCATCGTGTCGGTCGGGTACGACACCATGATGCGCGAGCCGCCGAGGAAGAACGGCGACGTGAGCTGCTGCTGCGGCGACATCATCGACATCTGCAGCGACTCGGCGGCCACCTGCGGGACGGTGATCAAGTCCTTCGCGCGCAGGTAGTCCACGGCTTCGGTGAGCAGGTCGCGGATCATCACGGGCTGGCCGCCCGGCGGCACGTACGTGTCCTTGACCTTCTCGACGGCCTTCTTCCAGTCGTCGCCGAAGCCGAGCTGGCGCGACGCCTTCTTCATCTCTTCCACGCACCAGTCGAATTCCTTGTCGGCGAGCACCATGAGCTGCTCGGGCGTGTAGGGGATCATCTGCTCGGTGAGATCGAGGATGAGGCCCTCGCGGCCGCGCGCCGCGCCGGGGATGCCGCTGTTGTCCTGCTTGCGCGGCGGGTTCGGCGGCAGCTGCACGGAGCCTCGGGCGATCCGCATCTCGCTGGTGCGCTTGATCGTCAGGTAGTCCACCTGCGCGTTGCGGCTGAGCTTGTCGAAGTCGAGCGACTTCAACGCCCCGAGCCAGGCCTGGTAATACTCAGGCGTGGTAAAGGTCGCCCCCGTGCCTCCGCGTCCTCCGCCTCCGCGGCCCCCGTCCCCTCCGAGGCCTCCTAAGAATCTCGCAACGATATTCCTCATTTCATCCTGAGGCAACGCGATGATCTCGCTCAGGTCAGGGACCTCGGCGAACTTCGGCGCCGGAGCCGGCGGCGTCGGCGTGAACTTCGCGGAAATCGCGCCCATCCCCGATTCCGGCGCCGACAGATTCGCCGCGGCGACCTTGTCGCGGAGAAACACGCCGTACTCCTGCAGCGCCGCGTCGAGCTTCTTGTAGGGCAGGCCCATCCACCACGTGAACATCGGGTCGTAGCCGTTGTAGAAGTTGAACCACTCGGTCGTGTTCGCGCGAAGGGCATCCACCGCCTCGGCCGCACGCAGCGCAAGCGCCTGATTGATCCGGAGCGCGTCGCCCGTGCCCGCATTGGCCAGCCCGGCCTCGAGTCGCGCCTTCACGCGCGCGATGTCCTTGATCAACTCAGTCGCGGTGCGGGCCGTGCCTTCGGCGTTCATCTCGTCGATTCGGATGCGCGCCTCGACGTACTGCACGATCTTCGGCATGAACGGCACGACGGTCGTGATGAGCGCGAGCTCGCCGTCCTGAGCCAGCGTGCGAGCGATGTTGTCGACAATCGTCGACCTGAGATTGGTGAGATCCGTTCTGGCCGCCAGAGTGAGCTTGCCTGGGTCGATCTTGCCGAGCGCCTCCTGCCACGACCGGTCGAAGCGCTTCAGCCGCGCGATCCGCCCGACCGATACAGGTAATGCAGTGCCGCCCCGCGGCCCTACGCCCCCGGCATAGTTCCCCCACAGGGTCTGCCGATCGAGGTTGTACCGCGTGACGACGAGGCGCATCTCGCTCGCGGGCGGCGCCAGCAGGGGCTTCAAGTCGCCCGGCACGACCTCCTGTGCGAATGCGGACGAGCTCGGCGCCGCGTACGCAATCCAGATCGGTTCCGCGACGAGCAGCGTGCAGGTGACGGCAACGAGCAGTCCAAGCCTCTTCATGGCGTGAGAGCTTACCGAGTCTGCGGCTGTACGGCTACCGCTAGTACCAAGCCCCGTTGTGAGATGCTTCAAGAGTCATGAGTGCAGATCAGGAAATGTGGACGCCGCTCGAGGCTGCGCTCGCGCCGTTCAAGGAGCTGGCCCGTCTCAATCGCCAGATGGTGACGGATGCCGCCGGTCAGCAGGCCCAGATGGTGCTCAAGGCCGACCGGTGCCGTGTCGAGGACGGTTCGGGCGCCGCCGCGCGGGTGCATCTCGGGTTTGCGGTGGGACGGGACGCGTTTGCGGTGGGGCTCCTCGCGTCCGACTATCGCCGCGACGGCGCATGGGCCTTCGATCGGATTCGCGCGGATATCTCGACGGGGCTCAAGTCCGGCGCGATCAAGCCGGACGCGGCATGCTTGCTGGTCCCGACGGGGACGTAGGCGGCACCAGGACCGCGGCCCGCCGCCCTCTCAGTCGTTCCATGTACAGGTAGAACACCGGCGTGACGAAGAGCGTGAGCGTCTGCGACACGACCAGGCCGCCCACGACCGCGAGGCCGAGCGGACGCCGGGCTTCGGCGCCGGCGCCCCACGCGAGCGCGATCGGCAGCGTCCCCACCAGCGCCGCCATCGTCGTCATCATGATCGGACGGAAGCGGACGAGGCAGGCCTCGTACATCGCCTTTGCCGGCTCGAGGCCGCGGTTGCGCTGCGCCTCGATCGCGAAGTCGATCATCATGATGCCGTTCTTCTTGACGAGGCCGACGAGCATGATGACGCCGACGAACGCGTAGAGGTTGAGATCGACGCCGAAAATCATCAGCGTGAGCAGCGCGCCGAGGCCGGCGGCCGGCAGGCCGGAGAGAATCGTCAGCGGGTGGATGAAGCTCTCATACAGGATGCCCAGGACGACGTAGATCACGAAGATGGCCATGATGAGGATCAGGCCGAGGCCGCGCGTCGATTCCTGAAAGGCCTGCGCCGATCCCTGGAAGCTGGTGGTGATCGACGCCGGCAGCACTTCGCGGGCGGCCGCTTCGATGCCGGTTACCGCGTGGCCCAGCGAGTAGCCCGGCCGCAGGTTGAACGAGAACGTGACTGACGGCAGCTGCCCGACGTGGTTCACCTGCAGCGGCCCGACGCCCGGCCGCACGCTGACGACGCTCGAGAGCGGCACGAGCGCGCCGGTTCGCGACTTGATATAGAGCGCGGACAGCGCCGCCGGATCGGTCTGGTATTCGGCCGCGACCCGCATGACCACCTGGTACTGATTGTTCGGCGCGTTGATCGCGGAGATGTTGCGCGATCCGTACGCATTGAACAGCGCGCTTTCGACTTCATCGGCCGTCAGACCAAGGACCGCGATGCGCCCGCGATCGAGCGTGACGTCGGCCTGCGGGTTGGTGAGCTGCAGGTCGCTCGTGACGTCCACGACGCCCGGCACCTGCGCCAGGCGCTCGCCGAGCGCCGGCGCCATGCTGTAGAGCTCCTCGGTGTTGCCGCTCTGCAGCGTGAACTGGTAGAGCGAGCGCGAGCCCATGCCGCCGATGCGGATGACCGGCGGATTCTGCAGGATGACGCGCACGCCCGGAATCTTCGTGAGCTGCGGCCGCAGCTGCTCAATCAGCTGATCGGCGGACAATTCCCGCTCGGCGCGCGGCTTGAGGTCAATCGTCAGGCGCCCGTTGTTCAGCGTGCCGCCGCCTCCACCACCACCTCCGCCGCCCCCGATGTTGGCCGTCGCGGCCGCGACGTTGGGGTTCGCGCGGATCATGCGGCTGACTTCGCGCGCGTGAGCGGCCATGGCCTCGAAGCCGATGCCCTGCATGGCCTCGATCGAGCCGTTGATCTGCCCCATGTCCTGGCTCGGGATGAAGCCGGTCGGGATGATCCGGAAGCAATAGATGGTGCCGGCGAGGAGCAGCACCGATGCCGCCATCGTGACGCCGTGGAAACGCATCGCCAGCGCCAGCGTCCAGCCGTAGGCATCGCGTGTCGCCGTGAACACCCGCTCGATGGCGTTGTAGACCGCGCCGTGCGTCTGCCGGGGCGGCTTCAGGAAGCGCGACGCCAGCATCGGCGTGAGACTGATCGAGACGAATCCCGAGATCAGAATCGCGATGCTGATCGTCACCGCAAACTCGTGCAGCAGCCGGCCGACGATGCCGCCCATGAAGAGGACGGGAATGAAGACGGCGACGAGCGACAGCGTGATCGAGACGATCGTGAAGCCGATTTCCTTGGACGCCCTGAGCGACGCCGACAGCGCGTCCTCGCCATGCTCCATGTGCCGCACGATGTTTTCGAGCATCACGATCGCGTCGTCCACGACGAAGCCCACAGACAGCGTGAGCGCCATCAGCGACATGTTGTCGATGCTGAAGTCGAGCAGATACATCGCCGCGAACGTGCCGACAATGGAGGCGGGAAGCGCAAGGCTCGGGATGATCGTCGCCCGTATGTTCCTGAGGAACAGGAAGATCACGGCGACCACGAGCACGACGGTCAGGCCCAGCGTGATCTTGATCTCCTTGACCGACTCGCGGATGGACTGCGACCGGTCGCTGCGCGGCGTGAGCTGCACCGAGGCAGGCAGCTGCGCCCGCAGCGAGGGCAGCAGCCGCCGGATCTCATCGACGATGTCGACGGTGTTCGAGCCGGGCTGGCGCTGCACCGCGAGGTAGACGGTGCGCGCGTCGTTGTACCAGCTCGCGGTCTTGTCGTCTTCGACGCCGTCATAGACCCGCGCCACCTGGTCGAGCGTGACCGGGCGGCCGTCGCGATAGGCGACGGTCAGACGCCGGAAGCTCTCGGCGTTTTCGAGCTGGCCGTCGGTCTTCACCGTGAACGTGCGGTCCGTGCCGTACAGCGTGCCGGTCGGCCGGTTGGCGTTGCCGGTCTGGACCGCCGCGGCCAGCTCGTTCAAGCCGATCTGCCGCGCCGCCAGCTCCTGCGGGTTCACGTCGATGCGGACGGCGTGTTTCTGCGCGCCGAAGATCGACACCTGCGCGACGCCACGCACCGTGGACAGCCGCTGCGCGAGCAGCGTGTCCGCGTACTCGTTCACTTCCGACAGCGGCAGCGTCTCCGAGCTGAGGGTGAGAAAGAGGATGGGGAAGTCCGCCGGGTTGGACTTGCGGAATGTGGGCGGCGACGGCATGTCGGGCGGCAGCTGGCGGCCGGTCCGCGCGATCGCCACCTGCACGTCCTGCGCCGCCGCGTCGATGTCCCGGTCCAGATCGAACTGGATCGTGATGTTCGTGTTGCCCATCGTGCTCGTCGAGTTGATGGACGAGATGCCGGAGACCGTCGCAAAGCTTCGTTCGAGCGGCGTCGCGACCGCCGAGGCCATTGTCTCCGGGTCGGCGCCGGGCAGACTGGCGCTCACGTTGATGGTCGGAAAATCCACCGGCGGCAGGTCGCTGACCGGCAGGACGAGATAGCCCATCACGCCGAACAGGACGATCGCGATCTGCAGAAGGGTCGTCGTGACCGGTCGACGGATGAAGACTTCCGAAACGTTCATGAGTCGGACTTCGCGTTCACGCGGGCGCCCGGCGTCAGCCGCAGCTGGCCGTCGACGACCACCGTTTCGCCGGGCTTCACGCCGGCCTGGACGACGGTCTCGCGGCCCTCCGTCCAGGCGACGGTGATGGGACGCGATTCAACGGTGCCCTGCGCGGTGACGACGTAGACGTATGCGCCCTGCTGGCCGGGCAGCACCGCGGTGCTCGGGATGACGATGGCGCGCGTGTCCACGGCGAGGCGCATCGTGATGTCCACGAATGCGCCGGGCCAGAGCTGGCGATCGCGGTTCGCGAACTCCGCCTTCATACGAATCGTGTCCGAGGTCTTGTCCACCGCGTTGTCGATAAAGGTGACGCGTCCGGTGACGGGCTCGGGCGCGCCTGACAGGTGCGCGTCGACCGCGGCGGCCTGGGCGCCGCGCGAGTTGACGCGCGGCAGCAGCCGGGCGGGAATCGCAAAACTCACGTAGACCGGCGCCATCTGGTTGATCACCACGAGCGGCGTCGTGTCGTTGGCGCGCACGAGCGCGCCCGGATGGACCAGGAGGGCGCCGGTCCGGCCGGCGACCGGCGCAAAGACTTTCGTGCGTTCGAGCTGCAGCTTGCTCGAGTCCACCGTCGCGCGATCACCCGAGACCTGCGCCGTGAGCGTGCTCACCGCCGTGACCGCCGTGTCGTACTCCGACCGTGGCAGCAGGCCGCTCTTCATCAGCTCGGTGGCGCGTGCGCGCTGCGCTTCGGCGTTCTTGAGCTGCGCCTCGTTGCGCGCCAGCGTGGCTTCGGCCTGCCGCAGAGCGACCTCGAACGGCTGCGGGTCGATCGTGAAGAGCAGCTGGCCCGCCTTGACGTCCTGGCCTTCCTTGAAGCCGACGGTCTTCAACTCGCCGGCCACCTGCGCGCGCACTTCAACCGTCGAGGACGCCTCGACGGTGCCCACGGCGCGGACGTTGACGGCCATCGGCTTCTGGACGACAGGGGCGGTCGTGACGGCGATGGCCGGCGCAGGTCCGCCCTTCGCGCCGGCGGCCGGATCGGCCGAGCCGCCCGAGCAGGCGGCGGCGCCATAAATAAGGAAGGTACAGGTACCGTACAGGCGTAGCCGCGTGCCGCGCATTCCCCCAGAGTCTATCGAATATCCGAAACGAGGCGTAATATCCCGCCATGCGCACACGCTGGCTCGGCCGGGCGGCAGCAGCTGCCGTGCTCCTGGGGACTATTGCTACGCAGGCGGACACTTCAGTTGCGGCAGTCCAAGCCGCGCGGCCCAACATCGTCCTCATCTTTCCCGACAACCTGGGCTGGGGTGAGCTCAACGTGTACGGCGGCGTGCGCGGGCCCATCACGCCGCGGCTCGATCGGCTGGCGGCCGAAGGCATCCGGCTGAACAACTTCAACGTGGAGTTCTCCTGTACGGTTTCGCGCGCGGCGCTGATGACGGGCCGGTACGCGGTTCGCACCGGCGCGACGCAGGGCCAGGGCATCACCCTCTGGGAAGTCACGATCGCCGAGGCGCTGAAGTCGGCCGGCTATGCGACGGCGCTCTACGGCAAGTGGCATCTGGGCGGCGATCGGCCGGAGGGCCGGCGCGAGCCGACGCACCAGGGCTTCGACGAGTACTACGGCATTCCGCGAACGAGCAACGAGGCGCAGACGACGATCGGCAATGGCCAGAAGGAACCGGGGACGTCGTTCATCTGGGAAGGGAAGGCCGGCGAGCCCTCACGCAACGTGAAGCCGTTCGACATGAACACGCGGCGCACGATCGACCGCGAGTCGGCCGAGAAGAGCGTCGCGTTCATGACGCGGCACGCGAAGGCGCGCACGCCGTTCTTCCTCTATTACCCGATGACGCACCTGCACTTCCCGACGCTCGCGCACCCGGACTTTGCGGGCAAGACGGGCGCGGGCGATCTGGCCGACGCCATGGCCGAGGCCGACTACAACACCGGGCTGGTGCTCGACGCCATCGACAAGCTCGGCATCACCCGAAACACGATTGTGCTGTGGTGCACGGACAACGGCGCCGAACAGCGGCGTCCCTGGCGCGGATCCGCCGGACCGTGGAGCGGGTTCTACAACACCGTGATGGAAGGCGGCGTCCGGACGCCCTGCATCATCCGCTGGCCGGGTCGCATCCCCGCCGGACGCGTCACCAACGAGATCGTCCACCAGGTGGATCTGCTGCCGACGTTCGCGGCCGCGGCGGGCGCCGACATCGTGCCGAAGGATCGCGCGATCGACGGCGTGAATCAGCTGCCGTTCCTCGAAGGGAAACAGCCGAAGTCCAGCCGCGATCACGTCATCTTCTACGCCAACACGCAGCTGCGCGCGGTGAAGTACCGCGACTGGAAGCTGCACTACGTCTTCACGCCCGAAGCCGGCGCGCCCGCGACGCCGCCGCTCATGCGCCTGTTCAATCTGCTGTCGGATCCGAAAGAGGAGTCCGACATCAAGGACGCCAATCCGTGGGCGCAGAGCGTGATGGACAAGCTGGTGGCGGACTTTGTGGCGACGACCGAGAAGTACCCGCACGTGCCGGCGAATGCGCCGGATCCCTACGTGCCGGTGAAACGGAACTGACGCAGAAGTACGCCTCGTACGCCATGTACGCCACGTACGCCTCGTGCGAGGAACGCGAATGGTGATACACCAACTGGCTTTTGAAAACAGTTGGCCCGCGTCAGTTCATTCCTCGTACGAGGCGTACGAGACGTACGAGGCGTGCGAGGCGTACTTCAGAGTTTTCTGTAGGTCGTTCTTGTCGTCGTCGCCGGCCCACCTGAAACGCCGGCGCGGGTCGTCTCAACAACCAGTGCCGCTGACTCGAGGCTGAGCGTCTGCGTGATTTCCGTCGTCGCCGGCTTGTTGGTGGCGATATCAATAAATGAATGGCGCGTGGTGATCGAGAGCTTCGCGCCGTCCCATTTGGCCCTCGACGTCTGCACCTGCATCCCGTGGCCCATCATGACCGTGTTCTTCGTCTCGGATCCGTCGAGGGCATAGACGAACCGAAGCGGCGGCTGCATGTCGCCGCGCGCAAAGAACGCGTACTCGACAACGAGCTGTTGGGCGTCCTGCGTGATCGTGATCGTCGGGCCCCAGCCGCTGCCCATGTCGCCGCGCGCGGCGCCCCGACCGCCGCCGGGGGCACCGGGTCCCGCGCCACGCTGCGGCGCCGCGGGATCTGCATCCGTCGTCCAGCGGCCGGAAAAGTCGGTCTGGGCCGTCGCGACTGCAGTCGTGCCGGCGAGAACTCCGCACAGAGCCAGCGCCATCAGTTGTCGCATCGAGGCGGATTATACAGGCCCGATTGCCTCCGCCTGTCCGTTCCCGCGTCGTAGAATCCCCACATCGTGCTGGCTGCCGGCCATCGAATCGGTCCTTACGTGGTCGTGTCGCCGCTCGGCAGCGGGGGCATGGGCGACGTGTATCTGGCCGACGATACGCGCCTCAAGCGCCGGGTCGCGTTGAAGGTGCTGGCCGGCGGAGCCGGCAGCGGGCCCAATGCCAGCGAGCGGCTGCTGCGGGAAGCGCGGGCGGCCGCCCGGCTCGACCACGCGAACATCTGCACCATCTTCGACACCGGCGAGGCCGACGGACAGGCGTACATCGCCATGCAGTACGTCGAGGGCGAGAGCCTCGCGTCGCGCCTCAGGCGCAAGACGCTGGATCTGCGTGAAGCGCTCGGTCTCGGCGCCCAGGCGGCGCACGCGCTCGCCGAAGCGCATCGCCAGGGCGTCGTGCATCGCGACGTGAAGCCCGAGAACGTCATGGTGACGACGTCCGGCCACGTGAAGTTGCTCGACTTCGGACTCGCGCAGACGATGGGGCCTCTGGCCGATCAGGCGACGACGTTCGAACGGTTCACGGAAGCGGGTGCGGTCGCGGGCACGGTCCGATACATGTCGCCCGAGCAGGTCAAGGGCGAGCCCATCGACGAACGGTCGGACATCTTCAGTCTGGGCGTGGTGCTCCACGAGGGGCTGTCGCGCGCGCATCCGTTTGGGGCGGCGAGTGTCGCCGAGACGATCGCCGCGATCCTGCAGCGTGAGCCGGCGCGGCTCCCCGACCACATCCCGTTCGAGGTCCGCCGCATCGTCTTCAAGTGCCTGGAGAAGGATCGCGCGCGCCGGTATCAGACCGCTCGGGACCTCGCGATCGATCTCGACGCCGCGGAGCGCGACCTGTCGGCCGCGCGCGCCCAGGGGCCTGGCACGTCCGGCGGCCCGTCGAAGCCCGCGAACGTGGGCGTCGGCCGCGTCGCCTGGCTTGCGGCCGGGCTCGTCCTCGCGATTGTGGCGTTCATGATCGGGCGCGCCGTTCTCGATCGGCCGGGCCCGCTTCCGACCGCCGCCGAATACGTGCAGGTCACGAACTTCGCCGATTCGGCCGCCGCGCCGGCGATCTCGCGCGATGGCACGATGGTCGCGTTCATCCGCGGCGGAGAGGGGTTCCTCAGTCGCGGGCAGGTCTACGTGAAGCGGCTGCCCAATGGCGAGGCGAAGCCGCTCACGAACGATGCGCGCCCGAAGTACGGCTTGACCTTTTCACCGGACGGCAACCGCGTCGCGTACACGGTCGTCGACCGCGGAGGCTGGAGCACCTGGTCGGTGCCGGTCATCGGCGGCGAGGCGACGCAAGTCCTGCCCAATGCGGCCGGTCTCACCTGGATCGACGACCGCCACGTGCTGTTCTCCGAGATCAAGACGGGCCTGCACATGGGCGTGGTGACCGCCACGACCGCGCGCGAGGGCCGGCGCACCATCTACTTCCCGGCGCACGAGCGCGCGATGGCGCACTACTCGGCGATCTCGCCGGACCGAACATGGCTTCTGATCACGGAGATGAACAAGACCGGCAGCTTTGACCGGTGCCGCGTGGTGCCGTTTGCGGGCGCCGCCGCCGGGCGCGATGTGGGGCCGCCGGGATCCTGCCTGGCCGCGGCGTGGTCGCCCGACGGGTCGTGGATGTACTTCGCCGTGCACGACGGCGTGACGTCGCATCTGTGGCGCCAGCGCTTCCCGAGTAGCACGCCAGAGGCGCTGACGTCGGGTCCGTCCACCGACGAGCAGGGACTGGCCGTTGCGCCCGATGGCCGCTCGCTGATTACGGGGATTGGCCGCCGGTCGAGCTCCGTGTGGCTGCACGAGGCCAGTGGCGAGCGCCTGCTGTCGTCGGAGGGATTCACCCTCCAGCCGAGGTTCTCGCGGGATGGCCAGCGCATCTTCTGCCTGGTCCGAGGGGTTGGGGCGTCAACCCTGGAACTCAGCGCGATCGATCTGGCGTCCGGCCGCATGGACGCGGTCATGCCCGGCGTGCCGATGAACCAATTCGATGTGTCGCCGGACGAGACCACGGTGGCGTACGTCGCGCGCGCTGATAGCGGGGAGTCGGAGGTGTGGATTGCGCCGCTCGACCGCACCGCGCCGCCACGCCGGCTGGTGGCGCAAGCCGACAGCGTCTGGTTCGCGGGGAATGAACTGATCTATCGCGAGTTGGAGGGCCACGCCAACTTTCTGGGGCGGATCGGTCGCGACGGCACCGGCAAGGCGCGGGTCGTCGAGCAGCCCGTGCTCAATGTCGTTGCGGCTTCGCCCGACGGACGATGGGCCGTGGTGCAGGTGCCGCTCCCCAAGGCGACGGACGCGACGGCGGTGATGGCCATTCCACTGCCGGGCGGCGAGTCCCGGCTGATGTGCGGCGGCTACTGCACGCCGGCGTGGTCTCGAGACGGCCGGAACCTGTTCCTGTCGTACCTCACCCCATCTCCGACCGTGGTGGCGCCTGTGCCTGCCGGCCAGGCGTTCCCTGAGTTCCCACCGGACGGGACGCCCGGCGCGGATGCGTGGCCGAAGCTGCCCGGGGCCCGGCACATCGACGCCGACTACATTGCGGCGGGATCGGATCCGCTGAGGTATGTCACCCTCAAGATCGATCACATGCGCAACCTGTTCCGTATTCCGATTCGATGAGAGGTCTTTGAGATGACGTTCCTGGATTTCAGGTCGGTCGTTCGAAACCCGGACGGCCCCGCGGCGGGCCTGTTCATTGGCCTGACCGTCGCCCTTGGCGTGCTCGTGTCGGCGCAATCGGCCGCCCCGCCCCAGGGCAAGGCGGCGCCGGTCTTCGCCGACGGCCAGGCGCAAATCGTCCCGGCCTTCCAGGACCAGGCGCAGTGGATCCGCGAGACCCTCTGGGTCGAAGCGGAGTTCGACTCCGACGGCGACGGCCGGAAGGATCGGCTGTTCGTCGACGTCACGCGCCAGCGCCAGACGGACACCGAAGGGCTCAAAGTGCCGGTGGTGTACGAGTCGTCGCCGTACTTTGCGGGCACGTCCGGCCCGCGGCAGTTTCTGTGGGACGTGAAGCAGGAGCTGGGCGTCGATTCGCCGCCGCGCCAGCATCAGCCCGAGATTCAGTTCCAGGCGGCCCGGCAGAACGTCTCGAACTCCCAGGTGAACACGTGGGTGCCGCGCGGATTCGCGGTGGTGCACTCCGAGGCGCCGGGGACGGGGCTCTCGCAGGGCTGCGCGACGGTCGGCGGCCGGCCGGAAGAGTTCGCGCCGAAGGCCGTCATCGACTGGCTGAACGGCCGCGCGAAAGGCTTCAAGTCGAGCGATGGCAGCGAAGAAGTCCGCGCGACGTGGACCACCGGCAAGGTCGGCATGACCGGCACGTCCTACAACGGCACGTTGCCCGTGGCCGCCGCGACGACGGGCGTGGCCGGACTCGAGGCGATCATTCCGATCGCGCCAAACACGTCGTACTACCACTACTACCGATCGAACGGCCTCGTGCGTCATCCCGGCGGCTGGCTGGGCGAGGACATCGACTTCCTGTACGACTTCGTCAACAGCGGCAATCCGGCCGGCCGTGCGAAGTGCAACGCGCTCTATCGCGACGGTGCCTTCACCGAAGGGCGGGATCGCAAGTCAGGCGATTACAACAACTTCTGGGCGGAGCGCGATCTCCTGAATAAGGTAAACGGCATCAAGGCAGCCGTGCTGATGGCGCACGCGTTCAACGACTGGAACGTCGTGCCGGAGCACAGCGTGCGGATTTACGAGGCGCTGAAAGGACGGGTCCCGCTGCAGGCCTACTACCACCAGGGCGGGCACGGCGGCGCGCCGCCGCTGCCGATGATGAACAAGTGGTTCACGCGGTACCTCTACGGCGTTCAGAACGGCGTCGAGAAAGAGCCGAAGGCGTGGATCGTGCGCGAGTCCGATCAGGAAGCGCTTGCGGCGACGGCTGCTGCTGCCGCAGCCACGGCTGCCGCCGCGAATCCCGGTCAGCCGCCGCGTCGTGGCGGCGTGCCGACGGCGCCGCCGACGCCCTATGCGGATTATCCGAATCCGGCTGCGTCACCCGTCACGCTGTGGCTCCATACCGGCGGGACGGCGATCGGCGGCCTGAGCCCGTCCCGCGCGCCGAAACAGGGCGCGCAAGCCATCGAGAAACTGGTGGACGACGTGCAGTTTGGCGGGCCGCAGCTCGCGATGGCGGCGACGTCGCCGAATCGGCTGTTGTATGCGACGCCCGAGCTCAAGGCGCCGGTTCACATCTCCGGCTACGCCACGATCACGGTCTTCATGTCCTCGAGCAAACCGGCCGCGAACCTGTCCGTGTGGCTCGTGCAGCTGCCGTGGGCCGAGGGCCAGATCGGGACAACGAACCTGATCACGCGCGGCTGGGCCGATCCGCAGAATCACCAGTCCCTCAACCGCGGCGGGAACTACGCCTCGAAGGAGCGCGGCGAGCCGCTCACGCCGGGCAAGTTCGTGTCACTGACGTTCAGCCTGCAGCCTGACGATCAGATCATTCCGGCCGGCAAGCGCATCGGCCTGATGATCTTCTCGAGCGATCGCGACTTCACGCTCTGGCCGCAGCCCGGCACCGAGCTCAACATCAGCCTCGACGGCACGAGCCTGCACCTGCCGGTGGTCGGCGGGGCAGCCGCGTTCGCCAGAGCAGCGGGAAAGCAGTAGCCGCAGGGCTTTAGCCCTGCGGGCCGACCCTACTCGTTTCGCAGTGTGACCGCCGGATCGACTCGCGTTGCTCGACGCGCGGGAATCCACGTCGCGATGGCGGCTGCGAGGAGCAGGACGGCCGCAATCTGGCCGTAGGCGATGGGATCGAAGGGACTCAAACCGAGCAGGAAGCGGCGCCACACCTGCGCGCCGCCCAGGGCGAGGATCAGCCCGGCCGCGAGGCCGATGAGCATCGACCGTTGCGCCATGCGCCAGAGCGTGCCGACGACATCAGCCGGGCTGGCGCCGAGTGCCAGGCGGATTCCAATTTCACGCCGACGTTCTTCTACCGCGTACGCGAAGACACCAAAGGCGCCTATGATCGCGAGTAGCAGTCCGACCGCGCTGATGCCCCACGCCATTCGACTCGCGGCGATCGCGGGCGCCAGAGAAGGCTCGATGCGATCGCTGAGCGCGCGGCTGCTGACCGTCGTGCCAGGCACGAGTCCGTTCGCCAGGCCGCGCACGCGCTCGACGATCGCGCGGCTCCGGTCGCGGACGAGCAGTGATGTCTGGCCGAAGCTCGTGTGCCAGTAGATCGCCGGCTCGAACTCCGTCATCGAGTGCGCTCCCGCATCCGCCGCCACGCCCACAACGGTGATCACCTCGAAGCCCGAACCCCCGAGATGGTGAAGCGGCTTCCCCAGCGGGCTCGAGCCGTCGGGCCAAAGTTCGCGCGCGGCGCGCGCGCTGATCACGACCTCGGCCGGCCCATCGGCCCACGGCCGGCGCGTCGGGCGCCCGTCGATCCAGACCTCGGGCGGCCGATTGGCGCTTGGCGGCCGGCCCTCGAGAAGCGCGAGGCCCGTCACCTCGAAGTAGCTCGCGGAGACATCCTGTCGGCGGAGGTTCGTGGGGCGCTCCGACGTGTCCGGCCGCCGCACGAAACTGGAGACATATTGGCCGGTGAGAGGCGGCCGGTCGCTGAACGCGATCGGGGGCGCGCCTGACGCGCTGAGGACGCGCTGCAGATCGCGGAAAAACGCGCTGGGGGTGTTGCTGAACGGCAACGGCAGACGCACTTCCATCACCTGAAGTTCGTTGATGGCGAAGCCCGGATCGGCAGCCGCGGCGTGCGAGACCGCTCGAGTGAGGAGGCCGGCACCGGCGAGGAGCGCCGTCGCAAGCGCGACTTGTGTCGCGAGCAGTACTCGCCGCAGCCGCATCGCATGAGGAGGCGCGGTCAGATTCGTTGTCACCAGCGGACCGGCCGACCGCGCCGTCGAGCGCAACGCGGGCGCGAGCCCGGCGATGAGCGCGGTGAAGACGGACAACGCGATGCAGAATCCCAGGACGGGCGCTTCAAGCGCATAGTCGCCGCCGGAAAACCCCGTCAGCGACCTGCCGACGAGCGGCGGAACGAGATACGCCGTCAAGATGGCAAGCACGCCCGCCGCGGCCGAGAGACACACGGCTTCCACGAGCAACTGCCGAACAAGCCGCCCGCGCCCGGCGCCGAGCGCTTGACGAATCGCCAACTCGCGACGCCGCGCAAGCCCGCGCGCGAGCAATAGATTGCCGGCATTGGCGCAGGCGAGCACATGCACGAGTAAGAGAGCCACGAAGGCAATGACGGCCGTCTGCCATCTCGCTTTGGCGATGTCTACGCCGGGAAGACCCAGTCGTATGAAGGCGTTGATCTGACTGAGCAGGCGAGTGCTGCTGAGGGAAATGTCATTCAGCGTCAGTTGTTCCGCCTCGCGGAACTGGCGGCTGAGCGTCGTGAGTTCGGCCGCCGCCTGACTTTCGGGAATGCCGGCCACCAACCGGCCCACCAGCACGGCATTCGAATTCCCGCTGCGTGGATCAGTGAACTGTCGGCGACTGGCCTCCGTGCCGGCGAGTGCCTGGGCGGCGAGCGGCACGATCATGTCGTAGTCGTTCCCCCTGCTTTCGAAACCGACCGCATCCGCGACGCCGATGATCGTGAACGGCTGCTTGCCGAGCACCACGGGCTGACCGACGATCGCCGGGTCGCTCGCAAAGACCCGGCGCCACAGTCCGCGGCCGATCACGGCAACGCCGGCGGGACTCGTGTAGTCATGTTCGTCGGTGCGAAAACCACGCCCGGCGATGAGCCGTGTGCGCATCACGTCGAGGTAGCCGCGGCTGACAAACAACGGACGAACGTCACCGACGGGTGCGCCTTGATAGGTGGCCGGGCGTCCGCCCGACCCGTTCGAGAGCGCCAGATGGAGAAACGTTCGCGTGCGATCCTCGAGATAGCGGAATTCGGCGATGGAGAAGCGTGCGAAGTCCTCCGCGGGAGATGCGGGGCGGGCATAGACGATGACCACGGAGTTCGGATCGGGCACGGGCCATGGACGCAGGAAGGCGCTGTAGCCCACGGAAAACACCGCGGTCACCAAACCGGCGCCGAGCGCGAGGATGAGGATGACGCTTGCGGTGAAGCCGGGTCTTCGGCGGAGCGTGCGAACGGCATACCACGCGTCCTGCGCGAGGCCTTCGAGCCAGGGCGGAATCCGCACGAGCTTCATGAGGAACCCGACCGCATTGTAGGGCAGGGTGTAGAGTTCCCGCATGAGATACAGGGTTTTTCCGGTCGTTCTGGTGTTGCTTGCGTTGGCCGGCGCGAGTGGTCCGCGCGCGCAGAATCAAGGCCGCTTCGACGAACAGCTGCTGCGCGCATTCACGTTCCGCAACCTCGGCCCGTTCCGCATGGGCGCGCGGACGTCGGACATCGCTGTGCCGAATGCGCCGGCGAAGGATCACCTCTACACCTTCTATGTCGGGTTCTGGACCGGCGGCCTGTGGAAGACGACGAACAACGGCACGACGTTCGAGCCGGTATTCGACGCGCAGGCAAGGCTCGCCATCGGCGACGTCACCGTCGCGCCCTCCGACGCCAACATCGTCTGGGTCGGGACGGGCGATGCGTTTACGTCGCGCAGCTCGTACGCGGGCGACGGCGTCTACAAATCGACGGACGCGGGCCGCACGTGGACCAACATGGGACTCCGCGACTCCCACCACATCTCGCGCATCGTCATTCATCCGACGAATCCAGACATCGTGCATGTGGCCGTGATGGGCCATCTCTATTCCACGAACACCGAGCGCGGCGTGTTCCGCACGACGAACGGCGGCGCGACCTGGGAGAAAGTCCTCTACGTCAACGAGAGGATCGGCATCATCGATCTCGCGATGCATCCGAAGACGCCGGACGTGCTCTATGCCGCGGCGTACGACAAAGTGCGGCTGCCGTGGCAGATGGTGAACGGCGGTCCCGAGAGCGCGATCTACAAGACGACGAATGGCGGCCGCGACTGGGCGAAGCTCGGCGGCGGGCTGCCGACGGGCCGCATCGGGCGCATCGGGATCGACATCTTCTACGGCAATCCGAACATCGTCTACGCGGTGATCGAGAACCAGAATCCCCGCGCGGCCGCGCCGGCGCCTCCCTCGGGCGTGCCGGCGACCTACGGCGGCGAGGTCTATCGATCGGACGACGGCGGCGCGCGCTGGACGAAGATGAACGCCGACGACTACAACGTCAGTCCCAAGGGGCCGTACTACTTCAGCCAGATCTTCGTGGATCCCGGCAACGACAAGCACGTTCTCGTCACGCAGGATGGCTATCGCCGGTCGCTCGACGGCGGAAAAACCTGGAACGCGCCCAACATCTTTCCGCGCATGTTCGGCGACTACCGGACGCTCTGGATCGATCCCGCGAACCCTGAACGCATGATCGCCGGCAGCGACGGCGGCATCGCGATTTCGTACGACGGCGGCCGCACGGGCGATCACCTCGCGAACCTGCCGGTGGGCGAGATCTACGGCATCGGCGTCGACATGGAGGATCCGTACAACATCTACGGCGGCCTGCAGGATCACGAGCACTGGAAGGGGCCGTCGAACGGGCCGCTCGGCCGCGTCACCGTGTGGGACTGGCTGGCCGTCGGCGACAACGACGGCATCATGACGCAGGTCGATCCGACGGACAGCCGCTGGCTCTACACCACGCGGCAGTACGGCGGCCACACGCGCGTGGACCAGAAGCTGGGGTACGAGATCAACATTGCGCCGCCGCCGCGCGCGCAGGGCGATCCGTACCGGTTCCAGTGGGCGACGCCGCTGCACCTTTCGCCGCACGACAGCAAGGTGATCTACATCGGCGCGCAGGTGCTGCTGAAATCGACGGATCGGGGCGAGAAGTGGACCGAGGTCAGCCCGGATCTCAGCACGAACGACACGTCGAAGATCCTGCGGGAGTCGGAAGGCGGCGTGCCGGGCGGCATTCCGTGGTTTGCGATCACGTCGATCTCGGAATCGCCGCTGACGAAGGGCGTCATCTGGGCCGGCACGAGTGACGGCAAGGTGCACGTGACGCGCAACGACGGCGGCGCGTGGACGGACGCCACGCCTCGGATCACTGCCGCCGGCGGGCGCGTGGACGGCTACGTCAGCCGGGTCCGGGCCTCAGCGCATGTCGCCGGCCGCGCGTACGTCTCCAAAAGCGGCTACAAGTTCGACGACTTCAAACCGTATCTATTCAAGACCGAGGACTTCGGCGCGACCTGGACGGCCATTGCCGCCAATCTGCCGAACGAGCCCATCAACGTCGTCTACGAGGACCTGAAGAATTCCAATCTGCTGTTCGTCGGCAACGACACGGGCGTGTTCGTGTCCATCACCCGCGGCGAGTCGTGGGTGAAGATGAACAACAACATGCCGAACGTCCCCGTGCACGACCTGCTCGTGCACCCGCGCGAGCAGGACCTGATTCTCGGGTCGTACGGGCGCGGGTTCTGGGTGACGAACATCGCGCCGCTGCAGGAGCTCGGCGAGGACGTCCTGTCGCGTGACGTCCATTTCTTCAGCATCAAGCCGGCGACGCAGCGCGTGACGTGGGTCTTCGGCGCCAACGACTACCTGTTCGGCCAGCGCCATCACTCGACGCCCAACGAGCCGAACGCGATGCTGATTCGGTACTACCTCAAGGCACGCGGCACCGGCAACGCGACCGTGGTCGTCTCGGACGCGGCGGGCGCCGAAGTCGCACGCTTGTCAGGACCAACGGCCGCCGGCATCAACACCGTGCAGTGGAACATGCGGATCGGTGGAGGAGCGGGTGGCCGAGGTGGCGGCGGCGGTGGCGGTGGACGAGGCGGCGCGCCGATCGTGGATCAGTTGATGCCGCTCGGCGAGTACACCGTGACGCTGACGGTGGGCGGCCAGACGCTGACGCAGAAGGGCCGCATCGCGAAGACGCAGGGCTGGTCGATCGGCGGCGGACCGGTGGTGATCAGGTAAGGATTAAACGACCAGCGCATCGACCAGGTGCGCGAGCCGTTCGTCGAGTGTGACCAGATCGGCGCCAAGCGATCCCGCCAGCCATACGTAGCTCGCGTCGTACACGGAGAGGCCGGTCGCCTGTGCGACGAGGACCGTGTCCACAGCGTCGATGGCCTGCCAGTTGATGCCCCATCGTGGCTCGAGCACTGTCGCGAGCGCGGTGACGACCTTTCGCGTCTCCATCTCTGATGCGCGGCGAGTTTTCTTCCAGGCGACATTCGCCAGCTCGAATCTCAGCAGCGCGGGCGCAAAGACGATGGCGCCCTCGAGTCGTCGCGCCACCTCGCCTCCCGCCGGCTCATTGAACGCCAGGGCGGCGAGCGCCGACGCGTCCACGACGACCCGATCGGTCACCGGTCACGATCCTCGCGGATCATCGCGCGCGAGTCGCCGCGCGTCTTCAGGCCGAGCGCCTGAATCCGGCGATGGAGCGCCTGAGCGCGAAAAGGCCTGGGTTGGATGGCTGTCTCGAGGATGTCCATCAACTCGCCCTGGATGGAGCGGTGGTTGCGGACGGCGCGCGCTCGAAGAGCCCGCGCGAGAGCATCGGGAACGTCCTTAATCGACAGGCTCACGGGCATGGCGCCATTATAGCTCCACTCTGGAACCAAGGAGCCGCGTTCGTGGAATGCGCTGGCGCTGGCCAACGGTCCTAGTCAGTCCGTAACGTCACCGCCGGATCCACGCGCGCGGCGCGGCGCGCCGGGATCCATGTCGCCAGCGCCGCGGCGGCGAGCAGGATGCCCGCAATCTGCACATAGGCAATCGGATCGAACGGGCTCAGGCCGTGCAGGAAGCGGCGGAGCAGTTGCGCGCCGCCCATCGCCAACGCGAGCCCGGCCGCAAGTCCAACAATCATCGCGCGTTGCGCCGTCGCCCACACGGCGCCGACGACGTCGGCGCGCCCCGCGCCGAGCGCCATCCGAATGCCGATCTCACGACGGCGCTCTTCAACGGCGTACGCGAACACACCGAAGGCGCCGATCGTCGCCAGCAGGAGGCCGAGCGCGCTGATACTCCACGCGACCTGGCTGCCGATGATCGACGCCGTGAGCGACGCGCGGATGTTGTCGCGCAAGGGATGGCTGGTGACGGTCACGCCCTGGAGTATGGCGCCGGCCGCCGCCCGCACACGCTCGACCGTCGCAGGTCCGAGGTCGCGAACGAGCAACGTAGGCCGGGCGTCCTCTGACGTCAGGTAGATCGACGGCTCGAAGTCCGTCATCGAGTTGATCGCGACGTCCTCGGCCACGCCAACAATCGTCAGCGTGCGGGTGTCGCGCGAGTTGAGGCCATCGAGGAGTGTCCTGCCAAGCGGATTCGCGCCGTCGGGCCAGAGCTCGCGTGCGGCGCGCGCGCTGATCACGGCTTCGAGCGGCCGCTCGCGGCTGGGAGGCCGGCCCTCGAGGAGCGCCACGCCCATCACGTCGAAGTAATTCTGCGAGACGCCCACTCGCCGCAGGACCCGGGCTCGGACGTCGGGTGCATCCGGGCGCCGCGCGAAGACGGCCCAGCGGCTGCCCGAGAGCGGCGGCTCGTCCGTGAACGCAATGCCCGGAAGGTCCGTGGAGGCGAGCGCCGACTGCAGATCGCGAAAGAAGGCTCGAGCGCGCGGGATGCTGGCCGGCGGAGGCAGCCGGACGTCGATGGCTTGCAGCTCGTGGACGACAAAGCCCGGATCGACCGTCGAGGCGTGAGACACGGCCCGACCGAGCAGACCCGCGCCGACGAGCAGCGCCGTCGCGAGCGCCACCTGTGTCGAGAGCAGCGCGCGCCGCAGCCCCAGAGCGCGCGGGGTCGGACTCTGACCGGTCGCTGAGAGCGGACCGACCGATCGCCCGGTGGATCG
>Ga0137313_1000090_pt1 | contig 29692 bp, 33 predicted proteins | sample EasRivERMZT166_2_FD_102287 | JGI IMG/M metagenome (GOLD analysis project Ga0137313, IMG submission 102287) | Soil microbial communities from meander-bound floodplain in the East River, Colorado, USA - East River MetaG ERMZT166_2 | ecosystem: Environmental > Terrestrial > Soil > Floodplain ...
CGCCAAATCGGCCGGCTTCGATCTCGGCATCGTGCTGTCGGCGTCGCACAACCCGTACGGCGACAACGGCATCAAGGTGTTTTCGGGCAGTGGCGAGAAGTTCGGCGAGTCGGACGAGCGGGCCGTCGAGGCGATCATGGCCGACACGAGCTGGGCGATCGGATCCGCCGCCGACGCGCACGTCGTCGCGCACGACTTCAGCGAGGGCTACATCGAGCATCTGCGCCGGCTGCTGCCGGATCCGCGCGGGCTGCGCGGCGCGAAGATCGCCGTGGACATGGCCAACGGCGCGACGACGTCCACCGCCGTTCGCCTGCTCGAGGGACTCGGCTTGACGGTCATCCCGTTGGGGAACACACCCGACGGGCGCAATATCAACCTCGCGTGCGGGTCCACGCATCCCGCGGGTCTCGCTTCCAGCGTGGTGCACGAGCAGTGCCGGATGGGCGTGGCGTTCGACGGCGACGGCGATCGCGCCATCTTCGTGGATGCCCGCGGCCGCGTGGTCGATGGTGATGCCGTCCTGTTGCTGCTCGGACGCGACTATCAGGCGCGCGGCGCGTTGTCCGGCGGCGCCGTCGTGGCGACGGTGATGAGCAACATCGGCCTCGAGCTGTCGCTCCGCGCGAGCGGCATCCGGCTCATTCGAACGCCGGTCGGCGACAAGTACGTGATGGAAGAGCTGCTGTCGGGCGGATACGTGCTGGGCGGCGAGCAGTCCGGCCACGTCATTCTCACCGAGCACCTGCCGACGGGCGATGGCCAGGCCACGCTCCTGGCCGTGCTGCGCGTGATGGCCACCACCGGGCGCGAGCTGCACGAGCTGGTCGCCGACTTCGTCACGTACCCGCAGACGCTCGTGAACGTGCGGGTGCGCGAAAAGACACCGGTCGGCGACGTCCCGGAGATCCGGGCGGCGATGTCGCGCGTCGAATCCGCGCTCGAAGGCCGCGGTCGCCTGCTCGTCCGGTACTCCGGCACCGAGCCGCTGCTGCGCATCATGATCGAAGGGCCGGACCAGGCGTCGGTGCAGGCGTGGGCCGAGGAAATCGCCGAGGCGGTGCGCGCGAGTCTGACGTAAGGTCTAACCACGAAGCTCTCGAAGGTCACGAAGGGCCGACAATGAGCCTGGCGTCGCATGACAGATTGAGTCGACTGACGGACGAACGACAGCCAGGTGAGGATCACCCGTCGTTCGTCCGTCGGTCGACTCAATCTGTCGCCGGGCCTTCGGCCCGCCGGCGAGCTACGCTCGCCGGCGACGCCAGGCTAGTCATGCCACCGGCCCCAGGCCTCTTCGAGGCCTTCGTGAGCTTCGTGGTGAGGTTGTGATCAATCTCTCTGTCAACGTCAACAAGGTCGCGACGCTCCGCAATTCGCGCGGCGGCGCGGCGCCGAGCGTGATCCGCGCGGCCGAGACCTGTCTCGACGCCGGCGCGCATGGGATCACCGTGCATCCGCGCGAGGACGAGCGGCACATCCGTCCGGCCGACGTCACCGCGGTCGGCGCGCTCGTGGCCAGGCGCCCGCCGGGGCCGCGAGGCAAGATCGAATTCAACATCGAAGGCGATCCGCGGCCCGCCTTCATCGACCTGGTGCTGGCCGCGCGGCCCGATCAGTGCACGCTCGTGCCGGTGACGCCGGGCGAGATCACCAGCCACGCCGGCTGGCCGCCCGACACCTCGCCTGAGCGGCTCGGCGGCGTCATCCGCCGCCTCAAGGCCGCCGGCATTCGCGTGAGCCTGTTCGTGGATCCCGACGAGGCGTCCGTGCGCTGGGCGGCCCGATTCGGCGCGGATCGTGTCGAGCTGTACACCGAGCCGTTCGCGCGCGCCTTCGCCTCGGGCGAGCAGGCCGGCCGCTGGTCGTTTCACGAGTACGGCCTCGCGGCCCAGCTCGCGCACTCGCTCGGACTCGGCGTCAACGCCGGGCACGATCTCGACCTCGATAACCTGGTGCTCTTCCGCCGCCTGCCGCACCTGGCCGAAGTCTCCATCGGGCACGCGCTGGTCAGCCACGCGCTGTGGGTCGGGCTCGATCGGAGCGTCCGGGAGTACCTGGCGGCTCTGGCGATATGATCGAATCGACGGCGCAGACATGAAATCGCAAGGCGTGCTCCTCGGTATTTCAGGCGTGTTGTTCGGCGTCCTGCTCGGCTGGATCCTCGGCAGCCAGCAGGCGTCGGGCCCGGGCGGCAGCCCGGCTCCGCCGCCGGCCGCCGCGTCGAAGACGCAGACGCCGCCGCTCGACCTCGAGCGCGCGGCCGACCTCGAGCGTCAGGCCGGCGCTCGTCCCGACGATGCGAAGGTGCGCGCGGACCTGGGCGATTTGTATTTCGAAGCGCAGCGTCACGACCTGGCGATCCCGTGGTACGAGTCGGCCCTCAAGATCAATCGCTCGAACCCGCAGGTCCAGACCGACCTGGCGCTGAGCCTGTTCTATACAAATGAAAACGATCGCGCGCTCAAGCAGATCGACGCGGCATTGGCCGTCGATCCGCGCCATCTGAAGGCGCTGCTCAGCCAGGGATTCATCCGCGCATTCGGCAAGCAGGACTTGCCGGGGGCCATGAAGTCCTGGGAGCAGGTGATTGCCGTCGATCCGTCGAGCGTCGAGGCGGGTGAGGCTCGCCGGCAGCTCGACGGCCTCAAGGGCGCGCATCCGGGTGTCGCCGGCAATGGCCGCGCCGGTGGGAAGCGACCCTGATGGGCATTCTCATCTGGATTATCCGCATCCTCGGGTTGCTGCTGCTGTTGCGGTTTGTGCTGCAGCTGTTGTTCGGCAACCGCCGTGCTTCCGCGCCGGGCAGGGGCGCCGCCCGCGGCGGGCGTGCGTCCAGGCAGGACGTCAAGCAGGGCGGTGAGCTGGTCCGCGACCCGCACTGCGGCACGTTCGTGCCGAAAGCGGGCGCGATCGCGGTCTCGGCCGGCCACGAAACCCACTACTTCTGTTCGGTGACCTGCCGCGACGCCTATCGCGCCAGGGCCAGCGCGTGAGTGACGAGCTTCGCGCCGGCATCGTCGAAGTCGGCCGCCGGCTGTGGGCGCGCGGCTTCGTGGCGTCGAATGACGGCAACATCAGCGTCCGGATCGGTCCCGATCGGCTGCTGGTGACGCCCGCCAGCGTGTCCAAGGGGTTCATGACTCCGGACATGATGGTGGTGACCGATCTGCAGGGCCGACTCGTGTCCGGCGCGCCGGGCCGCAAGCCCTCGTCTGAAATCCTGATGCACCTCGAGGCCTACCGGCTGCGGCCGGACGTCGGGGCGGTGGTGCACGCGCATCCGCCGCTCGCGACGGGGTTTGCCGTCGCGGGCATCGCGCTCGATCGGGCGGTGCTCGCCGAGGTCGTCACGACGCTCGGCAGCATTCCCATTGCGGAGTACGGCACGCCGTCCACGCGGGAGCTGGCCGACTCGGTGGCGCCGTATCTGCGCGCGCACGACGGCCTGCTCCTCGCCAATCACGGCGCGCTGGCGCTTGGCGCGGATCTGTTCGGCGCGTACTACAAGATGGAGACGATCGAGCACTTTGCGCGCATCAGCCTGGTGGCGCGCCTGCTCGGCCGGGAGCACGTGCTGTCGCGCGAGGAAGTGACGCGGCTGCAGAATCTGCGGGGCACGTACGGCATCGCGTCGCCCGCGCCCATCTGTCCGGATCCGCTGACCGATGCGTCCGTGGCGGAGGCCGTCTGCCAGGTGGTGCAGGCGCCCGAGGCGCCCGGCGAGCGGCTCGTGCCGGCGCCGGTCACGCCGGATCCGATTGACCGCGATATCTCCGTAGGCGCAGACGGCGAGATTCGGCTAACATACGCCCAACTGACGGCGCTCATCGACGAGGCTGTCAGGGAAATCGGCGCGAGACGCCGTACGTAACGAGCGAGCGTCAGCGAGCGAGTCGCGCGAACGGAGCGGGGATCGTGGGGTCCCCGCGAGGGAGCGCGTAGGGGTGCCCGCAGGGGCGAAGCCCCTCGGATGGAGGACTATGGGCGAGGCGCTGGGAATGGTCGAGACGAAGGGGTTGGTTGCCATGATCGAAGCGGCCGACGCCATGGTCAAGGCCGCGAAGGTCACGCTGGTCGGCTGGGAGAAGATCGGCGCCGGCTATGTGACGGCCATCGTCCGGGGCGACGTCGCCGCGGTGAAGGCGGCGACGGACGCGGGCGCCGCGGCCGCGCGGCGCGTCGGCGAGCTCGTGTCCGTCCACGTCATCCCGCGCCCGCACGCCAACCTGGAGGATGTGCTGCCGATCGGCAAAGCCGCCAAAGGCTAGCGCGCCCTCGTGATTCTCGCGAAAGTCGTCGGCACGGTTGTCGCCACCCGCAAGGACGAGCGGCTGGTGAGCACCAAGCTGCTCGTCGCGCGACCCATCGACCCGTCAGGCAAGCCCGAAGCCAACTACCTCGTCGCCGTGGACACCGTGGACGCCGGATTCGGCGAGACGGTGCTCATCGTCAGCGGCAGCTCCGCGCGCATGGCCGCCGGGCTCAAGGACTGCCCGGTGGACGCCGCCATCGTGGGCATCATCGACACGATCGACGTCAAGGGCTAGACGGCCGTGCAGATCGCGCGCGTCATCGGCGATGTGGTCGCGACCGTGAAGGCCGACGCGCTCACCGGGCACAAACTTCTCGTGCTGCAGCCCGTCACGCCCGATCGCGAGGCCTCGGGCCGGACGCTCGTCGCGATTGACGCCGTCGGCGCCGGGGTCGGCGAGCACGTCTTCTTCGTTCGCGGCAAGGAAGCGTCGTTTCCGTTCCTGCCCGCGGAAACCCCGACCGACGCCTGCGTCATCGGCATCGTCGATCACTGGGACGTGGACTGAACGGCCATGCAGATCGGCCGCGTCATCGGCACGCTCGTCTCGACCCAGAAGCACCGCAAGCTCGAGGGCGCGAAGCTGCTCCTGGTGCAGCCCCTGACGCTCGAAGACACGCCGCGGGGCGCGCCGGTGCTCACGATCGACTCCGTCGGCGCCGGTGTCGGCGAGAAGGTGCTGATCGTGCTCGAGGGCCGCGCCGCCGGCGAAGCGCTCAGACGCAAGGCCGCTCCCGTCGATGCAGCCATCATCGGGATCGTTGATTCTGTTGAACTGACATGAACGAGCGTGAGCTCCGCGATCTCATCCGTGCCGCCGTCGAGCGCCACCTCGGCGCGCCGCCGGCGCCGGCCACGCCCCAGGCCGCATCCGCTCGTCCGATCGCAATGACGCACGTCAGCCACGGTTTGTATCTCACGCTCCCGAGCGGCGGCGACGCGTGCCTCATTGAACCGGCCGTGCCGTGCAATCACTGCGGGTTCTGTCAGAGCCACGGACACTAGGAAGTTCGAAGTTCGAAGTTCAAAGTTCACATGGCGGATCGTTCCAGAATCGTGCCGGTGCTCGGCAAGCTCGGCCGCGCGATTCGCGCGCTCGAGGAGCCCGCCGTCGAGAAGATTGCGCACGAAACGCGCGAAGATCCGTTCCGCGTGCTCATCGGCACGATGCTCTCCGCGCAGACGCGCGATCCGGTGACGGCCGAAGCGTCGGCGCGGTTGTTTGCGGTCGCGCGGACGCCGCGCACGATGGAGGCGCTCTCGGAAGCGCGCATTCGCAAGCTGATCTATCCGGTCAGCTTCTATCGGAACAAGGCGCGCCACGTGCGGCAAGCGTGCCGGCGGATCCTCGACACGTATGGCGGCCGCGTGCCGGACACGATGGACGAGCTGCTGACGCTGGCGGGCGTTGGCCGCAAGACGGCGAACCTCGTGCTCATCCTGTCGCACGCGAGCCGCGACAACATCTGCGTGGACACGCACGTGCACCGCATCGCGAATCGTCTCGGGTGGGTGCGCACGAAGACGCCCGATCAGACCGAGCAGGCGCTCTACCGCGTGGTGCCGCGCCGGTTCTGGCCGCGCGTGAATCTCTACCTCGTCACCTGGGGCCAGAACGTCTGCCGGCCCGTTTACCCGTTGTGCGGCGCGTGCGTGGCCTCCTCGCTCTGCCCGAGGGTTGGCGTGACCCGCACCGGCCGCGTCAGCGCCGAGTCGTAGTACGGCCGGACAACAGGATCACGACGATGCCGAACGCGATGATGGGCGGGCCTTCACCCCACGTCCACCACCACGGCAGCCCGGCGTGCGCGTCGATCGCCATGAGCAGCACGCCGAGGGCGATGTTCATGAAGGCGATGTACCGGACAATCGCCGCGAATCGATCGGGATCGTGCGCGACGATGAACAGCAGGATGCCGTGGAAGCCGTACAGCGCCGCGACCGAGCGCGCGAGGTAATCCACGACCGCTGATTGCGGGAACTCCCCGAGGCCCAGCCACCGGTGGGCCGCCGCCATCCACTCGACGGGAAGCAGCATCGCCAGGAAGGCCGTGACCGTGACGCCGCCACCCAGGCGGAGCAGGGCGACGAGCAGACGCCGCCGATCGAAGACCGACATGCGGCCTATTGTGCCGTCAGAAACCGGAGAATGTCGCGTAGGAGCTGCGGGCCCTGCGGCGTCTCGAAGATGGCCTGCGCGTGCGCCGATCCCTCCAGCTCGATCAGCTCCTTCGGCCCGGTGGCGCGCTCGTATTGCTGCCGGATCTTCGGCAACCGCAAGCCCGCGGCGTTCGCATCGTCCCGGGTGCAGACAAAGAGCTTGCGGCCTTTGAGCTGGTCCGCCGGCTCTTCGGCAGATCCCGCGAGGAGCACGAGCCGTTCGATCTCGCCCGGCGCCGCTTTGATTGATGCGCCGGCCGCGGCATCCGCGCCCATGCTCCCGCCCACGATGGAGACGGCCTCCACGCCCCGCGATCGCAGGATCCGCACGGCTGCCAGCACATCGAGGGGCGACCCGAACCCGGTCGCCAGGGCCAGCGGCCCGACTTTCGACGCGCCGAAACCGCGCATGTCGATCGCCAGCACGCGGAATCCCGCCTTCAGGAACTCTGGAATCTGCGGCCGCCATGATTCCTTGGTGAACCGGCCGCCGTGGACCAGCACGAGGCCGCGCGCGCCCGTGCCGTAGAGATCGCCGTGAATGGTCCAGCCGTCCTGCGTCTTGAAGGACACCGGTTGCGACGACTGGCCGGCCGGAGCGACCGCGGCCATCACCATTGCGGCGGCCAGGGCGACGAGACGCGCCTTAGCGAACACGAAGGTCCTGCACCTTTCGCTCGCCATCTCCGAGGGTGACGGGGACGGCAGCCGGCACGAGCCGCCGCAGGAAGTTCGGGTCGAGCCACTCGCCGTGTTCGACGCCATCGACGACGGCGACCAGGTAGCGCCCGGGCCGGAGATCCCGAAAGACGTAGGTGCCGTCCGCGAGGAGGTTGTCCGCATCGACACGGTGCGCGCCGGCCCACAGCCGCTCATCGGATGGGAACACCACCACAGTCCGTTCACCGGCGGGCTGTCCGGCGCCGTCCACGACCGAACCGGTGAGCTCTGTGTACCGATCGCGAAGCGTGATCGTGAGATCGCGGACATCGCGGTCACGAGGCACATCGAGGAAGAAGTCGAGCACATCCACGCCACCGGAAGTCGCTGATGCCAGCGACCACGGTGCCGTGGCGCCCCCGATGGTGATCGAATAGCGGCCCGGCACGACATTCGTGAGCTCGAACGTCCCGTCGTCGTTGACGTTGACACCCGGTGGGCCGCCGTTAATCAAGATCGTCAACATCTCAACGCGAATATCTTTCGCCGGTTGCGGCTTGGACGGGCCTTCGAAGATCAGGCGGCCCGCAACCTTGCGAGGCGGCTCGAGCGTCAGCGTGCTGTTCGTCTCGCCGCCGCCGGCGACCGTGAGATCGCTCGATGCCGATCCCGGCGGCTCCACGACGCCTGGGGACGGGTCGGTGTCCACCGGGCTGTACGTTCCGACGCCGCGGATCTCCTTCAACTCTTTCGAGAACAGCCGTGTGGTCACCTCGAAATGAGTCGAATCGAGCTTCAAACGTCCGTGGAAGGCAATCCGATCCTGGTCCGGAATGGTGCTGGCCGTCATCGTGTATGCGCCCGGCAGCACCTTCTCGAACAGGAAACGACCGTTCTTGTCGGTGTGGGTGCTCTGACTGAAGTCGGTCGAGTCGGCATCCTTCGGAAGAACGGTCACCATGGCGCCGTTGACGGGCCGGCCGTTGCCGTCCACGACAGTGCCGCTCACGCGGCCGAGCGCCACGAGCGGCAGCTGGAGGTCCATGCCGGACTTCTGTTCGCCGAGTCGAAGCGAAACCGGTTCGGCGGCGGTCGCCGTGGGGACGCCGGGATAGAAGCTCGACGCGAACCCGAAGGGATGCGGCCCATCCTTTGTGTCGGGCACCGCGTCATCGGATGGTGAGGCGCTGAGCACATAGTCGCGGGGCGGCAGACGCGAGAACCGGTAGATCCCGCGCTCGTCGGTCGTGGTGGCATCGACGGGCATGAGCCGGCGCACGCCGAACGACGTGAGCCAGCGGGACACCGTGACCATGGCCTGAAACGCGGGATCTCCGCGCTCGTCCCGCACGACGCCGGAAATCGAACCGCCGTGCGAGAGTGGCACGACGATCGTCACGACAGCTGCACGGCCGGCCAGCAGGATATCTTTGCCGGGCGTGTCCGTGCCGGGACGCGCCTGCCCGTACGCCGTCTCGAGATAGCCGGGCTTGGAGACCTGCAGCCGGTAGTGGCCGGGCTTGAGACTGTCGAAGGAGAACGCGCCGCCCTCGTCGGTGACGGCCTCGCGATCGTCCATCGACGACATCAATGTGACCTTGGCGAAGCGCACCGAGCGGCCCGACTCGGCGTCGACGACCGTGCCCGCGATCCGACCTGTCCCCGGCGTGCCGGGCAGAAGATCTCGTGGTTGTTGTTGCTGCTGGGAAGTGAGTGCAAAGGCAAGGGCGACCGCCGTGACAACCTTGTGCATGACCGCCTGCCAGATATTAGACGCCTTCTGTGGAGGATCGGCCGAGGCGCCGACTAAAAGTCCACCGTCACGACCAGGGTGTCTGTGTACAGGCCCACCACCGCGTTCTGCAGCGGCAGCACTCGCCCGTACACGGTCGAGGTCCGCGGAACGCCGGCGAAGACAACCGTCTGCAGACGGTCCGTGATGCCACTGCCATCGCCCCAGATGCTCGTCCGGGCGGCATCGAGATAGAGGTTGTAGTTCAGGACCTCGGCGCCTCGTCGCATCTGCCGCAGGGCGTAGTTGCCGGATGAGCCCTGGCTGAGCTCGATCCGCAGGAGGCGCACCGTGGTGCACTGATACGTGATCGATCCGGAGGAGTCGAGCGCCGTCGCGTTGAAGACGTCGTAATTGCCGAACGCCACGCCAGTCGCCGAGACGCTGCACGAACCGGCCTGGGCCTCGCCGGACGCCGGCATGGCCGCGACGAGTCCGGCGACGATCGCCAGCGAGATGAGGACGCGCCGCATCTAAAGCGCCCTCGAAAACGGAGAGCGAATGAGGATCCGCATCGCCGGCCCGTCCGTGGCGTTGGGCCGCGGAGCGTCGGGCTCATTCCTGATTAAGCGGACTGGGAAGAGCACGGTGCCACCGCCGCGCAGGGCAGGCTGCACCAGCGCCTCGGTGAGCGGCACGTCGAACGTGAGCGGCACGTCGCGGTCGTCGATGGCCAGGCGATTCGGGTTGTAACTCACGAGCGACGGCACGAGCAGATCGCCGCGCCGGTTGGTTCGGCCGACGTACTGGTGGCTCGAATATGTCCGAACGCCGCGGACGCCTGGCACGCGCACGAGCGCATAGGCGTCGTCGACGGGTGAGGACAGATGCAGCCGGCCGCCCACGCCGACGAGCGCTCCGGCGAGCGTCACCGATCCCTGCTGGTCCGAGCCGTTGACGTCGTAGCGGCCTTCGAATCTCGCCATCGTGGTGCGCGCTTCCAGCGCGGCGGCGCCGAGATTCTGACGGCGATCCTGAAACTGAACCTGATAGCCCAGGCCCGGTCCGAGCGGCAGGCTCTGCTGGACGTTAAACGCCGTTGCGTGCTCACCAGCCTGAATCGAGTGCGAGGCGCTCGCCGAGGACCGCGGGCCGAGCGGCATCGTGAAGCTGACGTAGCCCTGCCGGACGCCGCTGCCGCGCACCGGATTCATGAGCCACACGCTGATCGCCCCGCCGCTCTTGAGCGAGATCGACGACTGGAGGCCGAGCTCGTGCGCGACGCGCATCTGGTACGGCGGCGTGAGGACCACGTAGCGAAGGCCGAGACTGACGCCGCGGCCGACCGTCGTGTCGACGCTGGACACCGCCGTGATGCGGCCCGGCGGCGTCGATCCCAGTGCGACGACCTTGTTGAAGCCATCCGACGCCACTTCCACAGTCGAGCCGGCCATCAGGCTGCGGGTGCGGAATGCGTACGTCACGGCGCCGAGCGCGCCACCTGTGCCGTGCGCGCCGGCCGCGGCAACCTCGCCCTCGAACTCGCCAAACGGCGAGGTCATGGCCGCGGTCAGGCCACCAAAGGAGGCGCCGTTTCGCCTCGCGGCATGTCCGCCGAGCGTCAGCCAATCGGTCACGCCGGCGCGGTGTTCCGCCGACGCAACGAAGCCGTCGTACGCGCCGAGCCCGCGGTCCCACGACGATCGGGGCGAGCCGACGCTGTAGCGGTACTCCTGCAGCCCTCGCTTGAGTACCTGCGGGCTGCGGTAGTAGCCGGTCGAGAGCTGCTGCTCGCGCCCGAAGTCGTCCTTCAGCACCACGCGCACCGTTCCCGATCCGGTCGGCGGCGAGAGATCGCGGAGCTCGAAGGTGCCCGGCGGGACCACGGACCGGCTCACGAGCTGATCGTTGACATAAACTTCCGCGACGGCCGGGACCGCCGTGGCGCCTGAGATCGAGAGCGGCGCCTGCCGGTGGAACAGGGGATTGATGCCGAACTCGCGCGAGAAGGTGAGTCCCAGCGCCTGCACGGAGCCGCCGTGCCGCAAGCTGGCGACGGTATCGCCGCCTTCCCAGCGGGCCAGGCGGCCCCGATCGTCGAACGTCGCCGTGGACTGCAGTCGGCGCGCGCCGCTGGACGCGTATGACGCGAACGTCGATCGGACCAGCACGCCCTTGCCGCGCCAGCCGGCCTCCGACGTCCAGCCGGTGGCCCATCCCGTGCTGGCGCGAAGGGCGTAGTTCAGAAACACGCTGGTGTCGTCGAGCCGGGCCGGCGCCGTTTCGGTGCCGAGCGCCGCGATCGAGCTGGCGTTGGCGATGGCCGCCGGCGTCGCGGTGAGACGCAGCGCGACGTCCGCCTCGTCAAAGGCGGCGACGACATGTGGCATGAGCGACGCCAGCGCGACGAATGCCCGGCCATCCACATGCACGAGCGGCGCGCCGGTGAGGCTCAAGCCGGCACGCTCGAGGGCCGACGCCTCGATGAGCGGCCGGTCGGACAGGATCATCACCGCCTCTCCGACCTCACGTCTGTTGACAGACAGGCTGACGACGATCAGCTTCGGGGGGAGTTGAGCCTGGACGGGCGAGGCCTCAGATTGCGTGGCCGCGGCCGCGAGCCCGGGGCCCAGCAGTCCAGCGGCACACGCAAGGACAGAGAGAACTCGTGCGGCGGTTACCGGGGCGAACATACGGCGTCTGGGGAGACAGGCCGTTTTTCCCGCAAGGTCAGTTGAGCGCCCTCCGAGAACGTCGCCTCGGCGGACACGGTGGCGGTGCGGCGGCACTCGTCCGCCGTCAAATCCGCGGAGAGCTCACGCGTTTCGCCGGCGAGCACGTACCAGGGCTGGAGCGACTTGGTCCACACGACGCCGCCCGTCGCGCCATGTCCCGTCATGGTGATCGTGGACGGGGTCACGTGGACACGGCCCTGATTGGCCAGCGCGAGCAGCGCGCGTCCGGCAGCGAGAGACGGCGGCCGCATGCTCATCCGCGCGGTGCGGTCCTGCGGCTGGAGGAAGATCGGGAGGCTGAGCTGCAGCCGCGTGCGAATCGTCATCGCGGCGCCGGCCGATGCCGACTGCGGGCTCGGCAGTGACTCGAGCAGCAGTCGGTACGACTTCTCCACGAGGACCCGGTCCTCGCGCGACCGCTGGCTGCCGACGCGGATGCGCCGCGATTCGCCCGGCAGGAGGCTCAGCGTCTCGGGATAGACGACCACATCCTGAGTCGCCTCCAGCCGAATCTCGCCGCTCGGCGAGTTGTGCCAGGTGAACGTCTTGACCGTGAAGGCGACCGCTGCGGCGGTCTCGTTGCGGACCATCGTCGAGGTCGCGATTTCGCCCGGCGCGATGACGAGCGTCGTCGGAACCAGGACGATGGATCCGGCCGGCGCTGCCGTCAGCGCGACGCCCAGACCCGCAACGATCCCGAACGCAGGGAGCAGTGTGCGCATGGTGTGTGTCCGGAGACCGGTCTTAGAACGTCACCGAGATGGTGACCGTGTCGCTGAATGCGCCGACCGCCACGTCCTGAAGCGCGAACACGCGGCCGAACACGGTGAAGTTCGTCAGCGCGTTGGACGCCGCGACATAGGTGACGCGCTGCACGCCCGTGCCCCAGATGACCGTCCGCGGCGCATCCTGGTAGAGCTCGTAGTCCAGGAACGAGCCGCCGTTGTTCATCCGACGCGTCGTGCCGGACGGGTTCGCGCCGAGCGAGAGGCCGATGAGCGCCGTGACGCCGCGCGTGCAGCGCACGCCAATCTGGACGGTGGCGTCAGTCGCCGCCGCCGCGATCGGATCGTAGTTGCCAAACGCGAGCGTGCCGCCGACGACGCTGCAGCTGGCCACCACGTTGGCCGTCACCGTCATCGTGGTGGTGACAGTCGTCTGCGCCTGGGCGGAACCGGTCAGGAACGGAGAAACGAGCAGGAAACCGGCAAGTACAAGAACACGGGAGAATGAGACCTTCATCAACGACCCCACTGCGCCGCAGGGGGAATCAGGATACACGTCCGTCGAAAATCGACAGCTCGCGCTGGGGCGCCCAACGAATAGAGCAATTGACATGCCACGAGCGGACTCTATGAGACTTGAGCGTCAGAGCAGGCGCTTTGGACCGTTTCGCCCCACAGATCCGGTTCTGAAATGACGCTCCTGTCGGTTGGGCTGCTTATTCGAGGAACGTGACCACTCCGGTTTCCAGCGAGTACTCGGCGCCAACCACCACCAGACCGTCCCGGGCGATGAGCTGTTCGAGGATCTCCGATCCGTGCCGAAGATGATCCACGGATGCCCGGACGTTGGCGCGAATCGCGTCCTTGAGCCAGGCGTCCCCCGCATCATCCCGGCGTCCGGCGCGGGCCGCCTCGACCGACGGCCGGACGCGATCGACGATCGAGCGCATGTTTCTCGACTGCTCGTTCGTCCGGCCCAGCACGTCGTCCAGCGCGGCAATCACCGCGCCACATTGCGAATGGCCCATCACGACCACGAGCCGCGTGCTGAATCTGGCGGCGGCAAACTCGACGCTGCCGACTTGTGAGGGCGCGACGACGTTGCCCGCCACGCGAATCACGAACAGATCGCCGAAACCCTGATCGAACACGAGCTCGGCGGGCACGCGGGAATCGGAGCAGCCCAGGATGATCGCAAACGGCTCCTGGCCATCGACCAGCTCGGCGCGTCGCGCCGGATGCGATCCGGTGGCGGTCGCCTGGTTGGCGGCGAACCGGCGGTTCCCTTCGCGCAGGCGCGCGAGCGCTTCAGCGGCCGGAATCATGCCGTCCGTGTGAACTCACTCGCCTGGCGCGGATCGCCTGGACCACTTCGCTGACCGCCTTGACCACGGCGTCGGGCTCGAAGAGATGAATCTCGTGGCCCGACCCGGCAATCACGGCGGAACGCCCCCGGCTCGACAACTGCGCGAGCGCGGCATGAGCGGCCTCGCGGTCCGCATTCGGGTCGCTTCCGCGCGACAGCACGACGGTCGGGCGGTCGCCGAACGGCTGCTTCGCCGACCGCGTCGCGAGCAGACGCGCCAGCATCGCGCGCTCTCGTTCCTGCGAATCCGCGACGATTTCGGCCGCCACGACGTCGGGCACGGCCGCGATCAGACGCTCGTCCAGTTTGATTCGAGTCTGGTACAGGTCCGGCGGCAGGCGATCGAATGGCGGGCCGGTCTGAGGCTTGCGGCGCGGCACTTTCACCGGCTCGCGCGGGAACGTCGTCTTCAGTTGTTCCGCTGTCACTTCCGCGATGGCAACGCCCTTGCCGTCGATCATCGTGAACAGCCGATCTTCGGTGGAGGGATCGACGAAGACCAGGCCCGCGACGTCGTCCGGGTACGCCAGGAGGTAGTTTCGAATCAACAAGCCGCCGCGCGACGCGCCGACGAGGACGTATGGCGGGCGTTCTCCGGCGGCTTGCAGCAGCGCCTTGAGGTCCTGAGCGGTCGTGGCCTTGCCGGCTGGGTCGCTCCATCCGGAGCCGGCGCGGTCGTACGAACACACGCGCGACGATTTCTCAATGTGCCGCTGCACCAGCGTGAAGTCGATGGCGAACGACGACGCGCCCGCTTCGATCACGACGGTCGGCGCGCCCGTGCCCGTGCAGATGGCATGGAGCTTCCGGCCGCCGCCGACATCGAACAACTTGCCCGGAGGCGGCGGCAGGTCGGACTGCTGAGCGTGGACGCCCAGGCTGACGGCCAGCGCCAATGTTCCCCCACGCACCCACCGCTCCACGCGCACGGGATGAGTGTAACTCGCTCCGGATGCTACGCTGGTCCCGATGGCCGACCACAGGCCCCTTTCGATGATCCGCTCGTATACGTGGGCGGACCTGCTGACCCTCGCCAACGCGAGCTGCGGGACGGTCTCGATCTTCGCGTGCCTCAGCTACATCAGCGGCGATCAGACACGCTGGCTGTGGACAGCCTTCGTGCTGCCCGTGTTCGCGTTTGTGTTCGACGCACTCGACGGCTACGTCGCCCGCTTGAACAAGCGGCGTCAGTCGCTCCTCGGGGCCGACCTGGACTCGCTCGCCGACATCGTGTCGTTCGGCGTCGCGCCGGCCGTCCTCGGCTACACGCTGGGTCTGCGCGGGCTGTGGGACACCATCCTGCTCTCGTATTTCGTCTGCTGCGGCATCAGCCGTCTCGCGCGATTCAATGTGACGGCGGCGACGCTGACGAACGTCGATACCGGCAAGGTGCGGTACTTTGAAGGCCTGCCGATCCCGACCAGCGTCCTGCTCGTCTTTCTGATGGCGCTGCTGTTTCAGCTCGACCACACGGGCCCCCGGTTCCTCGGCGGCGTGACGAAAATCCTGGGCCGCGACTTCCACCCGTTCTCGCTGCTGTTCGCCGTGAGCGGGAGCCTTATGATCAGCACCATCAAGGTGCCCAAACCATGAAGAGTGCCCTCCACTGGCGCGTGGCCCTTGGCCTCGCCGCCGCCGCGCTGCTCGCTTCCACCCTGAATGCGCGTCAGACGTCCGGCTACAAGGACCTTCTGACGCTATTCTCGGAGTTCGTGACGTTCGAGCGCCCGCCGCTCCGCGAGGGCGCGCCGGACTACACGGATGCCTCCACTGCGCGTCGCCGCGAGACCCTGAAGACATTTCAGGCCCGGCTGGACGCACTGAAGCCGGAGTCCTGGCCGGTCGATCAACAGGTGGACCACGCGCTGGTCGGCGCGATGATGCGCGCCATGGAGTTCAACCTGCATGTGCTCCGGCCGTGGGTGCGTGATCCCGCGTTCTACCAGTCCATCTGGACCGAGCAGAGCGACACACCCGCCCACGAAGGCCCGACCCATCACGCGGTCGTCGAGCTGTGGACGTACACGTTTCCGCTGTCTCCAGCCGACGAGAAGAAGCTGGCGTCCGAGCTGGCCACGATCTCGCCGCTGCTTTCGCAAGCGCGACTGAATCTCACCGGCAGCGCCCGCGACCTGTGGCTCACGGGCATCGGAACGATGGCGGAGCAGGTGACAGACCTGCAGACACTGCAGAAGCGGACGGCGAAGAGCGGCGCGGCGCTGACCAGGGCCATTCAGGAGGCGACCGAGGCGACGTCAACCTTTGTCACCTGGCTCGAGCGCGAAGCCGCGAGGCGCACCGGCCCGTCCGGCGTCGGTAAGGCCAATTACACGTGGAACTTACAGAACGCCCATCTGGTGCCGATGACGTGGGAGGACGAGGTCGCGCTGCTCAAGCGCGAGCTGGCTCGCGCACACGCGTCTTTGAAGCTCGAGGAGGAACGCAATCGCCGCCTGCCGCCGCTCACGCCGGCGGCCAATGCCGACGAGTACAAGCAGCGCGCGAACGCGGCGATCACCAAGTACCTGGCGTTCCTCAAGGACAGGAACATCCTCACCGTGCAGGACTACCTCGATCCCGCCATGCGCGAGCATGTCGGCGGGTTCGTGCCCATCGAGCGCCGCAACTTCTTCGGCATCGCCAGCCACTACGAGCCGATGACGCTGTTTGCGCACTGGTATCACTGGTTCGACCACGCATGGATGAAGCAGGCGCCGAACCCCAGCCCGATCCGCCGGGGCGCGACGCTCTACAACGTGTGGGACAACCGGGCCGAGGGCATGGCGACGGCGATGGAGGAGCTGATCCTCCACGCCGGCTACTACGACGACAACCCGCGCGCCCGGGAGATCGTCTGGATCATGCTGGCGCAGCGCGCCGCGCGCGGCCTCGCGTCGCTCTACGCGCAGGCCAACGAGTTCGACATCGCGGCCGCCAAGGCGTTTCAGGTGGAATGGACGCCGCGCGGCTGGATGCGCCCGGACCTCGATCTCCTGAACTTCGAGCAGCAGCTCTATCTGCGCCAGCCGGGCTACGGCACGAGCTACGTGACGGGCAAGTACCTCATCGACGATCTCATCAAGGACCGCGCGCGCCAGCTCGGGGACGGCTTCACCCTGCGAAAGTTCCTCGACGAGTTCAATGCTGCCGGGGTGATCCCGGTGTCACTGATCCATTGGCAGTTAACGGGGAAGAAGGCTCCTTAAGGACTATCGTTCCCGCGATCTTGTCGTGCCACGCCTGCTGCTGCGGGTCGCGCAGGATCCAGAGGAAGCCCAGCCCGAGCGGCACGAACGAGAAGACGCTCGCGAGACCGCGGACGACCGCGTCGGCGCCGGCGAGCGGAGCGCCATCCAGGCGGACCACGCGCAGATTGCAGATGATTCCGCCCAGCGTCGTGCCCTTCCAGGACCAGAACGTGACGAAGTAGGCGAAGCAGAGGAAGAGAATCGCCGGCGAGTCGTCGAACATGTACCGATCGAGAAACATGTTGAAGACGAACATCACGAAGACAACGTCGAGCGCGCCGGCGACGAGCCGATCGAGGAAGGTCGCGCGAGTGGCGAGCGGAAACGCCGCGGCGGCTGCGCCGGCCGGGATGTCCGGGATCGGCGGTGGCGGCGGCTCGTAGGCGCGCAACGGCACCGCGGACGCCATCATCGGCATGGCCGGGATGACCGGCGCGGGCGGCGATTCGCGCTCCAGATCGGGCGGCGCGGGCGGCGGCTCAGTCTTTTTCGGCCGCCGCTTCGCGCGTTCGCGCCGCAAGGCGCTCATCACCGTGAGTGTGGCGGAGCCCAGGCCCAGCACGCCGACCAGCGCCCATGTCATCAGGCCGACAATCGGCACGGCATAGAGCAGGCAGATCGCCGCGAAGCCGACCAGAACGGCCATCATCGCCTGCAGATGCGTTTCCTCGGAGTCGTGACCGAGGACCGTGCGGCCGATCCAGCGTGAGACCGCGACTTTGCCGGTGATTCCCGCCACGACGACGGCACACAGGACGAACGGCACGATCGCCAGGCCGATGATCGTCGCGCCGAGCAGAAGGGCGACCGGCCCGGTGAGCAGCAGCATCAGGAGCCCGGTCATGAACGATCCGGCCGGGCGTGATGCCAGCGTGTCCGCGGACTGGCCGACGGCCGAGTGGAGCACGAGGTTGATGGCCAGCGACAGAATCAACGCGACGCCGACGAACCACCACACCCACGGAATGCTCACGACGATCAGCCGGCCCCACAGCAGCCCGTAGGTGACCCACGGCGCGATGTCGCGCAGCCGCGCCGCCATCCACGGGTTGCCAATCGCGATGTGCTCGCCGCCGGGATAGAACGAGCGGGGCAGGTCCGAGCCTCCGCCAAACACCATGAAGTCGTGCGCGACACGCGCGCCTTCCACGACCGTCACGTCGCCGGCCGTCACGACGAGCGACCCGTTGATCCGCGCCGTGCTCTCGAGCCGCACGGGCCCGAGGACGACGACGACGTCGCCATCCACGGTGCCGGCAATCGTGGTGGATCCTGAGAGCACGAACACGTCGCGCGCCGTCTCATCCGGCCGCAGCACGAAGTCCTGCCAGAGCCTGACGGCCTGCCGGCCATGCATGCGGAAGAATCGGTCCTCGTCCATCCGCACGGTCTGCGCGGCGACCAGTGCGACACTGACCCAACCGATGACGCTCAGCGTCGCGGCGAGAACGAGCTTTCTGACAGTTGTCATGAGGGGGAAATCTCCTGGCCTTCCCAGGCCACGTGTTTCAAGGCGGCGGCGAGCAGCGCGCTCGCGACGCACATCACCACCGTCAGCGCCAGGAGCGGGAGCGTGTACGGCGCGAGGAAGGTCTGCCAGAGCGTGACGAGCGCCCGCGTCGTCGCGAGGCCGCCGATCCAGCCGGTGAAGAGCGAGCCGCCGATGACCAGCGCGATCGCCGTGGAACAGGCCACGACGAGTCCGAGCAGCTGCCAGTGGAGCGCCCACAAGCGCCACCCGGCCTGCGGCCGTGTCGCGGCCGCGATGGCGTGCATGACGCGCGGCGCCAGGGACCGCGGCGCACGCGGTTGCGGCAGACGCCGCAGCGCGTCGTGGATCTCCCGCTCCAGCTCGAGCTCAGGATTCATGGTCACTCCCGAGCGCGGCTCGCAGGGCCAGCCGGCCTCGATGGATGTCCGTCTTGATCTTGCCGACCGAGACGCGGAGCCGCGTCGCGATCTGCTCGTAGCTTTGCTCGTCGAAGTGGTAGAGCACGATGGGGACACGCTGATGCGGCGGCAGCGTCCGGAGCGCGCGCTCGAGGCGAGCCGCGTCGTCGGCCTGCGTCAGCGGGTCGCCTTCGGGCGCGTCCGCCGCAATCGTGGACTCGAAGTCCCGCTGCCGGTCGCCGCCCGCGGCGATCTCGCTGAACAGCCGCCACCGCGATCGGTGGCGCGAGAGGTGATTGAGCGCGAGATTGGTCGTCACAGTCGTCAACCAGGCGCCGGCGGCAGGATGGGTCCTCAAGGTGTCAAATCGCTCCCATGCCCGCAGGAACGCCGTCTGCGCGATGTCCTCGGCGTCCGACGCGCGACCCACCAACCGCAAGGCCGTCGCGTAGACGCGGTCCTGATGTTCGAGCAGGAAAGCCTCAAACCGCTCGACGTCGGACATGCCTCAGATGGCGGTCGCCGGCGTGCATGGTGGGATAACCCAATAGACGAGCAAAGGTTTCAGTTTGTCCCAAGGCAGTAGCCGGAGGCCTTCAGGCCTCCGGGCGTCCGGCGGGCTGAAGCCCGCCGGCTACTGCGGTTTACACTCCGCCGCCCGTGACCGTATCAGCCGTTTTATCAACGGGATAGGGAGAGGCCGATCCAGCGGGAACTGCACCGTGCCCGTGGAGGTCTTGTAGCCCTTCAGGGCCTTGGCGTGGGCGCGGCGGATCGCGCCGGTCATCGGGTACAGGCTGATGTGCTGGGCGAAGGCCGCGTACCAGACGAATGGCTTGTCGTTCAGTCTGAAGCCGGGGATGCCGTAGCTGAAGACCTCCACGGCTTTGGGCGACGTGCGCCGCACCAGATCGTGGATCAGCTTCAGCCGGCGTCGCGTTTCGGCGGGAGCCGCCGCCCGATACTTGCTGACCTGACGCCGAACTCCGGCCGCGGTTGACTTCACCACACGTATCGCTCTTTCAGAATCTGCATGTGATGCGCCGCGTGGCCGGCGATGATGTAGGCCAGCGCACGGACAGTCACCGGATTGCCGCTCGCGACCCCATGCCGCGGCCACGCCTCGTCCGGCAGCGTCTTGAAGAATGCGATCGACGCGGCGCGAACGGCCGCGAACTCGAGGACGATGCTCTGCCAGGACCGTTGCTCGGCGCCGCCGGTCGTCACCGCGATGTCCTGCTCGAAACTCGGCAGCTCAGCGCCCAGGGTGCGCGCGAACCACATCGCGCGAAACGCAAACACGCGCTCGCCGTCGTTCACGTGATGGATCATCTGGCGGATGCTCCACTTGTCAGGCGCGTAGCGATAGAGCGATCGATCTTCCGAGATCGCCGAGAGCGCCGCGATCGTCTCGGAGGCTTGCGTCTCGAGCATCGTGCAAATGTCCCCGGCAGGGACCTTGTCGATGTAGGTGAAGTAGTACGGAGCAGCTTCGGTGCGGTCGGGTGCGGTCACAGGCATGACGGATCAGGATGCACCAAAACGCGTTCTAGCGGAATACCCAATGCGCGATGGCGTATTCGAGATCCCAATAGATGATGAACACGGCTGCTACGTCGAATGCCGCATGCGCGATGATGAGCGGCCAGAGCCGGTTCGTGACGGCGAATGCGGTGCCAAAGACCAGGCCGCCAATGGTCGCCTGTTGCACGCCGGCGAGGCCCTGAACGGAGTAGTGCGCCGCGCCGAAGATCGCGGCGGCGATCACGACGATCGCTGCTTTCGCGATCGCGCGGCTCCCGAGGAGCTTGCCGAGCCGCTCGAAGAGGTACCCGCGATAGACGATCTCTTCGCCCAGACCCGCCACGAGGATCACGTTAACGAGCATCAGCTGCAGCGCCGCGGTGTTCCCGGCGAGGTAGTGATAGGCGCGGTTGATCGGATCGGCGCCCAGAAGCGGCATCACGACCGCCTTCATCGCCAGCTTGAACGCGACACCGAGGAGGATGCTTGCGACGATGGTCAGCGCCCACCGTCGCGGCCGCGAGAAGCCGAGTGCGCGAGGCGGCGTCCCGGACAGGCGAGCCCACAGGATCACCAGCAGCGCGCCCACGAGGGGGCCGGCCAGATTGCCGGCGACGATCACGGCGATCGCGAGCAGTCCGGCGGGCCCGAACCCGCGCAGCTCACTGCGTGCCGTCACGCCGTCCTCGTGAACACGATGTACCAAAACACGCCGCTGAGGACGAGGAGGAAGAGCCCGGCCCAGACGAACTCCGACGATCGTTCATGCGACACGCGGTTGAGGCCCTTCATCGACACGGCGGGAAACACGAATGCGACAAACGCCTTGAGGACCTGGCTCCAGCCCAGGAGCGTGAGCACGATCGGCCAGCCTTCCCAGACATTGTGGAACGCGACGATGAGCGCGCCGAACCACAGGCTCAGCATGCCGTTCGCGAAGACGCCGGCGTGGCCCTTGCTCCGAAGCCACACGAAGAAGTCCACCCACGCCCGCGGCTGAAAAATGTGCGACAGCGCGACCACCGTGCACTGAACCGCGGCAAACAGCTGGATGGCCTGTTCCATGACGACTCCTACCAGGGCGGGACGCGATGGGCAGAGTGTAGCTACAATTGGGCCGTTCACCCATGGCTAACCCGACAAGGCGAGACTTCCTCACGACCACCACCGCCGCGACGGCAGCCTGGACCATCGTGCCGCGCCATGTGCTCGGCCAGGGCCTGACGCCCCCGAGCGACCTCGTCAACATCGCGATCGTCGGCATCGGCGGGATGGGTGCGGCCAATGCGCAGGCCGTAATGAGCCAGAACATTGTCGCCATCTGCGACGTGGACGATGGGCTGGTGAACGCGCGCATCGACGACTGGAAGCGGTCGTTGCAGCCGCGCCAGCCGCAACCGCAGCGGCCGACTGGGCCGGGCCGCGGTGGCCGTGGCGGCGGGCCGCGGCCGCCCACGACGGTCATCGACTGGGAAGTCTTCGGGCCGTCGAAGCTGCAGCAGACCGCCGATGAGAAGTGGCGGCCGGCGCCGAACCGGCAGAACGTCCAGCGCTTCATCGACGAGCAGGTGCCGCGCGTCAAACGCCATCACGACTACCGCAGGATGCTTGGGGAGCAGAAAGACATCGACGCGCTGCTCATTGCCACGCCCGACCACATGCACGCGCCGATCGCGTCGGCGGCGATGGCCGCCGGCAAACACGTGTACGTGCAGAAGCCGATGTCCTGGAGCGTCTTCGAAGCGAGGCATCTGGCGAAGCAGGCCGCCGCGAATCCGAAGCTCGTCACGCAGATGGGCAACCAGGGCCACTCGACCGACGAGGCGCGGCGCGGGCAGGACTATCTGGCCGCAGGCGTGATTGGCGACGTCACGGATGTTCACGTGTGGACCAACCGGCCGCTCGCGTTCTGGCCGCAGGGCATTCCTCGGCCGAAGAAGTTCGACGGCGACTGGGGCAAGCTCGGGTGGTCGAACAACGACGTCACCAATCGGCTGGCGCATGTCTTCACCAACAAAGTGAAGACGAAGGTGCCGAAGGGCCTGCACTGGGATTTGTTCCTCGGCGCCGCGCCCGACGTCGAGTATCACCCGCTCTATCACCCGTTCAACTGGCGCGGCTGGGTGGACTGGGGACAGGGCGCACTCGGCGACATGGGCGCGCATCTCGTCGATCACCCGGTGTGGGGATTGAAGCTCGGATACCCGACGACGATCGAGACGATCTCGACGCCGTTCAACGGCGTGAGTTACCCCAACGCGACGACGACCTACTACGAGTTCCCCGCGCGGGAAGGGAAGCCGCCCGTGAAGCTCACGTGGTACGACGGCGGCTTCATGCCACCGCGGCCGCCCGAGATGGGCGACTTGAAGCTCGAAGGCACCGGCGGCGTGCTCTACGTGGGCACCAAAGGCAAGATGCTGCAGGACAACACGGGCGCGCGCCCGCGCCTGCTGCCCGTCGAGCTGCACAACACGCTCGGCGCACCCGCCGAACGGCTCGTGCGCGTGCCGAATCAGGCGCATGAGATGAACTGGGTGAACGCGATCCGCGGCACGGACACGGTGTCGTGCCCGTTCTCGTACGCGGCGCACCTGACGGAGATCATGCTGCTCGGCGTCGCCGCGCTGCGCGCCAACGCCAAGCTGCACTACGACGGCGCCGCCATGCGGATCACCAACTACCCGGCCGCCAACGACTTCCTCACGCGGGAGTACCGCAAGGGGTTCGAATTGTCATGACCCGTGTCGCCGTCGTCGCGGTCCTCGCGTTCGTCGGCGGACTGGCTGCCCCGCAGAATCGCAATCCGCTGCAGCTGGCGACGGCCGAGGTGCCACCGGGCGCGGTGCGGCACACCTATGGCTCCGATCCGCTTCAGTTTGGCGAGCTGCGGCTGCCGCCGACGAAGGGCCCGCATCCGGTCGCCATCGTCGTGCACGGTGGATGCTGGGTCGGCAAACTCGGCACCATGGACGAGCGTGCGGTCGCGATTGACAACATGCGCCCGATGGCGGCGGCGCTCACCGAGGCCGGTATCGCGACGTGGAACATCGAGTACCGGCGACTCGGCCAGCCTGGGGGCGGGTGGCCCGGAACGTTTCTGGACGTGGCGCACGCGGCCGATCACGCGCGCGTGCTCGCCAGGACGGCGCCGCTGGATTTGCAACGCGTGATCGCCGTGGGCCACTCGGCCGGCGGGCACCTGGTTGGGTGGCTCGCCGCCCGCGCGAAGCTGTCGAAGACGAGCGAGCTCTACACGCCGAATCCTCTTCCGCTTGCCGGCGTCGTCAACCTCGACGGTCCGATGGATCTCAAAGCCGCGTTGCCGCAGGAGCAGCCGATCTGCGGCAGCCCGGTCATTACCAATCTCGTTGGCGGATCACCCGCCGAGCGCCCCGACCGGTACCGCGAGGCGTCGCCGGCCGAGCTCATGCCGCTCGGCGTGCCGCTGGAGTTCTTCGCGGGCCGGATGTTCGCACCTCAAGTGGACGTGTACGAAGCGGCGATCAAGCGCACCGGCGACTCGAAGGCGCACGTGACGCCGCTCACGACCGCCGGTCACTTCCTGTTTATCGATCCGCTGTCGGAGATCTGGCCACAGGTGCTCGCTGCGGTGCGCCGGCTCCTGCCGATGCCGGCCCCAGGGATCTCTCCTTGACAGACTAGGAGAGTGGCGCTACTATCCTAGTCAAGCTAGGAGAGAGCCCATGTTTGCCCGTCTCCGTTCGCTCACCCGCGCGATCCTCGGTCGCCGGCAGTTCGAAGACGACATGTCGGACGAGATGCGCTTCCATCTGGACGCGTACTCGGACGACCTGATTCGATCCGGCGTCGACCCGAAGGAGGCGCGCCGGCGTGCGCGCCTCGAGTTCGGCGCCATCGAGAGCCTCAAGGAGGAGGCCCGGCAATCGCGCGGGTTGCGCTACGTCGACGAAGTGCGTCAGGACCTCCGTTACGGCATCCGTCAGCTGCGGCGCACGCCTGCGTTCACGGCCGCGGCGCTGATGTCGCTCGCGCTGGGCATCGGGGCGACCACGGCCATCTTCACGCTGCTCGACTTCGTCGCGATCGGTCGGGTGCCGGTTCGGGACGCGCATCAGCTTTACTTCCTGGGTTACGGATCGGGCGAGACGCCCAGCCTGAGCTCCAACTATCCGTTGCTCGAGCGGTACCAACGGCAGGCGCAAGTGTTCTCGGGCGTGACGGGCTTCAACCATCGCCGGCTCAAAGTCCGGACCGCGGCAGGAACCGAGATCCTCGATGGGCAGTACGTCGCCGGGAACTACCACGAGGTCCTCGGTGTGCCGTTCGCGTTCGGCCGCGGGTTCTCGTCGGAGCCCGATCAGCCGTCTCAGGGCAGCCACATCGCCGTCATCAGCGCCGGCTTCTGGCATCGGCGGTTCGGCCGGGACCCCGCCGTCATCGGCCGGACGCTCGACGTGGACAACAAGCTGGTGACCATCGTCGGTGTGACCGCTCCCGGGTTTCACGGCTTCCGTCCGGGCACCGACTTCGCGGTCACGCTGCCGCTCGCGCTCCGGATGATCGACGAGCCGGGCTTCCGGACGATGCGCGACACGTGGACGAGTCTCACGCTCGTCGGGCGTGCCGTGCCCGGGGTGACCGCATCGCAGGCGCTGGCGGGCGTCGATCCGATCTTTCAGGCTTTCTGGATGGAGCCCGAGAACGCCTGGGCGCGTGGCAAAGCCGACAGGCGGCACCCGACGCGGCTGATTCCAGCCGAGCGAGGGACGGACCGACTGCGCGCGGCCTACTCGGAGCCGCTGGGCCTGCTCATGGGCATGGTCGGGCTCGTGTTGCTCATCGTGTGCGCCAACCTGGCCAACCTGCTGACCGCGCGTGGCGTTGCACGAAGACGAGAGCTCGCGATTCGGCTCAGCATCGGTGCGGGCCGGATGCGCCTCGTGCGACAAATGCTGACCGAAAGCGTGCTGCTCGCGGCAGCCGGGGGTGTGCTCGGACTCGTGATTGCCATGTGGGGCAGCGCCGCAATCGCCGCCATCTTGAACGGCGGTGGCAATCCGATCGTCATCGATACGGCCCCGAACGGCAGGGTACTCGCGTTCGTTTTCGTCGTCACGCTGCTGACCGGCCTCATGTCCGGGTTGATGCCGGCGCTCCGGAGTGCCAGGCTCGACCTGACACCGGCGCTTCGATCTGAACCACGCGGCAGCGGCCGCCTACCGCGGATTGTTTCGGGGAAAGTACTGGTGGCCGGTCAGGTCGCCCTGTCGCTCCTGCTCCTGGTCGCGACCGGACTGCTGGTGCGGACGCTGGTCAACCTGAAGACCCAGGATGCCGGGTTTCAGCCCGGCAAACTGCTCCTGTTCCACTTCGACACGCGAGGCACCCAGACCGACGTCATGACGCTCTACCAGATGCTCGCGGAACGGCTGAGGGCGATCCCCGGCGTCAAGACCGCGTCCGTGTCGACGATGAGCCCGTTGGGGACCACCTCAGAAAATCGCGGGATCCGGATCGTGAACGACACCGAGCCAGGAAGGGCGCGGGGCGCCCTCGCCAACCGGGTGACGGACGACTTCTTCTCGACGCTCGACATTCCGATCGTGCGGGGGCGCGGCTTGACGGGAAACTCGCTGGCGACGGCCGCGCGGATAGCCGTCGTCAACGAAACGATGGCCCGGGAGTATTTCGGCGGCGAGCCGATCGGCCGCGTGTTCGCCTTCAGCGCATTCCCCGACGTCCCGGTGACGGTCGTGGGTGTCGCGCGCGATGCGCGCCAGTTTCAGCTCGGCGAGCCGATCGTGCCGATGGTCTATATTCCGCTGGACCAGGCCGAAGAGCCCCAGAGGCTTCTCACCGCGACGCTTCGCACGGGAGCCGAGCCGCGTTTGGTCGAGGCCGACGTGCAAGCCGCCGTGCGGGGGACCCACGCCGACCTCGTGGTCAGCTATATGCGCACAATGGACGAGCAGATCGACACCTCGCTCCAGCGGCAGCGATTGCTGGCGACCCTGTCGATCGCCTTCGGCGGGCTCGGGCTTGCGCTCGCCTGCGTGGGCGTGTACGGCGTCATGGCGTACGGCGTGGCCCGGCGGCTTCGTGAGTTCAGCATCCGGCTCGCCCTTGGGGCGACGCGCAGCGGGCTGGTCTGGCGCGTGCTGCGGGAAACGCTCGTCGTGATGGCCATCGGCCTCGCGGTGGGTCTGGCCGGTGCGATTGCGGCGACCCGATTGCTCGCATCGTTTCTTTATGGGCTCACGCCAAACGATCCCGCCACGCTCGGTGCGGCCGCCGCGGTGCTTCTCGCCACTTCGATCGTCGCCGCGTATCTACCGGCCCGTCGCGCCGCGTCCGCCGATCCCGTCCGCGCGCTGAGGGTGGAGTGACGGCCGCGGTCCGCCAATCGGCGTCTTCAACGGGTAGACCGCGGTCAGGCCGTCGCCGTCGTATCGCGGTTTCATGTTCTGCGCGTCGCGCAGCGCCGCCAGGATCGCCATCGGAAGCCTCCGATGGATGTAGCGGCCGCTTACTTCACTGGGACGAGCTTCTTCAGTTCGTCGAGCCAGTTCTGGACGACGATCACTTCTTCGCGCGCCGTGGAGCCGGTGTTCTTCAGCATCAGGAAGCGGCCATCGCGTGCCACGTCGTAACTCGTGTCCCACGAAGTCTGCGCGTACGCGCCGCTGAAGAGCTTGCGACTCTCGCCGAAGGCGAATTTCGTCTCCGCCGTGATCGGAACCGCGTGAACGGCCACCGTCATCCCGTCGACTTTCCAGTAGTAGAGCTCCTTGCCGTCCCGCGACCAGACCGGCGTGATGCCGCCGTCCCGCGTGACTTTCCATTCACTGTCCTGTGCGTTCGAGAGCGGCCGCACGTAGATCTCATTCCTTTTGGTCTTATTCGACTCGTACGCGAACCAGCGCCCGTCCGGTGAGACCGCGGCGTTGCGCTCGACCGCCTCCGTGGCGACCAGCATGCGCCGCGTGCCGTCGGGCGCGACCAGTTCGATGTCGGTGGTGCCGACAGTGGCCAGGAGGCCGCCATTCCTGGCGAATACATTCGGGAACTCACCGCGAAGATCCGGTTCGCGCGTAATGGGCTCCGGCTTCCCGGATCCGTCAGCGGCCTGCCAGTAGAGCTGTGTGCGACCCTGCGCTATCAATGAGAAGGCGAGTCGCTTGCCGTCAGGCGCCCAGGCGGCCAGGAAGTTCGGCGTCGGATCCGTCGTCAGCTGCCGGAGCCCTCGTCCCTCGACGTCCCAGATCCAGACGTCGATGCCCTCGCTGCGCATGGGCATGGCGACAAACTTCCCATCGGGCGAGACTCGGGGGTTCGACCACGGGCGCGGGTCGATGGGCAGTGCTGTTTCCTTCCCTTCGCGATCCACCCACACGAGCGATCGCGCCTGGGAGGGCGGCTCGGGGAGGTAGGCGAGGGTGCCGTTGTCCGACACGCCGAAGGAGCCGGCCGCACGGAGACCCGTGAGCACCGCGCGCGGCGTGCCCACGACCTCGAGGCGATCGAGATCGAACGCCGCCGCCCACAAGCTGCCCTCGCTGAAGAACACCAGGTGGCCCGACGGCAGGTAGCGCCCGCCTGCACCGGACTGCACCTGCTTGCTTTGTCCCGTCGCGGTGTCGAGGACCATCAGCGCGGCGGCGTCGCCCACCGCGATATGCGTATACAAGATCGAGCGGCCACCTCGCAGCGTCTGTGGCCACGCATGGATCTCGTTGACGGGTGTCGTGACCGCCGTGAGAGTGCCACCGCCGACAGGCACACGCTGAAGACCCCGACGCGCAGTGCCGACGATCATGAACCCGTCGTCCGTCCAGGCGACGCCCGACAGCACGTCGAATGGGAGCGTCGCGATCGTCTCAGACGCTCCGCCCTCGACACTCACGCGCTTCAGGAGCTGTCCGACGCGGTAAACGACCGACTGCCCGTCCGGCGAGAAGGACGCGTCATTGCCCAGCGCGTCGCCAATCGGGACAGGCTTCAGTTGATCGAGAGACCGACGCAGGAGTCGTCTCTCGCCGCGTTCCTGCGCGCTATAGACGACCGCACGTCCGTCGGGTGACACGGTCACCCGGGCGGCCACCAGGACCCCCTCGGCGACCGTCTCCGTGAACCGTGTGATGCCCCCAGACGCCGTCGCGCCAGGCGCACGTCCTGTCCAGATCGCGATGCCGCCAACGGCGGCGCCGGCGATCAGCAGTCCGGCAACGAGGAGGGGAGAGATGCGCCTCGCGGGTGCTGTCGTCGCGGTCGCGGGGTCGAGCAAGTCCCACGCGTCGCCGATGTCGCGCAGCCGATTCCGTGGATCTTTCTCGAGGCACCTCTTGAGGAGTCGCCGAACCTCGCGCGGGGCCAGGCTGAGATCGGGCTCGACCTTGACGACCGAGGCGATCGTCTCCGTGACGTCCTCGCCTCGAAACAACCGCTTGCCTGTCACCATCTCGTACAGCAAGCAGCCGAACGCCCAGATGTCGGCGCGTCTATCCACGCGTTTGCCGCGTGCCTGCTCTGGCGACATGTACGCCGCCGTCCCGAGGATGACGCCCTGCATCGTCATCGCCGGCGACGTGATCGTCGGCGAGTCGGCCGTGTCGCCCGACGTGCCGGCCGCGTCCATCGCCTTGGCGAGCCCGAAGTCGAGCACCTTCACGGTGCCGTCGTCCTTGACCTTGACGTTGGCGGGCTTCAGATCCCGGTGCACGATGCCCCGGTCGTGCGCGGCTTCGAGCGCCGCCGCCACCTGCCGCGCGATCGCGAGCGCCTCTTCGAGCGGGAAAGGACCGTCGGAGATGCGGGAGGCGAGCGTCGGCCCGTCGACGAGCTCCATGACGATCGCAAACCGGCCGGCCGTTTCTTCGAAGCCGTGCAGGGTCGCGATGTGGGGATGATTCAGGGCGGCGAGCACTCGCGCCTCGCGTTGGAAGCGCGCGAAGCGCTCCGGGTCTGCCGCAAACTCTTCCGGCAGGATCTTCAGGGCGACGTCCCGGCCGAGCTTCGTGTCGCGAGCGCGGTAGACCTCGCCCATGCCGCCCTGACCGATGAGCTCGGCTACTTCATAGGCACCGAGGCGCGCGCCGGGCGTGAGGGACATCGGGCCGCGCGCATCTTATCAACTCGCTGGTATCCGCCGGGTCTAAAGACCCGGCCTCCACGCGCTGGATTCGGCTACACTCTGCGCCCATGAGCGCGCGCCCGAAGCTCTTCCTGATGATGGTGCTCCAGTTCTTTATCTGGGGCGCCTGGCTCCCGTTGATCTTCGGCTACCTGCCGAGCCTCGGGTTCACGCCCGGCCAGCAGGCGCTCGTCCTCAACGCGTTCCCGGTGGCTTCGATTA
>Ga0137313_1000092_pt1 | contig 29621 bp, 25 predicted proteins | sample EasRivERMZT166_2_FD_102287 | JGI IMG/M metagenome (GOLD analysis project Ga0137313, IMG submission 102287) | Soil microbial communities from meander-bound floodplain in the East River, Colorado, USA - East River MetaG ERMZT166_2 | ecosystem: Environmental > Terrestrial > Soil > Floodplain ...
ATCGCGCGACCACCGTGGACAACCTGCGCCGCGTCCTCGACGCCGCCGCGGCCGACGACTTTTTCGTGCGGATCGACATGGAGAACTCGCCGTATACGGACGCCACCCTCGACACGTTCGAAACGGTGTGGGGCATCGGGTACAAGAATGTCGGAGTCGTGATCCAGTCGGCGCTGCGGCGATCCGAGCAGGACATCCGCCGCGTGAACCGGCTGGGCGGACGGGTCCGGCTGGTGAAGGGCGCGTACCGCGAGCCTGGCGAGGTCGCGTACCGTCGCAAGGCCGACGTCGACGCGGCGTTCATCGACCTCATGACGCTGCTCTTCAAGGAAGGGACGTACCCGGCCATTGCGACGCACGATCCCGCGATGATCGACGCCGCCCGCCGCATCGCGCGCGAGACGGGCGTGACGCCCGACCGGTTCGAGTTTCAGATGCTGTACGGCGTGCGCCGCGATCTGCAGACCGCCCTTCACCGCGACGGCTACCGCATGCGGATTTACGTGCCGTTCGGCAGCGAGTGGTTCCCGTACTTCATGCGCCGGCTCGGGGAGCGCCCCGCCAACGTCGGCTTCGTGATCAAGAGCGTGCTGCAGGAAAAACGTTCGCTTTGAACCTTGCCCATGCAGGCCGGTCCGGGTTGTGGACCGGCGGGCTATGCCGTCAGTCGCGACGCCACCTCCACCAGCACATCCCGGCACGTATACACGTCGTCCAGCGTCACGTACTCGGTCGTGCTGTGGAGCCCGGCGCCGCCGGGACCAAACAGCAGAGCGGGGATGCCGGCGCCGCCCAAGATCGCCGCGTCCGTCCAGAACGTCATGCCGACGGGCGCGTTCGGCCGGCCCGCGCGCGCGAGCGCGTCGCCGAGCGTCCGCGCGAGCGGATGCGCGGCATCCAGACAGTACGGCGCGCGATGGCCGGTGAGCCTGACGGTCGCCTGGAATTCCGGGTCCGCCTGCGATAGCCGATCGACGATCGCGCGCGCCTCCGTCTCGACGATCCGTTCATCCTCGGTGCCGACCGTGCGCCGCTCGTAGACGAGCGTGCAGCGGTCCGGATAGCTGCTGAGCTCGCGGCCGCCCGCGATGATCGAGGCGTGCAGCGAGCCGGTCCCCTGAATCGGATCCGGTTTCGCGGCCTGCAACTCGCGGTCGCGCGTCTCGAGGAGCGCGAGCACGCGCCCCATGCGCGCGATCGCGTCGCGGCCTTCCTGGGGCCGGCTGCCGTGCGCGGCGCGGCCCTTCGTCACGACCTCCACCCACGCGAAGCCCTTGTGGCCAATCGCCATCTGCAGATCGGTCGGCTCGGTGACGATCGCCATGTCCGCGCGCCATTCGCGCACGAGCGCCTCGGCGCCGAGGCTCATGTGCTCTTCATCAACGACGGCGGCGACGACGAGACGGCCGCGTGTCCATCGGCTCGCCAGCGTGCCGGCCGCCGCAATCATCGCGGCGACGCCGCCCTTCATGTCCTGCGCGCCGCGGCCGTAAAGCCGGCCGCGATCGACGCGCGGCACGAACGGATCGGTCATGCCCTCGACGCCGACGGTGTCGAGATGCCCGCAGAACATCACGGTGGGGCCGGGCTGCCGGCCCTCGAGCACGCCGACGACGTTCGCGCGCCCGGGCGCCGCCTCCTGCAATACGACATCCAGCCCGGCCGACGCCAGGCTCGCCTTCGCGATCGCCGCCGCTTCCGCTTCCCCCGGCGCGCCCTCGACGAGCGACGGGTTCACCGAGTTCGCCGCGACGAGGGATTTGAGTACCGGAAGCGGATCCATGGGCAAGTTCAATTCTCCGACTTTCCCTTCGAACTTTGAACTTCGAACTTTGAACTCCGAACTTCGAACTTCACTATGATCTGCCCGTGTCTTTGTCGCCAAAAGTTGTCGCCATAACAGGCGCCTCTTCCGGCATTGGACGCGCGGCGGCTTTGGCGCTGGCGGCCGACGGCGCGGTCATCGTCGCGTCGGCGCGACGCACGGACCTGCTTGACTCCCTCGTGGCCGAGATCATGGCGGCGGGCGGTCGCGCTCTGGCGGTTCCCGGCGACGTCACGAACGAAGCGGACATGCGCACGCTCGTCGCCCGCGCGGTCGAGTCGTTCGGCCGGCTGGACGTGATGATCTGCAACGCGGGAATCGGCTTCTACGGGCCAATCGACGAGACGCCGCCCGACGTGCTGCGGCGCGTCGTCGATGTGAACGTGATGGGCACGATGTACGCGGCACGAGCCGCCCTCGAGGTGTTCCGGCGGCAGGACCAGGGCCACATCATCGCCATCTCGTCGATTGCCGGTCGGCGCGGCATCGGCGGCTCGTCGCTCTACAGCGCGACGAAGGCGGCGCAGATCGGATTCATCGAAGGCCTGCGCGCCGAGTTCGTGGGCACCAATCTGCACGCGTCACTGGTGTACCCGGTCTCCACGCAAACCGAGTTTCGCGACGCCATCCACCGCGACTACGGCCACGTCGTGCAGGGCGTCGGCCCGCTCCAGTCCGTCGAATCCGTCGCCCGCGCGATCGTCCGGTGCGTCCGCCGCCCGCGCGCCGAGGTGTATCCGCACCGGCTTTCGAAGTGGCTCGCGGTGATGGCGGTGACGTGCCCCGCGTGGACGGATGGGTACGTGCAGAGATTCACGCGGCGGACAAAGAAAGCGACCGATTGATCCAGGTACGCCTCGTACGTCACGTACGCCTCGTACCTGGAACCTTCTGACGCTGATTACTTCACGAAAGGAAGTGGGCCAGCGTCGGTTCGTTCCACGTACGTGACGTACGTGGCGTACGTGGCGTACGTGGCGTACGTGGCGTACGTGGCGTACGCGGCGTACCTCGCATACCTGACCTCAGAGGCGTACCTGGCGTACGATCTGCCTGTGCTTCCGCCCCTGGCCATCCGAATCGCTGAAGCCGTCCGCGACGCCGGCGGCCGCGCGCTCGTGGTCGGCGGCTGGGTGCGCGACGAGCTGGCGGGCCGCGCGCCGAAGGATCTCGATCTCGAGGTCTTCGGCGTCGAGAGCGCACGGCTGCGCGCGCTGCTCGAGCCGCTCGGCCGTGTGGATACGGTCGGCGAAAGCTTTTCAGTACATAAAGTCGAGGGCATCGACGTCTCCCTCCCGCGCCGCGAGTCCAAGACGGGCCGCGGCCACAAGGGGTTCACGGTCGAGGGCGATCCCTCGCTGTCGGTGGAAGAGGCCGCCCGGCGGCGCGATTTCACGATCAACGCGATCTCGCGCGATCCCCTCACCGGCGAGGTCGTCGATCCGTTCGACGGCCGGCGGGATCTGGCCGATCGCCGCCTGCGGGTCGTCGATCGACGGACGTTCGGCGACGACAGCCTGCGCGTGCTGCGCGCGCTGCAGTTTGTCGCGCGCTTCGACCTGACCGTCGACGAGGAGACGCGCAGCCTCCTGCGCTCCATCCCGCTCGACGATCTGCCGTCCGAGCGCGTCTGGGGCGAAGTCGAGAAGCTGCTCCTGATTGCGGACAAGCCATCGGTCGGTCTCGCGCTCGCGCTCGACCTGGGCGTCGTCGAGCGGCTGTGGCCGGAGCTGAAGCCGCTCGTCGATTGTCCGCAGGACCCGGAATGGCACCCCGAAGGCGACGTGTGGGTGCACACGCTGATGGTGGTCGACGAAGCGCGGGCGCGGACCAATGGCCTCGAGCGGGGGCCGGCGGCCGCGATGATGCTCGGCGCGCTCTGCCACGATCTCGGCAAGCCGATGACGACGGCGTTTCTGGACGGGCACGTGAAGTCGCCTGGCCACGAGGTCGCGGGACTTCTGCCGGCGGCGCGGCTGCTCGATCGGCTGAACGTCCACACGCTCGACGGCTTCGACGTGCGACAGGCCGTGCTGGGTCTCACCGCGCATCACATGGCGCCGCACGCGTTTCGCAAGTCGCCGACGCCCGTGGGCGACGGGGCGTTCCGCCGGCTCGCCCAGAAGGTCGATCTCGAGCTGCTCGCGCGCTTCTGTCAGGCCGACTGCCACGGCCGGACCGGAACCTTCGACTGCTCCGCCATGGACTGGTTTCTCGATCGCGCGCGGCGCCTCGGCATCGAGCACGCGCCGCCCAAACCGCTCGTCCTCGGCCGCCACCTCCTCGAGCTCGGCGTCCCGCCCGGGCCCGACATGGGCAAGCTGTTGAAAAAGATCTACGAAAAGCAGCTGGACGGCGAGGTGACGACGCTGGAGGGAGGATTGGAGCTGGCGAAGACGCTTGGGGTCAGACCGGGGTCAGACGAGGGTCAGACCTTGGTCTGACCCTCGTCTGACCCCGGTCTGACCCCTTCCAGCTTCGCCAGCGTGTCCGGCGATACGTTGCCGCCGCTCAGGATCGCGACGACTCTCTTCGACTTGTCCGCGAGCGGACTGCCGGGCGTTGGCCAGAGCACTGCGGCCACCGTCGCGGCGCCGGACGGCTCCACCACGAGCTTGGCTTCGTGGAAGAGCCACAGCGCGGCTCGCTTGATCACGGCATCCTCGACCGTGACGACACGGTCCACAAACTTCCGCACGTACTCGAACGTGATGTCGCCAGGCCTGACGGGAATGAGCCCGTCGGCCACACTTTCGGCGCGGTCGAGGGTGACCGGGTGGCCCGCCGCGAGCGACGCCGTCATCTTCGCGGCGCCGGCGGGCTCGACGCCGACGATCACGACGTTCGGCCAGCTCTGTTTGACGGCGGCGGCGACGCCGGCCACGAGCCCGCCCCCGCCCATGGGCACGGCGATCATCTCGGTGTCCGGCGCCTGATCGAGGATCTCGAGTCCGCAGGTGCCCTGCCCCTCAACGATCCACGGATGATCGAACGGCGGCACCATCGTCAGGCCGCGGGCGGCCGCTTCGGCTTCGGCGCGCTTGCGCCGCTCGAGCGACGTCGTGCCCTCGAGAATGACTTCCGCGCCCCAGCGCTTGACGCCCGCCACCTTCACCGCCGGCGCCGTGGTCGGCATGACTATGACCGCGCGCCCGCCGAGGCGTGAGGCCGCGAGCGCGACGGCCTGGCCGTGGTTACCGGAGGAGAACGTGATGACGCCGCGGGCGACCTCATCCGGCGTGAGTCGCATCAGCATGTTGGTGGCGCCGCGGATCTTGAAGGCGCCGCCAGGCTGCTGCATCTCGCACTTCAGGAGCAGCGGCCGACCGGCCAGATCGGACACGTCCACGACGGCGGTCCGTCGTGCGACGTGGGCGATGCGGCGCGCCGCCTCCCGGATGGCGTCGACGCCGACTACTTCAGGTGCTTGGTAAGAAACGCGATCGTGAGCGGCCATGCCTGCTCTGCGGCCTTGAGGTTGGCGCCTGCCGCCCCACCCTGATTGCCGAGGAATCCGTGACCGGCGCCCTCGAACGTGTGCGGCTCGTAGGTCTTGCCGAGTTTCTGCATCGCCGCGGTGGTCGGGGGCACGGTCGCGTTGATGCGCGCGTCGTTGCCGCCGTACATCGCGATCACGGGCGCCTTGATCTTCGCCAGGTCGGCTTCCGGGGCCGATTCAGCGGTGGATCCCGGTACATCGCCGTAGTACACAACCGACGCGTTGAGGCCAGGTTGCGCAATCGCGTACGCGAAGCTGCGCGTGCCGCCCCAGCAGAATCCGATCACCGCGGTCTTGCCGTTGGAGGCCGGCAGCTTCTTGCCGTACTCCATCGCGGCATTCAGCCGCGCCGTCATCTCGTCATTGGTCAGGGTGCGAATCGTCTGCCCCACCGCGGATCCCAGCGACGCCGACCCGCCGCCGTCCGGACCCTTGCCGGACAGAAAGTCCGGCACGATGGCGATGAAGCCGTCCTGCGCGAGCTGATCGCCGAGCGCGCGCGGCCAATCCCGCATCCCGTTGATGTCATGGATCACCAGGACGACGCCGGCCTTTTCTTTCTTCTCTGGATAGACGACGAAGGAGTTGAGCTTGGTCCCGTCCGCCACCTGAATATCGACCCACTCCCCGTGCCGGGAGCTTTCCTTCAGCGCACGGGCCGCATGGTCGGCGTTACCCGGCGGGATGCGGTCGTTCCATTGCAACTCGATGGGCGGCGTCTGCTGCGCGCGGCCCGGTGCGGGGACCGGTGTGCCGGTCTGCGTGCCCTGCGCGCTCAGAATATCCACGGGACCGGCGGCGACGCCGGCAACAACTGCGGCAATAGCGAAACGGCGAATGGTCATGGGCCAGATCCTTTGACCGCTATTATGTCCCCGGATGGCTCGCGACACGCTCCTCGACTTCTTCGAGGACTACTTCACTTCCGACGAGCCGTTCATCGTCCATGACGACGGGTATCGCGTGCGGGAGGTCAGCTATCGGGCGCTGGCCGACGCGGCGCGCGCGTTTGCGAGCCGGCTCGCGTCGCACGGCGTCGCGCCGGACGATCGCGTCGTCATCTGGTCCGAAAACCGCGCGGAGTGGGTCGCGGCGCTCTGGGGCTGCCTGATCGCGCGTGTCGTGCTCGTCCCGGTCGACTACCGCGCGACGGCTGACCTCCTGGGCCGGGTGAGTGCAATCGTCCAGGCCAAAGTGGTCGCGATCGGGGATGAAGTTACGGCGCCTTCAGAGGTTACAGGTGCCGTGTGGCGACTTGCCGATGCCATCTCCTTCGCCTCTGTGGCCTCCGTTTCCCCCGTGGCCTCGGCGAGTGTTCTTGGCAGTTCCGGAACCACGCTTGCAGAGATCATCTTTACTTCTGGCGCCACCGCCGATCCCAAGGGCGTCACCATCACGCATCGCAACGTCCTCGCGAACATTCTTCCGATCGAGCGTGAGATTCGAAAGTACCGGAAGTACGAGCGTCCGTTTCATCCGGTCCGATTCCTGAACCTCCTGCCGCTCAGCCACATGTTCGGACAGTCGATGGCGACGTTCGTGCCGCCGATGCTCGGCGGCACCGTGGTCTTCTCGCACGGCTACAGTCCGGTCGAGATTCTCCGGCAAATCAAGTCGCGGCGCGTGTCGGTCCTCGTCTGCGTGCCGAAGGTGCTCGACGTGCTGCGCGAGCACCTGCAGCGCGCGGCGCCGATCGTCGCCGAGAAAGACGTCCTCGAAGGCAAGCACTTCCTGTGGCGCTGGTGGCGGTACCGCGCAGTGCATCGGCTGTTTGGCTGGAAGTTCTGGGCGATCGTCTGTGGCGCCGCGCCGCTCGAGCCGGAGCTGGAGGCCTTCTGGCGCAAGCTGGGCTTCCTCGTCGTGCAGGGCTACGGCCTGACCGAGACCGCGCCCGTGGTCACGCTGAACCATCCGTTCCGCGCCTCCAAAGGCACCGTCGGCAAGCCGCTCGAAGGCGTGGAGGTGAAGATCGCGCCCGACGGCGAGATCCTCGTGCGCGGCGACAACGTGACGTCCGGCTATTACCGCGCGCCGGGACAGGACGACCGGTCCGCGGCCGAACAGGGCGCGGCGTTCGAAGGCGGCTGGTTCCACACGGGCGACATCGGCGAGCTCGACGCGTCGGGCCAGCTGCTCATCAAGGGCCGCAAGAAAGAAATGATCGTGACGCCGCAGGGGCTCAACGTCTTCCCGGAGGACGTCGAGCGCGCGCTCCTTGGGCAGCGAGGGGTCCGCGAGGCCGCCGTGGTCGGCGTGCGGGTCGAGGGCGAAGAGCGCGTCCATGGGGTGCTGGTCGTCGAGCCGGGCGCGGACGTGCCGGCGATCGTTCGCGCCGCCAATTCGACGCTCGAGGATCACCAGCGCGTCTGGAGTTCGTCGGTCTGGCCGGGGGACGCGCTGCCCCGCACCGAGGGCACGCAGAAGCTGAAGCGCCGGGACATCCAGCGCTGGGCGGCGGGCGAGAGCGCAGGCCGCCCGGTCGCGACCGGCGGCGGCTCGTCCGTCGAGGCCGTGGTCGCGCGATTCGCGGCCGGACGCGACATCAGCGCGTCCACGACGCTCGACGAGCTCGGGTTGAGCTCGCTCGATCGAGTCGAGCTGATCATGGCGCTCGAGGAGGCGTTTCAAACCACGCTCGACGAGGGAGCGCTGGAGGGCAAGAAAACCATCGAGGAGATCAGAACCCTCGTAGGTTCCGGGGTGCCGGGGTTCCGGGGTGCCGAGGTGCTGCCCGCCGGTTCCGAGGTTCAGGGTTCTTTCGAACTTCGAACTTCGAACTCTGAACTTATCGCTTTCCCCTCCTGGAATCGCTGGCCGATCTCGTGGTTCCTTCGGCGTATCAGCCTGCCGACGTGGATTCTGCCTCTGCAGCGGCCCTTCGTGAAGATGACCGTCACGGGCCGCGAGCATCTGGATGCGCTCGCGCAGGCGGGCGGACCGGTCGTGTTTGCCGCCAATCACCAGAGCCACATGGACGTCCCGGTGATGATGCTGGCGATGCCGGCGCGGTGGCGGTATCGCGTGGCGCCGGCGATGGCGAAGGAGTTCTTCCGGCCGCACTTTTTCCCGGACGGGTTCCCGGCGAAGAAAGTCTTCTGGAATCGTGTCTGGTATTACCTCTCCGCCATGTTCTTCAACGCGTTCCCGCTGCCGCAGCGCGAGGCGGGCACGCGCCAGGCGCTGCGCTACATGGGCGACGTGCTCGGCGACGGCTACTCGATCATCATCTTTCCCGAGGGCGAGCGCCGCGAAGCCGGCCAGATCGCGCCGTTCCGCGGCGGCATCGGCATGATCGGCGCGCGCCTCGGCGTCCCCGTCGTGCCGGTCCGGATCGAAGGCCTCGACAAGGTCCTGCACCCGAAAATGCGCTGGCCCAAACGGGGGCCGGTCAGGGTCGCGTTTGGTCGGCCCTTGCGGCTCGCGGGCGAAGACTACCAGGCGCTCGCGAAAGAGGTAGAAGAGGCGGTTAGAGCGCTATGAACCGATGAACCCATGAACCCATGAACCTACGCTATGCTTCTAAGGTTGAAAGGACCGCATTGAGCAAAGACGACCTTATTGATGTTCAAGGAACCGTGATGGCCGTGCATAGCGGAGGGCTTTACCGCGTGCAGGTGGATGCAGGGCACGAGGTGCTCGCGCAGTTGAGCGGCCGGATGCGCCGCTTCCGGATCAAAGTCGTCCCCGGCGATCGCGTCACCGTGGGCGTCTCCCCTTACGATCCCGTCCGCGGCATCATCACCTTCCGAGCTCGCTAGCGAAACAACCAATTGCCAGAACAGACATCTTCAGGCCATCGCCAGGGACGCCGGAATCGCGGCGGCCGCGGCCGCAGGCCCGGCGGCCACGCCAGACCGGCATCCTCGAGCGCGCCGCAGGCGCCGCCGCGTGAATCCGCGACGTTCGATCCGGCGCCCGTGCCGTTCCACACGCTCGTCATGGAGCCGGCGTTGCGCGACGCGCTCGAACAGCGCGGGTTCGTCGAGACCACGCCGATTCAAAGCGCGGTGCTGCCGTACGCCCTTGCCGGCAAGAACGTCATCGGCTGCGCGGAAACGGGCACCGGCAAGACCGCGGCGTACGTGCTGCCCGTCCTCTCGCGGCTCATTCGCGAGGACCGCGAGGCCGGCCCCCGCGCCGCGCATCACGCCACGCGCGCGCTGATTCTCGCGCCCACGCGCGAGCTCGCGACGCAGATCGACGACGAGATCCAGGGCTTTGCGTACCACGCGCCGGTCGCGAGCGCCGCCGTCTATGGCGGCGTTCCGATGGAGCCGCAGGAGCGCGCGCTCAAAGCCGGCGTGGACATCGTCGTCGCCACGCCCGGCCGGCTGCTCGATCACATGCGCAGCAGCGTCGGCGATTACTCCAAGCTCGAAGTATTCGTCCTCGACGAAGCTGACCGCATGATGGACATGGGCTTCTGGCCCGACGTCCGCAAGATCGCGGAAGCGCTGCCGAAGAACGGTCCGCGGCAGACGATGCTCTTCTCGGCCACCATGCCGGACGAGGTCATGCGGTTTGCCGACGCGCTCGCGCCGGACGCCATCTTCATCCAGGTCGGATCGCGGCGCGGACCGGCGACGACGATCTCGCATGAAGCGCGGATCATCTCGCACCGGGAGAAGGCGCAGTTCCTCGCGAAGTACCTGCGGCGCGCGCACGACACGGCGATCGTGTTCGTCAACACCAAGATCGGCACCGATCGCCTGGCCCGCCAGCTCCGGCAGTCCGGCATCCGCGCCGAGGCGATCCACGCCGACCGCACGCAGGAAGCCCGGACCGCGGCCATCGAGAGCTTCCGCGCCGGCCGCACGCGCATCCTCGTCGCCACGGACGTCGCGGCGCGCGGCCTGGACATCGACGACGTGGCCCTCATCGTGAACTACGAAGTGCCCTTCAGCCTGGACGGCTACGTCCACCGCGTCGGCCGCACCGGCCGCTACGGCGCCACGGGCCACGCCCTCACGCTCGCGGAGCCATCCGAGCGGCACGACCTCGAACAGATTGAAAAGGCCTTCGGACTCAAACTGATCACGGATTGAAGTCGCGATGAGCCGCCTGGCCGCCGGCATCCTGTGTGTCGCGATCGGGCTGGCCGGCGCCTGCGCGGATCGCCCGAGCGTGTCGCAGGCGTCCCGTCCGCCGAACATCGTCCTCGTGCTCGTCGACGACATGCGCTGGGACGACTTCGGCGCGGGCGGGCATCCCTTCTCGCAGACGCCGAACATCGACCGTGTGGCGCGCGAAGGCGCCCGGTTCCTGAACGCGTTTGCCACTACTCCCCTCTGTTCGCCCAGTCGCGCCAGTTTTCTGACCGGCCAGTACGCGCACACGCACGGCATCGTGGACAACACCGCGCGCGACGAAGCCAGCCATCACCTCAAGACGTTTGCGCCTCCGCTCCAGGCGGCCGGATACGCCACGGCCTTCATGGGCAAGTGGCACATGGGGAACGACGACACGCCGCGGCCCGGGTTCTCGCACTGGGTGGCGATGAAGGGGCAGGGCGAGGCGGAAGACCCCAAGCTCAACGTGGACGGCCAGCGGATCGAGCGGAAGGGCTACGTCACCGACATCCTGACCGAGTACGCCACGGCGTTCATCAAGCGATCGGCCGACAAGCCGTTCCTGCTGATGCTCTCGCACAAGGCCCTGCATCCGAACTTCGCCCAGGCTGCCGACGGCAGCATCTCCCGGATCGGCGAAGGCGGCACGGGCTTCGTGCCCGCGCCCCGCCACCGCGGGCGCTACGCGACTGCCGTCGTGCCGCGGCGGCCGAACGCGATGAAGGCGCCGGTGGGCAAACCCGCGCTGCAAAGAAAGATCGACAACCTGCCGCCGCTCGGCCCAAAAACCGCGACGAGCGACGCCGAGGTGCGCGACCGGCTCGAGATGCTGCTGGCCGTGGACGAGAGTCTTGGCACAATCTTCGACACGCTGACGAAGCTCGGCCAGCTGGACAACACGATGATTGTCGTCGCCGGCGACCACGGATACTTCTACGGCGAGCACGGCTTGAACGAGGAACGCCGGCTGGCCTACGAGGAATCGGCGAGGATGCCGCTGCTCATCCGGTACCCGAAGCAGATTGCCGCCGGCACGACGCCCGCCCAGCTGGTGCTGAATCTCGACGTGGCGCCGACTTTCCTCGACGTGGCGGGGCTCCCGCCCGTGGCCGGCATGCAGGGAACGTCGCTCCGTCCGCTCTTTTCGGGCCCGGCGCCGCCGTGGCGCTCGTCTTTTCTGATCGAGTACTACACGGACATCGTGTTTCCCCGGATTCGGAATATGGGCTACGAAGCGGTCCGCACGGAACGCTACACCTACATCCACTATCTGGAATTACCGGGCATGGATGAGCTCTACGATCTCAAGACCGACCCGTATGAAATGACGAACATCATCAACGAGCCGGCCGGCCGCGCCGCGTTGCCCGAGGTCCAGGCCGAGCTGGCGCGGCTCCAGCGCGAGAGCGGATATACGGGAAGAAAGAAATGAACTGCTACGGGTCGCGCGAGGGCTGGCTCCACCTGCGCGACAGCATCTCGATGAAATTCACCAGCTGATCGTCCCAGAGATCCCACGAATGCCCGCGAGGCGACACTTCGCGGTACTCATAGGGGATCTTTCGTTCGGTAAGCCGCTCGACGAACCGGCGGTTGTCAATCACGAAGATGTCCTGGTTGCCGCTCGCCAGGTACAACACCGGCACAGACTCGAGGGGGATGTTCGCGAGCAGCGAGCTCGGATCGCGTTCGAGGCGCTCGGGCGATCCCGGCTTGCCGAACGTCTGCTGCTCCCGCGACGACATGTCCATGTTGGGTGACTGGCGGGAGATCAGGTACGGAGCGCTCATCGCGCCAACGGCGCTGAAGAGATGATGATGCTTGAGCCCGAGCAGCATCGCGCCCCAGCCGCCCATCGAGACGCCGGCCACCGCGCGCCCCTGGCGACTGGCCACCGTTCGATAGGTCTTGTCGATGTAGCCGATCAGGTCGTTGACGACGAAGTCCTCGTACTTCGCCTTCGGATCGGCGACGCTGTTGACATACCAGCTTTCGCCGGCATTCGGCGTGACGATGATGACGCCGCGGGAGGCCTGCGCGCCGAACCAGGGACGAGCGGCGAATGCCGTGTGGTCCTGACCGCCGCCGTGCAGGAGATACAGGACCGGATACCGTCTGCCCGACCGGGCGTAGTCCACCGGCAGCAGGATGCTGACGGGCCTCGCCTCGTTCAGCGCGGTACTCGGAACGCGAACGACCGTCGGCGACGCCGTCGTGGTCGTTGCGGGGGACTGGCCGGCAGTGTCAATCTGGATCAACGCGCACGCCAGGATCGCGACCAGCGAAGTCCGCATATCGATGCCCTCTGACTGGGCCCCGAGCTTACCTCGATGCCTTCCGCGACGCCACCGGGCGATAAGAAATGTATCCGGCCATCCTGGTGGAGCCATATTGGATCCATAATGGAGCCATGGCGACCGTCACTCTTTCAGTCAAACACGTCCCCCGGGATTTGGCCAGGCGCTTGCGCGAGCGCGCGGAGCGGAATCATCGATCGCTGCAGGGTGAGCTGCTGGCGATTCTGACGGACGCCGGCACGGTCACGTCGGTGTCGGACCTTGCCGCACTCGTCAGGCGGATTGGCCTGAAGTCGCCGTCGGAATCAGCAGCCATCATCCGGGCGGATCGAGATGCCCGTAGTCGTTGACGCGTCCGCCATCGGGGCGATCGCGTTCGGCGAACCCGACGGACCGACGCTCAAGGCACACCTCGAAGGCGAGACACTCGTGGCCCCCGCACTCATCGACTTCGAGCTCATGAACATCGCCGTCAAGAAAGCGCGGAAGCGTCCCGAGACCGCCGGACAGATCGCGGTGGGTCTCGGGGCGGCGCTGCAGCTTCCGCTCACGCGCGTCGCCGTGCCAGGGCTTGAAATCCTGGTCCTGGCCTCCGAAACAGGCCTCACCGCCTATGACGCCGCCTACCTCTGGCTCGCGCGATCCCGTGACGTCGAGCTGGTTACACTGGACAAGACCCTCGCGCGCTTTGCGCCATAAGCTACTTCCTCAGTTCCCCCGTTCTTGCTGCTGAAGATCGGTTATCTTCCCTCTGTTCGGGCGCCTCGTCGCCTGATACCCGGAGGCTGTATGCAGGTTGTCACCACCCCGTCTGGCACGCGGCGCGCCTATCTGGTGCGCGTAGCGCTGATTTCTCTCCTCGCGATCCTGCCGCTGTCGCTCATTGCGCAGCAAGGCGCCAGCCGCGCGACGCTGCCGCCCGGCGCCGCCGTGGCGATTCCGTTCGAAGGCGCGGGCTGGCAGGACAAGGTGCTCTCACATGAGGGCTACGTCATGCCGCCGCGCGAGCTCGCCGACGCCGTGCTGGCGCCGCGCGAGATGAACCTCACGCTCACCAACCCGAGCCCGGACAAGAAGTGGTTCCTCGACGAAATCGGCGACGGCCCGGTGCCGATGACGATCTTCGGCCGGCCCTTCGACGAGCTCGGCGGCGTGTTCATCGACTTCCGGGCCAACCGCCAGCGCGCGATGAGCCGCCGCAACACGACCGGCCTCCAGATCATCTCCGCCGCGGACGGCTCGCGAAAGACGCTCGCGACACCCGCCGGCGTCCGCGTGACCAACGGCCGCTGGACGCCCGACAGCACCGGCATCGTGTACACGACGCTGGCCGACGACGGGACGTACCTCTGGGTGACGGACGTCGCAACGAACAAGCCGCGTCAGATTTCGAAGATCTCGCTGCTGACGACGTTCGTGACGAACTTCGAGTTCGTGAACAACGGCAAGACGATCGTCGCCGTGTTCCCGCCGGAAGGCCGAACGGCGCGCCCGCTGCCGCCGGCGGTGCCGGCCGGGCCTGAGATTCGCCTGTCCCTGACGGCGGATCGCAACCGGCTGCGGACGTACCCGAGCCTGATGACCACGCCGTACGAGCAACAGTTGCTCGAGTGGCACGCCACCGGTCAGGTCGGCCTCATGGACGTCGCGACGGGCGCGCTCACCCGCTTCGGCACGCCCGGGATGATCACCGGCGTCGACATGAACCCGACCGGCAATTACGCGCGCGTCACGCGCATGAAGAAGCCGTTCTCCTACGACGTGCCGGTGAGCAGCTTCGGGGCCGTTGAAGAGGTGTGGGATCGCGCGGGCAAGGCGCTCGCGAAGATCACCGAGCGCGAGCTCAACCTCGGCGTCCAGGCGGACACGACGCCGGATCCGCCGGACCCGACACAGCCCGGAACGCCTCCTGCGGCGCAGGCGGCGGGCGGCGGTGGCGGACGCGGCGGCGGCGCCGCGGCCGACAACGGCAAGCGCGAGCTCGGCTGGCGCGCCGATGGCAACGGATTTACCTACCTGCAGCTCGAACCGGCGCCACCCGCGCCGGCTCGCGGCGGCGGCGGGAACGCCGGCGCTGACAACGCGCCGGCCGGTGGCGGCGGCGCAGGCCGCGGCGGTCAGGCGGCAGGCGGCGCGGGACGCGGCGGCCAGCAGGCCCCGCCGCGCAAGGATCGCTTGATGCATTGGCTGCCGCCCTTCGGCGACACCGATGCGAAGCTGATCTACGAAAACCCGACGCGCATGACGGGCGTCCGCTTCTCGCCCGATCAGCAGATCGTCTTCTTCACCGAGAACAACGCGACGGTCGCGCTCTTCCTGTCGGACACGACGCAGAAGTACACGATCGCGCGCTCGGGCCGCGCCGGCGGCGAGGGCGCGGGCGGCGCAGCGGCGCCAGCCGGCGCCCAGGCCGGCCGCGGCGGCGCTCCTGACACCGGCGGCCCCGGCACGCTCGTCGGCCTCACCGCCGGCGGCGGTGGTGGCGGCGGTCGAGGCGGCGGCGGAGGGCGCGGCGGTGGCGGCGGTGGTGGCGGCGGCCCGGTGATGCTCTCGGCCGACGGCAGCAGCGTCTACCTGCAGGGCTCGAGCGGCGGCGGCCGCGGCGCCAGCGCCGTGCCGGCCAAGGCCTTCATCGACAAGGTCAACATCAAGACCGGCGAGAAAGTGCGCATCTTCGAGGGCGAGAACACCAACATCACGGAGACGATCTCCGCGATCCTCGATCCCGAAACGAAGCGCCTGGTCCTGACGCGGCAGAATCCGACGACGCCGCCGCAGCAGTACCTGTACGACGGCAACAACCGCAAGCAGCTCACGAACAACGAGGATCTGTTCCCGGACCTCACGCGGATGATCGTGCAGCGCTTCACGGTGACGCGCGCCGATGGCTTCACGTTCCGCACCATCGTGTACCTGCCGTCGAACTACAAGGAAGGCACGCGAATGCCGGGCTTCTTCTGGTTCTACCCGCGCGAGTTCACCTCGCAGGAGAACTACGACGGCCCGAACGGCGGCCAGCAGGCGCCTCCGATGACGTTCCCGAACTTCGGGACGCTCTCCAAGCAGTTCCTCGTGCGGCTCGGCTTCGCCGTCATCGAGAACGACTCGCCGATCGTCGGCGCCGCGGGCGCGATGAACAACAACTACGTCAACGACCTGCGCAACAACCTGTCGGCGACGATCGACGAGCTGGACAAGCGGATGCTGGTCGATCGCCAGCGCCTGGCCATCGGCGGCCACAGCTACGGCGCGTTCTCGACGGTGAACGCCATGGTCAACACGCCGTTCTTCAAGGCGGGCATCGCGGGCGACGGCGCCTACAACCGCACGCTCACGCCGCTCGGCTTCCAGAGCGAGCGCCGCGATCTGTGGGAGGCGCCGAACGTCTATCTGGACATGTCGCCGTTCCTGAAGGCCAACCAGCTCACCGGCGCGCTGCTGATGTATCACGGCATGCACGATCAGAACGTCGGCACCGATCCGATCAACTCGACGCGGCTCTTCCACGCGCTGAACGGGCTCGGCAAGACGGTGGCGCTCTACCGCTATCCGTTCGAGGATCACGGACCGGCCGGCCGCGAGACGCTGCTCGACCTCTGGTCGCGCTGGGCCGCGTGGCTCGACAAGTACGTGAAGAACCCGCAGCCGGTGGCCAAGCCGGCCGCGACGCCAGCCGCAGGCGGGCGCGGAGGCGGTCAGTAAGCAGTACGTAGGCCGCCCCGGGCTTCGGGGCGGCATAGACAAAATGGAGGCCGGGTCTTCAGACCCGGCCTCTTTTCTTTGGGACCAAGGACCTGGGACCCGGGACCAAGGACCTCGTCAGTCCGAAAACTCTTTCGCCAGCTCCACGAACTCTCCTTCCGGCGCGAGCGACCGGTATTCGCGCCAGTGCGCCTTGGCCTCGACCGAGCGGCCGAGCTTTTCGAGCGTGACGGCCAGATAGAAGTGCGCCTCGGGATAGGCGGGATTGATCCCGAGCGCGTCGCGATACGCCGTGACGGCTTCCGGATACCGGCCGAGGTCGTGATGGATGTTGCCGAGGTTGAACCAGGCCTCGAAGCAGTCGGCGTCCACGCGAATCGCCTTTTCGTACAGCGCCTCGGCCTCGACGAGCTCATCGCGTTCGTAGTGGATGTTGGCCAGGTTGACGATGGCCGGGACGAGCTGCGGATCGAACAAGGCCGCCCGCCGGTACGAGGCGGCCGCGCGATCCAGATCCCGCGACTCCCCGTCGTCCAGCTCGGCGCCTTCGAGAAAGTACTTCGCGGCGAGCTGCTGGTTGGCGGCGGCAATCTGCTGCAACCGGCCTGACGGGAAGAGCGTCATCTCGGCCGGCGGAGGCGCGGGCAGGGACACCACGCGCGCGGGTGGCCGATCGGCGCGCGCGGGCTGAAAATCGAACGTCAGCTGCCCTTCCTGCTCCGCGGCGATCGCGCGAAGAATCGCCGGGAGCGCGACGCCATTGGCCAGCTCTCCAGCCGTGTGCTTGATCACGTGCAGATCGCTGAAGGAGAACCGGCCGGCAATGGGCCGAACCAGGCCCCACTTGGCCAGGTAGCGCAGGTCATCGTCGCGCAACGCGGGATACATCCCGCGCAGGTCCTTCGCCGAGTAGTAGCGCGACCGGAGGGTCTCGAGGTCCGGCAGCCCGGCTTCCCGGCACATCTCGTCTTCGGTCAGCACGCGCTCGACGCCCGCCGGCACCTCCAGCAAATCCGTACCGGTGACGACGATCGTGGTGCTGGGCGCGAGATCGGGATGGAACACTCCGCCGAGCCGCTCGACGAGCGCGCGCATGTCGCGCTTCGACAAGACACTGAGCTTGCCGAGGACGGAGACATGCTGGCCGGAGAAAGGCCGATCGGCCGACATGCGCATCATCGGTAGACCGAGGGGCTTCGCCCCTGCGGGCTCCCCGACGCGCTCACTCGCGGGGACCCCTCAATCCCCGCTCCGTTCGCGCGGCTCACTCGCTCTCGCTCGTTCGCGCGCTTGCACATCGCACGGTATTATCGCCCATGCTTCTCGCGGCGGATGTCGGCGGTACAAAATCGCTGCTCGGCATTTATCACATGCCGTCGCCGACCGGACGCCGCGGCGGGCCGGGCGGCTGGACGCCGGCGCCGGACGGACGGCCGCGGCCGCAGGTGATGCGCGAGTTCGCCACGCTGGACTTCGACAGCCTTCAAGACCTCATCACGACGTTTGTCGACGAAACGGCTCTGACGGACATCGAGGCGGTGTGCATCGGCGTCGCCGGTCCCGTGACGGACCTCACGGCCCGGCTCACCAACGTCCCCTGGCTGGCGGACGCGACGTTCGCCACCGAACTGTTCGAGTGTCCGGTGCGGCTCGTGAACGATCTGGAGGCGATGGCGACCGCCGTGCCGGTGCTGGAGCGCGACGAGCTGGCCGTGCTGCAGGAAGGGATCGCGCTGCCGTCCGGCAACGCCGCGGTGATCGCCGCGGGCACCGGCCTCGGCGAGGCGCTGCTGCACAACGTGAACGGCCGCTTCATCGCGTCGGCGACTGAAGGCGGCCACGCGGACTTCGCGGCGCGGACGCCGCGTGAAATGGAGCTCGTGGCCGAGCTCACCCGCATCCACGGCCGCGTGGACAACGAGCGGGTCATCTCCGGCCCCGGCCTCATCAATCTGTTCCGGTTCACGCACGGCGCCGCCGGCGGCACGGCCTCGTGCCACGCCATCGACCGCGAGACCGATCGGTCCGAGATGCCGGCGGCGATCACGCGATCCGCCCTCGAAGGACGCTGCGATCGCTGCGGCGAAGCGCTCGAGTTGTTTGTCGAGGCCTACGGGGCCGAGGCCGGCAATCTGGCCCTGCGGTCCGTCGCGACGGCGGGCGTCTACGTCGGCGGCGGCATCGCGCCGAAGATCATGCCCGCGCTGCAGAGCGGCCTGTTCCTCGACGCGTTCCGCGACAAACCGCCTCTCGCCGACTTGCTCCGCACGATTCCGGTCGCGGTCATCCTCAATCCAGCCGCGGCCTTGCTCGGCGCGGCTGTGTGCGCAGAGCGAATGTTGGAGAGCGCCTAGGGACGCGACCTGCTGAACTGCAAAGAGTTTGTAAAATCTCGAGCACATTTCCAACTAGGTCCGGACCTAGTTGGACCTGGGCAATGTAAAGAATTGGTCAAATCTTTGGCTCCGTACCAACTCGGTTTGAACCGAGTTGGCAAGTCGCGCCAAACTTAACAAACTCTTTGCAAGTGCCGCTCAGGACCCGCTGAGCGCCGCCCACTTCATATCTCTATCCACTTCCGCTTCTCCCCCGCCTCGAACAGCGCGTCGATTATCCGCATGTTCTCGAGCGACCGCTCCAGCGGCCACGGCACTTCCGTGTTCTGCTGCACGGCTTGCGCGAACAGATCGGCTTGAATCGTGTATTGGTCGCAGGTCGGGATGGAGATCGATTCGATGCCTGTACCGAACACGTCGCGGCCGTCGTCCACGAAAAGCCGGCAGGGGCGATCGGGCGGCGCGTTGAAGGGAATCTCGATCTCGAGGCGGCCGCGCGTGCCGAAGACCTGCACCCGCTGATGCGCCACCAGGCGCGTGCTGCAGGTCCCCGCCGCGTGGCCCGATGGGTACTCGAGGAGCATGGAGGTGAACGTATCCACGCCCGAGACCGGGTCGCGCTCCATCAGGCACGCGACCCGCCGCGGCAGCTCCCCGAACACCAGCCGCGAGGTCGTGACCAGGTAGCAGCCGATGTCCATCAGGCCGCCGCCGCCATAGGCCGGCACGTTCCGGATATTTCCGGGATCGTCATTGAAGTAGCTGAAGGCAGCCAGATACGCACGCACCTCGCCGAGCCGCCCCGACTGGCAGAGGTCCATGGCACGCAGCCACTGCGGGTGCGTGCGCACCATGAAGGCTTCCTCAATCTTCACGCCGGTCCTGTCGCGAACGGCGATCAGCCGCGCGGCCTCAGCAGCCGACAGGCCGATCGGTTTCTCGCACAGCACGTGCTTCCCGGCCTCGGCCGCATCGATCGTGACCGGCACATGGAGGTGGTTCGGCAACGGGTTGTAGATCGCGTCGATGTCGGGATCGGCGAGCAGGGCTTCGTACGACCCGAACGACTTCGGAATGCCGAGCGAGGCCGCCGCTTCTTTCGCGCGCAAAGGGTCGCGCGACGCGATCGCCGTCACCTCGCCGCGCGTGCCGAGTTGAATCGCAGGGATGACTTTGTCGATCGCGATCTTCGCAACGCCGAGAACGCCCCACCGAATCTTGCGCATGCCGGGGCATGGTAGTAGGCTTCCGGCGTGTCCCGCAAATTGTTTGGCATTGGAGTCGTCTCGATGTCGTTGCTTGCCTCAGCCTCGGCGCAGCAGTTACCGACCAAGCGTGTGCTGACCCTCGACGCCGCGCGCAAAGTGGCCGCGGCCGCCGGAGCCGAGGCGCGCAGAAACAACTGGAACGTCTCCATCGCAGTCGTGGACGATGCGGGTCATCTGGTGCTGTTCGAGCGCATGGACGGCGCCAAGCTCGTCGCGATCGACATCGCGATCCGCAAGGCGCGCACGGCGGTCTACTTCCAGGGCGAGACGAAGGGCCTCGAGGAGGAAGTGACGAAAGGCGGCCGCACCGCACTGCTGCCGATCGAAGGCTTCATGCCCCTCGAAGGCGGCGTGCCGCTGACGAGCGGCGGTCAGATGATCGGCGCCGTCGGCGTCAGCGGCGTCACCGGCCAGCAGGACGCGCAGTGTGCCCTTGCCGGCGCGGCGGTCATCAAGTAACTACATCCCGCACGACGCCAGACTGCTGCCGTTCATCCCCTGCCGGAACGCGGCTACGCGCTGCTCCGACGAGCCGTGTGTGAACGACTCCGGCATGACACGGCCCTGCGATCGCTTCTGCAGCACATCGTCGCCAATCGCGGCCGCGGCGCGGAGCCCTTCCTCGACGTCTCCCGCTTCCAGATGGCCGCGTGACGCGGCCGATCGGCCCCACAGGCCCGCCAGACAATCCGCCTGCAGTTCCTGCCGTACGGATTGCTGATTGCCGCCGCCGCCCTGCAGCCGGCCCAGCGTGTTCTGCACGTGATGGCCGACTTCATGCGCGATCACGTACGCCTGCGCGAAATCGCCAGGCGCGCCGAACCGCCGATCCAGCTCCTGAAAGAAACTGAGATCGATGTAGACCTTCCGATCGCCGGGGCAATAGAACGGCCCGACCGCGGCTGACGCGAAGCCGCACGCGGAAGGGACCTCGCCTCTGAAGAGCACGAGTGTGGGCTGCACGTACTGCCCGCCCTCACGGCTGAACAGATCGCGAAACGTGTCCTCGGTGTCGCCGAGCACGCCGGCGACGAACTTGCCCGAGTCATCGGTTGGGGTGCCGGTTGGACCAGGTGCGCTCTCGTACGGCGCGGACCCGCCGCCATCGAGCAGCGCGAGCGGGTTGCCGCCGATGAGCCACCCGAGCAGGAGCAGGATCACGAGACCGCCCAGGCCGAGCCCGCCTCGACCCATGCCCGGCATGCCGATGCCGCCCATCCGAAGGCCGCCGCCACCCATCGCTCGGCGGTCTTCGATGTTGCCGCTCGGCCGCATGTCACGCCATTTCATTCAGCCTCCCAACTTTTCCGGGTAGTGCCGGACGATGCCTTCGGCGAAGGCCTCCGCCAGTTTCAGGATCTGCTTGTGCGACGCGTCGAACGCCTTGAGGTCCGCGTCCCACCGTCCGGCGATGCGAAAGTCGATCTCTTCGTTGACGTGCGCCAACCGGTCCCTCAGCAGCTCGTGGATGCGGCCTCGAGACCAGTTGGGGTTCGCCTGGCTCAGGAGGTCGGCCATCTGGGCGGCGTTGCGTTCCGCCCGCTCCTCGGCCCGGCTCTGGGCTCCCTCGTCGCCGATCTTCGTGGCGCGCAGCCGCTCCACGGTGCTCCAGACATGCTCCTTGAGGAGAGCCGTCAACTGATCACCGGTCGACCGGCCGTAATGTCGCCCCACCAGACTGCCGATCTCCTCCTGATTCCGCTGTAGCCGCTCGCTGGCCACCTGCGCATCCGGCAGATCCGCCGCGGTCGAGACGATGAAGGCGCGCATCCAGATGACGTGGTCGGTCCAGAGCTTCCGGAGATCCTGCCTGAGGGCCGTGCCGGCGCCGGCCGCCGCGCGCCGGACGGCGTCGCCCGTCTGCGGCGGCAGCTCCGAGCCGCGCGGCCGCGAACAGGCCGCCGTGACGGTGACCGCGACCGGGAAGAAACAGGCCGCCAACACCCACCGGGACATACGACCTCACCCTCCACCAGAGCAAGTCCCGTGCCCCGGAGGTCGTGCGTGCTCGCGGCCCCGCGCGCGCGCAGGTGTCACGCGCGCCACCCCCGGTAGGCGCGCGGGCGGTCTGATTGGCGAAGAGACTACCCACTACAATGCCCCACGAGGTCACCATGACAGGCATCCGCGCCGCCGGCATCTCCATCGCCGCGCTCGCTGCGCTCACCTTCGCGGGCCGTGCGGTCACCGCCCGGCAGGCCGCCCCGGCGGCGGCCATTCCGTCGCCGGTCGGGACGCCGACGGAGAACGGGCTCGCCGGCTTCGCGAAGATCCTGTGCTCCGGCGTGTTCGTGTCGGGCCGCACGCCTGAGGACACCGTGCACGGGAGCGCCTACTTCTTCATGCCGGCCGCCGAGCGCGACAAGGTCACGTGGACCGTCGATCGCGAGGCGCGCCTCGTCCGCGCGTCTTCGAGCGGCATCACCCGTGAGGCGCGCTTCCACGGCGACCAGGGCTGCATCATCGAGAATCCGGCCAAACCCGGCATTCACTTCAAGCCGGTCAAGGTCAGCACGACCCTCCCCGACGCGATGAGCCAGAGCTGGCCCATGGGCGACCGCGCGGATGCGGCGCCGTTTCCCGCGGGCGTGGACCGCGCGAAGATCGACGCCGCCGTCGAAGCGGCGTTCAGCAATCCCGACGCGCTCACCGCCGCGTTCCTCGTCGTCCACAAGGGCCGCATCATCGCCGAGCGCTACAAGCCCGGCATCACGAAGGACACCCAGCTCGAGAGCTGGTCGATGGGCAAGAGCCTGGCGGCGACGCTGTTCTCGCTGCTGGTGAAGGACGGCACGTACACGCTCGAGCAGCCGGCGCCCGTGCCGCTCTGGCAGCGGCCTGGCGATCCGCGCGCGGCCATCAGGAACATCGACTTGCTCCACATGAGCGCCGGCCTGAAGTTCGTCGGCAATCAGGAAGGCGCGCCGGCCAACACGGTGCTGGATCACTACTACATCTACACCGGCGGCATCGACTCGTACGAGTACTCAATCACGCGCCCGCAGGAGTTCGCGCCGAACACCCGCGGCTTCTATCGGAACTGCGATCCGCTCACGATCGGCTACCTGATCAAACAGGCCGTGACGAAACGGGGCGAGGCGTACCTCACCTGGCCGCAGCGCGCGCTCTTCGACGCGATCGGCATCCGCCGGCAGGTGCTCGAGACGGATCCGTACGGGAACTTTCTCTTCACAGGCTACGACTACGGCACGGCGCGCAACTGGGCGCGCATCGGCCAGCTCTATCTGCAGGACGGCATGTGGCAGGGCAAGCGCCTCCTGCCGGAGGGCTGGGCGAAGTTCGTCAGCACGCTGGCGCCCGCGTGGCCGAGGCCGGTCTACGGCGGATTGTTCTGGATCAACGGCGATGGCGGCTGGAACCTCCCGCGCGATGCCTACTTCGCCTCCGGCGCCGGCGGCCAGAGCACCTGGATCGTGCCGTCACACGATCTCGTCATCGTGCGCATGGGCCACATGCGCGGCCAGGGCGCCGCGCGGGCGGGCACGAATCGCGCGCTCGGGTTGATCGCGGAAGCCGTGCAGTAAGCGGACGCCCTATTCCGCTCGCAAGACCACCAGGGGATCGACGCGCGCCGCGCGGCGGGCCGGCAGATACGCGGCGAGGAGCGCGGCGCACAAGACGACGGCGGCCGTGAGAACCAGCAGCCACGGATCGCGCGTCTCGACCTTGAAGAGCTGCGCCTCGGCCAGGCGCGAGGCCCACCGAGTCGCGACGAGACCCAGCACAAGTCCAATCACGACAGGAATCGCCGTCTGTCTGGCGATCAACCGGACCAGCGATCCCGGCGCAGCGCCAATCGCCAGCCGGATGCCCATTTCCCTCGTGCGCGCCGCGACGAGAAACGCGACGAGGCCGAACACGCCGAGCGCGGTCAGGCTGAGCGCGATGCCGGCGAACGCCACGAGCACCGTCGTCTGAAACCGCGGATTCTTGTACGTAGTGAGGTCACTGATGGCGTCGGCCCACCACTCCGCCTGCACGGGCGCGCCCGGACCGAGACGCCCGGCTTCGCGCCGGAGCTCGGTCAGGACCGCGTCCGACCGGGCACGCACGCGCGCGTAAATGCTCTGCAGGCCTGTCCGGCCGCTCGGAATCACGTAGATGCGCGGCAATCGTTCGTCGGCAAAGCTCGAACGAATATCCGGCACGACGCCGACCACCTGCCACGGCGATCCGCCCGCCTCGGCCACGAGCTGTCCAATGGGATTCGCCTCGCCGAACAGCGCGCGAGCCGCCGCGCTGGAGACAACGGCCGCGCCGGCCGCAGCAGCGTCGGCCGGTTCCAGCAGTCGTCCGCTCGAAGCCCGCACGCCGATCGCCTCGAAGTACCCAGCCGTCACGTGAACGACGCCGGCGGCCCGCTCGGTCGTACCCGGGCGAGGGATGCTCGACCACGGCGTCATCCCACCAAGCGGCGGTGAGCCCGAGGCGCCCACGGCGACGATGTCAGGACGACGCCGGAGACCGTCAACCACAGTGCGATAGAAACTGGCCAGATCCGTCGTGCCTGGTGGCGGGGTCATGGAGATTCGGACGACCTGGTCCGCGCTGAACCCCAGGGGTACCTGCAGGACCGACACAAACGCCTTGGCGGCAACCGCTGCGCCAAATGCGAGGACCAGAGCCACGGCCACCTGCACCGCAATCATCGGCCGGCCGAGGCGCGCGCCGCCGGTGAGCGTTCGATGCCGTCCCTGAATCAGCGACAGCACATCGAGCCGCGCAGACCGCCAGGCGGGTACGACCGCGAAGATCACGCCGCCGATGACACCGAGGGCGAGGCTCATCAGTGCGACGCGAAGGTCAACGCCGACCACGGTGCTGCCGTACGCGGAATTGGGCACCTGCCGCACGATCGCGTCGAATGACAGCCGGGTCACCAGCAGCGCGAGCGTCGAAGCGGCCAGGCCAAGAATGACGGCTTCGAGGATCAGGGGCCGAATCAACCGCAGACGGCTGGCGCCAAGCGCGGTGCGAACAGCGGTCTCGCGTTCCTGGCGCCGGCCGCGTGCGAGCATCATGTTCGCGAGGTTCGCGCACCCGACGAGCAGTACCAGGCCCGCGGCCGCCAGAAGGAAGCGCATGATCGGCCGGCCGACCGGATAGATGATTTCGCGGACGTTCTCGAGGTACGGCACCGATCCCTTGAAGCGCGGATCCGACTCGATGACGGCCGCGACCGCCGCGTCCATCCCGGCCTGAGCCTGCTCGCGCGAGACGCCCGCTTCGAGCCTGACGATGGGATGAAACGCGCCGCCTTTGGTGGTCGAATCCGGCGGCTGGCGCAGCGCGATGAGCTCGGGCTTGCCGACAAAGAGCGAGGGAAACCGGAACCCTTGCGGGAGCACACCAACCACGTCGAACGCCGAGGAGCCGAGCGTGACCGTGCGGCCGACGATCGTGCGATCGCCGCCGAATCGCGCGCGCCAGGATGGATACGACAGCATGACCGCGCGCCCTGGCGCATCCGTGTCGCCAAACACGCGGCCCTCGGCCGGTGTGACGCCAAGCACCCTGAAGTAGCTGGCCGTGACGGCCGCGGTCGCCAGCTCTTCCGTGCCATTCGGAGTGTCCACGAGCACGCGGGGGCCGCGGTCGCCGAGCCCGACTTCGCCGAGTCCCTGATGGCGATCGGCCACGGCCCGAATGAAATCGAGCGGGACGTTGGTGTATCGCTGGCCGCTCGGACGGCTCATCATCTGCACCAGAAACACGCGATCCGGATCCCGGAACGGCAGCGGCCGGAACAGCACGGCGTCGGCAATGGTCAGAATCGCGGTGTTGGCGCCGACGGCGACGGCGAGCGTCAGGACGGCAATGACGGTGAAGCCGGGCGCGTGGCGGAGACGTCGAAGGGCGAACTTGAGGTCCGCAAGCATGCCCTATTCTGACGCCGCCGGTTGGTGACTGGTTCGATCAATAACCTCCGCGGGGCACCGCGGGTTCAATCGGATCGCGCGAGCTGCGACGGAACCACCACGCGTCCGCGAAGAGACTGCTGCGAATGCGGAACCACTGCTGGCGCAGCTGCGAGTTCAGCCGCGGCGTGCCAACCTTGGTGCCTTTGGCGCGGTCCGCCAGCTGTTTGAGCTCCCGGCTGTGCACCATCGCGATGGTGTTGGTCGGATCCTTGCTGGCCACGTCGGCGACGACCAGCAGCTGCTTCGCGACCTCTTCCCGGTCGCCCTCGGCGAGCGGGCCGTCCTCAAAGAGGATGGCGTCGAGGGCGACGATGGGCGCCCGATTCGCGTCCGGGTTGAGCGCCTCGCCTTCGAGCTTCGGCATCGAAGTTTCGCCGCAGGCGACAGAAAGTGTGATCAGCAGGGCCGTGAAAACGGCACGAAATTGCGAGGATGGCCGGGGCATACCGGGGGTAAAGCACTTTTCGTGCCCGAACGCCCGGTTCGCCGAAGCCAGCGGCGAAGGCGACCCGGTCCGAAGCCCGGACCGGCCTACAAGCCGGCCAGGCGCCGTTCGAGAAAGCGGCGCTCGGGGCCGAGTTTGGTGAGATTCAGGGCCTTCTCGTATGCCGCGCGGGCGTCGTCGGTTCGTCCAAGACGCCGGCAGAGATCGGCGCGTGCGGAGTGCGCCAGCGAGTAGTCCGCGAGATCGCCGCGCGACAGTATCGCGTCGATCAACGTGAGACCCGCCGCGGGCCCGTCGCGCATCGCGATCGCCGCGGCACGGTTGAGCTCCACCACCGGCGACGGGTCGGCGCGCAGCAGCACCTCATAGAGTCCGACGATCTGCGCCCAGTCGGTGGCAGCCGCGGTGGGCGCCTCGGCGTGCACCGCGGCAATTGCCGCCTGAAGACTGAACGGACCAATCCGTCGCGACACCAGCGCGCGCTCGACAAGCGCGAGCCCTTCCACGATCTGGTCGCGGTTCCAGAGCGATCGGTCCTGCTCGTCGAGGAGGATCAGATCGCCCTCGGGCGTCGCCCGGGCCGCGCGGCGCGAATCGTGCAGCAGCATCAGCGCCAGCAGCCCGATCGCCTCCGGCTCCGGCAGCAGATCGACGATGAGCCGGCCCAGCCGGATCGCTTCGGCGGACAGGTCGTGGCGTGTGAGCCGGTCGCCGGCAAACGCCGTGTAGCCTTCGTTGAACACGAGATAGACCACGCGCAGGACGTTGTCGAGGCGATCGGGCAGATCGGCCTGCGCCGGCACCTGGTACGGAATGCGGGCGTCCCGAATCTTGGCCTTGGCGCGCACGATCCGTTGCGCGACGGTGGAAGGCGCCGTGAGGAACGCGCGCGCGATCTCTTCCGTTGTCAGGCCGCAAATCTCGCGCAGCGTCAGCGCGATCTGCGCGTCCGGCGTCAGTGCCGGATGGCAGCATGTGAACACCAGGCGGAGCCGGTCGTCTTCGACACTATCCGCGGCGGCTGACGACGCGTGGCCGACCTGCGTCTCGAGCCTTTTCGCCAGATCCGTGACGGAGGCGTCGAACCGCGCGCGCCGGCGCAGCGCGTCGATCGCGCGGAAGCGGCCCGTGGAGACCAGCCACGCCCGCGGATTCTCGGGCAGGCCGTCGCGCGGCCACTGCTCCATCGCCACTGCAAACGCGTCGTGCATCGCCTCCTCGGCGAGGTCGAAGTCGCCGAGGAGCCGGATGAGCGTCGCCAGAACGCGCCGCGACTCGGCGCGGTAGATGGCGTCGATGTCCGTCACAAGCGCTTTCCGATCAGCTGAACTCCATGATCGGCCGCACTTCGACCGTGCCGATGCGGGCGGACGGAATCTTGGACGCGACCTGGATGGCGTCGTTCAGGTCTCGCGCGTTGATCAGGTAGTAGCCGCCGAGCTGCTCCTTCGTCTCCGCGAACGGGCCGTCGGTCGTGGACACCTTGCCGTTCCGCACCTTAACCGACGTCGCCGTCTGCACGGGCTGCAGGGCCTCGCCGCCGAGGTAGTGGCCGGTCTGCTTGATGCCTTCCGTGAACGCGAAGTACTCGCCCATGAACTGGTCGGCCTCCGCCTTGGCCATGGTGTTCAGCTTCTGCTCTTCGTCGTAAATCAGACACAAGTACCGCATTGCTCCCTCCGAATTCTGGTGGACGACTATATCCACGCCTTCTAGTCGTTGGGCAGGCCGGAAATCGACATCGGGGGAGGCTGACCGGAAACGAGCAGCCTGACAGCAGTAGCCGCAGGGCTTTATCCCTGCGGGCGCTCGCGGCGGGCTAAAGCCCGCCGCCTACTGCGGCCTCGAAGAAAAACCGTGGGTTTGGCGCCTCCCAGAGCGTCAATAAAGACGTGAGCGGATCGCTGCCGGACGAGGACGTCATCCGGACCTACCGGGACACCATCCGGCCGCTCTATGCCTACGTCTCGCGGCGCGTCGGCGGCGATCACGGGCTGGCTGAGGACCTGGTGCAGGAGACGTGGATGCGGGCACTCGACACCTGGCCCAGCCGCGGCGTGCCGCGCGATCCGGCGGCCTGGCTGATGCGCGTCGCGCGCAACACGCTGGTCAGCCACTTCCGCCGACTGCCGCCGCAACCGATCGACCCGGCCTCGATCGATCTCGAAGCGGAGCGCTTCACGCCCGACACGCCAGACGCGGCGGCGATCGTCGGCTGGGGTCTCGCCCGGATGCGCCGGTCTCACGCGGAACTGCTCGAGGCGTTCTACTTCGAAGAGAAATCGGTTCGCGAAATCGCAGCGGCGCGACGCCTGTCCGAGCGCGCCGTCGAAGGACGGCTGCGGCGCGCCCGCAACAAACTGAAGAAGGTACTCAATCGGCTGCCGGGGTCGCGCCTGACCGCGCACGCCCCTGGAGGAAGCGAAGGGACACCCCATGCAGGACCCACACACACCTCGTGACGGATTCGTCGAGCGCCTCGAATGGCAGATCAGCAGCGAACTACGGCGCCGGCATCGCACCGGCCCGGCGACGTGGCTGCCGGCGTCGCCAGTCAAAGCGGCCGCGGTCATTGCCTTTCTCGTGATTGTGTCGATGGCCGCCGGCGGCGCCGCGGTTGCGGCCGCGGTGCAGGCGCAGAACGACGCGCGTCGCGACGCCCTGACGTCGGGCTACGAGCAGCGTCTCGAGTTGGCTCGGCGGCGATTGGTTGCCGCACAGACACACATGCAGGTGCTGGACCGCGAGGTCAAACTCGGCTTGCTGCCTCCAGACCGTCTCAGCGAACCCCAACTGAACGTGACAGAGGCCGAACAGAGTGTAAAGGTGCTCGAGCTGCAGTTGCAGGAGGTCCGGCTGTCGGCCCGCGAGCCGCTTTCAGAAATCTCTGCGCCACTCGTGTCGGGTCGCGACTTCGTGCTCGAACGCCTGCAGATCGAGCGGCTCGCCCCCGAGCTTGCGTTGGTAGTCGAACGAGTGCGGCTCAAGGACGGCCAGGCCCGCGTCAGGGTCGGAGTCGCTCCAGCCATCGAGGTGGCGGAGATCGAAGCGCGTATCTCCGAGCTGGAGTCGGCGATCAGCGGCCTTCAGCGCAAGCTCGACATCCGCCGCCAGTTTGTGGCCGGACAGATCACCGCGGCTCAGGCCGACCTGCGCGTGCTCGAGAGCGCCGCCGAACACCGGTTGCGGGCGCTCGAGCCGAAAATCGCCGTCGCACGGACGAAGGTGGCCGCAGAGG
>Ga0137313_1000093_pt1 | contig 29440 bp, 21 predicted proteins | sample EasRivERMZT166_2_FD_102287 | JGI IMG/M metagenome (GOLD analysis project Ga0137313, IMG submission 102287) | Soil microbial communities from meander-bound floodplain in the East River, Colorado, USA - East River MetaG ERMZT166_2 | ecosystem: Environmental > Terrestrial > Soil > Floodplain ...
CGACGTCGAACCGCCGATCCACTGCCTCGAACCGGCGCTCCATCCGGTCCTCGAGCCTCACGACCGCCTCTCGGAGGTCAGTCATGCTGAGGCTCTGCTCCTCGAGCCGGCCCTCAACGTAAGCCATCCGTTCATCGACGTCCATCCGCGCACCTCGCGACCATACCGTCGTCGTCGCGCCCTTCGCAAGAACAAACGGCAGCGGCGGTCTTTTGCACGCGGCGTACCAGATGGCACTTGCCTTGCGTGACTGATCCGCACGCGCTGAATTCGGCCTGAAGCGAAGACGACGTTGCAGAATTTGCAACGTTCAGCAGCGAGGAGATCGCAATTCATGCAATCCACACTTCCTCAACCGGGCGCCATCGTCTGGATCCGGGGCCGGCGGTGGCGCGTGACGAGCGCACGCGGCGATCGCGACGTCGCGCGGCTCGACGTCACCGGCGAATCGGGACGACAGGCATTCCTGTACCCGTTCGACCGCCCAACCGAGCTCGGTGAGGACCTCCGTCCCGTTCGCGTTCGTCCGCAGCGCGCCCGGGCGCGCTTCGCCTTTCTTGCGGGAAGGACGTTCGGTGGCCGGACGCTCCGAGCGGCAGTGGACGCCCGCGCGGCGATCCTGCCGCACCAGCTCGAACCGGCGCTGGCGGCGCTGTCCGGAGCGCGCCGGATCCTGATCGCCGACGAGGTCGGGCTGGGCAAGACCGTCCAGGCCAGCCTGATCGCGGCGGAGATCATCCGGCGCGATGCATCCGCGCGCGTGCTCCTCGTGGTGCCGGCCACGCTCGTCGCACAGTGGACCGGCGAGCTGCACCGGCGGTTCGGCCTCGCGTGCGTGCCGGCCGACCGCGACAGCTTCGATCACCGCGCGCGTGAACGGGCCTTCGGCGACAACCCGTGGAACGGCGCCGGTATCTTCCTGACTTCACTCGACTTCCTGAAACAGCCCCACGTCCTCGACGGCATGCCTCCGAGAGCGTGGGATCTCGTCGTCATCGACGAAGCGCATGCGGCCTGCGGATACTCGGACCGGCACGCGGCGGCGCACCTGGCAGCCCAGCGGTCGCGTTGCGTGGTGTTGCTGACGGCGACTCCGCACTCTGGCGACGAAGAACGCTTTTCGCGACTGCTCGGTCTCGGCGAGCTCGCCGGCGATCGATCGATCGTGTTTCGGCGCCGGCGCGCCGACATCGGCATGGCCAGCACGAGGCGAACCGCCTGGCATCACGTGACGCCGGCACTCGCCGAACTGCGCGTCTTCCAGGCCCTCGACGGTTTCGAACGGATTGTGATGAAGGCGGCCCGCCGGGATCACCGGGACGAAGCCGGGCTGTTACTCGCGGTCCTGAAAAAGCGGGCGCTCTCGACGATGAGCGCGCTGTCGATCTCGCTCGAGCGGCGGATGGCGTGGCTTTCCTCCACCGGTCTTGATGAGCCGGCTGACGGCTGGGTACAGGCACGCCTGGACCTCGGTGGAGATGAGGCGGAGGACGTTGCGAGCGAGGACGACCGGCTGGGCCTCGCAGCCCGGACCGGACTCGAGAGTGAGACGGAATGCTCCTGGCTCAAGCGCCTCGCGCATCTCGCGGGCGCGGCCGCCGGTCACGAAAGCAAGGTGCGGCGCGTCGCGCGGCTCATCTCCCGAACCGGCGAGCCCGTCATCGTTTTCACGGAATTCCGTGACTCCTTGAGCGTTCTTGTCAACCGGCTCCGGCTCCTTCGGCCGCTCGCGGTCCTGCACGGCGGGATGACAGCCGGCGAGCGGTCGGAAGCAATCGATCGCCTCGAGACCGGAGACGCCACGGTCCTCGTCGCGACCGACGTCGCGGGACAAGGCCTGAATCTGCAGCATCGCTGCCGGTGGGTGATCAGCCTCGAGCTGCCGTGGAATCCCGCGCGGCTCGAGCAGCGCATCGGCCGGGTCGATCGCATCGGCCAGCCGCGGCCGGTTCACTTCACGTTGCTCGTCGCGCGGCACGACATTGAGGCGGGCCTCATTTCCCGTCTGGCCAGACGCGTGCTGACGGCGAACCAGGCCGCCATGCCGATGGCCGGCGCGAGATGGTCGCGACTGGCGCGCCGAGCCGCGCGGCAACTCGAGCTGCGACGACGGCTGGTCAGGCAGTGGCAGGGTCCGGACTGCTCCGGCCGTCCGATGAGGACGCATCGCCCGGCCGGAGCCCGCGCGGTCTTCTCGGTGCCGTTCCTCGATCGTTCCGGCGCGGTTGCCGAGATGCATCTCGCCGCCGTCCCGATTGCCGGCCCTTTCACTCGCGACCTCGTCGATATCGCCGGACGAGTTGCCGTCGCGAGGCTGCGCCCTCGTCTGCAGCGCGTGCGGCGCCTCAGGGCCGCTTCGCTCGCGCAAAGGGTACAAACCGAGCGCGCACTCGCGGACGCGACCCGGTCCGCGGTCAGCGGCGACGGACAACCCGGCCTGTTCGATGCGGCCGCGCTCCGCCGGTTCGAAGCGGCTCGCGCCGCCAGAGACGACATCGACCGGCAATTCGAGGCGATGGTCGAGCGCATGCGCCTTGCCGCCGATGTCGAACCCGGACGGCCGGTGCTCGAGATCATCTGGCTGCCGCGTCCGTGACGGCCCTGCCCGGCATCAGCGGCACGCTGTTCCCGAGCCGCTACCTCGCCGACGGACTCGAGCGTGACGTTGGCTCGCCTCTGATTCCGGAGCGCTTTGAAGCACAACGCCGCCGGTGCCTGGCCTGGTGGCGACGGCTCGAGCAGGAATGCGGACCGGCGACAGGGTTGCGGGCCGTGTTCGACCTGGCCGCGATGCCGCTTGCCGCGCTGCTGGAGTTTCGCGCGCGGCGTGTCTCGTTCGATCGCGACCGCGTCGTCGCCGAGCTCGAGACACGCACCGGGGCCGTGGTCGGGCTGGTCGTGCTGCCATGGGCGTCGCGCCTTCCCGCACGATGGCGCGACCTGACCGCCGCGGCACGGCGGGCCGGCGCCACGTGGTGCGTGCTCGTGGCTCCGCCGTTCGTCGTCCTCGCCGAGGCGCATGGAGGCGCCGTTCGTCGGAGCGTTGACTTCAGGTTGCCCGACGCGCTCGACAGCCGGAGCTTCGCGCGGTTCTGGACGCTGGCTCACGCCGGCGCCTTTGAGGGTCAGGGATCGGCGCGAATCGATGAGCTCGTCGCCCAAGCGCGCGGTTTCCAGGATCGCGTGCGCCAAGATCTCCAGGAGGGTGTCCTGCTGGCGCTGGATGCGCTCGCATCTGTACTCTCGCCGCCCCCAAGCCCGGGGCGGCCTACGTACGACCCGTTCGACGAACGATTGACGCTGGTCTATCGCGTCCTGTTCCTGCTGTTCGCCGAAGCTCACGATCTCGTGCCGGCGCGCCACCCGCTCTTCGGCGGTGCGTATGCCGTGGGCGGGCTGTCCAGGGACGCGCTTGCCGGAGGCCGGAGAGCCGTCGGATTGTGGGACGGCCTTGCCGCGATCACCCGCCTCTCGCGATCCGGTTGCCGCCACGACGACCTCATCGTCCGTCCCTTCAACGGACGGCTGTTTGCCCGTGCGTCGGCGCCGTCGCTGGAGCGCAGGCGGCGCGGCCGGACCGCCCGGCGGTCGGATACCGCGAGAGACTCGGCATTGGCCCGGACGCTGGTCGCGCTCGCTACCAGGCCGGGCCGCGGCGGCCGCGAAGAAATCTCGTACGCGGACCTCGGCGTCGAGCAACTAGGCGCCGTCTACGAGCGAGTACTCGATCTCGATCACCGCAAACAATCCGGCACGTTCTACACGCCGCAGCCGCTCGCCGAGTTCGTGGTCCGGCGAACACTCGCGCCGCTCGTCTCGAACCGATCCCCGGACGAAATCCTCACGCTCCGCGTACTCGATCCCGCGATGGGCAGCGGCGCGTTTCTCGTGGCGGCATGCCGCTACCTGGCCGGCGCCTACGAACGGGCGCTCGTGGACGCCGGACGCATCGCCGAGCCTGACCTCACCGGCGACACGCGCGCCGGCATCCGGCGGTTAATTGCGGAGCGTTGCCTGGCCGGCGTGGACGTGAATCCGGTCGCGGTTCAACTGGCGCGGCTGTCGATGTGGCTGACGTCGCTCGCGTCAGGCAAGCCACTCGGCTTTCTGGACCATCGCCTGCGCGTCGGCAACAGCCTGATCGGCACGACGCCCGGTGACTTGTGGCGTCACAAACGACATGGGGCCCTTCGACTCCGCTCAGGGCAGGCGACAACGGCGCCGTTGTTTGACGACGTCGATTTGGAGGCGACGCTCCGCCAGGTCGTCCGTCCGCTCGGCGATCTGCTGGCGCGACGCGACGACACTGTGGACGTCGTCAGGAACAAAGAAGCGATCTGGGGCCGTCTGATCTCATCCCGATCGCCGCTCGAGCCCTGGCGTCGCGCGTGCGATCTCTGGTGCGCGCAGTGGTTCTGGCCGGATTCCGGAACGCTCGGAGCGCCGTCGCCCGCCGAGATCCGCGCGGCCATCGACGGACTGCTGAGGCATGACCGCACGCTCGATGCCGGCCGGCTCGAATCGCGGCTCGCCGTCTCCCGCGATGTCGCCGGGCGACTCGGGTTCTTTCATTGGCCGCTCGAGTTCGCCGACGTCTTCTACGAACCTGATGGGGCGCCACGCCCCCGCGCGGGCTTCGACGCGGTCATCGGCAATCCGCCCTGGGAAATGCTGCGGGCTGATTCCGGCGCCGAACACCGGCATCCGCTCATGAGGTTTCTCAGAGAGTCGTCGTTCTATCCCTCCTGCGATCGCGGCCACCTCAACCTGTACCAACCGTTTCTCGAGCGCGCGCTGTCGCTCGCCAGGCCTGGCGGCCGCGTCGGACTCATCCTGCCGTGGGGCCTCGCGACGGACGACGGCGCGGCGTCGCTCAGGCGGATGCTGTTCGACCGCATGTCGGTCGATACGATCGCGGGCCTCGAGAATGGCGCTGGTCTGTTTCCGATCCACCGCGGCCTGCGGTTTCTGACGCTGGTCGCGGACCGGCCGACGACAACCACGGCGCCGTCGCGGGAGGTCCGGATGCGTTGCGGGATCCGGACCGGCGCCGACATCGACGCCCTGCCCGACATCGACGACGCCGGCGACGAGTCGGCGTTTCCGGTTCGGCTCACTCGCGAGACCATCGCGCTCGTGGGCGGGCCGGCCCTGAGAATCCCGGACCTCCGTTCGGCCCGCGATCTCGATTGGATCCAGCAGCTGGCGCGGACGCATCCGCGACTCGGCGCCGCGGAAGGCTGGGCGCTTTCGTTCGGGCGCGAGCTGAACGCATCGGACGATCGCGGACACTTCGGCCAGGCCGGCCTGCCGGTTCTCGAAGGCAAGTGCATCGCGCCGTTTCACGTCGAGACGACGGGTGTGACGCAGTTCATCCTGGAGTCCGTCGCCAAAGAGCTCCTGCCGAATCGGAGTTTCGACCGGCCCAGGCTCGCGTACCGGGACGTGTCCGGCGCGACGAATCAGCGCACGCTGATTGCCGCGGTCCTGCCGGCCGGCGTCGTCACCACCCACACGCTCTTCTGCCTTCGCACGCCAGTGCCGCCCGTGCAGCAGCACTTCCTGAGCGGCCTGTTCAACTCCTACGTCCTCAACGCGGTCGTCCGCCTTCTCATGGGCAGCCACGTGACGACAAGCCTCGTGGAGTCGCTGCCCGTTCCCCCATGGCGAGGCACGGCGCTGCAATTCGACATTGCCCTCGCGGCCGAGCGGCTCGCAGCGCCTCGGGACAATCATGGAGAGGACGACAGCACGCTCCAGGCGTCGGTCGCGCGGCTGTATGATCTGGACAGCCAGGTCTTCGGCCGCATCCTCGAGAGCTTTCCCCTCGTTCCCGCGCGCGATCGCGAGCGCGCGTTGATGCGGCTGAAGCATCACACGGGTGACGCATGACGCCTTTCCTGTTGAATACCGTGGCCGCGCTCACGTTGGTCGCGCAGTCTTCCGCGCCACAGGCGCCACAGCCCTTCTCGCGCGACTCGATCCGGCTCGCCGTGGCACCGGCTCTCCTCGAACTGCAAGCCGGCGCGCAATCAGACTGGGCGCGCGTCGTGCAGCTCGCCGCGAACGACGAGATCACCGTCGTCACGGGGCCGACGACCGTGTCCGGCCGGCTCGTCAGCGCGGATCAGTCGGGTCTCACCTTGCGGCCAGGCTCGGGCGGCACGACGAGGTTCGAGCGCGCGTCCATTCAGGAAGTGCGCCGCACCACCCGGAAGCGGGGATCCAAGCTCGGCGCGATCATCGGCGCCGGCATCGGCGGCTTCGCGGGCGCCGTCACCGCAATCCACCTCGCATACAAGGACTGCGGCGAGAGTTGCACAGGCGAGAAGGCGGGTATCGCCGCGTCGCTCGTCGGGCTGCCCATCGGCGGCGGCTTCGCCGGCTACTACCTCTGGCCCAAGCGGACCAGCGTCGAAGTCATCTACACGCGCCCGATGCTATAGTCCAACCACGGTGCCGAACTACGGGTTCGTGATCGATCTGAAGAAGTGCATCGGCTGCCACGCCTGCACGATTGCCTGCAAGGCCGAACACGACATTCCCGTCGGCGTGAACCGCTGCTGGGTCAAGACGGTCGAGAAGGGCACGTTTCCGGACACGCAACGCCTGTTCCTGCCGGTCCTCTGCAATCAGTGCGAGGAAGCGCCGTGCATGAACATCTGCCCCACCAGCGCCCTCTACAAGCGGCCCGACGGCATCGTCGATCTCTACGGCGACATCTGCATCGGCTGCCGGGCCTGCATGGTGGCGTGCCCGTACGATCAGCTCTTCATCGATCCCAACACGCGCACGGCCGAGAAGTGCAACTTCTGCGCGAACCGCGTCGAGAACGAGCTGCAGCCGGCCTGCGTGAGCGTCTGCCCGACCGAATGCCGCATCTTCGGCGACATGGACGATCCGTCGAGCCAGGTGTCGCAGATCATCCAGCGCGAGTCCTTCATGGTCCGCAAGCCTGAAAAAGGCACGGGACCGAAGGTCTTCTACCTCGGCGCCGACGAGGCCGCGCTCCGGCCGGAGATTGCGGCGCGGCCGTTCCAGTTCAAGGAAGGCCAGGTGCACCTGCGGCCGCTCGGCGCGCCCGCGCCCGATCCGACGCGGCCCGGCGACCCGCGCGTGGACTACGACGTCCCGCACCGGCGTGCCTGGGGCATGGACCTCGTCCTGTACCTCCTGACGAAGGGCATCTCGACGGGCGCGATGCTGATCTCGTCGGCGCTCTGGCTGAGCGGCGATCAATCGCCGCTCGTGGCGTTCGCGGGCCCGTTCATCGCCTTTCTGTTCTCCGTCCTCACCGCCTTCGTGCTGGTCCTCGACCTCGAGCGGCCCGAGCGCTTCCTGCTGATCCTGCGGCGGCCGAACTGGTCGTCCTGGATGGCGCGCGGCGCGTTCATCCTCATGGCTCACGGCGGGCTGGCCACCGCCTGGCTGCTGAGCTATGCCGTCGGCCTGAACGGACTCGTGGACTGGATTGCGCTGCTGGCGTTCCCGGTCGCGCTGGCTGCCACCGGGTACACCGGCCTGCTCTTCGCGCAGGGCCTCGCGCGCGACCTGTGGCAGGGCCCGCACGCGACGATCGATCTCATCGCGCAAGCCATCGCCGAAGGCGCCGCGGTGATGCTCATGGCCGCCGTGTTCTTCTCCGGAGACGACTCGACGGTCCGGCGGCTGGCGATCACGCTGGCCTGGAGCGGCTTCGTGCACCTGCTCCTGCTGGTCGTCGAGAACCTCTTCACGCCGAGCCCGACGGTCCACCACGAGCTGGCCGTACAGACCGTGCGGTACGGCATCTTCCGGCGGAAGTTCTGGTACGGCGCGCTGGGCCTCGGCGGCGTCACGCCCTTCATCGGCGTCTGGCTGGCCTCGCTCTTCGGCTTCAGCCTCATCCTGCTCGTGCCCACCGCGCTGTTCGCGCTCATCGGCGCGCTCATCTGGGAATACGTGTGGGTTGAAGCGGGGCAAGCGGTGCCGAATTCATGATTCGCCATGCCTGATTTCAAGAAGCATCCAGATCCGGCGGATTGGGACAACTACGTTGACTATGAGTCGACGGTGTGGCCTAAGAAAGACCGGCGGCGCTACTGGATCATCCCCAGCATCTGCTTCAACTGCGAGTCGGCGTGCGGGATCATCGCCTACGTCGACAAGAAGACCCTTGAAGTCCGCAAGATCGAAGGCAATCCGGTTCATCCCGGCAGCCGCGGCCGCACGTGCGCCAAGGGCGTCGTCACGCCCAATCAGCTGGAGGATCCGGATCGGATTCTGTACCCGCTGAAGCGCGTGGGCGCGCGCGGCGCCGGCGCGTGGCAGAAGGTGACCTGGGATGAGGTGCTGGACGAGCTCGGCGCGCGCATCCGGAAAGCGATCGAAGAGGGCCGTCGGCACGAGCTGATGTACCACGTCGGCCGTCCCGGCGAGGACGGCTACGCGAACCGCGTGCTCCAGGCCTGGGGCCTCGACGGCCACAACAGCCACACCAACGTCTGCTCCTCGTCGGCGCGGCTGGGACATTTCCTCTGGACCGGCGCGGATCGGCCGTCGCCGGACCACGCGCACGCGAAGACGATCCTGCTGCTTTCGTCTCACTTGGAATCCGGCCACTACTTCAACCCGCACGCGCAGCGGATCATCGAGGGCCAGTCGAAAGGCGCGACGCTCATCGTCATCGACCCGCGGCTGTCGAACACGTCCGCCAAGGCCAACATGTGGCTGCCGGCGCAGCCCGGCACCGAAGCGGCGCTGCTGCTGGCGATCGCGAAGCATCTGATCGATACGGGGCAATACAACCGCGAGTTCGTCCGGCGCTGGGTGAACTGGGAGGCCTATCTCGAGGCGTGCCAGCCGCACCTCCCGAAGAGCTTCGACAGCTTCGAGCAGGCGCTGAAGCACGAGTACGCGATGTACACGCCCGAGTACGCGGAAGGCGAGACGGGCGTCCCGGCTCACAAGATCATCCAGGCCGCGGAAGCCATCGCAGCCGCCGGCACCGCATTCTCGACGCACAGCTGGCGCGCGGCGGCATCAGGCCATCTCTGGGGATGGCAGATCACGCGGAGCCTGTACTTCCTGGTCGTGCTGATGGGCGCGATCGGCGAGCGCGGCGGCGTCAATCTCCACGCGACCAACAAGTTCGTGCCGAAGCACCCGAATCCTCCGCCCGCGCCGGATTACTGGAACGAGCTGCTCTTCCCGAAGGAATTCCCGCTCGCGTTTTTCGAGATGAGCTTCCTGCTGCCGCACTTCCTCAAGGAAGGGCGCGGCAAGCTCGACACGTACTTCACGCGCGTCTACAACCCGCTCTGGACGAACCCCGACGGCTTCACGTGGATGGAAGTGCTGCAGGACGAGAGCAAGATCGGGATGCACGTCGCGCTCACGCCGATCTGGAGTGAAACCGCCTGGTTCGCCGACTACGTGCTGCCGATGGGCCTCGGCACCGAGCGGCACGACACGATGAGCCAGGAAACGCACGCCGGCCGCTGGCTCGGATTCCGGCAGCCGGTCAAGCGCGTCGCGATGGAACGCAAGGGCACGCCCGTCGGCCTGACCCATGAGGCCAACCCCGGCGAAGTGTGGGAAGAAGCCGAGTTCTGGATCGCGCTCTCCTGGAAGATCGATCCGGACGGCAAGCTCGGCATCCGCAAGTACTTCGAGTCGCCGTACCGGCCCGACGAGAAGATCACGGTCGACGAGTACTACGGCTGGATCTTCGAGAACTCGGTGCCGGGTCTCCCGGAAGCTGCCGCGAAGGAACAAATTACCCCGCTGCAATACATGCGCAAGTACGGCGTCTTCAAGGTCGACGACGTCGCGTACAGCAAGGCGCACGAGCAGGAAGTCAACCGGGGCGGCGTGGTCATCGACGGCACGCGGCGGGCGGGCTTCAACACCCCGTCGAAGAAACTCGAGTTCTACTCACCGACGCTCGCCGAGTGGGGCTGGCCCGAGCACGCGATTCCAAAACACGTCCCCGGCCAGGTCTACTGGCGCGATCTCAACCGCGCCAAGAACGAGTTCGACCTGCTGCCGAACTTCCGGCTGCCGACGCTCATCCACACGCGCTCGCCGGTGAAGTGGCTGTACGAGATCTCGCACGAGAACCCGCTGTGGATCGCAACCGAGGACGCCGCCAACCTCAAGATCGCGGCCGGCGATCTCGTCAAGGTGCACACGCAAATCGGCCATTTCGTCACTCGCGCCTGGATCACTGAAGGCATCCGGCCCGGCGTCGTCGGCATGTCGCACCATCTCGGACGCTGGCGGCTCAACGAGGACAAGGGCGGCGCGCGCGGCGCCTCCGCGCTCGTGCGCATCGCGTCCGACGGCGGGCGCTACACCATGCGGCAGATCCACGGCGCCAAGCCGTTCGAAAGCGACGACCCGGACAGCCTGCGCGTCTGGTGGACCGACATCGGCGTGCACCAGAACGTGACGTTCCCCGTGCAGCCCGATCCGGTCAGCGGCATGCACTGCTGGCACCAGGCCGTCAAAGTCGAGAAGGCCGGGCCCAACGATCGCTACGGCGACATCGTGGTGGACACGAACGAGTCGCACAAGCTGTACAAACAGTGGATGGAAAAGACGCGGCCGGCGCCCGGACCCGACGGCACGCGCAGACCGACGTGGTTCGACAGGCCGCTGCGACCAAAGGCTGAGGCCTACAAGCTCTGAGGCTGCGCCCGGGTTCCGGGGCATGACGAGGACCACTTGGCGCGCGTGAGAACGGTGTTTGGCCATGAATCCGTGGGTCGCGAAGGCGGTCGTACTCGCAGGCACAGTGGTGATGATGGCCATTCGCGCGCCGCATGGCCGCCGAAGTCGAAGCGTCAAGGTTGCCAAGAGCCACAAGACCCCGCTGGAGGCCGGTCTCCGGGTTGTCGCGGGGGTTGGATTCTTCGTCCCCACGATCTGGGTCGTGGGGCCGGCGTTCTCGTTCGCTGAGTACCCGCTGCGCACAGCCCCGCTCGTAGCGGGCATCGTGTGTGTGGTGATCGGCCTCTGGCTCTTCTACCGATCGCACGCTGATCTCGGTACGAATTGGTCGATTACGCTGGAGGTGCGTGAGGAGCATCGACTCATCACGCAAGGCGTCTATCGCAGTGTCCGTCACCCGATGTACTCGGCGTTGGTCCTCTATTCCGTCGGCCAGGCGCTCGTCATCCCGAATTGGGTGGCAGGTCCGTCGAGCCTGCTCGGATTCGCGGTCCTCCTGGCGCTTCGCATCCGCGCGGAGGAGAGGATGATGGACGAGAGGTTTGGCGACGAATACGCCGCGTACTCGGCTCGGACGAAGCGTCTTATTCCTGGCGTCTGGTAGACGACACTTGCCGGCTACCCGCAGTAGCTTACGATCCGGCTCCTATGGAGGCTCTGATGAAACGAACGTCGATCATCGCTGCGCTCGTGCTGTCGGCCGTCTCGAGCACCATCGCGCAGCAGCAGAGCGCACGGACACGGGATGCGGCGAGTACCGAGCAGGCCGTTCAGCAGCAGGATCAGGAGCGGATTCGCGCGCAGGTCGCTGCCGACACCATCGCGCTTCGCCGCATCTATGCCGATGACTTTCTCGGCATCGGACCGACCGGCGTCGTGCGTAACAAGGCAGAGGTCATCGCTGACTTCACAACGCATGCGCTGACGTACCAATCCATCACCACCGCCGAGGTCCGGGTGCGCGTGTATGGGAATACCGCGGTGGAAACCGGTCGCTCCACGATGGTCGGACAGGACAAGGGCAAGGACGTCCCGCGCGAAAACCGTTTCACGCGCGTCTGGGTCATAACGGACGGGAGGTGGCAGCTGGTGGCGAATCACTATTCGCTGATGACCACGCAATAGGAATCATGCGGTTCTGGCAGAGGGAAGGCGGAAGGTTGGTGTGGCCAAATGGAGCGGACTTCGACCCGGCCACGCTGCACGGTCCGCAACCCGGACCGGCCTACGTACGACGCTGCACTTCCTCGACAACCGCTCCGATCGTATTCGCCACCGGAATCGACACCAGCGCAATCAGGCCGCCGGTGATCACGCGATCTCCGGCCGGCCAACCCGCAAGATGCAGGACCAGCCCCGCCGCGAGCGCCGTGGCGGATGCGATGAGCACGCCTCTCAGCAGCGTCGTCATTTGAGAAAGAGGTACCAGGCGCCGACGGCGGCGAGCACCGCCGCCAGGATGAACTTCAGGACGCGAACCGGCGCGTGCGTGCTCACCCACAGGCCGCCGCGCGTCCCGGCCAGCACGCCAAGGACGGACGCCGCCGCCAGCGCCGGCAGCATGAGGTGCCCGAGCTGATAGTGGCCGGCGATGCCCGGCACTGCCGTGATGCCGATCAGAAACGAGCTCGTGGCTGCGGCCGCGCGCAGCGGCACGCCGCACCACGCGTTCAGGACCGGCACGACGACGATGCCGCCGCCGACGCCGATGAAGGTCGAGAGCATGCCGGCGCCGAAGGCGCCGCCGAGGGCGAGCGGCAGGCGCTTCACGCGGTACGCCACTTCCCCGCCGCTCTCGATTTCGTGAAAGCGGCCGCCGAGCGAGCCGATGTCGATGTGTTCGCCGAACAGCACGTTCCGGCGTCCCGAGCGCGCGAGAATCACGGCCGCGCCGGCGGCGGCGGTCATGCCGAAGATGCGTTGAAACCAGAACTCGGTCAGATCGTCCAGGTGCCGGTTGCCCAGCGTCGCGCCCAGCACCGCCGCGGCCGCAAGGAGCAGACCGAGCCGCGTGTTCAATCGCTCGCGGCCCGACGAGGACAGCGTGACGGATGACGACGTGCCGATGACGGTGAAGAGGCTCAGTACGGCCGCCGGCCCATGTGGAATGCCCAGCACTCCGTTGAGCAGCGGAATCAGGAAGACGCCGCCGCCGAGGCCGAGCAACGCGCCGAGCACGCCAGCCGCGCCGGCGGCCACAAGCACGACGAGGATGGACGGCAGCTCGGCCACGCGGGCGGATGGTAGCAGACCGCAGGGCTGAAGCCCTGCGGCTACTTAATTCGCAGATCCTGGACCTTCTTCTCGCCTTCGGCGAGCGTGATCTTGAACGCGGCGGCGGCCACCTGCTCGAGGAACGCGGCGTCGTACAGGTTGGCGGGATCGAAGCGGCTGAGCGCCGCGACATAGTAGTCGCCCGCCAGCAGTTGAGAGACGCGGAACTTGCCGTCGCTCGCTGGACGGACCGGCGGACGCATCCGCTGCGAGGCCTGAGTCCACGCGTTCTTGTCGCTGGGAAAAACGAAGATGTGGTACTCGGGCGCCGGACGGCCGTTGCTGTCGAGCAGCGTGCCCGACACTTCGCCGATCTGATCGGTCAGGACGACGGTGACATCGCTGACATCCTCACCGGGTCGGATCTCGATTCCGCCGGTTCCCCACACGTTCCGCCCGCCGACCATCACGGCCTTCATCATCCACGAGGTCATCATTCCCGCACCTGACGCCGAGAGGCCATAACGTCCTGGCGCAATGCCCTGAAATGAAAACGTCCCGTCGGCATTCGCGTTGTTCATGGACATGCTGGCAGCCGGGTTCCCGGTTATGGCGCCGCCTTCCGCGACCGCCGTCGAGGACAACATCATTCGCATGCTGCCCGAGGCCGGCGGCGTCGTGTTGCCAGCGGCTTCGAATGACAGCCGCCCACTCACCGTCATGCCCTGCTGCAGCGTGACCGTCACGCCGGTCATGTCCCGCCCGCCGAGAGTCACGGCCGCCGTGCCCCACAGATCCAGCACCTGCGCAGTCGGCGGGCGGGGCGCCCCCGGAGCCGGCGCACTCGCGGCCTGACTGGCTCCGCGTGCGTTGATCTGGAAATCGCCGGACGCGACCGACGCGAACGTGAACGCCCCTTTGGCGTCTGCCGTCGCGCTGGCCGACATCGTGTCCAGGGGACTCATCGCGACGCGAGCTCTCGAGATCGAGAGTCTCGCACCTGCGGCAGGCGACCCATCCGGGCGCAACACCACACCGCGGACCTGCGCGGTCGGCACGTAGGCTGTGACGAAGTCCACGCCAAGCCGCTGCTCGCCGGCCGCCAGTGCGATGGTGACTGCGGCCGCCATGTCGGTGACACCCGGATGGTAGATCGGCGCGAACATCACGCTCTGGGCGGCTGGCGGCGCAGATGCCCCGGCGCCCGTCGTCGACGGACCCGACGAACCCTGCTGACGAGCCCACGCAATCTCCTCATCCGTGGTGGTGCGCAGCGCGGCTCCTGCCGGCATCGGTGCGCCGGTCCGGAGAGCCACCACGTACGACCCGGACGGAATGCCAAAGAACCGGTATTCGCCAAGATCGTTTGTGGTCGTGAACGGCATGCCGGGCGCGAAGTACTGCACCAGGCGGCGCTGGCCGCTCACCGTTCGGTACTGCAGCAAGACCGGCCGCACGTTTGACTGCGGCTGACCGTGCTCGTCCGTCACGCGTCCGGCAATCACGGCGCCGCGGCTGAGTTTCATGTTGATCGCCGTCGACTGCCCGTCGGTCACGGCCACAGCCACCCCGGCGTCGTACATCGACTCCGCGCCGTAGCGCAGCGACACCCATCCGCCCTTGTCTGCGGTGAGATAGAACCGGCCGGCAGGCAGATTCGGGATGACGTACCGCCCCTGGTCGTCCGTCACCGCCGCTCGAACGATCGACGTGCCTTGATTCGATCCGTCGAAGAAGCCGGAGCCGTTGACGCGGACGACGGCGCCGCGCACCGGCGCCGCCCCCGGCTCGTCGGCCGTGATGGTGCCGCTGATCAGCGCGGTGCCCACGACCGGCTGTCGGCTCGTATCGCGCGCCTGCTGCGGCGGCGGCTGCGGCGGCGGCGTCTGACTCACGAGCGCGACGAGCGTAACGGCGGCTGGCAAGGTCATCGGATCTCTCTCGCCGTGAGGGCCAGTGTCTTCTTCTCCCCTTCACTCACGCTGATGCGTGTGCCGTTTCGCGCCAGCGCGGAGTACTCAGCGAGGTCCATCTCTCCGGTGCGTCCGTTGAGCACGGCCGCCACGATGTAGTCGCCGGGCGGCGGCAGGCGGAGCCGGTAGCTGCCGCTCCGATCGGCCAGCCCGGTGACCGTCCGGCGTGGTGCGCGTCCGTTCGCCAGCCACGCCTGGAAGTCGGCGGGAAACACGACGACTGAGACATCGTCATTCGGACCGCTTCCGCCGCTCACCGTGCCAGACAGTTCAGCGAAGCGATCGCTAAAGGTCACCGTTACTTCCGTCACGTCCGAGGCATCGAGCTCGAGCGGCCGTTCAACAACGTTCACGCCCCGGGCCTGGATCGACTTGACCGCCCAGTCAGAAAGCGAAACGTTGACGTTGACCCAGTACTGACCAGACGGATATCCGGACGTGGCGAACGCGCCGCTGGCGTCGACGCGGCCTGGCGGGATCGCCGTCTGCGCCATGAACCGGCCATCGACGGGTTGCAATGTCACCGTGATCGACGGCATGGGATGTGGCAGGGTCTGCGCCCCCTGAAACTCCACGCGTCCGCTGACGCGCAGACCGGGCCTCAGGGAAACCGCGAGGTCCGCCACGTCGTCGCCGCCGACCGTGACCAGGGACTGCGCCCAGAGCGTGCCCACCGCCTGCTGCGGCGCCGGCGGCGGAATAACCGTGTTGCTGACGCCAGCCACGACCGAGAAGTTCTCCGTCGTAATAAATCTTCCTGACTGGGGGACGCGATACGCTCGCAGCACGTATTGGCCTGCCGGCACACCCGGAAACGTGAATCGGCCTGTCGCGTCGGTCATCGTCAGAGCGGTCTCGAGTCCGTTCGTGATGCCTGATTCGTCGAGTTCGGGCGATACGAGTCGCACGCCGAGATTCGAAACGGGGCCTTCAGGGCCGGTGACGACCCCGGACACCTTCGCGGTGGTCGCGGCTCTCAGGCGAAGATCCACTCCGGTTCGCGTGTCCCCGGATCCCAATGTGATCACGGCGGCCTGAGACGGGTTGGCGCCGCCATGAAAGATCGTGGGATAGACCAGCAAGCGGCCGCCAACGATCGTCGGCGTGGCCGCCGCCAGCCCCGACATCCCCATCGATCCAGCGAGCGACACCTGTTGATCGCCGACGACAATGCCGCCGCCGTCGGAGAACGGGGCGCCGGATTCCGATCGCTGCTGAAACATCGCGTCCATTGCCGTCGAAGTTCCAGTCTGCATGGCCTGCATGTACTCGTCCGCGTTCGACACAGGAGTCGACGTGACGGTCATGGGAACGGCGACGATGTAGTCTCCTGGCGTGAGGGAGGCGATGCGAAAGATGCCGCGATCGTCCGTCTGCCCTCGCAGCCCTGATGTCACCAGACGCCGCCGGCCGCCCGCGACGACACGCCGGAAAGCGATCACTTCGATGCCAATCGCCGGCTCGCCGTGTTCATCCGTGACGGTCCCGGTAATGGCAGCCATCTTCCACACGCGGACCGTCGCGTCGAGCACGCGGTCGTTTTCGCCGATCACGATCGGGCGCCCCGGGCCATCGAGCCGCCGCCGGCCGAATGCGCCTGGCGTGTAGCCGGGAATTGAAACGGACGCGCTGTAGCTTCCGGCCGGAAGGTTGCGAAACAGGAACCGGCCGTCGCGGTTGGTCAGAACCGCCGGTATCGCGGGTGGAGCGGCGCCGCGTCCCAGCGATTCCGGCGGAGCCGCGGCGGCGATCGGCCGATCGGTTCCGCCGAGGAGACGCACCAGCGCGCCAGGCACCGGACGACCCGTACCCGCATCGATCACTTGGCCAAGAATGACGCCGTTGCCCGTCCGTAGCTCAGTTCCCGGCTGTTGAGCCGGCTGCCCCAATGTCGGAGGTGGCGGCGGAGGCGGCGGCACCTGAGCAGAGACACCCAGAACAAGCACGGTCGCGAGCACCGGCCCGAGGGGCCTGATCATGACGGTCCGGACAGGATACTCCTGTTGGCGCCTTATTTCGTCACTGCCTCGTGAACGCCGTATCGCCACAGCTCAGGCGTGGCTTTCGCAATCGCAGCCGTCGCCACCAGACAGCCCAGTCCTCCCGTCACCACTGAGAACGGCGCGCCGAACGCCTGCGCGACGAGGCCGGCTTCGAGCTCGCCGAGCTGCGGGCCGCCCATGAAGAAGATCATGTTGACCCCCACCATGCGGCCGCGCATGGCATCGGGCGTTTCGAGCTGGCGGATGAGGTTGCGGATCACCATGCTCACGGCGTCGGCGGCGCCGGATGCGGCGAGGCACGCGAACGTCAGCCAGAATGCGCGCGAAAAACCGAAAACCACCGTCGCCACACCGTAGACGACGACGGCCCAGACTAGCGTGCGGCCCTGATGCTTAAGCTGGTGCGAGCCGATTAGCATCGCCGCGCTGCCGAGCAGCGCGCCGGCCGCCGGGGCCGCCGCGAGCAGGCCGTAGCCGCGGGCGCCGACCTGCAGGATGTCCTGCGCGAAAATCGGCAGCAGCGCCATCGCCGAGGCGAAGAACGTCGCAAAGAAATCCAGCAGCATCGTCGATCGGATCATCGGGGAGCCGAACACGAACCGGAGGCCGTCCTTCGCCGCCGCGACCGACATCGAACTGCGCGCGTGCGGTGTCGAGCGATCCGTGGCCGGCACGTCGCGCATCATGAGCAGCGCGACGATCACGAACAGGAACGACGCGGCATTCACGGCATATGCCCAGCCGACGCCGCCAAACGCGATCACGATCCCGCCAATCGCGGGACCCGCGACCGACGCGCCTTGCACCATCGCGGTGTTGAGGTTGATCGCATTGGGCAGATCCGACCGCGGCACGAGCATCGGCACCAGCGCCTGCCGCGCTGGCGGATCGAAGGCGCCGACGGACGCGCTGACCGCCGCGAGCAGATACACCGGCCAGGCCGCATCCAGACCGGCGAACGCGAGCACCGACAGCACGGACGCGACGCCCGCGCCGCCCACCTGCGTGATGAGCATGAGCCGGCGGCGATCGAACACGTCGGCCGCCACGCCCGCGATGATCGAGAACAGGACGATCGGCACGACACGGACGAGGCCGACCAGTCCGAGCGCCAACCCGCGCCGCTCCGGTTCGACGAGCAGCGAGACGTGCCACAAGAGCGCCGCCTGCTGCATGAACGTGCCTGTAAACGACAGCGCAAGGCCGATCCAGAGGAGCCGGAAGTTGCGGTGGCGAAGCGCGGTCAGCACGAGCCCGGGATCGTACTAGAATGTGTGTCACCCCAGCGCACCAGGAGCTTCCCATGCGGTCCACTCGTTCCGTCCGCGTCGCCATCCTCGCCTGTACGCTCGTCATCGCCAGCGCTGGCGCGGCTGCGCCGCTCCAAAGCCCAGAGCGGCCTACGACTGGAGGCGGGCACAAGCACTACGTCGCGCCCGAGCGCGACCTGCCGAATCAGCAGGGCGAGCTGGCGCCGCGGCTGCAGAACGTCGGCAAGTACGTATTTCCTGTCTCGACGAAGAACGCGAAGGCGCAGCTGTTCATGAATCAAGGCGTGAATCTGTCGTACGCCTTCAACCACGCGGAAGCCGGCCGCGCGTTCCGCGAGGCGGCGCGCCTCGACCCGACGCTCGCCATGGCCTACTGGGGGCTGGCGCTCGTGCTCGGACCGAACATCAACGCCGCGATGGAGGCCACGGATGAGGCGCCGGCCTATGCGGCTATTCAAAAGGCCGTGAGCCTGAAGGACATCGCCTCGCCGCGCGAGCAGGCGTTCATCGAGGCGCTGGCGCAGCGGTACACCGGCAAGCCTGAGGATCGCCAGGCGCGCGACAAGGCGTACGCCGATGCCATGCGCGTCGTGTTCAAGAAGTTCCCGAATGACCTCGACGCCGCCGTGCTGTACGTCGAGTCGCTGATGGATCTGCGCCCGTGGGGCTACTGGATGAACGACGGCGTGCCGTACGAAGGCGTCGCCGAAGCCGTCGGCATCATCGAGAAGGTCATGGCGCGCAAGGCCGATCATCCCGGCGCGCTGCATCTCTATATCCACCTGATGGAGGCGCACGGGCCGAAGAAGGCGGAGCTCGCCGCCGATCGCCTGCTGCCGCTCGCGCCGGCCGCCGGCCACCTCGTGCACATGCCGGCGCACATTTATCAGCGCGTCGGGCGCTACGCCGACGCGATGAAGAGCAACGAGCTGGCGATCAAGGCGGACGAGGACTACATCACGCAGTGCCGCGCGCAGGGGCTCTACCCGATCGGCTATTACCCGCATAACCTCCACTTCCTCTGGTTCGCGGCGACGTTCGACGGGCAGGGCAAGGTGGCGATCGAGGCCGCGCGCAAGACGGCGTCCAAGGTCGATCCCGAGAACCTGAAACAGCTGACGTTCCTCGCGGCGTTCAAGGTCGTGCCGTACTGGGCGCTCACGCGCTTCGGCCGCTGGGAGGAGATGCTCAAGGAACCGGCACCGGCTGCGGGGAATGCCTACCTCACCGGCGTCTACCACTTCGCTCGAGGGCTGGCCTTGACCGCGACCAACCGGCTGCCCGAGGCCGAGCAGGAACTGGCGCTCGTGAAGAAGGCGCTCTCGGACAAGTCGATGGAGGGCCCGCTGTTCTCGCCGAATACCGCGGGGGCGGTGTTCGCGATCGCGCCGGAGATGCTGGCCGGCGAAATCGCGCTGGCGCGCAAACAGTACGACACCGCCATTGCGCACTTCGAGCGCGCGGTTCGTCTCGAGGACGGCCTGATCTACACCGAGCCGTCGGAGTGGCACTACCCGCCGAGGCACGCGCTCGGCGCCGCGCTTCTCGACGCCGGACGCCCCGGCGAGGCCGAAACCGTCTACTGGCAGGATCTCCAGCGCTGGCCTGAAAACGGCTGGGCGCTCTTCGGCGTGGTTCAAGCGCTCCGCGCGCAGAAAAAAGACCCGCAGGCGGACGTCGTCGAAGCGCGCTTCAAGAAGGCCTGGGCCCGCGCGGACGTCACGCTGACGGGATCACGTTTCGCGAAGTAGATCTCACCACGAAGATCACGAAGAACACGAAGAGCCCGGCGTGCGGGCGGGGCAAGGCCCCGCCCGCGGCCGAAGGCCGCCTGAGATCCGAGTAAGTCAGGGGTGCGAAAGCGCACTTACACGTCCAGATGGCTTTCGCACGCCTGACTTACTCGGATCTCAGGTGCACGCCGGGCTTCTGAACTCCAGCAGTCAGGCCTTCGAGGTCTTCGTGACCTTCGTGGTGAGATCTTCTAGAGCAGTCGTTTGCCTTTGGCGCTCGCGTCGATCAGGCGCTTGAGGCGGCGCAGCTGCGTTTCGGGTTGCCTGGCACTCGTCACGTAGAACGTCAGCAGCTTGCGGTATCCGGGCGGCTGCGCCTGGAAGAAGGTCCACGCGCGCTTGGCCTTGCGAAACTGCTTCTCCAACTCCGGTGAGAACTTCGACGTCTCGCGTTCGAAGGAGTACTTTCCGGACTTCTTCATGTCGCGCTGCTCGAACCGCTCGAGGCCCGGCTTCGCCATACGGCCGGATTTGATGAGGCCTTCGGCCTTGGCGATGTTCACGCGACTCCAGTAGCTCGACGCCTTGCGCGGCGAAAACCGCTGCGTGAAGCTGTCGGCGTCAAGCGAGCGCCGCACGCCGTCGATCCAGCCGTAACAGAGCGCCTCGTCGAGCGCCTGTGGATACGTGATGCCCTTCGACGCCGCGTGGACTTTGTACAGTCTGAGGTTGAGCTCGGATTCGGTCGCGTGATGGCGTTCGAGCCACGCACGAAAGTCGGCCGGCGTGCGGAACGGACGTGGGGCGGACGGCGCCATCAGAGCGTCAACTCGTAGCGAACGAGATTTATCCTCACGCCAGGCGTCAGGTTGGGAAACTCGACGAGCGCCTGCGTGCTGCTATCCGGTTTGAAGCCGCATTTCTCGAGCACCCGAATCGAGGGCGTGTGGTCCGGATGGCAGAACGCGCCCAGCGTCGAGAGACCGAGCGATCGCGCGAGATCGACCATCGCCTGCAGCGCCTCGGTCGCGTAGCCCTTGCCCCATGCGTCCGTCGCCAGCACATACCCCGTCGTCGCGGCGCCGGACCCGTCGAACGACAGGCCGGTCGCGCCCAGGAGACGCCCGTCCGCCTTGGACAGGATCAGGTAGGGACCGGCCGGCGATCGCGACCATTCCAATTCGCAGAAATCGATGAAGAGCCGCGTGTCGTCCACGGATCGATGCGTGGGCCACGCGAGGTACCGCGTCACCGCCGGATCGCTGGCATACCGCTCGAAGATCGCATGCGCGTCGTCGGCGGTCGGGCGAGTCAGTACGAGGCGCGCGGTTTCAATCCGTTCGCCCATTGACGTGGGGCTTGAGTACTGAATAGAGCGTCGCCATGATCGGCGTCGGCACGCCCGTCTTCCTGCCGCGGCGGACGACGCTGCCCTGGAGCGCCTCGACCTCGATGCGCTTGCCCTGGGACAAATCGATGAGCAGCGACGATCGCGTGGACGGCGGCAGCTTGGCGACGTAGGTGTTGAGCTTGTCCAGGTGATCGGGCGCGAGCGGAATGCCGTGCGCGGCCGCGACGCGACGCACTTCCGAGACGGCCTCGATGAACATCGGCCGGGTTTCATCGTCGGCCCACAGCGGGCCGATCGGCAGCCGCGACGCGCCCGTAAATGCCGCAAACGGCGCCAGGTACGTGAACTTCTCCCAGACGGCGGCGCGGGCGTCGGCAACGGGTTCCGCGTCGATGCCGGCTTCGAGCATCGCGTCCGCAATGCGTTGCACCCGGTCACTGACGCGATCTCTCGCGCCGAAGTACTCGCCGAACACAATGCGCTTGTGCGTGCCGGTCTGGCGGATGAACCCCGGCGCTTCGATCGCGGTGGCGATGTACGTCGAACCGCCGAGCGTCGAAGGCTCCCCGATCACCGCGGCGATTTCCTCGGCGCTGTCCACGCCGTTCTGCAGCGAGAGTACGACCGTGTTCGGCCCCATCAGCGGCCGGATCATCGGGATCGCCGTCGCGTTGTCGTACGTCTTCACGGCCAGCACGACGACGTCGGCGGCGCCGAGCCTGGCGGGATCGCTCTCGGCGCGGACCTTGACGGTGAAGTCGCCGAGGGGCCCATCGACGCGGAGCCCGTCGCGCGCGATCGCGTCACGATGCGCGCCTCTCGCGACAAAGCTGACCTCGTGGCCCTTTCGCGCGAGAAGGGCGCCGTAGAAGCCGCCAACGGCGCCGGCTCCAATGAAGGCGAACTTCATTGCACCATCGTTTCTGCGGGGAACACGCGCTCGACACGGAAGCCGCCACCCGGCACCGGCGTAAGCAGCATCAGATTGGCCTGGCCGCCGACTTGAATCGCGCCGGTGCTGCCGACTTTAACGATAGACCCGACGGCCGGGACCGGCGCGCCTGGCGTGAGCGGCGCGATGACCTTGCCCGTGCCGTCGATCTCGAAGACGCCGCAATACGTGCGCAGATCGCCGAGGTCGGCGACCGTGGTCGAGAGGACCAGCCGGCGTTTGGCATCGAGAAGGCGGATGCGCCGCGCGGCCGACAGTCCGACGTCGCCGGTGAAGGCGAGGCCGCCCGAGCGGATGGACACATTCCTGATGAGGTAGTGGAAGGCCATCGACTCGTTCGCCGGCAGCGAGTCGTAGCGATCCGTGTTCGCGCGATTGACCGAGCCGTCCGCCAGCGCCTGGAGCGCCCGCACCAGCGCGACGAAGTTCACGCGCACGAGCGGCGGGTCCGGATTCGGATCCGGCCAGGCGCCGGTCTCGATGAGCAGCACCGGCGTGCCCCACTTCGTCAGGTTGTCGCCGAAGGCCCGCACCTCGAAGCTGTCGTCATACCGGCCAATCCGGTTGCCGGCGAGCGGCTCGATGGCGTCGCGCACCACCGCCGCCAGGCGCTTCGTCAGCCGGCGGCCGTCGTTCATGCTCCTCGCCTCGTCATAGGCGACGCTCAGCAGCGAGATCGACGCAGGCCGCGGAGGCCGGCCGGCGCTCGTGTTCCAGCTCTGGTTGTGCAGGTTGAACCCGACGCGCGGATTCAGCTCGTCACGGATCTTCTTGAGCAGCTGGCCTTCCGGCGACTGCAGCAGCAACGCGTCGCGGTTGAGGTCGAGCCCCTGCGCGTTGCGGCGCTGAAACCGCTCGGCGCCATCCGGGTTGAGCATCGGAATGGTGTGCACCGTGAGCGCGCTCAGCATCTGCTTGACGGCCGGCTCGTCGCGATGGCGGCGCAGGTACTCGTAGAGGTCGAAGAGCGCCGACGTCGCCGTGGACTCGTCGCCATGCATCTGCGACCACATGAGCACCACGAAGGGACCCGTGCCAAACGACACGTCCCAGATTTCGCGCTTCTCGACCGAGGCGCCGATCGGCTTCACGGTGACGACGGCACCCTTCGCGGCGGCCAGCTCCGTGACGCGGCGCTTCACGTCGGCGTGATCGACGAGCGGCGAAATGGCGGGCGACACGTGCTCCGCATCCCACAGCTTCGCCAGCGCCATCGTCGCGGCCGAGGACGCCGATGACGGGGCTGACGGCGCGGGCCTCGGTGGCGGCGGCGCGGGTGGAGGCAGCGGTGTTCCGGGCGGTGGCGCCGGCGCCGGGGTCGGCGTGGGCCCTGAAGGCTTCGACGGCGGCGCGGATCCGCCGGCTGGCGGCGTGCCGGGCGTCACGCAAGCGGTGCAAGTCAGGACGAGCAGAACAGTCGCGACACGTCGAATCACGCTCTAAATGTTACTGGAATTTGAATTTCCGAGCGCCGATCCAGCCGAGGATGAGCGCGCCGGCGAGCATGGCGGCCACGTGCGGAATGGCGACCGACGAGTCGTACCCGAAGTTCACCAGCTTGTGAATGGCGTCCATCGCCCAGCCCGTGGGCAGGAAGAGCGCCACTGTCTGCATCCACGACGGCGTGATCTCAATCGGCCACCAGCAGCCGCCGAGCGCCGCCATGATCTGCGTGCTGAAGACGCCGATGCCCGCCGTCTGTGCGATCGTGCGCGTGATGCTCGCGAGCACGATGGCCAGCGAGGTGGTGAACGCGGCCCATCCGAACAGCACCAGGGTCACCATGGGGAGCGAGGGTCCCCAGTCAATCCTGAAGAGGGCGGCGCCGACCAGCATCGCGAACGCCACCTGCACCAGCGCCAGCATCATCCGGCCGGCCCACTTGCCGAGCACGACGGATGCCCGCGAGATCGGCGCCGACGCGAGGCGGCGCAGCAAGCCCTGCTCGCGCTCCATGACGAGCGAGATCGAGCCGCTCGTGAGCAGAACGAGCATCGTGAACATCACGAGGGTGCCGGGCACCGCCTGCGCGAACCCGCTCGGCGGGACGATGCGCCGGCCCGCCGACGTCACGCTGAGAGTGAGAGCCCGTGGTTGGGCCGCCAGTTGCGCGAAGGCATCCGGACTCACGGTCTGTCCGTTCATCCGGAGCACGGCGAGGTCGGCCAGCACCTCATACGTCGCGCGACCGATCCGAATCTGGTCGTAGTTGCCGGCCATCGGGTCGTCGGTGCGGCGACGGTCGAACTTGACGACTTGCTGCTGTCCGGCCAGGACCGCATCGGTGAATGTCTGGTGCGGCGCCGCCGGCGCGGGAAGGGTCAGGCGTCGAGTAAATGTCGCAAGCTCCTCGTCGCTCGCCGCCCGGACGATCTCGTACTTCTGCCCTTCGAGGCGGCGGATGAGCTCGTCGGCCAGAAACCCGGCGTTGTCGGCGCCGCGGACGGCGAGCCGCTCCCGCTGGTTGGACGACTCGCCGAATCCGGCCGTGACCGTGCCGATGAAGTAGAAGAACACGATCGGCATCACGAAGATCCACAGCAACGTCTCGCGCCGCCCGAGCATGTAGGCGGCGTCGCTCTTGGCGATGAACCAGGCGGATCGCAGCATGTCAGTTGGTCGCGAAAGCGCCCTTCAGGCGCCTCACGCTCAGAAAAAAGATAACGATGGCCGGCACGCCGACGCCGACAGCCGCGAGGGTCAGCGCGGCAGGATCGATTGCGCCGAAGAGGATCTTCTTGGTCTCGAGCACCGCGAGGCCGTTCGGCGTCCACCGCCCGACCCCGGCCATCCACGCGGGCATCGTCTCGAACGGGAAGAACGACCCGCCGATCATGATGAGCGGAAACACGACCATCGTCGAGAGCAGCTGCCCCCCGCGGGCGCTCGTGGAGATCAGCTGAAGGCCGGTCATCATGCAGAGGATCGCAGCGCCGGAGTAGGACGCCCACACGAGCGCCAGGGGCGCGCGCGACCACGGCACGCCGAAACCGGCGATGCCAAGCGCAAGCGCCAGGAGCGTCGCTCCTGCCATCACCGCGACACCGGCGGCGATCTTGCCCGCGAGGAACGCGCCGGCGCCCTGCGGCGCGCTCAGCGTCCGGCGCAGCGTCCCGTTGATCTTCTCGATCCAGATGTCGTTGCTGATGCCCTGCGCGGTGAACATCACCGCCATGAACAGCAGTCCGGGCATGAACATCGCGCCGAAGTTGAAGGACTCGGCGGTTGCGGTTGCCGCGCCCGTGTCCAGCGACAACGCGGGCGGCGACAACGTCGTCTGCAGCTTCTGCAGACGCTGGTTGATCGACTGGCTGACCACGGCGACCGCGGCATCGGAGGGCGCTCGGCTGCCGGTCGCGCTGTCGGCAATCTGGCGGATCGGCTCGCCGAACAGGCGCTGCGCGTAGAACGCGGCCTCCACGACCATCCGCATCCCTTCTTCGACAATGCCGGGGAGAATCCGCTGCGACGGGTTCTTGATGAGCGCGAGCTCGGTCGGCTGCTCGCGGAGGACGCCGTCCTGGAACCCCTTCGGCAGAATCAGCAGCGCGTTGGCCTCGCCGGCGTCGATGCGGCGCCGGCCTTCCGCCTCGGTGACCGTCTCGATCTCGAGGAACTCGGAGAGTTGGCTGCTGCCGCCGGCCATCCCGACCAGCCGGCTCACAAATGTCTGGTCCAGGTCCACGAGCAGCACGCGCGCTTTGGGCGGCCCGCCCCCGCTTCCGCCGATCAAAGCCATGAGCGTGCCGATCACGACCGGCAGGCCGAGCCACATCATCAGCGCGGCCGGATCGGCGATGCGCCGGCGCAGGTCCTTCAGTGTCGCGATGCCGACGAATCCCATGGTTATTCCCGGAGCGCCCGGCCCGTCAGCTTGATGAAGAGCGATTCGAGGCTCGGCTGGCTGAGCGAGGTCTCCTGGACGTCGCCCGCCGGACCGTCGATGGCCGCGAGCAGCGCCGGCAGTTTGCGCGTCGCGCCCTCCACGGCAAGGAGCAGCGTCGTCTGTTCGGCGGACACCACCTCGACGCCGTCGATGGACGCCAGCGCCTTCCGCGCGGCCTCAGTATTGAATTGCCCGGACAGACGCACGATGTCTTTCTCGCCGATCAGCTTGCGCAGCTCCGCCAGCGTGCCGATCGCGAGCAGCTTGCCGTGGTCGATGATGGCCAGACGATCGCAGAGATCCTGTGCTTCCTCCATGTAGTGCGTCGTGTAGAGCACGCACGTGCCGTTGCGCGTCTCCTCGCGCACGAGCTCGAGCAGCTTCACGCGGCTCTGCGGATCGACGCCGACCGTCGGCTCGTCGAGGAGCAGCACCTTCGGCCGATGCACGATGCCGCACCCGAAGTTCAGGCGCCGCTTCATGCCGCCGCTGTATTTCTTGACGGGCTCCTTCGCGCGATCGGCCAGGCCGATCCGATCGAGCACGTCGAGGACGCGCTTCTTGAGCGTCTCGCCGCTCATGCCGTACGCCGCGCCCCAGTAGGCAAGGTTGTCCTTCGCGCTCAGATCTTCGTACAGCGCAAGCTCCTGCGGCACGATGCCGAGTTGCTGTTTGGCCGCGAGACTGTCGCGCACGACGTCGTGACCGAGCACGGCGACACGCCCGGACGTCGGCGTGAGCAGGCCGGAAAGGCAGCCGATGGCCGTGGATTTGCCGGCGCCATTCGGCCCCAGCAATCCAAAGATCGAGCCCGCCGGCGCAGAAAATGTCAGGCCGTCAACCGCAACGAGATCCCCGTACTGCTTCCGGAGCTCCTGGACGTCAATCATGTGGACCCGGCGGATCTTACGGCGGGCGATGGGCCCGGTTCGGCGCTATCGGTGAACGGCGACGGGCTGTCGGTAAGTGGCGATCTGGCGTCGTCCTTGGTCCTTGGTCCTTGGTCCTTGGTCCTTGGTCCTTGGTCCTTGGTTCAGGACCCAGGACCTGGGACCCAGGACCTGGGACGACGCATGTCTACTCAGCTCTCAACGTCGTCGCCGGGTTCACCTTCATCGCGCGGCGTGCTGGTACAGCCGCCGCGAGCACGCTCACCGCAAGAAGCGCAACGGCGACGGCGCCGATCGCGCTGATGCCGGACGACTGCCAGCCGAACACGCTCGATCTCACAACCGACTCGAGCGCCCACGCGCCGGCAACACCGATTGCGAGACCGACTATGGCGGGGATGAGGCTCTGACGGATCACGTTCTGCCAAACGTCGCCGGGTCTGGCGCCGAGCGCGAAGCGGATGCCAAACTCGCGCGTTCGCTGCTCCACCAGATACGAGACCAGGCCGAAGACGCCGACGCCGGCAAGTACGAAGGCCAGCGCGCCGAAGGCGAGCATGATCGGCGCCTGAAACAGCGCCTCGCCGACGTCGCGCCCGAAAAGACGCTCGAGCGTCACCGGCTGCACGCGGACCTCCGCGTCCGGCACGACTCCACGGATGACGCCTTCGACGCGGCGCTGCAGATCGTCGGCCGACAGCCCTGACGCCCACACGGCGGCCGACGTCCAGGCACGCGGCTGCGCGACCGGCACGTACACATGGCCGCTCGGTTCCATCGCGAGCCGCGTGCGCATCGGCTCGATGACGCCGATGACTCGCCTGAGGAGGCCGTCCGCGCGCACCTCCCGGCCGAGCGCATCGGCGCCGGGCCACGCCATTCGCGCGAGGGTCTCGTTGATGACGACGACCGGTTCCTGTCCCGTGAGCTCCGCGTGAGTGAACCAGCGCCCTCGCCGCAGCCGCAGATTCCACGCCTCGAAGTAGCCATCGGTCGCGCCGGACGCGCTCGTTGTTCGCGGATCGATCGCGACACCGGGAATCTCGATGTCTCGAATGGAGAACAACCGCTCCGTCGCCGCTGCGCGGACTCCGTTGACGCCGCGAATGGCCTCGATTGTCGCCATGACCTCCGGAACGCTGGTCGCCTGTCCGGCCGCGCGCGTGACACTGACGGAATACCGATCGTCGTAGTCGAAGCCCAGTGGCTGGTTGAGGTAACGCCAGATGCCAAGGCCGATGAAGACCGTGCCGACCATGACGATCGTCGCCACGGCCAGCTCGGACGCGAGAATCGTGCGTGACAATCGCGCGGGAAGGTTGCCGCGAAGTCCGGAGGCGCTTCGATTGGTCCAGGCGAGCGATCGCTTGAGCGCGCGCCGGGCCGGCCAGAGTCCGCCGACGACCGCCACCAGCAGGCCCAACGCGCACGCAAACAACACGGTGCGCCATCCGTACAGCATCGGCACGAGCGCCATGTTGCGGCCGCCCGTCGGCAGCCGCGGGATGCTGGCTTCAATCACCTTGGAGAGCCAGGCGCCGGCAAGCAGGCCGCCGGCCACGCCGATCACGCTGAGCAACAGGCTTTCGGTCAGAAAGAGTCGCGTCAGGCGCCAGCGGCCGGCGCCGAGGGCCGCCCGCGTCGCGATTTCGCCCGCGCGAGCCACGCCACGCGTCAGGAGCAAATGCACGAGGTTGATCGTCGCGAGGAGCAACACGAGCATCGCGCCAGCGAAAAGCACACGCGCAGTCGGACGTCCGCCGCGCACCTGATACTCGTGCAGCGATCGCAACCGAACGACCCGCGGTGTTCCGTCCGACGCGGGCGCGACCGACTGGAGCACGCTCGCCATGCGTGCCTCGGCCTGCTCACGGCTCATGCCGTCGGGCAGCCTGACGATCGGCATGGCCATCCGCCTCGGCTCGACCCGCGCGGGCTCGAGCTCCGGCACGACGATGTCGGGCGGCTCGTTGTTGAGATCGAACGACGTGGCCTCGGGACCGAGAATCCCGACCACCTCAGCGGTCGTCGTCTTTCCACTGAAGGTGAGGACTTTGAAGGTGCGTCCTACCACGCCGCGGTCGCGGCCGAACTCGCGCTGCCAGTAGCGATAGGTCAGCCACGCTCGAACAGGCGCGCCATCACGGTGGTCCACGTCGGTGAAGTCGCGTCCGGCAATGAGCGGCAGCTGGACCGTCTGCCGGAATGCGGCGCTCACGCCATAGGCCATGACGGGCACGCGCCTGTTGCCGAGGTCCAGCTCGCCCGACACCGGCCGGCTCGAGATCTCCCACGAGACAAACCCGAAATCAGCGAGCGGACTCGCGCGTAGCGCGGCCTGATCAGCCGACATGATCATGCCGGCAATCTTGTTGTTGGGATCGAGCACGTGATACAGCCGATCCGCGGCCGGGAACGGCAGGGGACGGAAAAGGTAGCCGTCCGCAAACGCGA
>Ga0137313_1000095_pt1 | contig 29408 bp, 31 predicted proteins | sample EasRivERMZT166_2_FD_102287 | JGI IMG/M metagenome (GOLD analysis project Ga0137313, IMG submission 102287) | Soil microbial communities from meander-bound floodplain in the East River, Colorado, USA - East River MetaG ERMZT166_2 | ecosystem: Environmental > Terrestrial > Soil > Floodplain ...
ATCGGCCGCGTCGGGCCTGATGGCCGGCCGCAACGCCGCGCGGCTGACCCGCGGGCTGGCGCCGATCGCGCCGCCGCGCACGACCGCCATCGGCGCGCTCGGCTACTACGTCTCGCACGCCGATGCGCGGCACTACGATCCGACCAACATCACGTTCGGCATCATCGCGGCGCTGGAGGCGCCGCCAAAGAGCCGGCAGGAGCGCGCGCTCGCGCTGAGCGCGCGCGCGCTCGAAGCCCTCACGGACTGGAACGCGGCGGCATGAGCCTCCAGGCGCAGGCCAAGGCGTTTCTCGCCTTCCTGGCCCACAATCGCAACGTCTCGGCTCACACCGTGCGCGCGTACGCCGCGGACGTCGAGCAGTTCGTCGCGCACCTGGCCGCGCAGGATCGCCGGAAGCCCAGCGAGGTCGCGGTGGCGGCCTTCTCGACCGACGGCGTGCGCACCTTCATGGCCGAGCTCCACGAACGCGGCCACGCCCGATCGTCGTCGGCCCGCCGGCTCGCCGCGCTGCGCACATTCGCGAAGTATCTCGTGCGTGAGGAATTGCTCGGCGACGACCCGACGGCGCTTGTGGGCGCGCCTCGCAAGGACCAGACGCTGCCGGCGCATCTCGAGACCGACGAGATGACGCGTCTGCTGGACGCGCCCGACGTCACCTCGTCCGCGGGCCGGCGCGACCGGGCGATTCTGGAGCTGCTCTACGCCTCAGGCCTGCGGCTCAGCGAGATCGTCGGCCTGGATCTCGACGACGTGAATCTGTCGAGCCGGATCGTGCGGGTGCGGGGGAAGGGCGGCCGGGAACGGCTGGTGCCGTTCAATCACAGCGCCGCGGATGCGTTGCGGGCGATGACGTCGGATGCCTCTGCGCGGCGTACGAGGCCCGAGCCCACACGAGGACGCCACGGCCGGCCCCGACATGCGCTCTTTCTGAACGCGCGCGGCGGGCGCCTCTCCTCCCGCAGCGTCGATCGCATCGTCCGGCGGTACGTGCGGGATGCCGCGATCGCACGGGGCATCAGCCCGCATGCACTGCGGCACACGTTTGCGACGCACCTGCTGCAGGCCGGCGCGGACCTCCGGACGATTCAGGAGCTGCTGGGGCACGCCCGCCTGGGCACGACCCAGCGCTACACGCACCTGGACGTGGGACGACTGCTCGAGGTGTACCGGCGCGCGCATCCACGCGCGCAGGCGAAGCCGATCGCGGGCCGCTAGCTCGTGACCGGCGCGACCGGTTCGGCGATGACGCGCCGGCTGCGCGGAATCTCGATCGCCAGGATCTTGATCTTGTAGTTCATGACGCGCGGGCTGATCCCGAGCAGTTCCGCCGCGTCCTTCTGGACCCAGTTCGACATCTTGAGCGCCTCGACGACGGCCTGGCGCTCGATCTCCTCGAGCGGGATGCCGGTCGGCGGAATCTTGACCGCGATCGCGCGCTCGCTGGAGCTGGATGAGGAGGTCTGCTCGCCGATCTGGAGGTCCTCGACGCCGACCATCCCGTTCTCGGCCAGCAGGACCGCCCGCTCGATGACGTTCTCGAGCTCGCGGATGTTGCCGGGCCAGTGGTGGCGCATGAGCACCTTGAGCGCGTCGCCCTGGACGCCCTCGACTTTCTTCTTGAGCTCGCCCGTGAAGCGCTTCACGAAGAACTCGGCCAGCGCCGGGATGTCGTCCTTGCGTTCGCGCAGCGGCGGGGTCTCAACCGACACGACATTGAGCCGGTAGAAGAGGTCCTCGCGGAACCGTCCCTCCTGCACCATCTGCATCAGGTTCCGGTTGGTCGCCGCGATGATGCGGACGTCCACGCGCAACGTCCGCGTGCCGCCCAGGCGCTCGAATTCGTGTTCCTGCAGCACGCGCAGGATCTTGGCCTGCGTGCTCGCGCTCATGTCGCCGATCTCGTCGAGGAACAGCGTGCCGCCGTCGGCCTGCTCGAAGCGGCCGATGCGCTGCTTGTCCGCGCTCGTAAAGGCGCCCTTCTCGTGGCCGAACAGCTCCGATTCCAGGAGGTTTTCCTGCAACGCGGCGCAGTTCACCTTGACGAAGGCGCGGCTGGCGCGGTTCGAGTTGTGATGAATGGCGCCGGCGATGAGCTCCTTGCCCGTGCCGGTCTCGCCCTTGATGAGCACCGTCGAGTTGCTGCGCGCCACCTTCTTGACGATCGACAGCACCGACTGCAGCGCGCCGCTGGCGCCGACGATGCGGTCGAAGTCGTAGATGTCCTGCTGCTCGTGGCGGAGGTACTCGACCTGGTACTTGAGGTGGCGGAGCTCGACGGCCTTCTCGATCTTGAGCTCCATCTCCTCGATCTCAAACGGCTTCTGCACGAAGTCGAAGGCGCCTATCTTCATGGCCTCGACGGCCGTGTGGATCGAGCCAAACGCCGTCATGAGGATGACCGCCGCGCTCGGTTGCAGCGATCGCGTCGTGCGGAGGACGTCCATGCCGTCCGCGCCGCCCATGCGAAGGTCGGTCAGCACGACGTCGAACTGGCTGTCCTGCAGACGCTCGATGGCGAGCGTGCCGTTGGCGGCCTCTTCCACGTCGTGCCCGGCGTTGGTCAGCGCCCGCACCAGGCCCTTACGCAGCGAATCGTGATCGTCAACAACGAGAATGCGTCCCATTCCTATCTCCCCAGACTCCGTTCCGTCGGTACCACGGGCAGCGTCACGCGAAACGTCGCGCCACGGCCCGGCGCCGACACGGCGTCGATCCGCCCGTCGTGGGCGTCGACCACCTTGCGCACAATCGCCAGGCCGAGACCGGTGCCCTGCGGCTTGGTCGTGAAGAACGGACTGAAAATCCGCTCCAGATCCTCCGCGGCAATCCCCGGCCCCGTGTCCCGCACGTCCACGACGACACGCGGCGGCAGCGGCTCGAGCGTGCCGACCGGTTCGGCTTCGCCCGGGATCAGCTCGACCCGGATGTCGATGTGGCCCTCACCGCCCAGCGCGTCGAACGCGTTGGCCAGGAGGTTCGAAAAGAGCTGGCGGAGCTGGTGAGGGTCCGCCAGGAGCTCGGGCACGTCGTGCCCGATCTCAGTGTCAATCGTGACCGCGCCGCGCCGCATCTTGCCCTCGGCCAGCGTGATCGAGTCCTTGATGATTTCGTCGAGCGCCGACCGCTCGACCTGCAGGTTGATCGGGCGCACGAATTCGAGCACCTCGACCACAATCGCATTGGCGAGCTTGGCTTCCTTGATGATGTCGCCGAGGATGTCGAGCGCCTCTTCCTTGTTGCCGAGCTGCCGCTTGAGGACGCCCGCCATGACCTCGATGCTGGCCAGCGGGTTCTTGACCTCGTGGGCGATCGCCGCGGCCATCTCGCCGAGCGCGGCCAGCCGGTCGCGCAGCCGTTCGCGCTCTTCAATCTGCTCGACGCGCGTCAAATCCTTGAAGAAGAGGGTCGCGCCGACCATGCGCCCGTCCTCGTCGTGAATGTGCGACAGCGTGTAGCCCATCGCGCGGCCCGTCTTGCGCAGCCGCATCTCGGCGCGGTTCGGCAGGTCGTCGCTACCGAATGCCTCCTGCAACACGCCGGTCACCTCGGGAAGATCGATAAGGACTTCCGCAAACGGCCGGCCGATGTCGCCGGGCCGGTGGGAGAGTCCCAGCAGCCGATAGGCCATGGGATTCATGGCCGCAATCCGCCCTTCGCGGGTAATGGCGAGCACACCCGTCCGAAGCGTGAACACCATGTGGCGGAAGAACCGGTCGCCGAGGGGCTCCTCGACTTTGGCCAGCTCGGGCCGCCGAACGGTGCGCGGCATCCGGACACCTGGATGCTCCAGAGACGTACTTGCAGTGCTCAACGGGCGTGCCATCAGCTAGGTCCGCTCCTGCGGGCGGGGGATACAGAGGCAAGGCCTGTACCCGCCGGAATGACGCGTTTCACACGAAAAGTGTGCGCCACCCGTATATCGGCCGCTTCGTCGGGGCCTAGAGCCGTTACAGTATTGATCGTCTCTTACAGATTCGTAACGAATTCCGCGATCGGAGGGTCTATTTAGGGTCTTCCCGGGCGGTTTGGAGTCCTTCCCACTGGTTCATCAGGTCGCCGACCTCCCACATCAGGGCCTGGTGGCGGGTGATTATGGGTTCGGCGGTTTCGCGAACGTCATAAAAGCCCGGCGCGGACATCTGGGCCTCCAACTGCCGGATCGCCTCCTCCCGTTCGGCGATCCGCTGCTCCAGGTCCTGGATTCTGCGGCCTCGCTCGTCGGCGGCCTTCTGGCGCCGGCGGCTCTCCGCGTCCTCCTTTTTCTTTTCGGCATAACTGGCCGCGGGTTTCGGGCCGGGGTCCGGCGTGCCCGTCCGGGCCGGTCGCGGGGTAGAACTGTTCCCGCGGGCGGCAGGGGTCTTGGCCTCGGGCGGGGGTGCGGTGGCCCTCGCCGTCCGGCTCCAAAGGAACTCCTCATACCCTCCCGGGTAGACCTCGAGGCCGCCCTGCCCGACCGACACGATCTTCGTGGCCAGCTTGTCCACGAAGTACCGGTCGTGGGAGACAAAGATCAATGTCCCGCCGAAGTCCTCGAGCGCGTCGAGGAGGACGTCCTTTGAGTCGAGGTCGAGATGGTTGGTCGGCTCGTCGAGGACGAGCGTGTTGGCCGGACGAAGGAGCATTCGCGCGACAGCCAGGCGCGTGCGCTCGCCGCCCGACAGCACGCCGGCCCGTTTGTAGATGTCGTCACCAGAGAAGAGGAACCCGCCGAGGATGTTGCGGATTCCCGGCACCATCATCACGGGCGAGTCCGCTTCCATGACCTCGTAGACGGTGCGCGACGGCTCCAGCCGGCTCGCCTCGTCCTGCGCGAAGTACTGCATGACGACCTGATGGCCTTCGCGCCGCGTGCCGGTGTCCGGCGCTTCCGCGCCGGCAATCATGCGCATCAGCGTCGACTTGCCCGCGCCGTTCGGCGCGACGAGCGCGATCCGATCGCCGCGCTCGACCAGCAGGCTGGTCTTCTTGAAGACGACGGTCGTGCCGTAGGCCTTGTGGACGTCCTTCAACTCGACGACCATCCGCCCGCTCTTCGGGCACGACGGGAACGTGAACCGCACGCGCTTCCGCTCGGCCGGCACTTCGATCGGCACGATCTTGTCGAGCATCTTGATCCGGCTCTGCACCTGGGCGGCCTTCGTCGCTTGATACCGGAAGCGGTCGATGAACGCACGCATGCGCGCGATCTCGTCGTCCTGTTCCTTCTTTGCCTGCCGCATGCGCTCGAGCCGCACGTCTCGTTCGACGAGAAACTTCGAGTACGTCCCGACGTAGTCCGTCAGCGTCCGGAGCGAGAGCTCGGTGATGCGGGTCACGACGGCGTCGAGGAAGAACCGGTCGTGCGAGACCAGGATGACCGCATGCGGATATGCGGTGAGATAGCTCTCGAGCCAGTTCCTCGCGTCCAGATCGAGGTGATTCGTCGGCTCGTCGAGCAACAGCAGCGTCGGCCGGCCGAGCAGCAGCTTGGCCAGCGCGATGCGCATTTGCCAGCCGCCCGAGAACGTCTCGGTGGGTTTTTCGAAGTCGGCGCGCGAGAAACCGAGGCCTTCGAGGACCTGCGTGACGCGCAGATCGATGCTGAAGCCTTCCTCGCGCCGGAACAGTTCCGTGAGGTCGTGATACCGGACGAGCAGCGTCTCGTGCTCGCCATCGGGGAGCGCGGGGTCCGCCAGTTGATGTTCGATGCGCGCGATCTCGGCGCGCGCGTCCAGCAACCGCTCGAACGCGAGTGAGACTTCATCGAAGAGCGTCCGGCCGGCGTGCTCCAGTCCGTCCTGCGGCAGATAACCGACCGTCAGGTTCGCGGGCTTGATGATGGCGCCGCGGTCAGCCTCGTCGAGTCCGGCCAGCATCCGCAGCATCGTGGTCTTGCCCGCGCCGTTCGGACCGGCCAGACCGATACGCTCGCCCTCGTCGACCTGCCAGGTCACGTCGTCCAGCAGGACGCGCTCGCCAAATGATTTTGTGAGACCGGAGAGCTGGACCATGACGCGACGCGCACACGCGGACCCGGGCGGCCCGCCTCGCGCGCTCAGACTTCGACGGTTTCCGCGGGAGGCTCGCCCAGTGCGCGCGCCGTCACGTTCAGGAGGCGCGGAATCCGGAACGGCTTGGTGAGATAGCCCGAGACGCCCAGATTGATGGCTTCGATTGCGTTGGCCTCCGTCGAGAAGCCCGTGACGATGATCACGGGCAGCTCCAGGTTCCGGCGCCGCGCCTCCCGGATGACTGACAGGCCATCCATGCCCGGCATCTTCAAGTCGACGATCAGGAGGTCGTACTCGACCGACGAGAGGCGTTCGAGGCCTGACGGCCCATCGCCGCACAAATCGACCTCGTAGTCCGACAATTGCAGGGATTTGCCCAGAAGTTCGAGGACGGCCGGGTCGTCATCCACCACGAGAATACGGGGGCGGGTGAGCGGGTCGCGGCCGTTTGCCGCGCGGGCGGCCAGCCAGGCGTCGAGGTCGGCCCGGCGGAACCGCCACTGCCGGCCCACCCGAACCGCGGGAATCTGGCGTGCTTTCAGAAGGCGATAGATCGTCCGGAGGTTGATCTGCAGGTAGCTCAGGACTTCTTCGGTCGTGAGGAATTGATCATCGCCCATGGGCGCAGTCGGGCGGAAGTGTACCATTGCCGGGCCGTGCCGACCAGACCGACCGCAGGATTTCGGGGGATATACTGGCGTTTTCCGGCCCTGTTCCGTGCGTACAGACTGGCCCAGCGGCGGGGCCGTCTAACTGACAAGACGCACGACAGGCCCACCATATGGACCGAGTGCGTGCAGGCGCCTCGATGACCCGGACGGATGAGGAGCTGGTGGCCAGTGCCACCGCCGGCGACACTTCCAGCTTCAACGAGCTGGTGTCGAGATGGGAGCGGCCTATTTACGCCCTGGCGTATCGCACGCTTGGGCGCGAGGAGGACGCCCGCGATGTCGTACAGGAAGCCTTCCTGCGCGCCTATCGCGGCCTCAAGGGGTTCAAAGGGCAGGCGAAGTTTTCCTCATGGCTCTATCGCATCACCCTGAATCTGTGCCGCGACTGGATTCGCAAGGAACGGCGGACCCCCATTGTCGCCGTGCCCGAAGGCACGGACCCGGTGGATCTGGCCGACGAGCACCTCTCGCCCACCGAGTCGGTGGAGGATCTGGTCGCGCGGCGGGAGATGTCTGAAGCGGTGGCGAAGGCCATGGCCGAGCTGCCGGAAGAGCAGCGGACGGCGATCATGCTGAAGGAGTACCACGGCCTGACGTTTCAGGAAATCGCCGAGATGCTCAATTGCCCGTTAAGTACGGTAAAAACCCGTCTCTACCAGGGCTTGTCAGTGCTGCGCCGGCGACTGGAGCGCCGGCAGGCGGAAGAGGCCAGCCTGAGGCGGGCGACGTGGGAGGGAAGTTCCTGGTGAGGAATAAAGAGGATGCCAGCCATGTGCGATGAACGCGAACGACTGATCGGCTATCTCTACGAGGAATGCGACGCAGAGGAGCGCCGGCAGGTCGAGACGCATCTCGAGTCGTGTCCGACGTGCCGCGCGGAGATCGGCGGACTGAAGAGCGTCCGCACGGATCTGCTCGCGTGGAATGTGCCGGAGCACGCGGCCGTCTGGCGGCCCATGCCCGCTGCCGCTGCGCCACCGGTCGTGTGGTGGCGCCAGACGCCGGGTTGGGCGCTCGCCGCGGCCGCCACGGTGGTATTGGCGGCCGGCATCGCCGGCGGCGCCGCGACGCGGATGATGACGCCCGCGCAGGCGCAGCCGCAGATCGCCGGCGTGACGGCCGACGAGCTCAGCGCCGCGCAGCAGCAGATCGTGACGATGCTGCGCGCAGAGCTCGATCGCGTGCGCGCGGAAGCATCGGCGCCGGGTCAGCCTCGGGCGGAACTGGTGTCTTCCGGCCAGGCAGCAGAGGTCGAGCGCCGCGTCCTCGAGCGGATCGCGCAATCCGATCAGCGGACGCTTGACCAGCTCAATGGCTTCTTCAGGGATGTGGTCTCGTGGAACAAGAACTCCGATCAGAACATCCGCAAGATCAAACAGGAAATCGAGGATATCAAGGCCTCGCTGCTGAACCCGGGAGGTGGCCGGTGAGCGCGCATATTCGAGGTCGTGTGATGCTGCCGGGGCTGGTCACGCTCGGCTGCGCGGCAGCAGTGCTCGCCGCGCCGGTCTCCGCGCAACAGATGATGCAGCCGGCGTCGCCCTCACAGCAGACTGCGCTGAAGAACAACGTCCGTACGTTCGAGATGGCGCTCAAGACGGCGGTCGAAACCGCGGGTATGCGGCTCGCTCAGTGGGCGAGCCAGCAGGCGCCGGTCCCGATGGCCTTCGCGCAGGATCCAAGCGTCCGGAGCGTGGCACTGCTCGATGACAGCCTCGTCTTTCACGTCGACGTCGCCGAGATCGTGCCGACGTCGCTGGCCCTGTTTGGCCGGTACCAGCAAATGCCGCCTGCTGCACGGGCCGGCGCAGCCCGTGTCGGAAACACCCCACCCGCTGGGATGGTGCCGCCTGAGTCGGCTGGGCCCGGCAAAGCGCCCGGCGGCGAGATGGCGTCTCTCAACATGACCCCCGACGCGTACTACACGTCGCTGGTTCGCGACGCGCTGATCGACACGATGCTCGACAGCTCTGGCGTGCTGCCACTCAAGGCAGGACAAACGCTGACGGTGGCCTGCATTCCCGTCGACGTCGCGGTGACGAATTCGCTGAATCGGAACCCGTCGCGGCAGCTCATCCTGACGATCAAAGGCGAGGACCTGGTCGCCTTGCGAGAGGGCAAGCTGTCGCGTGAGGACGCCAAACAGCGGATCATCGACCGGCGATTCTGATCGCGGGCATTCCGTGTAAAATCGCCCGGCCATGGTCCGCCGGCTGGTCGCGCCCGCTGTCCTTGCAACCGCCCTCGCGGTCGCGTCCTGCTCCACGGTCAACCTGACCCAGGCCGTCGAGGTGACGGACATCATCTCGGGCTGGTACGACAACGGCATCAAAGATGGGCTCAACCACATGGTGCCGATGATCACGTTCCGGCTGAAGAACAAGACCGATCAGCCGCTGAATAGCGTGCAGCTCACGGTGGCGTTCTGGGCGACCGGCAAGGATGGCGAGCTCGATTCGCGCCAGGTCGTCGGGATCGGCGGCACGGCGGTGCAGCCAGGCCAGTCCACAGATTCCATTACCGTGCGGTCCAGCGTTGGGTTTACGCTAGCCCAGCCTCGGGCTGACCTGTTCACTCACCCCGAATTCATGGACTGGACCGTGAAGATGTTTGCTCGCCGCTCAGGCCGCATCTACCCCGTCGGCGAGTTCAAGGTCGATCGCCGCTTCATTCCTCAAGCTGTGAAAGACGCCGGCCGTCAGTGAGCGCGCCGGTGCCTCAGACGTCTCCGCAAGAGACCGCGACGCTCGAGCGCCGCCTCGGCCCGCTCGACTCGGCTGCCATCGTCGTCTCGAATGTCATCGGCAGCGGCATTTTCTTCGTGCCGATTCTGGTCGCGGGCATGGTGCCGACCGGGCCGGGCATCCTCGGCGTCTGGCTGCTGGGCGGCCTCCTCGCGTTTGCCGGCGCGATGGCTTACGCCGAGTTGGCCGCGCTGCGGCCTCGCGCGGGCGGCGAGTACGTGTACCTCCGCGACGCCTTTGGCCCAATCGCGGCGTTTCTGACGGGCTGGACCTCTTTCGTGGCCGGTTTTTCCGGCGCCATTGCGGCCAACGGCACGCTGCTGACCGATTACATCGGCCGCTTCATTCCCGTGGCCGCCGATCGGACGGCTCTTTTGACCATTCCGATCCCCTACGTGCCGCTCGTCGTCACGCCGCAGGCCATTGTAGGAATCACCGCCATCATCGGTCTGTCGCTGGTCCATATCAGCGGCCTCGGTCCTGGCCGCCTCGTCCACAACGTGCTGGCGTCGGTAAAGGTGCTGGCGCTCGTGATTTTCGTGGCGTTGGGGCTGTCGATTGGACTCGGGTCCATTGGGAATCTGTCGGCGAGTCACTCGGTGCCCTCACCGACCACTGGTTGGCTTCTGGCACTCATTCCCGTCATGTTCAGCTATTCGGGTTGGAACGCCGCGGCCTACGTCGCCGAGGAGATTCGGAATCCTGGCCGCAACCTTCCGATTGCACTCGCGCTCGGCACGGGCGCCGTCGTGCTGATCTACCTCGGACTGAACGTGCTGTATCTGTATGCGCTGCCGCCCCCGGAGCTCTCCGGGTTGCTGGGCAAGAATGTCGGATTGACCGACGTCGTCGCGCAGCGTCTCTTCGGCGATGTGGCTGGTACGCTTCTGGCGCTGCTCACGATCGTCAGCATCCTGGCCAGTATCAGCGCCATGGTGCTGGCCGGTCCACGCGTGTATTTCGCCATGGCGCGCGACGGCGTGTTCCCGGCGGGCGTCGCGCGCGTGCACACGCGCTTCCGCACGCCGGCCATCGCGATCGCCGTGCAGGCCGTGTGGAGCTCCATCCTGATCCTCGCCAGCGACCTGGCGACCCTCGTCAACTACACCGGATTCGCGGTGATGTTGTTCGCGGGTGTCGCGGTCATGTCGGTCTTCGTGCTGCGCTGGAAGGAACCCAACGCGACGCGCCCGTTCAGCACGTGGGGTTATCCCGTCGCGCCGGCGATCTTCGTGATCGCGAGTCTCACGATGGTCGTCTACAGCCTGTACACCAACAACTTCAACGAGCGCACTGGCCTGGCGATCATCGCAACCGGGTTGCCGCTCTACTTCGTGGCGCAGAAGCTCTTCGTGCGCAAGCGTTCATAGGCCGGGTCTAAAACGCACGAGCGCAGCGAGCGTCGCCAGCCCGAGGAGTCCGTCGCTGGCCGCAAACAAGAGAAATGACGCCGGCGAGTTTCCGCTCGAATACTCGGCGATGAAGATCACCGATCCTGCCAGCTTCAGCAGAACACCGAAGATCCACAGGTAGGCGCGGTGCCCGTCGGGGTTGCGCAGGGGCTGCAGATAACCGAGGCCCACCGCGATCAGGAAGACCGCATTGAGTCGGACGAACAGAACCGGGTCGGGAAGCGGCGCGCCAAACCAGGTGGCCAGCGTGCCGGGCGCGACGAGCAGGACGACGCCGACCGACAGGTCGTACACGAGCGAGACGCCCGCGACGGCCGACAGCATCCCGCGCGGCGTCACTTCTTCTTGTTGAGGTTCGCGCGTTCGGTCACCGTGCGGCCTGGTTCGACGGTGATCTCACGCTTGAGCGTCTCGTAGCCGTCGGCTCGCAGCTCCATCACCCAACGCCCCGCATCGAGCTCGAGGTGGTCTTTCAACCCGCCGAACTCGTCAGCCTCACCGTACAGGACGCCGTCGATGTAGACCTTCGCGCTGCCGGGATTGACCTTGAGACGGATCGAGCCGATCCGGCTTTTCACTTCTCCGCCGGAACTGGAGCCGCCGCCACCGCCGCCGGAGTAGTAGAGGTCGGCGCTGCCGCCGTAGAAGAACGGGTCGTACCAATAGCCGTATCGTCCCCAACCCCAGCCCGTCGCGCCGTAAAAGTACGGGTTGTAGCCGATGTAACCGCCGTACCAGCCGAAGCCCAGTCCGTACCACGGGTAGTACCAGCCCCACGGTCCGTAGAACGGATAAGAGACGTACACGTTGCCGTTGCCGCCGCCGAGGCCGTAGACCGGGCGTGGGCGCGGCACCGCGGTGCCGACGATTCCGGATCCGAGGCGCCCGCGAGAGGCGGCAGGGGTCGCTGCTGCGCCGCCGCCAGAATCGATAGTGGAGCTGTTCCGGGAGGCCGCGGTCGCGGTACTGCCCACGACGCCGCCGGGCGCCGGCGCCGAACGTGGCGCCGCGGCGGCCGTGCGCGGCGTGCTGCCACTCCGGGACCCGCTCGACGAACCATTTCCGCTGGACACCTCACGGCTCGGCCGCGACGACGGGCTCGATGACGACGGGCCCGATCGCGACGACGAACCGCTCTCGGCCCCTCCGGACCCAGCGGAGGCCCCGCCGGATCCGCCGCTCGATCCACCAGACGATCCACCGGACGAGCTGGAACCAGCCGTCGTCCGAGGCACCGCCTGCGCGGAGAGACCTGCGGGCGCTGCGAGCGCACAACCGAGAGCGAATGTGAGTGCCAGCCGAGTCGAGCGAGTCATGACGTTGACTCCCCAGGCCGCGAAGGCGGCCTGCCACTAATAAACAGTGCTGCAACTCTACTGCCACTCCAACGGCTGAGCAATTGCCCTGTTTGTGAGCGACTGGGGGCCGGCGGCGGGCTGATTGTCCCCTGGCCTTGCCCTCCCGGACGGACGGCACTACGATGCCTTTTTGGCTCCTCTCCACGCAACCACAGTGCTCGGCGTGCGCTACCAGGGCAAAGTCGTCCTGGCCAGCGACGGGCAGGTCACCCTCGGCCAGACCGTGGTGAAACACAACGCGCGCAAAGTGCGTCGGCTCTATCAGGACCGTGTGCTCGCGGGTTTTGCCGGCTCGGCGGCCGACGGCTTCGCGTTGTTCAGCCGCTTCGAATCCAAGCTCGAGGAGCACCGGGGCAACCTCGAGCGCGCGTCCGTCGAGCTCGCGCGTGACTGGCGCACCGACCGGCTGCTGCGCCGGCTCGAAGCCATGATGCTCGTCGCCGACGCGCGCGCCATGTATCTCCTGTCCGGCACCGGCGATCTCATCGAGCCGGACGATGGGGTGATGGGGATTGGGTCGGGGGGCGCCTTCGCGATGGCGGCCGCGCGGGCGCTGGTCGGCGCCGGCGGGCTCGACGCGCGCGCCGTCGTCGAACGGGCGATGACCATCGCCGCCGAGATTTGCGTCTATACCAATAGCAGGTTCGTCTTCGAAGAACTGTGACATGAGTGCCATCCCTCTGCCCGCCAGCACCGCGGCGTTTGCGGCCTCGCTGACGCCGCGCGAAATCGTCGCGGAACTGGACAAGTACGTCGTCGGCCAGAAGGCGGCCAAGCGCGCCGTGGCCATCGCCCTGCGCAATCGGCATCGCCGACAGCGGCTGCCGCCGGAGATGGCCGAGGAAGTGGCGCCGAAGAACATCCTCATGATCGGCCCGACCGGCGTCGGCAAGACGGAGATCGCGCGCCGGCTGGCGAAGCTCGCCCAATCACCGTTCCTCAAGATAGAAGCGTCCAAGTTCACCGAGGTCGGGTACGTCGGTCGCGACGTGGAGTCGATGGTGCGCGATCTCGTCGAGATCGCCGTCAAGATGCTCCGCGAAGAGCGGGAAGTCGAGGTGCGCGACAAGGCGAAACAGGCGGCGGAGGAGCGGATGCTCGATCTGCTGCTCCCGCCTGTGACCGCGTCGCCGCTCGGCGACTCGTCCGGGGACGCCGGGATGGTGCGCGATCACACGGGGACGACGCGCGAGCGGCTGCGCGAGCAGCTGCGCGCCGGCCGGCTCGACAGCAAGACCGTGGAGATCGACACGCGCGAGCGCGCGATGCCGTCGTTCGAGCTCATCGCCGGGTCATCTGTTGAAGAGATTGGCGTCAACCTGCGGGACATGCTGCCGGGCTTTTTCCCCGGCCGCACGCGGCGGCGTCAGCTGCCGGTGCCTGAAGCGCTCGAGGTGCTCACCCAGGAAGAAGCGCAGAAGCTGATCGATATGGAAGGCGTGGCGCGCGCGGCCATCGCCCGTGTCGAAAACGCCGGCATCATCTTCGTGGACGAGATCGACAAGATCGCCGGACGCGAGGGCAGCCAGGGCCCGGACATCAGCCGTGAAGGAGTCCAGCGGGACATCCTCCCGATCGTGGAGGGCACGACGGTGAACACCAAGCACGGCATGGTCCGCACCGACCACATCCTCTTTATTGCCGCCGGCGCATTTCACGTCTCGAAGCCGTCCGATCTCATTCCCGAGCTCCAGGGCCGGTTTCCCATCCGGGTTGAGCTGGAGGCGCTGGGCAAGGACGAGTTCGTGCGGATCCTGACGGAGCCCAGGAACGCGCTGGTGAAGCAGTACATATCCCTGATGGGCACGGAAGGGGTGACGCTCGAGTTCCAGCCGGCGGCCATCGAGCGCATTGCCGAGCTGGCGACGATCGTCAACGAGCGGACGGAGAACATCGGCGCGCGCCGGCTCCACACCGTACTCGAGCGGCTGCTCGACGAGGTGTCGTTCCACGCGCCGGAGCTCGATGGCCAGACGATTCGGATCGACGCGGCCTATGTCGATCGGATGCTCGCCGACATCGTGAAGAGCGACGACCTCTCGCGGTACATCCTGTGAGCGCTCGCCTCGTGCGGCTGGGCATCACCGGTATCGTGGTGCTGGCGGGCGTGTCCGCCTGCGGGCGGAAGGGGAACCCGCTCCCGCCGCTGCGGCCGGTGCCCGGTCACGTCACCGACCTCGCCGCGACACGGGTGGATGACCGCGTCACGCTCACGTTCACCGTGCCCCGGGCCAACCGCGACGGATCGACCCCGTCGGCCGTGCAGCACGTCGAGATCTACGTGCTCGAGACCGCGGCGAACGCGCCGGTCCCGACGCCGGAGAAAGTGCTCGAAGCCGACCGACTGCTCACCAGCATCGATGTGCGACCGGCCGATGTGGTTCGCGCGCCGGGCGACCCGCCGGAGACGCGGCCCGCGCCCGGCGAACAGGCGCGGTTCGTGGACGTGCTGAGCGGCCGCCCGATTGGCGTGCCCGATGCGCCCACGCGGCACTACGTCGCCATCGGCGTCACCGGGAACCGGCGCGGCGCGCCCTCGCTCGTGACGTCCGTGCCGCTCGCCAAAGCGCCCGACGCCTTGCGCGCACGTCAGCGGCGATGACACACTAGCGCCGCTTTCATGCTGCGTCTCTATCGCCTCAATCATGACGGTGCGCCGCGGTACGCGGCCGAACGCGAGGGCCGGTTCCGGCTCATCGACGGCGACATCTTCGACAAGTTCTCCGAAGGAGCCGAGATCACAAGCGAGTCACTCGACCTCCTGGCGCCGGTCTCACCGTCGAAGATCGTGTGCATCGGTCTGAACTACAAGGACCACGCCGCCGAGCAGCACAAGGAACTGCCGGACGAGCCGCTCATGTTCATCAAGCCGTCCACGGCCGTGGTCGGTCCCGGCGAGCCGATCGAGATTCCGGCCGACGTCGGACGCGTGGACCACGAGGCCGAGCTGGGGGTGGTGATCAGCCGGATGGCGTCACGCGTAAAGGCGGGGGACGCCCACCGTCACATCCTGGGCCTCATCGCGGTCAACGACGTGTCGGCGCGCGTGCTGCAGGCGAAGGACGTTCAGTACACGCGCGCCAAAGGCTTCGACACGTTCGCGCCGATTGGGCCCTGCATCGCGGTCGGCCTCGATGGCAAGGATCTGCAGGTGCGCGCGTACGTGAACGGCATGCTGCGGCAGGACTCGCGCACACGAGAGCTGATTTTCACGATTCCCGAGCTGGTCGAGTTCGTCACCGGCGTGATGACGCTCCTGCCCGGCGATATCATCTCGACGGGGACGCCGTCGGGCGTCGGCCCCATCGTGCCCGGCGATCAGGTGACCGTCCATATCGAGGGCGTTGGCGCGCTGACGAATCCGGTCGTGGCGCGGGAGAATTGAAGCCATGAAGATCTTCATCGATTCGGGCAACATTAAAGAAATCCAGGCGCTCGTGCCGCTCGGCATCATCGACGGCGTGACCACCAATCCGTCCCTGCTCGCGAAGGAGAGCGACGACCCGCGCGCCATTTTCCGGGAGATCTGCCGTCTGGTACAGGGGCCGGTCAGCGCGGAAGTGGTGGCGACGGAGGCGGCCGGGATGATCGCCGAAGGCCGCGAGCTGGCGGGCATCGACGAGCACATCGTCGTGAAGGTGCCGTTCACGCGTGAGGGCGTGAAGGCCGTCAAGACGCTGTCGGCCGAGGGCATCCGCGTCAACGTCACGTTGATCTTCTCCGCCACCCAGGCGCTGCTGGCGGCCAAGGTCGGCGCCGCGTACGTCAGTCCGTTCGTCGGCCGGCTGGACGACATTGCCACGGACGGCATGGGCCTCATCAAGCAGCTCGTCGAGATCTACAGCAACTACGACTTCGCGACGGAGATCCTCGTCGCGAGCGTGCGCCACCCGATGCACATCGTCGAGGCGGCCCGCATGGGCGCGCATGTGTGCACGTGCCCGCCGGCGGTGATCGAAGCGTGCTTCAAGCACCCGCTCACCGACATCGGCCTCGAGAAGTTCCTGAAGGACTGGGAGAAGGCCCAGGGCGCCAGGGTCGGGCGGTGAGCCACCCGGCGGATCGCCTCGCGGAGCTCGAGCGTCTCGCCGAGACCGGCGGCGGCGATGCGCGCCTGAAGCGTCAGCACGAAGGCGGCAAGCTCACCGCGCGCGAGCGCGTCGATCTCCTGTTCGACGCCGGCACGTTCGAAGAGCTCGACAAGCTCGTCACGCATCGTTGCCGCGACTTCGGCATGGACGAGGACGTCGTGCCGGGCGACGGCGTGGTGGCCGGTCACGGCCGCGTGGACGGCCGTCCGGTGTATGCCTTCGCGCAGGACTTCACCGTGTTCGGCGGGTCGCTGTCCGAGACCAACGCCGCGAAGATCGTCAAGGTGATGGATCTGGCCGTCAAGATGGGCGCGCCGATCGTCGGGTTGAACGACTCCGGCGGCGCGCGCATTCAGGAAGGCGTGCTGTCGCTCGGCGGCTACGCCGACATCTTCCTGCGCAATACGCTCGCCTCCGGCGTGGTGCCGCAGGTTTCCGCGATTATGGGGCCGTGCGCGGGCGGCGCCGTGTACTCGCCGGCCATCACCGACTTCAACGTGATGGTCGAAGGCACGAGCTACATGTTCGTGACCGGCCCGGACGTCATAAAGACAGTCACGCACGAGGACGTGACCAAGGAAGAGCTGGGCGGCGCGCACACGCACAACGCGAAGAGCGGCGTCGCGCACTTTGCGGTCGCCGACGATCGCGAGTGCATTCAGCTGATTCGCGAGTTGCTCAGCTACCTGCCGTCGAACAACCTCGACGATCCGCCGCGGCGCGCGAACGCCGACCCGCTGGACCGCGAAGACGACGCGCTCGACGGCCTGGTGCCGGAGCAGCCGAACCAGCCGTACGACATCCACGACCTCATCCACACGGTGGTGGACGAGGGCGTGTTCCTCGAGGTCCATCGCCAGTTCGCGCGGAACATCGTGGTCGGCTTCGCCAGGCTGGGCGGGCAGTCCGTGGGGATTGTCGCGAATCAGCCGTCCGTGCTCGCGGGCTGCCTGGACATCGATGCGTCGGTGAAGGGCGCGCGGTTCGTGCGCTTCTGCGACGCCTTCAACATCCCGCTCATCACGTTCGAGGACGTGCCGGGCTTCCTCCCCGGCATCGAGCAGGAGCATGGCGGCATCATCCGCGCGGGCGCGAAGCTGCTGTACGCGTTTGCCGAGGCGACCGTGCCGAAGATCACCGTCATCACGCGGAAGGCCTATGGCGGCGCCTACTGCGTCATGGCCAGCAAGCACCTGCGGACGGACTTCAACTACGCGTACCCGAGCGCCGAGATTGCCGTCATGGGGCCCGAGGGGGCCGTCAACATTCTCTATAAGCGCGAGCTGGCGGCCGCGAAGGATCCGGCCGCCGAGCGCGCCCGCCTCGTGGCCGAGTTCCGCGAGAAGCTGGCCAACCCCTTCATCGCCGCCTCACGCGGGTTCGTGGACGAGATCATCCAGCCGCGGATGACGCGAGCGAAGCTCATCGCCGCCCTCGCGAGCTGCGTGAACAAGCGCGACAAGAACCCGCCGAGAAAGCACGGGAACATCCCCTTGTGATTGCCGCCCGTCATGTTGCAGCCAGCCGAGCTGAAGTCCTCCGAGAAGCTCACGTGGTCTGCCGGCCGGGGCGCTGACGTCTGGGCGCTGTTCCAGGCCTGCGCGGCGGGTGACCTCCCGGCCGTGCGGGCGCTCGTCGCGACAGACCGCACGCTCGCACGGGCCCACTACGACTATCGCAAGCCGCTCTATTTCGCGGTGCGCGAGAACCACGTTGACGTTGCACGGTTTCTGCTCGACCACGACACCAACCCGATGGATCTGTGGGTTGATGATGATCCGATCGAGATCGCGCGCGACCGCGGCTATCAGGCGATGGAGCGCATGCTGCTCGACGCGCTCGAAACGAAGTTCAACGCCTCGACGAAGGGCGAGCCGGTCGCGTTGGCGCTGCGGGAACACGATCTGAAGAAGATGCGGGCGCTGCTCGATGTCGAGCCGGAGCTCCTTCACAAGGGCGACAAACGATCCAACCAGCCCATTCATTGGGCGACGATGACGAGGCAGCTCGAGGCGATCGACGAGTTGTTGCAGAGGGGCGCGGATATCAACGCCCGGCGGATGGACGGCGCCCGTCCCATTCATCTGACCAATGGCGACTACTTCTATCGCGGCTGGCGCGACGTGCCGCGCTTCTGGCCTGTCACGTCAGCCGGGGTCATGGAACACCTCAGGGCACGCGGGGCAGTCATCGATCTGCCGACGGCGTGCCATACGGGCGACCTCGCGCGCGTCCGCGAGCTGCTTCGCCAGGACCCGCGTCTGGCAAACCAGATCGGCGAGCACGAGGGGTACTACGCCGGCGCTGGCGCGCCGCTCTCGAACGCGGCCGCTGCGGGACGCATGGACATCGTCCAGCTGCTGCTCGACCACGGCGCCGATCCGAACCTGCCTGAGGAACAGTACGCGCCCAAAGGGAAGGCGCTGTACTCGGCCGTCTACCACGGGCACTACGAGATTGCGAAGCTGCTGCTCGAGCGCGGGGCGTTTCCGAATCCGCCGGCCGAGAGCTCCGGCGACGCGCTTTGGGTCTCGCGGCAATGGCGTCCGGACAAGCGCATGGAGCAGCTGCTGCTGTCGTACGGCGCCACGCCCGCGCCGGAGCGTCCCGGTGAGGACTGGTCCACACGCGAGCACAACTGGCTCCGCATCTCGCCGCTTCACGCCGCCGCGCGGGATGGCGACATGAAGAAAGCGAAGCAGCTCCTGGATGCCGGCGCGGACCTGACGGCCCGCGACGAGCACATCCGTTCGACGCCGCTCGCCTGGGCGGCAAAGTTCGGTCAGCTCGAGATGGTCAAGTTCCTGCTCAAGCGTGGGGCGCCGAAGACCTTGCCCGAGGATCCGCCGTGGGCGACTCCGCGTGCCTGGGCGATGAGGCGCGGGCACGCGAAGATTGCGGCGTTACTCTAGTCGCTGACGCGGCCGAATCCGATGACGTCCTTCCTCTCCCCCCTCCTGCGATCGGGCGGGTCGGCGCTCGCGCTGAAGAACACCCGTCACCACCAGATCGTCGCGCGAACGCTGTTGACGGCGTTCGATTCGAAGAGCCGCCGGAAAGGCCTGCTCGGCCGCGACTCGTTGCCGGAAGGCAGCGCGCTCATCATCGCCCCGAGCCAGGCCATCCACACCTTTTCCATGCGCTTCGCGATCGACGTGGCGTTCGTCTCGAAGGACGGCCTGGTGCTCAAGGTCCGTCAGGCGGTGCCGCCCCGGCGCATCGCGGTGTCGTGGCGCGCCTTTGCGGTCATCGAACTGCCGGCCGGCGCGCTCGAGGCCAGCGACACGAAGGCCGGGGACAGACTTCAAGTTGAGCGCTCTGGTCCCAGCCAGACGGATTAACTTCCCAGGACCAGACTTCCACGCGGCCGGAGAGCGGAGCCGTTACCGGCTGCCTGCGTTCTTTCGCCGCAAGTGACTCGATTCAAAGCAGTTCGCCAGCACTCCCGACTTCGGGTGCTCGGTTGGTACGCCCGTTGCTCTTAAGGGAGGCGCGAGCAATTCGCAGTGCCGAGCTTCCGCGCGGGCGGTTACGGTGCAAATCAACAAGACCCGCGCTTGGAGAGTCGCATGAAGAATCTGTTCGTTCGTTTCGTTCGTGAGGATGCGGGTCAGGACCTGATCGAGTACGGCCTGCTCGTGGGGATCATCACCGTTGGCGCGATCGTCGCCATCGGCGCGATCGGCCCCAAGGTGTCGGGGTACTTCGGCACCCTCAACACCAACCTTCCCGCCGCGTCCTAGTTTCGTCGGATGAGGGCGGGGTTCCCCCGCCCTCATCCAATTTTCACTTCCCACGGAGAAGACATGCGGGACTTCATCGCCGACGACAGCGGGCAAGACCTGATCGAGTACGCGCTCCTGACCGCGATTATCGGAATTTCAGGCGTGCTCATTCTCTCGGTGCTGTCGACCACGATGGGCACCTCCTACGCCAGCTGGGATGCAGCGGGGCAGAACGCCTGGCAGCCGTGCCCGCCGCAGCCGGCGGTGTGTTCGTAGACGCAAGAAGGCATCAACCATGAATTCAGCTCACATTGTCGGCCTGGCCATCGCATCGCTCGCCTGCGTGACCGATCTGCGCACGCGTCGAATCCCGAACGTGCTCACGTTCGGAGCGGCGCTGGCCGGGTTGCTGTATCAGTTTGTCAGCGGCGGCGTCGATGGGCTCGGCTACGCCGCCCTCGGCTGGCTCGTCGGCGCGGTGATCTTCATCCTGCCCTTCGCGCTGCGCGGCCTCGGCGGCGGCGACGTCAAGCTCATCGCGGCGCTTGGCGCGTGGCTCGGGCCTGCGGACGTGGTCTGGCTGGCGCTCTATACCGGAGTCGCCGGCGGCGTCATGGCGCTGGTCGTGTCGGCGGTACACGGATATCTCGGCACCGCCATCCAGAACGTCAAGTTGCTCCTCACGCATTGGCGCGTCGCCGGGATCGAGACCGTGCCGGCGATCACGCTCGAGCACAGTGCCGGCCCCAAGCTGGCGTACGCGTTGCCGGTTCTGACAGGGATGGTGGCGACCGTATGGCTGCGATGAAGTTCTACCGCCGGCTCGCGTGCGACAAGGGCGCGGAGCTCATCGAGTTCGCCCTGGTGTTTCCGCTGCTCCTGCTGGTCGTGCTCGGGATCATGGACTTCGGGCTGTTGTTCCAGCGTTACGAGACCGTGACGAACGCGGCCCGTGAGGGCGCGCGGATCGCCGTGCTGCCCGGGTACGCGCAGGCCGACGTCCAGGGCCGCGTCACGCAGTACCTCGCGGTATCAGGACTGACGGCAGCGCCGGCAGTCGCCTATACCGCCCCACAAGCGCTGAATGTCGGTGGCGCCTGCGTGACGATCACCGGCGTGACGGTCGGGTATCCCCACCGCTACTTGTTCATTGGACCCATCATCGGACTTTTCGGCGGCTCTGGATTTGCCACGACCACGCTGACCGCCACCGCAAGGATGCGGTACGAAGGCGCGGCGTTGGTGTGCCCATAACCGCCTTGCCTCAGGAGACAGCATGAATCGCACGACACGAACAGTAGTTGTTATGACCGTCGCAACGCTCTTGGCAGGCATCGCCAGCCTGGGCGTGTATGCGGCAATCAAGAGCATCCCGGTCCGGGAGGTCGAAGTGGCGCACACGTTTGTGGCGGTCGCCGCTCGCAACCTGCCCACTGGGTCGCGGATTACCGAACAGGACGTCAAGCTCGTGGCGTGGCCGGCCAGGAACCCTGTGCCTGGCGCGTTCTCGGAGCTCAAGCCGATTTTGGACCGCGGCCTCGTCGCCGCCATCGGGGAGAACGAACCCTTCACGGAAACCAAGCTGGCGCCGGTGGGCTCGGGCGCCGGCCTGCCGCCGTCCATTCCTTCCGGCATGCGCGCCATGTCCGTGAAGGTCGACGAAGTGATCGGCGTCGCCGGCTTCGTCGTGCCGGGGACCCGCGTGGACCTGGTCGTCACGCTTCGAGGCGGCGGTCAGTCGGAAGAGTCGATGTCGCGCACGGTGGCCAGCAATGTGCTCGTCCTGACCGCCGGGACGAAATTCGACCAGGAGCAGGCGAAAGACGGCAAGGCGCAGCCGTCCTCGGTCGTCACGCTCGCGGTCTCGCCGAGTGACGCCGAGCGCGTCGCGCTGGCCTCGTCGGAAGGAAAGATTTCGCTGGCGTTGCGCAACCCGCTCGATGTGGCGCCCACCGACACCCAGGGCGTGCATGTCGGCGCGCTGCGACTCGGCCCGGGAGCCGCGCCGCGGCCCGAACCGGTCAAAGCACCCACGGCCCGTCGGCCGATGTCCTTCGTTCCCCAGCCTCAGGCGGCGGCCGCACCGGTCTCCGCGCAGAAGCTTTACACCGTCGAGGCGATTCGTGGCGCCAAGCGGACCCAGGAGTCAGTGAAATGAGTGTTCGTGATCGCGTTACGTCTTCTATTCCTCGTCGGGCGCTCGGCACGCTGTTCTTCTGCCTGATGGTGTCGCCGCTCGCGGCGCAGAATGCCGCGCAGCCGGCCGCCGCCGCCGCGCAGGCGACCGACGCCACCGGCTTCGAGCGCATTCTCCTCACGGCCGGCCGCTCGACGGTGCTCACCACGCCGTTCGATGTCACCCGCATTGCGGTCACGAATCCGGCGGTCGCGGACGCGCTGGTCGTCGAGCCGCGCCAGGTGCTGATCGACGGCAAGAGCGCCGGAACGGTGAGCCTGATCGTGTGGGGCGGAGACCAGCGTCGTCAGTACGACGTCGTGGTCGACCCGGGCGTGACGTCGCTCCAGCAGACGTTTCAGCAGCTCTTTCCGGGGGAGAACCTCCGCGTCGCGATGAACGACGAGAGCATCATCCTGACCGGCAACGTGTCGAGCAATGAGGTGATGCTGCGGGCGGGCGAGATCGCCGAGGGGATGTCGAGCAAGACGAGCGTCATCAACCTTCTGCAGCTGCCCGGCGGCTCCGGGCGCCAGCAGGTGATGCTCCAGGTGCGCATCGCGGAGGTCAACCGCCGCGCCGTCCAGGAGCTCGGCGTCAACTTCTTCTCGACTCGTCCGAATGCGACGGGCCGAGTGACCACGCAGCAGTTCGCGGCGCCGGGCTTCGATGACCAGCGCGAAGGCGGGCTGAACTTCACCGACTTCCTCAACCTGTTCTTTTTCAACCGGACGGCCGGCCTCGGCGTGGCGATCAAGGCGCTCGAACAGAAGGGCCTCTTCCAGATGCTCGCCGAGCCGAACCTGATTGCCTACAACGGCCAGGAAGCGAGTTTCCTCGCCGGCGGCGAATTCCCGGTGCCGGTCGTGCAGGGCGCCACGGGCACCGTCACGGTCGTCTTCAAGGAGTTCGGCGTGAGGCTGACCTTCAAGCCGACCATCGCCGGCGACGTCATCCGCCTGAAAGTCCGGCCGGAGGTCAGCTCGCTCGACTTCAACAACGGCATCACGCTCGAGGGCTTCCGGATCCCGTCGCTCATCACGCGCCGCGCCGAGACCGACGTGGAGCTGCGCGACGGCCAGTCGTTCGCGATCGCCGGCCTGCTGAACAACATCACGCAGAACGACGGATCCGGCGTCCCGTTCCTGAGCAAGCTGCCGATCATCGGCAACCTGTTCAAGAGCACCGCCGACCGCAAGGAGCGCACCGAGCTCATCGTCATGGTCACGCCGGTCCTGGTCCGCCCGTTGAATCCGGGTGAAGGCCCGGCGCTGCCGACGCAGCCGGAGCGGTTCCTGCCGGCGCCCCCCGCGCCCGCGGTGAAGAAGACCGGCAAGGGCGGCAAGTGAAGACTTCGACGACGCACGTTCAACGGGTCGCGGGCGACGAACAGGGCGCCATCCTCGTTCAGGTCGCGATTGCGCTGCTGGTGCTGACCGCGATGGCGACGTTCGTGGTGGACCACGGTGTGTTGTGGGTGAGCCGCGGTCAGGCCCAGAACGCGGCTGATGCCGGCGCGCTGTCCGGCGCGATTGCTCGCGCCTACGACGAGCTGACCGATCCGCCGTCCAGCGGGGGCCAGGCGTTCCTGAGCGCGAAGGGCGCGGCTATCGCCAATCACGTGTGGACCGCCGCACCCACCGCGCAGGTGTCGTGGGCATGCCCCCCCGGGGTCGCCGGCTCGTGCGTACGCGTCGATGTGTACCGGAACGGCGAGTTCGGCAGCACACCGTTGCCGACCATCTTCGGGCCCCTGTTGAACATTTCGTCCCAGGGCGTGAGAGCGACCGCCACCGCAAGAATCGGCTCGGGTAACGCGACCAACTGCATGCGGCCGTTCGCGATTGCGGACAGGTGGACGGAACAGCGGTCACCGGTCGATCGGTTTGACCGGTGGCAGTCACAGGGCGGCGGAGTCGTCGAACTCGCTCCGCACGACGACTACGTGCCGGCCTCGGCAAGCAGCGCCGGCACGGGTTTCAGGCTTCCTGACGACTTCGGCCAGGAGGCGACTCTCAAGAACGGCAACCCAAACTCGGGCAGCGAACCCATCACGTCGGGCTGGTTTCTTCCCGTTCGGCTGCCGGATGGCCTTGGAGGCTATCTGTCGGGCGCCGACGACTTCAGAGGCGCCATCGGCGATTGCATCGGCAATCCCGTGGCCATCGGCCAGTACCTGCCCCTGGAAAGCGGAGCCATGTCGGGGCCCACGGACCAGGGCGTCGGCGACCTCGTGGCGAGGGATCCTGGCGCCTCGTGGGATCCGGTCAATCGGCGGATCACCGGCAGCTGTGTGCCCGGATGCGCGCCGATGAGCCCGCGAGTCGTCCCCATCACGGTCTTCGACATCGACGAGTTTCAGTGGCGCAGGGAGGGAGGGGACTGGACCTCCGCGTGGAAGACGCATCGCGCGAACCCGTGCCCGACCGGAGGCAAGTGCGTTCGTGTGGCAAACATCCTCGGATTCTTCGTCGATCGCATGAGTGGCGGTGACGTCATCGGCTACCTGACCTCGTATCCCGGCGAGTTCATGGCAGGCGGCCCCACCGTCGGTGGCGGAGCCGCCTTCCTGATGAACATCCAGTTGGTTCGATAGCGGAGACCAGTTATGAATCTCAGTATCCTCGCCGGCGCCGATCGACAGTTGCCGGACCTGCTTCGCGCGTGCGGCGCCCAGGTCGCGTCCATTGCGATCGACGATCTGAAGGCGCTGGCCGAGCCGGCCGTGCAGCAACCCGACGTCATCGTCGTGGACGCGCGGGATCGGAGCGCGATGCCGGCCGAGCTCGCGGTCATCAAGCGTCAGCATCCGGCGACCGGCATCCTCGTCGTGCTTCCGCGCCTGGACGGCGCGCTCGTCCTCGACGCCATGCGTTCGGGCGCAACCGAATGCGTGGCCGAGCCGATCACCCGGGAAGAGTTGAACGCGGCGCTCGCCCGCATCGCCGCGCAGCGTCCGTCTCGTCGTCGAGGCGACGTGTTCGCCGTGATCGGCGCGAAAGGCGGCGTGGGCGCGACGACGGTCGCCGTGAACGTCGCGACGGTGCTCAACAAGCAGCACCCGGCCAGCACGCTGCTGATGGATCTGCACCTCACCTACGGCGATGCCGCGATCTTCCTGGGCGCCGAACCCCGATTCTCCACGCTGGACGCGCTCGAGAACATGCACCGGATGGACGCGGCGCTCCTGCGAACCCTCGTGACCGGGACCAGGTCCGGCCTCAGCTTGCTGGCCTCATCCGATCACACCGTCAGCGCTCCCGTCGACGTCGCACGGGTCCGCGCGTTGATCGATCTGGCCGCCAACGACTTTCGCTTTCTCGTGCTGGACGTGCCGCGCGCCGCCCCTGCCGTGCTGGACTCGCTGGAGTCCGTGACCAGCGTGGTCGTGGTCGCGAACCAGGACGTGGCCACCATCCGAAGCGCGGGCCGGATGGCCGCCGCCCTCGAACAGCGCTACGGCAGGGAACGGGTCAGCGTGGTGATCAGCCGCTATGACGCTCGCGCCGAAATCGGGCAGGCGGACGTGGAGCGGGTGATCGGACGGCCGGTGACCGGCCTCTTTCCGAACAACTACCCGACGGCGATCGCCGCCCTGAACAACGGGCGTCCGCTCGTGCTCGACAACCAGACCAAACTCGCGAGCGCGCTCGCGACATTCGCCAGTCATCTGTCCGGCGTGCCCACCGCGCGTCCGGAGCGCGTGAAGTCAACAGGTTTTCTATCGCTCATCGGCGGCCGCCGCTGAACGCGACCCGGACAGTAGAGGAGACACGATGAGCGCAGGACTCGCGACGGTAACCGCCACGGGATCGACTTATCAGCGCCTGAAGACGAGGGTGCATCAGGAGCTGCTGAACCGCTTGAATCTCGAGCGGCTCACGCGCGTGAAGCGTGAGGACGCGGAGCCGGAGATCCGGCGCGTCATCGCCGTCATCATCGAAGCGCAGCTCTCGACCACGCCGCTCAGCCTTCTCGAGCGCGAAACGCTCGTCACGGACGTGCTGAACGAGCTCTTCGGCCTCGGTCCGCTCGAAGCGCTGCTGCGCGACCCGGCCGTGTCGGACATCCTGGTGAACCGGCACGATCTCGTCTTCGTCGAGCGTGAAGGCAAGCTCGAAGAGACCGACATCGTGTTCAAGGACGACCGTCACCTCCTGCAAATCATCGAGCGCATCGTCAGTTCGGTCGGCCGGCGCATCGACGAATCGAGCCCTATGGTGGATGCGCGTTTGCAGGATGGATCCCGAGTCAACGCCGTCATTGCCCCGCTCGCCCTCGACGGCCCGGTGCTGTCCATCCGACGGTTTCGAACGGACCGGCTGGGTGCGGACGACCTGGTCGATCGGGAGTCGCTGACCGGGCCGATGCTCGCCTTTCTGAAGGCAGCGGTCGCGTGCCGGCTCAACGTCATCGTGTCCGGGGGCACAGGCGCCGGCAAGACCACGTTGCTCAACATCCTCTCGAGCTTCATCGGCCACTCGGAACGCGTCGTGACTATCGAGGACGCCGCCGAGCTGATGCTGAGGCAGCGGCACGTGGTCCGTCTCGAGACGCGGCCCGCCAACATCGAAGGCAAAGGCGCCGTGAAGCAGCGCGATCTCGTCGTGAACGCGCTGCGCATGCGGCCCGACCGCATCATCGTGGGCGAGGTCCGGAGCGAGGAAGCCCTCGACATGCTCCAGGCCATGAACACCGGTCACGACGGCAGCCTGACGACCATCCACTCCAACAGCGCGCGAGACGCGCTGTATCGCCTGGACACGATGGTCGCGATGGCGAATCTCAACATCCCTGAGCGCGCCATCCGGCAGCAGATCGCGTCAGCCATCAACTTGATCATTCAAGTGTCGCGGCAGGCGGACGGCACGCGTCGCGTGACCGGAATCACCGAGCTCACGGGCATGGAGGGGGACGTGATCACGATGCAGGAGATTTTCCTCTTCGAAAAGACCGGGCTGCGGCCCGACGGCAAGGTGTGCGGGCGCTTCAGGGCGACCGGCATCCGTCCCAAGTGCAGCGATCGTCTGGCGCAGTCGGGGTTCCGTCTGCCGGCGGAGATGTTCGAACACACCAAGGTCGTCGGTTGAGGAGCGAGTGATGTCGATTGCAATTGCCTGTTTTGTCGGCGTGCTGAGCCTGCTGCTCGGCGCGTACTGGTTCTTCGTCGTGCGTCCGGAATCGGCCGCGCAACGCGCCCTGTCGCGGCGCCTCAATCCGACGCGGGTGGTCGCGCAACTCTCAGAGGCGTCGCTGCTGAACGAGCTCAAACCGAACAGCACGCTGCCGGTGCTCGCGCGTGCGTTCGGGTATTTCGCCCGTGCCGTTCGTCCGGTCGAGGGCATGATCGAACGTTCCGGCCACTCCGTTTCAATGGGCCAGATCGTGCTCAGCTCGGCCTTCGCGGCGCTCGTCGGAGCGGTCGCGGCCTGGCAGCTCACGCACCAGTTTCTGCCGGGTGTCGGAGCAGGCCTCCTCTTGGGCATGACGCCCTTCGTGTTTCTCAGGCACGCCGCCAATCGCCGGATGGCCAGATTCGAGGAGCAGTTTCCCGAGGCGATCGACCTGATTGCGCGGGCGCTGCGAGCCGGTCACGCGTTCACGACCGGAATCGGGATGGTCGCGGACGAGGTCGAGGAACCGGTGAGAACCGAGTTCCGGCTGCTGCACGACCGGCAGAACTACGGCATGCCGCTGGCGGACGCGCTCAAGAGCCTGGCGGTCCGCGTGCCGCTCCTCGATGCCCGGTTTTTTGCAACCGCCGTACTCACGCAGCGTGAGTCGGGCGGCAACCTCGCGGAAGTGCTCGACGGCTTGTCGAAAGTGATCCGCGAGCGCTTCAAACTCAAACGACAGGTCCGGACGTTGAGCGCGCACGGCCGCATCACCGGATGGGTGCTGGCTGCGCTGCCAATCGCGCTGGGCGCGTTACTGCTGGTGATTGCCCCCGGGCATCTCGGCCTGTTGTTCACCGACCCGCTTGGCGTTCGCATGCTCATTGGAGCGAGCGTCCTGCAGGTCATTGGCTTTCTCGCGATGCAACGCATCGTGAACATCGAGATCTGACCGGAGCCCCCCCCATGTCGATGATGTTGGCTGTTTCACTCGCCGCGGTGTTCGTGTGTGTGGCCATGGCCTCCGGCCTGGCCGTGTCGCGGCTGCTGTCGTTCAGGACGACGGGGCGCAAGCGGCTCCGGGAGATGACGACGGCGGCGCCGAGCGACCTGCTTCGCGAGGACACGCTCGTCGAAGTCCCTGACCCCGCATTGCAACGGCTGTCACGAGCGTTGCCGAAGTCTCCCAAAGAGATGGGACGACTGCGACGCCGGCTGGCTGCCGGCGGCTACTACGATCTGACGGCCGCCATCTATTTCTCCGCCGTGAAGGCCGCCGCTCCCGTGGCACTGGCCGCGATGGCAATCCTCCTCTTCGGGTTGTCCGACGGCTGGATGATCGCCTTCGCCGCCGCCGCGGTCGGCTACCTGCTGCCGGATCTCTGGGTGAATCGCAAGACCCGGGCGATGGCAAAGGCGATCGAACACGGTTTGCCCGATGCGCTCGATCTCATCATCGTCTGCATCGAAGCAGGCTCGGGCCTGGACCAGGCCATCGTCAGAGCGAGCGACGAGCTCGAGATCACCCATCGGGCGCTCGCGCACGAAATGCGGATGATCACCACCGAGATCAGAGCTGGCAAGCCGCGCCTCGAGGCGTTCACCAATTTTGCTCAACGCACGCAGGTGCCCGATGTGCGGTCCCTGGTGACGATGCTCACGCAAACCGACCGGTTCGGCACCAGCGTCTCGCAGGCGCTCCGCATTCACGCGGACACAGCCCGGACGAAGCGCCGCCAGCGCGCGGAAGAGCGGGCGGCAAAAATCGGGGTGAAGCTCGTGTTCCCGCTTGTGCTGTGTATCTTCCCGGCGGTCTACGTGGTCTGCATCGGCTCCGCAGTCGTTGCGATCTACCGCGGTCTGCTCTAGTCGTCCTCGTTTACTCGTATCGGTCATTCATTTTTGGAGGTTGTGATGCTGAATGCTGCAATGGTGGCGCTTCTTTCTGCGCTCGTGGTCGTCTACGTCCTTCGGCGGCGGAATCGCCTGAACGACGGCGTCTAAGTCGTGACTCTCGAAGCGCCTCAGACACACTTCGTGGTCGCCAGCCGCGCCATGACGGAACTCGTCGCTCTGGCCGAGAGCGCGGCGAAGAGTCCTGCCACGGTCCTGATTACCGGCGAG
>Ga0137313_1000096_pt1 | contig 29388 bp, 25 predicted proteins | sample EasRivERMZT166_2_FD_102287 | JGI IMG/M metagenome (GOLD analysis project Ga0137313, IMG submission 102287) | Soil microbial communities from meander-bound floodplain in the East River, Colorado, USA - East River MetaG ERMZT166_2 | ecosystem: Environmental > Terrestrial > Soil > Floodplain ...
CGTCGAATCGCTGCTGCTCGCGCGCAAGGCCGGCGTGGAACGGGTCGCGTGGAAGCGCGCCTACCTCCGGCATCAGGCGCGACTGATGGCCATCCTGGAACGGCGATGGCTGCCGCGGGTCGCGCTGAACGTGGCGGTTTCTGAACAGGACCGGGAGGCGCTGATCCGCATCGCGCCAGGCGCCCGCGTCACCGTCGTGGCCAACGGCGTGGACGTGGACGAATTTACCCCTCCCGAAGACGACGCCGCCGTCGCCGGCGTGGCGTATGTCGGCGGCACCAGTCCCGCGCCGAATCGTGACGCGCTGCACTACTTCTGCGATCGGATCCTGCCCTATCTCGGAGGCGCCGACAGGCAGATGCCGGTCCGCTGGATCGGCCGCGCGTCGCCGGATGAGCAGCGGCACTATCGCGAGCGTCACGGCGTCGAGCTCACGGGATACGTGGATGACGCCCGGCCGCTCATGCGCGCGGCGGCCTGCCACATCGCGCCGCTGCGCGCCGGCGGCGGGACGCGCCTGAAGATCCTGAACGCCTGGGCCATGGGCAAAGCCGTCGTCAGCACGTCGGTCGGATGCGAAGGCCTCGAAGCCGTGGACGGCCACAACATCCTGATCCGCGACGAGCCGCGCGAGTTCGCGCGGGCCATCGAGGAAGTGCTCGGCGACGCGGATCTCCGCGGCCACCTGGGACGGCGTGCGCGCGCCACGGCCGAACAGCTCTACAGCTGGGACGTCGTGGGCGAAGGCATGCAAGCCGCGTACTTGAGGGCGTGCCATGCAGATTGAAGGGGTCGTACCTCGATCTGTGGAAAACTCGGGGGACGTCACCAGGATCGGTGTCCAAGGGGTCGTACCTCGACCTGTGGAAAACTCGAGGGACGTCACCAGGATCGATGTCCGTCGAGTTTTCCACAGGTCGAGGTACGACCCCCTCGTCGTCGACCTGTCGTGGGACCCGCTGCTCGTCAGCGTGGGCGCGTACATCCTGTTCGCCGTCGGTCGCGTCCATGAGCTGTTCCCGGCGCTCATGGCCCTGAAGCCGACGCTCCTCGCCGGCGCGATCGCCATCGTGCTGTTCTGGTCGGATCGTCATGCGGAACGCCGCGTCGGGCCGTTGTTCATCCCGACGACACGCTGCCTCATCGCGTTCTGCGGCTGGATGCTCCTCTCGGTGCCGTGGGCGCTGGTCGTCGGCAACAGCTTCGAGCTCGCCGTGAACAACTTCCTCAAGACGTTCGTGATGTTCTTCATCATCGCCGGCGCCGTGCGCGGGCCCCGGGACGTCGAGCGGCTGCTGTGGATCTATTTCCTGTCGGCCACGGTCTATGCGGCCGTCGTGCTGACCCGCTTCGACGACGGCGGGCGGCTGGGCAAGCTCTACTACTACGACGCCAATGACTTCGCGACGTTCGCGGTCACGGCGATTCCGTTCGGGCTGTTCGGACTGCGCGTGGGACGATCCGCGCTCACGCGCGGGTTTGCCGCCGCCGGCCTGCTGCTCCTGACCCTCGCGTTCCTCCGCACCGGATCGCGCGGCGGGTTCCTGGCGTTGATGGTGATGGGCGGCTATCTCCTCATCAAGTTCAAGACCGTTCGCATCCAATGGCGGCTGGCCGCCGCCGGTGCCGTCGTGGTCGTCGCGCTGGCCGCCGCGAGCACCGAATACTGGGAGCGCATGGGCACGATTCTCTCGGACGACGACTACAACCGGACCGACGAGAGCGGCCGCGTGCAGATCTGGCAGCGCGGCCTCGGCTACATGCTGAGCTTCCCCGTCTTCGGCGTCGGGCCCAATAACTTCGGCACCGCGGAAGGCACGCTGTCGGAGCTGGCGACGCGCCAGCAGTTCGGCGTCGGCGTCCGGTGGAACGCGCCGCACAACTCCTTCGTGCAGGTCGCCGCCGAGCTGGGCGTCGTCGGCATCGTGCTCTTCATCGCGCTGTTCGTGACGGCATTCAAGGCGCTCCGCGTCGCCGGACTGAGGCGGCGGACACCCCGCGGGGAACCCGCCCTCCTCAGCCAGACGCTGACGGCTTCGCTGCTCGGATTCGTCGCGGGCGCTTTCTTTCTGACGCTCGCCTACTCGGAGATGCTGTTCACGCTGCTCGCGCTCGTCGTGGCGTGGCACAAGGTGGCGTCGTTCAAGCCGCGGCTGCGGGCGGTGGCGGCATGAGGCTGGCGCCGATCTGCTACGGCGGGCTTCGCGCGCTCGGCCTGCCGGCCGTCGCGCGACGGCTGCGCCACTCGGGCCTGATTCTCTGCTACCACAACGTCGTGGCCGCGGAGGATCGCGCGGTCGGCGACGCGAGCCTTCACCTGCCTGTGGACCAGTTTGCCGCGCAGGTCCGCTGGCTGGCCGATCACTACGAGGTCATCTCATTGCGCGCGCTGGCCGATCACATCCGGCACGGCGAGCCGGTGCGGGGCAAGGCCGCCATCACGTTCGACGACGGCTACGCGGGTGTCTTCGAGAATGCGGTGCCGGTGCTCGAAGCGCACCGGCTGCCGGCCACGGTGTTCGTGGTCGCCGACGCCAGCACCGCGGCATCGGGATTCTGGTGGGACCATCCGGAAGTCACGGCGACGGCCACTCCGCGGCAGCGCCACCGCTGGCTGAACGAGCTCGCGGGTGATGCCGACGCCATCCTCGCGGACATCGGCGGCCGGACGTCCATGTCGCTCTCGCAGTCGCATCGGGCGGCGCCGTGGGCGATGATTCGAGGGGCCGGCCCCGGCATCGACATCGGCGTGCACTCGGCGACGCACCGCGCGCTGCCGATGCTGCCCGACGCCGAGCTCGAGCGCGAGATCGTGGACAGCCGCGCCGCCATTTACGCCGCGACGGGCATCTGGCCCAACGTCATCGCCTATCCCTACGGGCTGTCGAGCGCGCGCGTCCGCGACGCGGTCCGGTCCGCCGGCTACCGCGCGGCGTTCGGTCTGCGCGCCGGCGTGCTGCGGCCGCACGCGGACGTCTGGGATCTCGAGCGCATCAATATTCCCGCGGGCATTTCCAACGCGACTTTCGAAGCATGGACGGCAGGACTTCTCGTACGGCGGCAGGTTTGACCTCCGCTCCGCGGCCGGGCCTGCGGGTGGCCCAGCTCATCGAGACGGACGGGCCCGGCGGCGCCGAGCGCGTCGTCGTGCACCTGGCACGCGCGCTCCAGGAAGGCGGCGGCCAGAGCGTCGTCGTCCTGCCGCCGAACGGCGAGGGCTGGATCGAAGCCGAGCTCGAGGGATCGGGCGTCGTGATCGATCGCTTTCATCTCGATCGGCCGCTGTCGCCGGCCTGCGCGCAGGCGCTGGCCGAGTGCTTTGCAAGGCACCGCGTGGACGTCGCGCACAGTCATGAGTTTTCGATGGCGGTGTACGGCGCGTGGGGGGCCCGGCGGGCCGGCGTCCCGCACGTCATCACCATGCACGGCGGGCGCTACTACGCCGATCGGATCCGACGCCGCATCGCGCTCGGCGCGGCGGTTCGCGCCAGCGCGCGGACGGTCGCGGTCTCGAGCGGTCTGGCGAGTCATCTGCGGCGAGACCTGTGGCTGTCGTCCTCGCGCGTGCTGATGATTCCGAACGGCGTGCCGTACGCGGCGCCGGCGCACGTCACGCTGCGTGACGAGCTGCACCTCGGGCCGGACGATCGCCTGATGCTGGCGATCGGCAACCTGTACCCGGTGAAAGGCCACCGTCACTTGATCGACGCGTTCAGCCTCGTCGCGCACCGGCACCCGACGCTGCACTGCGCGATCGGCGGCCGGGGTCACCTCGACGCCGACCTGGCTGCCCTCGCCCGCGATCGTGGTTTGGCCACACGGGTTCACCTGCTCGGGCTGCGGTCGGATGTGCCGGCGATTCTCGGAGCGGCCGATCTCTTCGTGCAGCCGTCGCTGTCGGAGGGATTGCCGCTGGCGTTGCTCGAAGCGATGCAGGCCGGCCGGCCCATCGTCGCGACCAGCGTGGGCGAGATGCCGGTCGCATTGGGATTTGGCGACGCAGGCGTCCTGGTCGAGCCGGGCAGTCCGGGCGCCCTGGCCGCGGCGATCGACAGCCTGCTCAACGACCCGATGCGCGCGGAGACGCTGGGCACGCGGGCAGCGGAGCGGGCGCGGGCCGAGTACGGCCTGCCGCGCATGGCCGCCAGGTACCTCGGGATGTACAGCGACTTATGAACGTCCGTCAGACGGCCGGCCTCGCCGGCCTCGTCATCGCGCTCGTGCTCGCCTGGCAGCACTACGCGTCGTCCCGGACGCCGCGGGGCGGTCCGGCGTGCGCGGAAGCGCAGGCGCGGGCCAGCGTGCTCATGTGCGATGACTTCGAGTCGTCCGGGTTCGAGGAGCGATGGGACATCGGCGGCCATCAAGGCCTCTGGCCCATCAGCGACTTCGTGAGGTGCGGCGGCAACTTCGGGTTCCGCGATCGATGCGCGGCGTGGAGCAACAAGCTCTCGTTCGATCGAGAGTGGGGGTTCTACGGGTACGACGCCAAGGCCAGGTTCGAATCGGCCCCCGAGTTCTACGTGCGGTGGTACCAGTTCGTCTCCGATCCCTACGACTGGGGCTCGCTCGAAGACAAGTCCGTGATGCTGCACGACGCGGACTACCAGCTCACGGCGTACGTCGGGACCAACCGGAACCATCGGCCCGTCGAGAAGGACAGCGGCCCGGGCATGCCGTTCGTCGCAAACTATCAGGACGTGGACGTCGGGGAAACGAACAACCAATACACGAAGGTGAACCGCTTTCAGAATCAGAAGCGCAACCTCACCCTCACGCCGGGCCGCTGGTATTACTTCGAGTGGTACGTGAAGCTCAACACGCCCGGCGAGTCCAACGGCGTCACGCGGCTGTGGATTGACGACGCGACGAGGCCGATTACGACGCCGACGCTGCGCATGGAGCACGGCGACATGCGCTGGCTGCGGAAACAGGACGCCGGCCGCCCGTTCCGTGTCGTCCGGCTCACCGTGTATCACCAGCGGTGCGACGGCGCGCCGAACTCCTGCCCGCCGAATGGGCCGTGGATTCTCAATCAATCGCAGCGGTGGGACCGGCTGGTCGTCAGCCGGGCGCCGGTGGGTCCTCTGGCTGAGGCGAAGTGACGACTATGGGTTCAACGCCGCACGCTCAAGCGCACGTGGTCGAACCAGTAGCGATCCGTCTGCTGTTTGCGGGCGCCGGTGTTGCCGCCCCAGGTGGGGCTGAACTGGAACATGTCGAAGGGCACGGGGTTCGAGAGGTTCTGATGGCTGCCGACGAGCTCGCCGTCGAGCCACCACTTCAGCGCGCCGGTCGAGAGGTTGCAGTACCACTCGATCTGATGCCACTCACCGAGGGCGACGCGCGTCGAGCTCATGTTCGCGTTCCGCCACTCGACGTCATGGGGATATTCGGTGAGCACGTGGAGCCGGCGGTCCGGCCGCAGGGCCATGAACTGCTGGCCGCCCCGATCGCCACCGCCGTTGAAGAGGAAGGCGATCTTGGTCCCGTTCGGACCGAGATCGAACGGCGACGACGGCTTCCACCAGAATCCGACGTACACCTCGCGCGCGCCGAGCGGCGCGTAGTAGATGGTGGCGGGCGCGCGGCCTTCGACCATGCCCTCGGGATAGATCATCTCGTAGACGAACGGCGGCGACTGGCGCGCGCTGGTGTCCTTCGAGAGCTGCATGCGGCCCTGGGGCGCGGTGAACCCTTCGGCGGTGCCGCCCCCCCGCGTGGTCACCACACTCCAGCCGGGACTGCCGGCGACGAACGCATCGCCGACGGCGGGCGGCTCCTGATCCAGCCCCCAATCGGTGAGCAATGTGAGGCCCTCGGGTTCGTTGGGCCAACCGCTATCGGGACGGGACGGAGACAGCGCGTGCGAGCAGGCGAGGACCGCAACCATCAAGACCGTCAGAATCAGTCGCGGCGGGACCATCAGAACTTCCAGGCTCTCCCATCATACGGACCCAACGACCGAAGCCTCGGCGGAGAACGCCTGAGGACTTCGAGATAAACACCTGAGGCCGCGCCATGCACACCCCCACACGGCAACTCCTGGCGGTTCCGACCCCTCCGACCGCGGTGACGGCCCTCCTGGCGCCGCGCACGACGTTGACGGTCGAGGTATGTCGCGACCTCGAGCTGCGGCCACAGGACGCCCATGCCTACGACGCGCTGGTCGCAGGCCGGCCCGAAGCGGGAGTGTTCCTGTCCCGCGCGTGGCTGTCGGGTCTCTTCGCCGAGCCCGCTGCCGGCAGCGAGCCGCTGCTCGTCCTCCTGCGGGAGGGCGGCACGCTCCGAGGCGCCGTGCCCCTGACGGTGACGCGCAGTGGATCGCGCGTCCGGGTCGGCCTGCTCGGCGGCGCTCGCGGGTCCGATCGGGTCGACCTCGTCGCGGCCCGCGGGTTCGAGCGGGTGGCGTCCGACACGCTGCTCGCCTGGCTGTCGGATCAGTACGGGGCGCGCGGCCTCGTCGCGGAGTTGCGCGATGTGCCGGCCGAGTCGCCGCTCTGGGGCGCGCTCGATCGCACGACCGGGCCGGGCGGACGGCGCTGGGTGCGGCAGCCGCGCGAGATCCACACGCATCCGTATCTCGATCTGACCGAGGCGTCGTACCGCTTGAGCGACGGCGCCTGCGCGTTCGGCGACGTCGCGTCGTTCACGCGTCACTACCGCTGGCTCGAACACCGCGGGAGGCTGCAGATCGACATGTTGAAGGAGCCGCGCGAGATCGTCGCGGCGTTCGACGCGCTCACCGATTTTCTGCATGCGCGCTTCAGCCAGGGCGCGTCCCGGTCGTCGCTCGACAATCCGCGCACGCAGCGGTTTCACCGGCGCGTCCTGCCGCTCCTCGCCGGCGCGGGCCAGCTCCGGCTGCTGCGGATCGCCATCGACATCCGCACCGTGGGCGTCGCCTACATGCTGGCGTGCGGCACGTGGCGTGGCTATTACCTCGCCGGCTATGACCGGGCGTGGGCGGGAAGGATTCATCTCGGCCGCATTCTCGCGGCGGTCGCGATCGATCGGGCGGCGCAGGAAGGGGCGACCCAGTTCGATTTCCTGAAAGGCGCCGAGCCCGTCAAATACAGCTGGCCGGTGCGCGAGCGGGCGACGCTCGACACGGACGTCTACACGGAACAACCCCGGCCGCAGCTGGCGCGTGCCGCGCGCGCGGCGCGGGAAGCGATGACGGCCCTGCTGAAATCAGGCCGCGGTTTGCTTGGTCAGCCGAGCGGGACGGGCGCGAGGCAGCCGATGTAGCGGGTGGCGACGACGAGCTGGTCGTACTTCAGGTGGCCGGTGAATCCGGCCGGCTCGTTCGGGGCGTAGTTCTGCAGCCAAATCCAGTTCAGGCGTAGATTCGCGTCGGTACGCCACCGAAAACCCTCGAACGGACTCCCGGTGGCGCCCTGGATGAAGTTGCCGCCGTTCCAGGTGCCGGTCGGAAAGCCCTGGCCCACGTGGCTGACCTTGACGCCGTTGATCCAGACGGCGTGCTCGCCGTTCGACGCCGACACCGGATTGTTCAGCTTCACCATCTGCTCGACGCAGACCCACTGGTCGCGCGCGACGGTGACGGCCGGATTGTTCAGGAGCGTGTTGCCCCAGTAGTTGCCATCCACCGCCCGGCGCATGCCCATCCAGTAGTTGTAGTGATCGACGCGCAGAGGGCTGCCCGACGTTTCCACCGCCGCCGAGAATCGGTCAGCGCCGGTGGGCAGCACGCCGGCTTGCGGATTCGGCCAGGACAGTTGCGGGTTGTAGCCGCCAACCCAGACGCCCTCGTGCTGCGGCTCGCCCGACGCGGGGTACTTGATGTAGTAGCGCACGTACAACGTGTCGTCCACCGGCGGGAGCTGCCGGTAGAGATGGCCGCCGTTGTTCGCGCCGCCCCCGGACCACGGAATGTCGAGCGACCGTGACCCAGGAAGACTTCCGGCCGGCACGTCAGTCGTGAGCGCCATGGTCGACCCTCTGAGGATGTCCGACCATCGGCCGAACACCGTGCTCAGCGAGGCTTCGTCGAACTTCTCGGCGAAGAGCACGCTTGGATCGGACTCGATGCCGACGTCGCCGGGATAGAGCGACGACAGGCTCGAGGCCGAGGGACTGCTGCCGGCCGGCCCTATCGCGCCGGGCCATCCGTCGGTGCGAATCTCGTAGCCGGAGAAGTACCAGTACTGACCGGTGTCGGCGGCCCCGTACTGGCCGTTGTTGCCGAGCCCGAAGTCGTTGGTCCACTGCGGATCGACGCAGAAGCTCTGGCCCGCGGCGTAGTAGGACGCCAGCGTCCAGTCGCTCCGGCCGTTCCAGACGGCCCCGCCGAAGTCGGACTGGCGGAATTGCGCATCCGACATGATGAGATTGCCGCCGGCGTCGTACACCCGCGGATGGACCTGAACGCGGTTCGGGGCCACGTAGTCGACGAAGTACTCGAACCGGTACCAGGCGCCGTTCTGGAGCTTGATGCCGGGGCCCCAGTGCCCGATCGGGTAGGTGTAGCCGCAGCCGTAGAAGCTCATGACGAAGTCCCAGCCGGTCGGGCCGCCCATCTTCCGCATGTACGTGAGGTGCGCGTACTGGTAGGTGTCGGCTGTCACGATGTGATCGCCGGCGTTGGAGGTGTCGTCGTTCCGCATGTAATAGCGGAGGTAGAAATCCGTGGACTGCGGCACCGCGTTGTCAATCTGCACGTTGGCCGCGTAGCTCGACCCGCGCTGCTGCACGCGAAGCGCGTTGTGTCCGTTCGGTCCTCCGGAGACCACAGACATGAGCCGCACGCTGGAGCCGCCGTTGAATTCCCACACGTTGGGCCATCGGCCGCCGTCGCCCACGGCCGACGCGGCGTTGCCGGTCGCGGTGTCCCAGCTGCTCGAAAAGACCGCGGCGCCGCCCGGCGGTGGCGGGGGCGGGGGTGGTGGCGGGGGTGGCGGCACGACAATGTTGCTCACGGTCACGGCGACGACGGCACTGGTTCGCGTGTTGCCGGCCGCGTCTCGCGCGACTGCGGTCAGCGTATGGGCGCCGTTGGACGCGTTGGCCGTGGACCAGGAGAGTGTGAAAGGCGCCGACGCGAGTTCGGAGCCGAGATTGTTGCCATCGCACTTGAACTGCACGCCCACGACGCCGACGTTGTCGCTGGCGTTGGCCGTGATGTTCACCGCGCCCGACACGGTCGAGCTGCCGGCAGGCTGCGAAATCGACACCGCCGGCGGGGTTGTATCGCCGGCCGGCGCGACCACCCGCACCGACACCTTGAGCGACGTGCGAGTGTTGCCGGCGGCGTCACGCGCGACGGCCGTCAAGCCGTGCGATCCGGCAGGAACAGTCGAGGCGTCCCAGATCACGCTGAAAGGGGCGCTCGTGTCCTCGGCGCCGACAGCCTGGCCGTTGACCAGAAACTGAACGCCGGCGACGCCGACGTTGTCTGACGCCGCGGCGGTAATCGGCACGGCGCCGGAGACCGTCGCCCCGCCGCCCGGTGAAGTAATCGTGACCTTGGGCCGCGTGCTGTCGCCGCCGCCGAGCGTCTCATATGCGACCGCGAGATAGGGCCGCAGGCCGATGTTCATGTTCTCCGAGCTCGCGAAGACCCGGTAGCGGTCCCTCAACCGGGTCGTGTCGGAGTTCAGCAGCAACCCGAAGTTGCTCGACGGATCGGCCAGCCACTCCTGCACCATCGACGTGACCGTCCAGGATTTGAAGCCGGGCGCCTTGTCGATCGCCGGCCGGTCGAACGCCGGCGAGATGTCGGACTGCGCGAGCGGAAACGCGCTGAAACAGCAGCCGCTGGGCGTCCAGGGCGTCGCGCCGTCGCGCGTCAGCCCGTTGGCGCCGCCCACCACGAGGTTGCCGTGAAGGATCTTGTGCACGCCCACGGCGTACGTGGCTTCTGGCGCCAAGTCGGCGTCGAGGAGCGCCAGATGCAGCGCGGCGCCCGTGACGACGGAGCCCGCAGGCACTGCCGACAGGTCGAACTTCATCACGATCGCGTTCGCCACCTTGTTGTCCGGCCAGGTGTAGGTCGCGAGGATGTCGCTGCCGCTGTAGTTGGCGCCGTCGAGGTTGAGATAGGTGTCGTCGGGCGTCAGGAGCACGTGGCCAACGGCGGCGGCCGTGTCGCGCGGCACGGCCGTTCCGACGCTGGCTGGGCGGGGAACGGCCTGCGGGGTGGTATCCACCGCCACGAGAGTCCCGGCCGCGCCGCCCGCCAGCCAGCAAAGAGCGATTACTGAACGCTGAGTGAGCGGGCGGAACGAAGTCGGGTTGAACATCGAGCTCCCTTGCCTGCGCAGGTGTACCTGCGTTGGCGCGACACATTCGCAAAGCTCATGCCATCAGGTAAAAGCTTGATGGCGATAATTACGGCTCCTCCCAAATCCGAAACGCAATAGTCCCATTGGGTTCACCTGCAATGACTGTTGGTTCGCGACCAAAATGTCCGCGTTGCGGCAGCACGACGTCCTGGGTTCTGAAGAGCCGGCGGCGGCGTTGCGCCAAATGCCGGTTCGATTGGAGACCAGGACAGCTGCCGCTCCGTCTGTCTCGATCGCAATGGCGCGATCTGCTCCAGTGGTTTGTCCGCGGCGCGACGAGCGCGGCCATCGCGCATGAGACCGGCCTGAACCGCAAGCGCGTGCTGCGGGCCCTGACGGCGGCGCGGCGCGTGCTCGCCACCGAGGCGCCCGAACAGCCGCCGCGATTCCACCACCCGGCGAGCGACGAGGAGCGTCCGGCCCCCCGACGCGGCCGCGTCCGCACGCTCGGCCTGACGATCACCAACGGCATCGCCTGGGCGGAGGTGCTCTCGGACGACGACGCCGACACGTTCGAACGCTACGTCAACGGACCGCGGGCGGGAACGCCGGCTGTGCCCCCCGGCCTGCTGCCCTACACCGCCGTTGTGTACCGGCGACGCCTGTACCGGCTTGCGGCCGGTCCCGACGCGTCCACGCCGTCGGCCTTCGGACCACTCGAGGCCTTCTGGGCGTACCTCCAGCGACACCTCCGATCGCGCGGCGGCGTGCGCGCCGAACGCCTGCATCTGTACCTCGCGGAGTATTCGTGGAGGTACAACCGGCGGAACCTCACGCCAGTGGCGCAACTCGATGAATTGGTACGACTTCTCGAAGACTTCAGGGAGCGGGGTGGGACTAATCGCCTCGCCGTCGAGGGCTTCCGGTCAGGTATTCACCTGAGTAGCGCATCGGGTAAACCTCTGAGCTGAGCGTAAGAATTTTCCACCCGATCCCCTTTTTGACATCGTTCAGTCCCGACGCATGAGATCTCGGTCAGTCGGTCGACCTCTGACAGAATCTCCCTGAATGTCGTCGCCGCCTCTTGGCGCCACCCTGGATCCCACCGGCGCCGCCTTCGCCCTCTACTCCGCCCACGCAGTCGCCGTTGATCTGTGCCTCTTCGACGGCCCGGATGCCGTCGAGCCACGCCAGGTCCTTCCTCTCGACGAGAGGACGGGTGACGTGTGGCATCGACACGTCCCCGGCGTGAAAGCCGGGCAGCTCTATGGCTATCGGGTCCACGGCCACTGGGATCCCGCCAGTGGCTACCGCTTCAATCCGGCCAAGGTCCTGATCGATCCGTACGCGCGCGCCGTGGGCCGCCCACCGCTGTGGCACCCGTCGCTCCTCTCGTACGCCGAGGGCTCGGACGGCGACGGGCCACCGGACCCATCGGACAGCGCGCCCTATGCGCCGCTCGGCGCCGTCATCGAATCCGATTTCGATTGGGGCGACGACCGGCCGCCTCGCCGGCCGTGGGCCGAGACCGTCATTTACGAAGCGCATGTGAAGGGGCTGACGATCCAGCACCCCTTCGTCGAGCACAAAGGCACGTACCTCGGACTCGCCTCGCCCCTCGTAATCGATCACCTGAAAGCGCTGGGCGTGACGGCGATCGAGCTGCTCCCGATCCACGCGCACGCCGTCGAGCCGGTGCTCGTCAAGCGCGGGCTCAGCAATTACTGGGGCTACAACACGCTCAACTTTTTTTCGCCGGATCCGAGGTACGCCGTCGGCGATCCCCGCCACGCTCCGGTCGAATTCAAGACGATGGTCCGCGAGCTGCACCAGGCCGGACTCGAGGTCATTCTCGACGTCGTGTACAACCACACGGCCGAGACCGGCCACCTGGGGCCGCACCTCTCGTTCCGCGGGATCGACAACCTGACCTACTACCGCCTGGAGCCTCGGCGCCTGTCGCGGTATGAGGACTTCACCGGCTGCGGAAACACCCTGGACCTGCGGAAGGCGCCCGTCCGCGAAATGATGATGGACAGCCTGCGCTACTGGGTGCGGGAGATGCACGTCGACGGCTTCCGCTTCGACTTGGCCCCGGCGCTCGCGCGAGGCGAAGAGAACGTCGAGGGCCTCGCCGATTTCTTCGACGCCGTGCAGGCCGACCCCGTGCTCGCGCCGGTCAAGCTCATCGCCGAGCCCTGGGACGCGGCCCCCGGGGGTTATCACGTGGGCGGGTTTCCGGCCGGCTGGTCGGAATGGAATGGCCGGTACCGCGACACGGTCCGCCGGTTCTGGCGAGGCGACCGCGGCATGCTGCCGGATCTCGCGACCCGCCTGGCCGGCAGCTCGGACGCCTTCAATTCGCCGGGACGAACGCCGCAATCCAGCATCAACTTCGTGACCTCACACGACGGCTTCACGCTGGCGGACCTGGTGGCGTATGCCGCCAAGCACAACGAGGCCAACGGCGACGACAACACCGACGGGGACAACAACAGCTTCAGCTGGAACTCCGGCGAGGAAGGGCCCTCGGATCACCCCGACGTGCTCGCCCGCCGCCGGCAGGCCCGCCGGAATCTGCTCCTGACGTTGTTCGTCTCGCAGGGCGTGCCCATGATCTCCGGCGGCGACGAGCTGGGCCGCTCGCAGGCCGGCAACAACAACGCGTACTGCCAGGACTCGCCGCTGAGCTGGACCGGCTGGAACCTCGACAACGAGGACCAGGCGTTTCTCGACTTCCTCGATCGGCTGTCGGCGCTCCGGCGATCCGTTCGCGCCTTCCGGTACGAAACCTTCCTCAGCGGTCTGGCCACCGACCCGACCCACGCAAGCTGGCTCCGGCCCGACGGCGCCGAAATGACAGAACTGGACTGGCACGATCGCGATGCCAGGGCCATCGGCCTGCTCCTCGACGGCGTGCTCGTCGTGCTCAACGCCCTCGACGCCGAGATCACGTTCACGCTCCCACCCGCTCGAACCCCCGCCACGCACTGGACCCGTCACCTCGACACGGCCTATTCCGAAGCCGCGCCGGCGCCCGCCGCGGGGCCTGTGCCGATCGCGGCGCAGTCGGCCGTGGTGTTTGTGGGCTAGAAGAAAAGACGCCCAACGTCTTAGAATCCCAACCGGCATGGCTACTGCGTCGCGCACTCCGTCGGGCGGCGTCGTCAATTCCGTCGCCTACGCGGAGGGCAAGCGAGTCGGCGACGTCGAACTGGGAGACATCCCGGCGACGCTCGCACGCCCGGAGACCTTCGTCTGGATCGGCCTCGTCGATCCTGAAGAGTGGCTGCTGCGGGCCGTCCAGCCGCAGTTCGGCCTGCACGACCTCGCGGTCGAAGACGCGCTCAACGGCCATCAGCGCCCCAAACTCGAGCGGTACGACGACTGCCTGTTCATCGTGCTGCGCACGGTGCAGCTCGCGGGCGAGCCCCGGCACGTCGAGTACGGCGAAACCCACATCTTCGTGGGCCGCAACTACGTCATCACCGTCCGGCACGGCTCCCAGGTCTCGCACGTCGGCCTCCGCGCCCGATGCGAGGCGGCGCCCAAGCTCCTCGCGCAGGGACCAGCCTTCGTCCTGTACGCCGTGATGGACTTCGTCGTCGATCAGTACCTGCCCGTCGTCGAGACCCTGGACGACGAGCTCGACCTCGTGGAAGCCGAGGTCTTCAGCGAGCGCTTCGGGCGGAGGACGACGGAGCGGATCTATCGCCTCAAGCGTGACGTGCTGTCGGTGAAGCGCACGCTGTCGCCGCTCGTGGACATCTGTAACCGCCTGATGCGGTTCGACAGCGACCTCATCGCCGAGGAGACTCGACCGTACTTCCGCGACGTCTACGACCACGTCGTCCGCCTCACGGAAATGCTCGACAACCTCTCCCAGATGGTCTCGACCGCGCTCGAAGCGAACATCTCGCTCGTCTCGATGTCCCAGACCGAAGGCACCAAGCGCCTCGCGGCCTGGGCCGCGATCATCGCCGTGCCGACGATGGTGGCGGGGATTTACGGGATGAATTTCAGCTACATGCCGGAGCTGACCTGGCGCTGGGGCTATCCGTTTGTCCTGGGCTTGATGACGACGGCATGCCTCGGCCTGTACATCGCCTTCCGTCGCACGCGCTGGCTCTAGACCGGCCCCAGCTTCGGCGGCCTCGCGCCCGTTCGCCTGGTCGCGAGCGAGAGGGGCGCGTAGTCGATCTCCACACCAGCGCGGGCGCTCCGCAGCAGGAGCCCGCCGCGGCTCATGTCGCCCCGTCCAATGAAGGAACGCGGAAAGTAGAGGTGGGGGCCGAACACGGCCTCGAGAATCTCCACGTACTTTGACGAGGCGATGCTCCCGAGCAGCACGACCTGGTCGCCGTCGGCGAGCCGCCCCGCGATGGCCAGGGCGTCGCGTTCGAGCGGCCGGCGGTACCGTCCCTCGCCAGCGTCGATGTCCACGGCGGCAAACTCGCGGAGCATCGGCGCGGTCACGATGGTGTCCGGCGGGATCAGGCCACGCGTGGGCGTGATCACGTACGACTCGCCGAAGGCCGCACCGTACGCGAGCTTGCCGCGAAAGTAGAGGCCGGACATGAATGTGTACGCTTCTCCGAGCGTCAGGCGTCCGGCCGCCAGCGCCTGCGCCGTCGCAAAGGCCGACCTGGGCTCGAGGAGCATCCGCGCCCGCTTACCGCCGCCGTACGCGGGCGAGAGAAGAAAGAGGCGCATCCACACATAATAAGGAAGCGATGGCGGACGAGCGCGCACGGTTGCGGATCTACATCGGCGCGGCTCCCGGCGTCGGCAAGACCTACGTGTTGCTGCAGGACGCCAACGCCCTGCGCGCCCGCGGCCTCGACGTCGTCATCGGCTACCTCGAAACCTACGGGCGGAAGGAGACGGACGCCCAGATCAAAGATCTCGAGATCATCCCCCGCCGCAGCGTGGACTACCACGGCGTGAAGATGGAAGAGCTGGACGTGGACGCGATCAAGGCGCGCAAGCCCCAGGTCTGCGTCGTGGACGATCTGGCGCACAGCACCGTTCCCGGCAGCCGCCACGCCAAGCGGCACGAAGACGTCGCCGAGCTGCTGGACGCCGGCATCCACGTGATGACGGCCGTCAACATCCAGCATCTCGAGACGCTGAACGACGCCGTGGCCAAGGCCACCGGCGTCCGCGTGCGCGAAACGGTGCCCGATACCTTCCTCCGGCGCGCCGACGAAGTGATTCATGTGGACGCGACGGTCGAAGAGCTGCGCAGGCGGTTGCGCGACGGCAAGATCTACGGGCCCGACAAGCCTGAAAAGATCGACCAGGCGCTCGGCAGCTTTTTTCAGAAAGGCAACCTCTCGACCCTGCGCGAGCTGGCGCTCCGCGCCGTCGCGGACGAGGTCGGCGACCGGGCGGCCAGCTATCGCGCCCGCGAAGGGCTGTCGCCGGCGTTGATTCCCGAGCGCGTGATGGTCTGCATGAGCTCCAATCCCATCGCGCCACGGGTGATCCGCACGGGCGCGCGCATCGCCGGCCGGCTGGGCGCGCGCTGGTACGCCGTGTATGTCCAGACGCCGGTGGAGCAGCCGGACCGCATCGACCCGCGAAGCGCCGGCGCGCTGCAGCAGAACATCAAGCTGGCGGAAAGCCTCGGCGCGACCGTCGTGCGCGTGGAGGCCGAGCGTCCGGCGGACGGGTTGATCGGATTTGCCCAGCGTGAAGGCGTCACGCACGTGATCTTCGGGCAGAGCGCGCGCACGCGATGGGAGCTGCTGTGGCGCGGCTCGACGCTCGATCGGTTTCTCAGCGCGGTCCCTGATGCCGCCGTCCAGGTGGTGCCGCTCGGCGAACGAGCCTGAGACGGGTGAAGGAACGGCACTATCGTCGAGCATTCGGCGAAAGATCCGGTATTTACCCGAGGTGCACCTACAGGAAACTGCTAGACTGCACGACAACTTTTTTAGATGCCCGTTCGCTCCCCGCTGGCAGTCGTTCGAGTCGGCGTCGCGTCGCTCCTGGTTGTGGTGGCGGGAGTTTCCCTGACCGCGCCGGCGGCCGCGCTCGCGTCCGCGCTACCCATTGGATCGGACGATCCGGTCACGGAAGTCGAGATCACGCGCGCCTTTACGGACCTCGACGGCAAACTCGCCACCGAAAAAGATGCGGGCAAGTGGGCGGCGGCCGCGAGGCTGCCGCTGTGGGACTTCGCCCGGCAGTGGCAGACCCGCCGGCTGACGCCGGCCCAGGAAACCCGGATTCTCACGCGGCTGGCCGCGATCGGACGCGCCCATGCCGGCGGCCCCGAAGCCGTGCGCGGCGCGCAGTTCATGATCAAGTCGTTGTCGGTCGGCCGCGTCGCGCCGGACATCGCCGGAGAGGACCTGGACGGCCAGCCGTTCCGCCTCAGCGACTACCGCGGCCGCGTCGTCACCGTGATCTTCTCCGGCAACTGGTGCGGCATCTGCCGCAGCGACTACCCGTTCACGCGGCAGCTTCTCGAGAAGTTCGGCGCCGCGCCAGTCGTCGTCCTCGGCGTCGACAGCAGCACCAGCCTCGATGCCGCCAAACGCGCCAAGCACGACAACGGCCTCGCCTACCGATCGTGGTGGGACGGCGACAGCGCCAGATACAACCAGGGGCCCATTGCCACCACCTGGAATGTGGTCGGGTGGCCGACGGTCTATGTCATCGACGCGAAAGGCGTCATTCGGTTTGTCGATGTGCGCCGGGACCTGCTGATCGGTGCGGTGGGACAGCTGGTGACACCGGAATAGGGGTCGTACCTCGATCTGTGGAAAACTTCGCGGACCTCGCCGAAGAAAAGTCCCCGAAGTTTTCCACAGATCGAGGTACGACCCCGTTTCTTACTGGATCGACGTGCAACGATCCGCGACAGCCGAGATCGTCTTGACCGACAGCTTCGGCAGGTCCTGTTCCGAGACCTTCTGACCCGCGGGCGGCGCCGGCGGTTCCTTGGTTTCGGCCTGGCCGATGATCCGCACCTGCTTGTTCAGGTTGGCCCTGAGATCCGGCACGGCGGCGGACAGGAAGTAGGTCTTCGCCTTTTCGTCCTTGCTGTCCAGATCGATCCTTGCGCCCTCCAGCAGAAAGATAGCCGGCGTCGAGCCCTGCACGAGACATCCCGTCAGCGTGACGTCCTTCACCCTGTCGCCCTGCGCCGCCACCAGCGCGGTCGCCAGCGTCGTGCCCAGGATCACCCCGAAGATCTGTCTCCTCATGGTTCCCTCCGAGACAACCGAGCGGCCGACTGGGGCAACGTTGGCAGTACTCAAGGGATGTGCCAACGGCCACACGCGCGCAGAACACGCGCGGCGCGGCGATATCGGGTAAACCCTGTAGGAAAGAAAGAGGCGATGCCCTAGCGAATCGCCTCGATGCGCCAGCTGAACTCTTCGAGCAGCTTCTCGCTCCAACCGACCTTCACGAAGGCCCGGCGCCCCTCGCGATCGAGGAACCACGTCGTCGGGAACGCCGTGATGCCCGACCGGGCGACGAAGCCGTCGTCGAACAGCACCGGGAACGTGTACTTCTTCTGCGCCATCCACGGCGCGACGTCGTCCGGATTGCGATCGTTGTCGATCGTCAGAATCGCGACGTTGGCGTCGCCCTTGTACTTCTCGTGCAGCTTCTGGTAGTCGGGCAGCTCCTGGATGCACCAGCCGCACCAGATGCCCCAGAAGTTGATGACGACGATCTTGCCTTTGAGGCTCTCGAGCGAGACGCGGGATCCGTCCATCGACTTCAGCGCGAAGGCCGGCGCCGCCGCCGGCGTGGCGCTCCGCTCGCCGAGCACCTTGTCCTTGCGGCGCATCCGGTCGACATCGGCGATCTCCACCAGGTACTTGTCGAAGCCGTCGAGCGTGCCCTTGCGCTTCTCATAGAGCGCCTTGAGCGCCGTCTCGCACGGATTGACGCCGGGCGCCTGCACGGACATGCCCTTCACGTAGTACTGCTCGGCGCGCGTGATGTTGCCGGTCGCCTCGCACCACTTGCCGAGATGCAGCAGGTTCCCGCGGCTCTCGTGATTGAGGTCGTACGAGCGCAGCAACTCGCCTTCAGCCTCGGCCGTCCGGCCCTGATTGAACAGGATCCAGCCCAGCGTGTCGTGGCCGATCGCCGTCTGGTAGTTCAGCGATCGCTCGTAGTCGCCCGGCGTTTCGTAGAACTGCCGCTGGCTTTCGATCTTCGCCTTGAACGCCGCGGGGCTCGCGCGTGAGATCTGCTCGGCCTCGTCGAGCAGCAGCTTGCGATCGGCGAGCCGCACGAGCGCGCTGCCCTGTGTGATATGCAGGTTGGTCGTCTCGTACTTGACCATGCCGTCGAGCACCGGCTTCAACTCGGCGGCGGTGGCCGCCTGATCCTCCACCAGCACGTTGAAGTAGTTGCGATAGGCCTCGCCGAGCAGACCCATGTGGTAGTGCTTCGGCCGCGCGAGGTAGCCGGCGAGCAGCTCGCGATATTGCGGCGACTTCAAGCCGTCAGCCGTTTGCTGGATGGCCCGCCACCGTCCCACGACGACCCACTCGGATTCCGTGCTGTCGGGGAACTTCGCGAGGATCTGCTCCTCGAGCGCGCGCTGCCGCTCCGTCTGCTTCGTCTCTTCGAGCTGCGACGACACGGCAAAGAGCACGCCGGGACGCGAGCCATGCTGCGCGAGGAACGTGTCGATGTCCTTCTGCACCATCGCCGTCTTGTCCTCGCGGCTGAGCTTCAAGCTCCCGTTGACGGCGCTCCAGTACGCCTGATGCATCGCGGTCACGCCCGGCGCGATGCCAAGCGCCTTCTGGATGAGGGGCAGCGCGTCGTCGCTTCGACGGTTGCCCGAGAGGTACGTCGCCGGCTGGTAGTGCGCGTTCACGTTCGAGGGATCCGCCTGGCGCGCCTTCTCGAACGTGGCGAGCGCCTCGGTGAACTTCGCTTCATCGCGCGTGCGGCCGCTCGATTGCACGTAGAGCACGTACGCCTTCGTGTTCAGGAGCTCCGCCGGGTTCTTGAGGCGCGGGACGCGGTTGTCGATGAACGCGATGGCCTCGGCGCGGCGTGACGCGTCCGAGCCCATGGTCTGCGCGTGAATCCAGACGGCGTCCGGATGGTCGGGCATCAGCTGAAACGCCCTGGCGCCGGCGTCGACCGCTTCAGGGGCGCCGCTGTTCTGATAATTGAGCGTGCCGGCAAGCGCGAGCCAGGACCACCCGTCGGCCGGCGCGGCGCTCACCATCCGTCGCGCCATCGCCACGCCCTCGTCTTCGCGGCCGCGGCGCACGAAGCTCAGCAGGTACCAGGCCTTCAGTTCCTGCGACGCCGATGGCGCCGCCGCGGGGGATGCGCCTTCGAGGACCGCCGTCTCGTAGTCGCGCTGGAAATACAGCGCCCGCAGCCGCGCGGCGTCAACCGCGTTTGAAGGCTGAGCGGAGGTGGTGGTGAACGTCGCGGCTGACAGGGCCGCCAGGGTCAACAGCGACGCGACAACACGAGTGCTCGTCATCGGATCCTCGCTACCGGAAGTTCGTGATGGCGTTCATGCTCAAGTCGTGACGCATTTTTTGGATGTTTGACATCGCGTTGGAGCGCCTCGATTCGATCTGAGACGCATCGAGAGCGGCCCTATTCCGCCGAATCTCCTCCAGAATCGTCCACAACGACCGCATCTGCGAGTCCAGATCGAAGAGTTGCGTGCGATAGGCCCGCGCCACCGCGCCCTCGAGGGCGGCGGCCCAGCACTCGCGCGTGACCACTCCTTTCTGTGCGGCCGGATCGGCGGTCGAGGTCGTGGTGGCCGTGGTACTGGACGCGTTGGGGTACGGCATGGGAACGGGCCCGCCGAAGGTGGGCATCCTGCACACTGACACTGCCATTGGGGTGAAGGCATGGCCGGACTTGGCAGCCTCTACGAGCGACTGGAGGCCAGTCGCGGAAATCGTGGCCATCGATATCTCCTCGGTTGAAGCCGTCAGTATAAGGCCGGTGCCGGTATAGTGTTCCGTCGCGGACCCACCAAGGACGGTTTTCATGACGACTCGGCAACGAATCGCAGCAGTGCTCGCGGCGTGTGGCGCGGCCGCGTCGATGACGGCGACCTCGGGTGGCGCACAAGCAGGCCGGACGTTCACGACCAACTTCACGGTGAAGGAGTTCGCCGACCGGCGCGCGAAGATCTACGACGCCATCGGCCCGGATTCGGTGGCCCTGATGCAGGGGCTGCCGAGCGTGCACTCCTCGGCCATCTTCCGCCAGTCCAACGAGTTCTATTACGTCTCCGGTGTCGTCGTCCCGCAGGCGCTGTTGCTCATGGACGGCGCCACGCGGCGGAGCATCCTCTATCTTCCCAAGCAGAACGTCAGCCGTGCCGCTGTCGAGGGCGACCTGCTCTCGTCGGACGATCCGGCAAAGACGGCGGCGACCACGGGCGTGGACGAGGTGAAGTCGCCGGACCAGCTCGCCGCCGACCTGCAGGCGCGGACGAGCGCGAAAGCCATCTTCGTCCCCTTCGCGCCGACGGAAGGCGCCAGCGAAAGTCCCGATGGCGCGCGACGACGGACGGGCGACGTGGCCTCGGATCCGTGGGATGGACGCATCAGCCGCGAGAACCATCTGCGCGAGCTGGTGAAGACACGCGCGCCGCGGCTCGAGATCCGCGACCTGTCGCCCGTTCTCAACACGCTGCGGGAGATCAAGAGCGCTGCCGAGCTGGCGATCATCACCCGCGCCACGAAGATCGGCGGCGAGGCGATCACCGAGTCCATGCGCAGCACGGCGCCCGGCCTCCACGAGTACGAGCTCGATGCGCTGGCGCAGTTCATCTTCGTCCGGCATGGCGCGCAGGGCGAGGCCTACCGCGCCATCGTCGCCAGCGGACCTGCCGCGATGAACGCGCATCACCGCGCCGGCGAAAAAGTCATGACCGCCGGCGAGCTCGTGCTGATGGACTACTGCCCCGACCTCGGCTACTACCGGTGCGACGTGACCCGCCAGTGGCCTGTGAACGGGAAGTTCACGCCCGATCAACGTGATCTGTACGGGTTCTATCTGGCCGTGTACGACGCCATCCTCTACTCCATCAAGGGCGGCCTCACCGCGCAGCAGGTGTTGCAGAACGCGCTGCCGAAGATGGAACAGGCGCTCGCCGGGACGAAGTTCTCGAAGCCGATCTACACGGAGGCGGCCACGCGATTCCTCGATCAGTTCCGCGGGTCGGCGAAGACCGGCCGTGGCGGCCTGGGGCACGCCGTCGGCATGGCGACGCACGACTTCGGCGGGGGTTCCGGGCTGATGCGCCCCGGGATGGTGTTCACCATCGAGCCCGCGATGACCATTCCACAGGAACAGATTTACATCCGCCTCGAGGACATGATCGTCATCACGGAGGGCGGCGCGACGATCCTGTCGGACTTCGTACCTCGCAGCATCGCGGCCGTCGAGAAGGCGATCGCGGAGCCTGGGCTCCTGCAGCAGTACGGAAGAATTCGCTGAGCAGCTTGTCTCGATTCTGGTGGCGCGCGCAACGTCGGTTGGACAGTCCGCCCTTCTTCGCGGCCGCCGAGCTCGCTGACGTCGCCGGCTTCTACGCCTCGATCGGCGCGCCACCGACACCACTCCGCCACCTGCGTGGTCTCGCTCGCGAGCTGGGACTGGGTGATGTCCTCGTCAAGGACGAGTCGCAGCGATTCGGGCTGCCGGCGTTCAAGATCGCCGGCGCGCGATATGCCGTCTCGCGGCTGGCCGAGCATCGCAGAACACCGCTTGGGGATCTGGCGTGTGCGACTGCGGGAAATCACGGCCGGGCCGTCGCGCACGCAAGCCGACTGCATGGACTTCATGTGCATGTCTACGTGCCGGTTGGCACCGCCGACGCCAGGGTCGCCGCGCTTCGCGCGGAAGGCGCCGACGTCGTCGTGACGACCGTCGGCTACGACGCGGCTGTTCGACTGATGGCACAGGACTCGGCCGCGAGCGGCTGGACGATCGTCTCGGACACGGCCTGGGACGGCTACGAGGAGATCCCGCGCTGGATCATGGCGGGATATACGCGGCTGATGGACGAGGCCGCCGGCCAGTGGGGCGACGCGCCACCCGATGTCGTCATCGTTCAGGCCGGCGTCGGAAGCCTCGCCGGCGCGGTGGCCGGCTGGCTGGAACACGTCGCCGGACCGCGGCCCCATTTCATAACCGCTGAACCGATTGGTTCCGCGTCGGTCCTCACGTCGCTCGAGGCCGGGCGGCGAATCACGCTCGAGTCGTGCGCACCCACCGCGATGGTCGGACTGCGCTCGGCAGAGGTCAGCACGATCGCCTGGCCCGTCCTGGCGTCAGGCGCCGATGCCGCGATCGCGGTCAACAAGGTGCTGGCGGACGAAGCAATCGCCCGGCTGGCGCACCCCGCGCCGGGCGACGACGTGGCCATAAGGACCGCGGCGTCAGGCGCGGCCGGTCTCGCCGCGCTCTTCGCTCTGGTGCGCGATCCCGATGCGGAATCCCTTCGGGACTCACTCGGCATCGGGCCGACGACGCGCGTGATGCTGATGGTGACCGAGGGACAAACGGCGTAGGCTGTGCCGGTCCAAAGCCCGGACCGGCCTACATGCTGCCCGGACCGGCCTACGAGCGGGCCAGCGCCGCCAACTTCTGAACCGTGTTCCAGTTGCGGCCGGTCGCAATCGCGCCGAGTTTCTTTTCGACCAGGTTCGGCGTCACCTTCGAGGTCCCGATCCCGACCGGGTAAAACAGATACGCCTGACGTCCGTCCACCTCGACGCGTTCAGGTCCGGCGATCGCCGCCCGCAACGCATCCGCCGCGCCGCGGACAGCCGGCGTCTTGAGGCAGTAGGCGATCAGGCGGCTCGGATCCTTCGCCGCCTCGTCGGCAAACGGATTCCGGCTCACGAGCCGATCCCATTCCCTGGGCGTCCGCACGATCACCGAGCACTGGACCTTGAGGCGCTTTTCGATCTCTTGTTCGAGGCGCTGTTCCAGCGCTTCGCCTTCCAGATCCGAGCACTGGAACACGAGGTTGCCGCTCTGCAGGAGTGTCTGCGGGTTGGCGAAGCCGATCTTCTCGCAGAGGCCGCGCAGCGCGGCCATCGCGACCATCTTGTTGCCGCCGACGTTGATGCCGCGGAGAAGCGCGATGCGGGTCGCCAGCATGGCCATCCTGTGGGGCGAGTGTACCTCCGCCGGGGCCCGGCTTGACATGCTACGCCGCGCGTAGTATTACGTATGGCGTAGCATGGCGAAGCACAAAGACGACGCGCTGGCAGACCTCGGACGATTCTCCGAGCCGGCGCTCTTCATCCTGATCTCCCTCGCCGACGGCCCCAAGCATGGCTACGCCATGACGCTGGACATCGAGTCCCTGTCCGGGCACAAGCCGGGTCCGGGAACGCTGTACGGCGCGCTGGCCCGGCTCGAGGCGCGCAAGTGGATCGAGCCGCTCGCCGCCGATGACCGGCGCCGCCCGTACCGGCTGACGGCGGCCGGCCAGCGCGTGCTGCGCCATCGGTTGCAGAGCCTGCAGGCGCTCGCGCGCGTGGGCCGGTCGCGGCTGTCGGAGGCGTAATGCGGCCAGAAACACTGCTCCGTCTGTACCCGCGCGCATGGCGCGAGCGCTACGGCGAGGAGTTTCTCGCCACCATCGGGCCCGGCGCGCTGGGTCTACAACAAGTGATCGACATGGTCTCTGGGGCCATCGACGCGTGGCTGTCCGCCGATGTGCGGCGCGCCACCACGCCCGCGTCCGTCGCCCGGACAGGAGGAGGACTGATGAACGTGAAAGCTTTCATGGTTTGCGATCGCAACCAGGCGCGCTACACCAAGCGCGACGCGCTGATTGGCGCCGGCGTCATGGTCGGCGCCACCCTCATCCTGACGACAGTGGGTACCGTCGCGAGACGCAGCGGCTGGCCTGCGACCGGAGAGGCGCTGGTGAACCTGTCGTTCTTCGCCGCTCTGATGCTCTCGATGCCCTTCTGGCTGATGAAGGGCCAGCCGTGGAAGGCACAGGGCGTGATCATGGGCCTCACGGTCATGCTGCTCACGGCAGCCACCTATCTCGCGGGCCGCTAGGATTGCCGCACCGGCTACAATTCGCCCCTTGACGACGATCCTGCGCGTGGAAGTGCTGGACATCCGCTTTCCGACATCCGCCGGCCGGCACGGGTCCGACGCCATGCACCCGGATCCGGATTACTCGGCCGCCTACGTCATCCTGCATACGGATCGGCCGGACGGGCTCACAGGCCACGGCTTGACGTTCACGCTCGGACGCGGCACCGAGCTGTGCGTCGCCGGCGTGCACGCGCTCGCGCCCATCGTCGTCGGCGTGACGCTCGAGGCGATCGCGGCGGACATGGCGGGATTCTGGCGTCGGCTGACGTCGGATTCGCAGCTGCGCTGGCTGGGCCCCGAGAAGGGCGTCATCCACCTGTCCACCGCGGCCCTCGTCAACGCCGTCTGGGATCTCTGGGCGAAGACCGAGCGCAAACCCGTCTGGAAGCTGCTGGCCGACATGACACCGGAAGCGCTCGTGGCCTGCATCGACTTTCGCTACATCACCGACGCGATCGCGCCCGGGGACGCGCTGGCGCTCCTGCGCGATCGGGAACCCGGCCGGGCTGCCCGCGAAGCGGAGATCGCCCGGATCGGGTATCCGGCGTACACGACCTCGACGGGCTGGCTCGGTTACTCAGAAACCGAAGTCCGCGCGCGATGCCGGCAGGCCGTGTCCGAGGGCTGGACGCACTTCAAGATGAAAGTCGGCGACGATCGGGCGGACGACCGCCGCCGCGCCGCGCTCGTGCGCGACGAGATCGGACCCGACTGCACATTAATGATGGACGCCAACGGGCGATGGGGAGTCCTGGAGGCGATCGCCTGCATGCGCGATCTGGCCCCGTTCAATCCCTGGTGGATTGAGGAACCGACGAGCCCGGACGACGTGCTTGGCCATGCCTCGATTCGGAATGCGATTGCGCCCATCGGCGTGGCGACGGGCGAACAGTGCCAGAACCGCGTCCTGTTCAAGCAGTTCCTGCAGGCGCGCGCCCTGGACTTCTGCCAGATCGACAGTTGCCGGCTGGGCGGCGTCAACGAAGTGCTCGCGGTGCTGCTCATGGCGGCGAAGTTCGGGGTCCCGGTGTGTCCGCACGCCGGCGGTGTTGGCCTGTGCGAGTATGTGCAGCACCTGGCCGTGTTCGACTACATCGCCGTCAGCGGATCGCTCAAGCGCCGAGTCGTGGAGTACGTCGATCACTTGCACGAGCATTTCGTCGATCCGGTCGTTGTCGCGCGCGGACGCTACCGCGTGCCGACTGTCCCCGGATACAGCATCACGATGAAACCGGAGTCGCTCGACGCGTTCGCGTATCCACGCGGCGCCGCCTGGCGACAGTCATGAGCGAACCGGCCGCCCGGCTCGCCGGCAAGGTCGCCATCGTGACGGGCGGATCCAGCGGCATCGGGCTGGCGATCGTCGATCGGTTTGCCGCCCATGGCGCCGCTGTTCACGTGATCGACATCAATCCCTGCCCCTCGACGGCCGCGGCGTCGAGCCAGCGCGTAGACGTGTCCGTGGCCGCCGACGTCGAGCGCGCGGTGGGCGACGTGCTCGCGCGTGGTCCGGTGGACATCCTCGTCAACTCCGCGGGCGTCTCGCACATCGGCACGATCGAGCAGACGTCAGCGGCGGACTTCGATCGACTGTTCGACGTGAACGTCAAGGGCACCTATCACTGCATCAAGGCCGTGATCGGCGCGATGGCCGCGAGGCGGTCGGGGGTGATCGTGAACCTGGCGTCGGTCGCGGCATCGGCCGGCCTTGCAAACCGGTTTGCGTACTCGATGACCAAGGGCGCGATCGTCGCGATGACCTACTCGGTGGCCCGCGACTACGTCGCGGCCGGCATCCGGTGCGTATCCATCTCTCCGGCCCGCGTCCATACGCCGTTCGTCGACGGGTACCTCGCGAAGCACTATCCGGGCCGGGAAGCCGAGATGTTCGCGGCGCTGTCGGCCACCCAGCCGGTCGGCCGCATGGGCGAGCCGCGTGAAGTCGCGGACCTCGCCGTCTACCTCGCCTCGGACGAGGCCGCCTTCGCCACGGGCACCGACTATCCGCTCGACGGCGGATTCCTCAAACTGCACGGCTGATCCCGCCTGCTTTCGCGTACCCAGACAAGCGAGCGCCCGGGAGGGCCCGCCCGCGACCGGCCTTTGTCCGCAAACCGGCCCTGGGGCGTTACTTGAACAGAGAGCGGCGTATTTCATGTCTGACAACCCTTCGGCCCAATCCCATCTCGACGAGCCCGGTCCCGTCAGCGGTAGTGACGAGCGTCACAAGGGAAAGAAGCACAAGGCCAAGGTGCGCGCGGCCTGGATCTCGTTCGTGGGCCGGATCATCGCCCACGTCGCCGGAGCCGCCGCGACCATCGTCATCGGCCTCTCGGTCGTCAATCAGTATGTCAGCCGGACCACCCGCGAGTCTTCGGGAGGCGACCTTCAGAATCCGGCGCCGAGCCAGGCGCGCCGCGCCGACCACTGGCCGGGCGCGATCGACCTGGCCGTGCTGCCGCTCGAAAGCCTGTCGGCAGACTCGACCTACGAATACTTCGCCGATGGCCTGAGCGACTCGCTCATGGCGCACGCCGCGCGAATCGAAGGTCTGCACGTCACTTCCCGAGCGTCGTCGATGCATTACAAGGGCCTGCGCCCGTCAATCCCGGCGGTCGCGGCCGACCTGGGCGTGGCCTTCATCGTCGAGGGCACTGTCGCCAGTGACAACGGCCGCATGCGCGTCACCGTGCGGCTGGTCGATGCCCGCGCCGATCACGAGCTGTGGTCGCGCACCTACGAGCGGCCGCATCGCGACATCCTGACTCTCCAGACGGAGCTGGCCGCGGCAGTCGCCCGCGAGCTCAGCGCGACGCTCGCGCCGCTTGTCGAGCCGCGGGTCGCCGGCGCGCCTCGCATCGACACCGTCATGCACGGCGCATACATCAGGGGACGAAGTGCGGCGCGACTCGAGACCGCAGAGGGAATCGAAGCGGCGATCCGCTACTTCGACCAGGCGATTCGGCTGACGCCTGGATTCGCCCCGGCGTACGCCGGACTGGCGATCGCGTACGCGCAGCTCGGCGTCTCGGCTCCCTCGTCACCCGCGGCCGGGCACGCGTTCGAGCGCGCGCGCGAGGCCGCGATCACGGCGATCGACCTCGATCCGAATCTGGCCGACGCGCAGACGGCGCTCGCCACGGTGTCTCACCGGCTCGACAGGGACTGGGTGGCCAGCGAACAGGCCTACCGGCGCGCGCTCGCGCTCGGCCCCGGCAATGCGCTGGCGCACCGATGGTATGCGGTGTTTCTCGCGGAGCAGGGCCGGCATCGCGAAGCGCTGGCTGAAGCTGAACGCTCGCTCGATCTCGATCCGCTGCCGGCCGAAACGCACCACGCGCTTGGCCTCGTGCACCACTACGCCGGACGGTTCGACAAGGCCGCGGCCGCCGCGCGGCGCGCGAACGGACGGTAAGCCCATGGCCAGCATCCAGGGCGTGTTGACGACGGCGATCGCGTGCGGCCTGTTGAGCGGCGCGGCATATGCGCAGCAAGCTGCGCCCGATCTTCCCGCGCGCGTGAAAATGACGTGGGACGAGCGCCCGTCGATCCGGTTCGGGCGGATCGCGCGCGTCGACATTCGTCTGACCCTGCAGCTGGATGGCCGCGACTCCGAGGTCCCTTTCGATCCGGACGAGTCGCGCGCGTCGTGGGCGAGGAAGCGCGCCGGCGTCGAGGGCGTCGTGGCCGGGTTGTTCGGCTTCCAGATCGAGCATGACCTCGGCGCCGACGGCCAATGGCGTGACGTCTACGTCAACTACCAGCAATTCGACGCCATCCAGGTTCAGGCCGGCCAGTTCAAGCTCCCCTTCAGCCGTGAGCAGACCACGTCCCCCGCACGCATTGACTTCGCGTATCGGTCCAGAGTGGCCGAGACGCTCGCACCCGGCCGCGACCGCGGTGTCATGGTCCATGGCCGCGTGGTCCGGAACAGGCTGGAATACGAGCTCGGCCTGTTCGAACATGACGGCAACAACGCGAGGCGGTCCGGCGCCGATCGCGTGTACGGCGGGCGGTCTGTCGCAGCTCGCCTGACCGCCCGTCCGTTCCGGACCGTCCGCTCGGCCGCCCGAACGCTCGAAGTCGGCGCAGCCGGAGTCTGGAGCGACGTCTCCGAGGGCCTGCCGTCGCTGAAGGGCGAGACGCCGTTCGATCGTGAGTTCTACGATCCCGACCTCTGGGTGCTCGGCGCCCAGCGCCGGCAGGGCGTCGAGTTCCGCTGGAGGCCCGGACCGTTCTCCGTCAAATCGGAGTACATCAGGCTGACGACGGAGCGGCGGAACCAGAGCGTCGAAGACACGGACCTCTCACCCTTCCTCGCAGACGGCAGGTACGTGAGCGGGACCTGGATTCTGACCGGTGAACGCAAGGCGGCTGGGCCGGAGAACCCGCGGCGTCCCCTGCCGCGCGGACCCGGGGCGATTGAGGCCGCCGTCCGCTTTGAAGCGATCGCGTTCTCGAGCAGCGCCCCCGATAAAGACGATGGCGAGCCGTCCAGCAGCCCGCGCGCCGATGTCGTGCGGGGCAACCGCCTTCGCGCGCTGACGCTCGGCGTCAACTGGTTCCCCATGCGCTCGGTCAGAGTGCAGTTCAACGTGATCCGCGAGTCGCTGGACGATCCGTCGCAAGGCCCTCTCCCGCGGCAGTCCTCGTTCTGGGACCGCGTGGTTCGGGTGCAGTTCCACTGGTGAAAACGATGCGCCTCATACTCGCCCTGTCGATTCTCTTCTACTGGCCGGTTTTCCGCGTTTCGCCGCCCGGCCCTCTCGCAACGTCCGAGGATTTGTTCGCCAGCGACACACTCCACGATGTGCATCTTTACATCCACTCGAGGGACCTCCAGCGGCTCCGGTCGGAGTATCTCGAGAACACCTACTTCCCCGCCGATCTCGTGTGGCGGCACACGCGCGTTCGCAACGTCGCGCTCCGATCGAGGGGCGGCCTCGCGACACGCGACTCCGTGAAGCCCGGTTTCCGGGTGGACATGGACCGCTACACCCCCGGTCGGACCTTCCTGGGCCTTCGCGCGATCGTGCTCGAC